>Ga0068856_100004075_pt1 | contig 14618 bp, 13 predicted proteins | sample KBSCornC62_FD_66595 | JGI IMG/M metagenome (GOLD analysis project Ga0068856, IMG submission 66595) | Corn rhizosphere microbial communities from Kellogg Biological Station, Michigan, USA - KBS Corn C6-2 | ecosystem: Host-associated > Plants > Roots > Rhizosphere > Soil ...
TTCCCGGTCGTCGCCGGGGTCGGGGACGGCCAGCAGCTCTTCGCGATCGTCTTCTTCGTCGTCGTCAGCTCGACCCTGGTGCAGGGGGCGACCTTCGAGCCGCTCGCGAGCCGGCTCGGGCTGACCACCGACGAGCCGGCGCTGCCGCGGCGGCTGCTCGAGTCGGGACGGATCCGCCGCCTCGGCGGCGACGTCATCTCCTACCGGCTGCGTCCTGGTGCCGCGGCGGCGGGGCACCTGGTGCGCGAACTCGGACTGCCGCGCGAGGCGCTGGTCAACGTGATCGTCCGCGACGGCCACGCGATCCCGCCGCGCGGCTCGACCGAGGTGCGCGAGGGCGATGAGATCCACATCCTCGTCCGCGGCGAGTTGCGCGAGGAGGTCGAGGAGCTGACCAAGCGCTGGCAGGACGGGCCGGTTGGCGCCCCCGCGCCACCGCGCTTGCCTCCCCGCGGCGCTCCGCAGATCTTCTCGGTCGGCCCCGGCGGGGGAGTCGAGGACCCGTCAGCTCCGACCGAAGTCAACGGCATCGCCGTCGTCTCGGTACTGCGCAGCCGCCGCGATCGCTCCAGTGCCCTGGTGGCACTGGCTGACGGGCGCTACGGGCTTGTCTCCGAGGCCGCGGTGGCGGTCGGCGATCGCCGCGCCCTGGCGAACTGGTGCGAGCGCCGGGCTCTACGCGTGAGTCCAGACGAACCGGCAGAGCAAGCCTGGTGGCAAGAGGTTGTTGGAGCTTTGATCGCGAGGGGCTGAGACCGGCGCATTTCGGCGTCCTCGGTCGCTCGCGTGCAGGAGCGCGCCACGCTCCCTGCGTCCTTGGGCTGCTTGGTCTCAGTCTCGCGTGCTTGCTTCGGAAATTTCCGAGAAAGCCGTAGCGGGATCGTCAGCGCCAAATACCGCCGAGCCGGCGACGAAAAGTGACGCGCCGGCCCTCGCCACCGAGCCCACGGTCGAGGCGTCGATGCCGCCGTCGACCTCGATCTTGGCCTTGCCGACTAGCGGCTTCAGGCGGGAGACCTTGTCGGGGGAGGACGGGATGAAGGCCTGGCCGCCCCAGCCGGGGTTGACGGTCATGCAGAGGACGATGTCGGCGAGGTCGCGCAGCTCGGCTACCGCCTCCGCCGGGGTGCCCGGGTTGAGGGCGACGCCGGCGAGGCAGCCGAGCTCGCGGATCGCGGCGAGGGTGCGATTGGCATGCGCCGTGGCCTCGGCGTGGAAGGTGATCGAGTCGGCGCCGGCCTCGGCGAAGGCCTCGATCTGGCGCTCGGGCCGCTCGATCATCAGGTGGACGTCGACCGCGCCGCCGGCGCCGTGAACCTGGTCGGCGATCGAGCCGGCGACCAGCGGCCCGATCGTGATCGGCGGTACGAAATGGCCGTCCATCACGTCGACGTGGATCACCCGGGCGCCGGCCTCGAGAACCTCGCCGACCTGGGAGCCGAGCTTGGCGAAGTCAGCGGAGAGGATCGACGGCGCCACCCGGGGCGAGGCGATCAACTCGAGCATTCGCTCGCTCATACCGGCCTCAGCATCGAATCACCGCAGGTCTGGCAGGTCATGTCCTCGGTCGTGCTCATACGGGCAATCGTCTGGTGTTCACCGCAGTTGGGACACTGGGAAACGAGCTCGAAGCGGCGCAGACAGTACACGCAGCGGAAGCGGCCCGGGAGCTGCGTCGGGCGCAGCCAAGGCTCGCCGCAGCCCGGGCAGGCGGCGCGACGCAAGATGCTCTCTCCTTTGGCGGGCTCGGTCATTCCCCGCCATCATCGCGCTTCGTCCGGCCGATGAAGAAACCGGTGGTGCGATCGCGGTCGGGGCGCAGCTGAACGCTGTACTCGGCGTCGATCCGCTCCTCGTTCTCGCGCTTGGAGATCGTGCAGGTCGAGTAGACCAGCGTGCCGCCCGGTCGCAGTGCCTCCAGTCCCCTTTGCAGCAGCTTGGCCTGGATCTCGACCAGGCGGTCGATCGTCGCCGGCGACTTGCGCCAGCGGGCGTCGGGGCGGGAGGCCAGGGCGCCAAGATCCGAACAGGGGGCGTCGATCAGGACCCGATCGAAGCCCGGCGCCATGGCGGCCTCGGTGGCGTCGGCCTCGATCACGGTGATGCTGCGCAGTCCCAGCCGCGTCGCCTGTGCCGCGACCTCCGCCGCCCGCTCGGGATCGCTCTCGACCGAGATCACCTCGCCGCGATCCTCCATGCGGGCGGCGATCTGGCCGGTCTTGATCCCGGGCCCCGCGCAGAGGTCGAGGATGTGCTCGCCGGGCCGGGGGTCGAGCACCTCGACCACCGCCGCCGAGCCCCTGCTCTGCGGCGTCAGCTCCCCCGCCGCGATCAACTCCGGCACCAGCCCCCCGGTCTGCCCCTCCACCACGATCATCTCCGCGGCACCCAGCGCCCCATCGCTTCCGGTGCGCTTTATGTGGTCCACAGCCGTACAAGGCACACCGGAAGCGGAGACCCCGGCGTCGCGCAGGCGGGCGAGGACCGACTCCACGCCGGTCCGCAGGGTGTTGACGCGGAAGGCGGACTCCTGGGGCTCGTTGCAGGCGGCGAGCAGGGAGCGGGCGTCCTCGGGGCCGAGCTCGCGCCACCACATCTGCGCCAACCAGAGCGGCGCCGAGTGCTTGACCGCGGCCGCCTCGGGAGTCGAGTCGTCACTCAGCAGCGCCTCGACCAGGTCCTCGCGCTCGCGGCCGACGCGCCTCAGCACCGCGTTGACGAAGCCCGAGGCATGCGACGCCCCCGCGCGCTTGACCAGCTCGACCGCCTGGTCGACGGCGGCGTGGTCCGGCGTGCCGTCGGCGAAGAGGAGCTCGTAGACGCCAAGCCGCAGCGCCGCCAGCACCGGCGAGTCGATCTGGCGCAGCGGGCGGTCGACGAGGCGCTCAAGCGCAGCGTCGATCGTGCCGCGGCGCTGCACGACGCCATAGCTGAGCCGCTGCGCCTGGGCGCGCTCGCGGCCATCGAGCCCGGCGGCATCGGCAGCCTGGCGGAAGGCCAGCTCGGTGTGGGCTTCGCGCTCGAAGGTGGCGCGGATCGTCTCGAAGGCAAGGCGGCGGGCGGGCGAGATCACGACCGTGGATCGCGCTTCGCTCACAGCTTCGGCGGCGCGTGGCCGCGCAGGTAGGCGTCGGCGGCCATCGGCTTCCCGCCCGGCGGCTGCACGACCTCGAGGCGCAGCGCGCCGCGGCCGCAGCCGAGCAGCAGCGCCCCCCACTCGGCCTTCACCTCCCCCGTTTTGACACCGACGTCGACGGCGCGAGCGCGACGCACGCCAAGCCGCTCGCCGCCGCTCGTCTCCAGGTAGGCCCCGATGTGCGGGGTCAGCGCTCGCACCGTGCAGGCGAGCTCGGTCGCCGGGCGGGCGGGGTCGAGGCGCCGCTCCTCCGGGGCGATCTTCTCGGCGTAGGTAGCCGCCTCGTCGTCCTGCTCGGTGAACTCGAGCCGCGACTCCGCGAGCAGATCGAGAGCCCGCACCAGCAGCGCGCCGCCGCGATCGGCGAGCTTGGCGGAGAGCTCTCCGAAGTCGTCCTCGGAGCCGATCGCCACTTCCTCGCGCAGGGCGACAGGGCCGGAGTCGAGCCCCTCGGTCAGCCGCATCACGCAGACGCCCGTGCGCTTCTCGCCGGCCATGATCGACCGCTCGATCGGCGCCGCGCCGCGCCAGTGCGGCAGCAGCGAGGGATGGACGTTCAGCATCGGCCACTCGGAGAGCAGCGGCTCGCGGATCAGCTGGCCGAAGGCGCAGACGACGACGGCCTCGGGCCTCAGAGCGCGGATCCGATCCAGTGACTCCCCGTCGTTGACGGTGGACGTCTGCAGAGTCCCGATCTCGAGGTCCGCCGCAAGCTCGGCGGCCGGCGGCGACTGCATGCGGCGGCCGCGACCCTTGGGCCGGTCGGGCGGGGTGACCACCAGCAACGGCCGGTGGGCGGAGGCAGCCAGCTTGCGCAGCACCTCGGCGGCGAACTCCGATGTGCCGAGGTAGATGGTTCTCAAGATTGGGACCGTGAGCGCGTCGACCTGCTCACGGTGTGCTCTTCGGCTCGCGATGCTCGCCCTCATCGGCATCCTGCTCGGCCAGCGGCGGGCTGTAGCTCTCGCCCTCGCGCAGGGCGCGCAGGGCGGCCTTGCGCTGGGCGCGCGGCGCGCGGTCGAGGATCAGGACCCCGTCGAGGTGGTCGATCTCGTGCTGGAGCACCCGCGCCTCCAAGCCCGACGCCTCGAGCTGGACCGGCTCGCCGTCGACGTCGAGCCCGCTGAAACGCGCATGCAGGGGGCGCTCGACGTCCATCGAGACCCGCGGCAGGCTGAGGCAGCCCTCCTCGGCGACGACGACCTCGTCGGAGAGCCACTTGACCTCCGGGTTGATCAGGGCCGTCGGCTCACTGTCGGGGCCGGCCTGGAAGACGAGCAGGCGGCGCAGCACGCCGAGCTGGGTGGCGGCGAGGCCGACGCCCATCCCGTCGCGCATGATCGAGACCATCCGCTCGACCTCGGCGCGCAGCTCCGGGCCGAACTCCCGCACCGGCGAGGCCTTGCTCTTCAGCACCGGATCGCCGAACTTGACCACGCGTGCCAGCGCCGCTTCGCGGCGCTCCAGCAGCTCGGCCTCGAGCTCGCTCTCGCCGCGCTCGCCGGTCTCGGTCTCGGCAGGTTCGCTCATCGAATTCCGAGTCTAAGGATTGGAGGCGAGGCGGTGCGCCCCGTTCGCACCCAATCGCCACGGACTCGAGGCACCGGCAGTCACCGTGTCGATTGGGCGCTCACTGTGGGTCGACGTCGACCGAGATCGCCACGTCGCGGAGGGCGCGATCGGCGGCGAGGCGCTCGACCGTGTCCCGGACCGTCGCGACGGTGGCCTCGCGCTCGCTCGCCTTGAGCAGCAGGCGGCGACGGTGGCGGTTGCGGACGCGGAACATCGGCGCCGGGCCAAGCAGGTCGGTGTCATCCGGCAGCGCCGCGGCGAGACCCTCGGCGAGCAGGGCGGCCGCGCGGTCGAGATGCCGCTCGGCCTCGGCCTTGAGCACGATCCGGGTCAGGTGCGAGAAGGGCGGGTAGCGCAGCGCCCGCCGCCGCTCGACCTCCTCGGCGAGGAACGAGGTCGCGTCGTGCCCGGCCGCGTGGACGATGCTTGGGGCGGTCGGGGCCAGGGTCTGCACGATCACCTCGCCGCCGGCGGCGCCACGGCCGCTGCGGCCAGCGAGCTGAGCGACCATCGCGAAGGTTCGCTCGGCGGCGCGGAAGTCCGGGAAGCGCAGGGTGGCGTCGGCGTCGAGGATCGCGCTCAGCGTCACCTCGGGAAAGTCGTGGCCCTTGGCGACCATCTGGGTGCCGACGAGGACGGCGCTCTCGGCCTCGCCGAAGGCGGCGAGGATGCGAGCGTGGGCGCCGCGCCCGGCGGCGGTGTCGGCGTCGAGCCTGAAGACGGGCATCGGCGCCAGCCGCTCCGCCAGCAGCGCCTCTACCTGCTCGGTGCCGACGCCGGCGCGAGAGAGCGTGGTCGAGTCGCAGACGCCGCAGGCTCTCGGCAGCGGTTCGCGGTGGGCGCAGTGGTGGCAGACGAGGCGTCCGCTGTGGCGGTGGACGATCAGCGAGACGTCGCAGTTGGGGCAGCTCCAGTGCTGGCCGCAGGAGCGGCAGGTGAGCCAGGGGGCGAAGCCGCGCCGGTTGACCATCACGATCCCCTTGGCGCCCGCCGCGCGGACGCTTTCCAGCGCCGCCCAGGTCTCGGCGTGCAGGGCGCCGGAGCGGGGATCGGCCTCGCGCATGTCGAGCACCCGCACCGGCGGCATCGCCTGGCCGTCGACCCGACGCGGCAGCTCCAGCCGCGGCAGCTCGAGCCAGGACTCGGGCCGTGGCGTCGCCGTGCCCGCGACGAGCACCGCACCGCTCTCGGCGGCGCGGCGGCGGGCAACCGCACGGGCGTCGTAGCAGGGATCGCCCTCCTGCTTGTAGGAAGCGTCGTGCTCCTCGTCGATCACGACCAGGCCGAGGTCGCGCAGCGGCGCGAAGACGGCCGAGCGCGGCCCGACGCAGACGCTCGCCTCGCCGCTGCGCAGCCGCTGCCACTCGTCGTAGCGCTCACCGTCGGAGAGCGCTGAATGCAAGACCGCGAAGCGGTCGCCGAGCCGCGCCCGAAAGCGCGCCACCGCCTGCGGCGCCAGGCCGATCTCCGGGACCAGGACGATCGCACCCTTGCCCCGCGCCAGGGCCGCCTCGACCGCGGCGAGGTAGACCTCGGTCTTGCCAGAGCCGGTGACGCCGTGCAGGAGCTGCTCGCGCGGCGCACCAACCTCCCCGTCGAGCGCGGCGACGAGGGCCTCGACCGCGGCCTGCTGCTCGGGCAGAAGCCGCGGGCGGCCGCCGCTCGCACCGACCTGCGGCTGGGCCGAGTGGCGCCGCACCAGCGAGCTGCGGGTCGCGACCAGGCCGCGCTGCTCGAGCCGCCGCAGGACGCCGCGGTCCGAACCGACCGCCTCGCTCAGCTCCGCCGCCGACATCTCTCCTCCCCGCAGTGCCTCCAGCACCGCCCGCTGCTTGACGCCGAGCCGCTCCTCCCCGCTCAGCGCCTCCTCCCCCGCAACGGTCATCTCGGCCCGCAGCTCCTGGCGCGAGCGGACCCGCTGGCCGGCGGCCCCGGTTCCGGGCGGCAGGACCAGCTGCAGGCCGCGCGAGGGGGTGGAGCAGTACTCCTCGGCGATCCAGAGGCCGAGCCGAACCAGCTCGGGCGGGGTGCCGGCCTCGAGCGCTTCGATCGGCTCGGCGAGCCGCTCCGCCGGCAGCGCCGAGGCGTCGGCGAGGCCGACGACGACGCCGAGGATGCGCCGCCTGCCGAAGGGAACCTTGACCACGCTGCCGACCGCGAGATCGGCCATCGCCTCGGGCAGGCGGTAGTCGAAGGGACCGCGCAGCGCGCGGGCGGTGGTGAGCGGCTCGACCTTCGCTATCGACATCCGGTCAACGTATGGAGAGGCGCGGACGGCGCGGGTATGCTGCGCGGCTGTGAGCCGGAGCGAACGAACGTCCATCTCTGATTCAGCGTGAGTGAGCGAGGGCGAACTCCCTGATGTCGGCGCTCAACCTCAGCCCCGGGGAGCAGGTGATCTTCCAGGGCCACCCGTCATGGCGAGCGATCCTCGGCTTCTACCTGAAGGGAATCCTCGTCGCGGCGATCGCCGGCGTCCTCTTCAAGCTCTTCGGCTCGAGCAGCGCGACCGTCTTCCTGGTCGTTCTCGTGATCGTCGCCGCCACCGTCCTGATCGGCTTCGTCAAGCGCGTCGCCACCACCTACACGATCACCGACCGCCGCCTCAACATCCGCCGCGGCATCGTCTCCCGCGAGGTCCAGGAGACCCGCCTGGAGCGGGTCCAGAACGTCAACTACAAGCAGTCGGTCTATCAGCGCCTGATGCAGATCGGCGACGTCGACTTCGACACGGCCGCGGGCGACGACTACAACTTCGTCTTCTACGGGGTGGCCGATCCGGCCGCCGTGGTCCACAGCGTCGATCAGGCCACAGGCGTCACCGCGGCCGGCTCGCACGGCCTCGGCGAAGCTCAGCCGCCCCGCTAGAGCCGCTTCCCGAAGCGTGCCTGCCGAGCGCGAGCTTCAGGCTGGAGTTGCGTGGGCGCTGCCGGCAGCGCTCTTCAGCGCCTCGGCGCGATCGGTGCGCTCCCAGGTGAAGGCATCGCCCTCGCGGCCGAAGTGGCCGTAGGCAGCCGTCTGGCTGAACACCGGCCGGTGCAGGTCGAGGTAGCCGCGGAAGGCCCCTGGCCGCAGGTCGAACTCGTCTTCGACCAAGCGCGAGATCTGCGAGTCGGGAAGGGTGCCGGTGCCAAAGGTCTCGACCATCAGCGAGATCGGACGGGCAACGCCGATCGCATAGGCGACCTGGACCTCGCAGCGCTGGGCGAGGCCGGCGGCGACGAGATTCTTGGCGACGTGACGGGTTGCGTAGGCGGCCGAGCGGTCGACCTTGGACGGGTCCTTGCCGGAGAAGGCGCCACCGCCGTGGCGGGCCATGCCGCCGTAAGTGTCGACGATGATCTTGCGGCCGGTGAGGCCGGCGTCGCCGACCGGGCCGCCGATCACGAACTTGCCGGTCGGGTTGACCAGGAAGTGCTGGCGCAGCTCGGTCTCGTCGAAGAGGCCGGGGGCCTCGGCGCCGAGCACCGGCAGCACGACGCGCTCCCAGAGGTCGGGCTTGATCTTCGACTCCGACTCGACGCCCTCGGCGTGCTGGGTCGAGATCAGCAGCTTCTCGACTCGCACCGGGCGACCGTCGGCGTAGCGGACGGTCACTTGGGTCTTGCCGTCGGGGCCGAGGTACTCGAGCGAGCGGTCCTTGCGCACCGCGGCGAGCCGTTCGGCAAGCCGATGGGCGAGGTGGATCGGCATCGGCATCAATGCCTCGGTCTCGTCCGTGGCGTAGCCGAACATCATTCCCTGATCGCCGGCACCGGCGATCAGCAGCTCGTCCTCGGTCGACTCCGTCCGCGTCTCGTAGGCCTTGTCGACGCCCTGGGCGATGTCGGGCGACTGCTTGTCGAGCGAGACCAGGACCGAGACGTGGTCGCAGTGGTAGCCGTAATCGCCGTGGTCGTAGCCGATCTCGCGGATCGTCTCGCGGACCAGCTCGGGCACGTCGAGGTGGACGTCGGTCGAGATCTCGCCCGAGACCACCGCCATGCCGGTGTTGACCAGCGTCTCGCAGGCCACGCGGCCCTCCGGATCGCCCGCCATCACCGCATCCAGCACGGCATCGGAGATCGCGTCGGCGACCTTGTCGGGATGGCCCTCGGTGACGGACTCGGACGTGAAGAGGTACTCGCCCTCGGCGAGTGGCTGGATATCGCTCATGCCGGGAAGCCTAGCGGGGCGCCGGTCACGTGCGTCCCGGCGGCTCAGCGGCCGCGGCGGGTCCCGGAGTGAGGGACGAAGTCAATCACCAGCGGCACTCCCTCCAGCGAGTAGGTCTCGCGCAGGCGGTTCTCCAGGTGATAGGCCCATTCGCGGTTGATCAGCTTGCGGTCGTTGACCTGGATCGCGATCCGCGGCGGGCGCTCGCCGATTTGGGCGGCGTAGTACATCCGCAGACGGCGACCGCGGCGCGAGGGCGGCGGCGTCTTCGCCGCGACGTCGGCGATGAAGCGGTTGAGCTCGGGGGTGGGAATCCGCTCGGCGGCCCGGTCGGCCAGCGCCAGCGCCTTGGGCAGCAGGTTGGCGACGTTGCGCCCGCGGGTCGCCGAGCAGGTGATCACCGCCGGGCGCAGGCGCAGCTTCTGGGTGACTCGGGCGCGGGCGTCATCGACGTCGGTGCGGGTTTCATCCCACTTGTTGAGCGCCAGCAGGGTGGCGCAGCCGGCCTTCATCGCCATCTCGGCGACGCGCAGGTCCTCGGCGGTGATGCCATCGCCGGCGTCGCAGACGACGAGGGCGACGTCGGCGCGCTCGACGGCGTGTTCGGAGCGCAGCTGGGCGTAGTAATCGACCGTGCCGGCGACCTTCGAGCGGCGCCGCAGACCGGCGGTATCGATGAGGACGACGCGGCGGCCGTCGACTTCGACCTCGGTGTCGATCGAGTCGCGCGTGGTGCCGGCGCGGTGGGAGACGATCACCCGCTCGGAGCCGAGGAAGGCGTTCACCAGTGAGGACTTGCCGGCGTTGGGGCGCCCGATCACGGCCACCCGCACGGCGTCGGAGTCCTCGCTCGGCTGGGCATGCTTGCCGAGCAGCTCGACCGCCTGGTCGAGCAGGTCGCCGCTGCCGAGGCCGTGGCTGGCCGAGACCGGCAGCGGCTCACCGAGGCCGAGCTGGTTGAGCTCGGCGGTCAGGTGCTCGTCCTCGGGCCGGTCGACCTTGTTGGCGACGACGATCACCGGCACCTCCGCGCCCCGCAGCGTCCTGGCCAGCTCGACGTCGCCGGCGCGGACGCCGGCGCGGGCGTCGACGACCAGCATCACCACGTCCGCCTCGGCGATCCCGAGCCGCGCCTGGCGCTGGATGTCGCGGGCCAGCTCGGACTCGTCCTCGAGGTCGATGCCGCCGGTGTCGAGCAGCTCGAAGGCGAGCCCGTTCCATTCGCAGCGGACCCGCTTGCGGTCGCGAGTCACCCCCGACTCGGCGTGAGTGACCGCCTCCCGCCCGCCGGCGAGCCGGTTGACCAGGGTGCTCTTGCCGACGTTGGGGAAGCCGACGATGGCGACGGTCGGCAGGCTCATGCCCATCCCTCCGGTAGGTGCAACGTTTTTCGGCTCCCTGAGGGCCGCAAAACGTTGCACCTCATCGAGTGAGGCCCCGGTCGTGGGCGAGCGACGCGATTCGGGTGACGACTTCGTCCTGGGAGACGCCCGTGGTGTCGATCTCGACCGCGTCGGAGGCGGCGCGCAGGGCGCTGTGCTCGCGGGTCTCGTCGCGGCGGTCGCGCTCGCGCTGGGCGGCGAGGACCGCCTCGGCGCGCTCCTCCGTCTGCGCGGCACGGCGCCGGGCGCGCTCCTCCGCCGAGGCGGTGAGGAAGACCTTCAGCGGCGAGTCCGGACTGACCACGGTGCCGATGTCACGGCCCTCGGCGACGTAGCGACCGGTGGCGATCAGCTCGCGCTGGCGGGCCACCATCGCCTCGCGCACGCCCGGATGAACGGAGACGCGCGAGGAGGCCTCGCTCACCGCGGGCTCGCGGATCTCGGCACTGACGTCCTCGCCCTCGAGCGTGACGACCTCACCGTCGAGGGAAATCCCGATCGAGCCGGCCAGCTCGGTCATCGCTTCGTCATCGTCGAGGTCGGCATCGCGCCGCAGCGCCGCCAGGGCCACGCAGCGGTACATCGCCCCGGAGTCGAGGTAGGTGAAGCCGAGCTTGGCCGCGAGGGCGCGCGCCACGGTGGACTTGCCGGCCCCCGCGGGCCCGTCGATGGCGATGACCATGGGCGGCAGCGTAGAGAGGGCGGCCGCCCGCGGCGTTGCGCGCTCAGGAGCCGCGCCGCGCGAGCGAGGCGAGGTCCGCCTCGAAGCCGGGATAGCTGACCGCGGTTGCGTCCATGCCCTCGACCGCGACGCCCTCGCGCGAAGCGAGGCCGGCGACGGCGCCGAGCATCGCGATCCGGTGGTCGCCGTGCGAGGAGATCGCGCCGCCGCGCAGGCCGCCGCCCCCCTCGATTCGCATGCCGTCCTCGCGCGCTTCGACGGTGGCGCCAAGCGACGCCAGCGCCGCGCAGGTGGTGGCCACCCGATCGGACTCCTTGCGGCGCAGCTCGGCCGCGTCGCGAATCGTCGTCTCCCCCTCGGCGAAGCAGGCGGCGAGGGCGACCAGGGGCAGCTCGTCGATTGCCAGCGGGATCTCATCGCCCCCAACCTCGGTGCCGCGCAGCGCCGAGGCGCGGACGCGCAGGGTGCCGATCGGCTCGCCGCCGCGCTCGCCCACCGGCTCGAGCTCCACATCTGCCCCCATCCGCTCGAGGATCGCCAGCAGTCCCGTCCGGGTCGGGTTATTGCCGACCCCCTCCAGCGTCACCTCACTGCCCGGCACGAGCAGGGCGGCGACGAGAAAGAAGGCCGCGGAGGAGAAATCGGCGGGCACGGCAAGCTCGCTCGGCTCGAGCCGCTTTGCCGGGCGCACCGCGATCCCGCCGCGCAGCCAGGCGACGTCGGCCCCCGCCGCGGCAAGCATGCGCTCGGTGTGGTCGCGGCTGCGTGAGGGCTCGCGCAGCCAGGTTTCGCCCTCGGCCAGGAGGGCGGCGAAGAGCAGGCACGACTTGACCTGGGCGCTGGCGATCGGCAACTCGTACTCGATCGCCCGCAGCGACGCCGCCTCGATCTCGAGCGGCGGCAGGCGCCCCTCGCGACAGCTCAGCTGGGCGCCCATCCGGCGCAGCGGCGCCGCGATCCGGTCGACTGGGCGGCGCCGGATCGAGTCGTCGCCGTCGAGCGTCCAGCGGCCGCCGGGCTGTCCGGCGAGCCACCCGGGCAGTAGGCGCAGCAGGGTGCCGGCGTTGCCGACGTCGATCGGCGTGCTGCGGGCGCTGCGCAGGCCGACGCCCTGGATGCGGATCAGGGGCGCGATGCCGGTAGGCGTCACACCCTCGACTTCGGCGCCGAGCGCCTGCACGGCATCGAGCGTCGACCGGGTGTCGGCGGAATCGAGGTAGTCCTCGATCTCGGTCACGTCTTCGCCCATCGCGGCGATCAGCGCGGTGCGGTGGGAGATCGACTTGTCGGCCGGCGGGCGCAGGCTGCCGTTCAGCGGCCCGATCGGCTCAAAGCGAGTCGCCATCGCGCTAGGCGCCGTTGCCGACGGCGCTGACGCTGTGGCCGAGCTGGCGGACCAGGCTCGCGGCGCGCTCGGCCTGCTCGTCCCCCGAGACCCAGAGCGAGACGGCGCCCGAGGTCATGTCAGGCGCCGGGTAGAGCGCCATGTCCTCGATGTTGACCCCGGCCTCCCCGAGCGCCAGCGCCAGCTCGGCGATCGTGCCCGGCCGGTTGGTGACGACGACGCGCAGCTCGCGCAACGGCCCGCCGGCGAGTTCGGTCTCGAGCAGGCGGCGCCGGTCGCTGCCGGCCTCCGCGTGCCAGGCGGCGACGGCGTCGCGCTCCCCCTCGCGGATCAGCGCCGCCGCCTCGCGCAGACGCTCGGCCACGCCGTCCACGGCCTCGGCGACCGCCTCGCTGTTACTGGCGAAGATGTCGCCCCAGATCGCCGGGTTGGCGCCGGCTACCCGGGTCGTGTCGCGGAAGCTCGGTCCCACCTCGGGCATCCGCTCCGAGTCCCGGGTCAGCTCCTCGACCGCCTGGCCGACGAGGACGTTGGCGACGACGTGCGGCAGGTGGCTGATCGTCGCCATCAGGCGATCGTGCGCCTCGGCATCGATCGCCTGCACCCGGGCGCCGAGGCCGGTGACGGTGCGCTGCAGGCGGTCGTAGAGCAGGCCGCTGGAGCGGGCCGATTTCGGCGTCAGGTACCAGCGGGCGCCCTCGAAGAGGTCGGCGCGCGCGTTCTCGACGCCCGACGTCTCGGCGCCGGCAAGCGGGTGGCCGCCGATGAAGCGCTCGTCGGCGCCGAGCGCGGCGACGATGTCGCGCTTGGTCGAGCCGACGTCGGTGACGACGGTCTCGGGACCGCAAGCCTCGAGCGCTGACGTGGCCAGCTCGGCCAGGCCCGCCACCGGGCCCGCGCAGAAGACGACGTCGGCGCCCTCGCAGGCCTTGGCCACGGTGCTCGCGCCACCGTCGATCGCGTCGCCCTCGACGGCCCTGTCCAAGGTCCCCGGATCGGGGTCGAACCCCAACACCTCGGCGTCGAGCCGCTGACGAGCGGCCAACCCGATCGAGCCGCCGATCAGGCCGACGCCGAGGACGGCGATCCTCATTCGCCGCGCCGCGCCCTTGCAGCCGAAGCGAGCTGGTCCAGGACCGAGACGGTCGCCTCCCAGTTGAGGCAGGCATCGGTGATCGACTGGCCGTAGACGAGCTCACCCTCGCCAAGCTCCTGGCGTCCCTCGACCAGGAAGGACTCGAGCATGACGCCGGCGATCGCCGCGTTGCCATCGGCCACCTGGTCGGCGATTTCCCCGGCGGCAAGCAGTTGCCGGGCTGGGTCCTTGCCGCTGTTGTCGTGGGACGCGTCGATCACGAGCCGCTCGGTCAGGCCGGCGGCGCGCAGCAGGTCGAGGGCGTCGGCGACGCTTTCGGCCCGGTGATTGGGAGCGCCGCGACCACCACGCAGGATCACGTGGCCGTCGGGGTTGCCGCTGGTGTAGAGGATCGCCGGGGCGCCTGCGTCGTCGATGCCGGCGAAGGCGTGCGACGCCGCCGCCGCGCGCACCGCGTCGACGGCGACCTGCACGTTGCCGTCAGTGCGGTTCTTGAAGCCGATCGGCATCGAGAGGCCGGAGCCGAGCTGGCGATGGATCTGGCTCTCCGTGGTGCGGGCGCCGATCGCGCCCCAGGAAACCGCATCGGCGATGTACTGAGGGGTGATCGGGTCGAGGAACTCGGTGCCGACCGGGAGGTCGTGGTCGAGCACTTCGAGCAGCAGCTGGCGCGCCATGCGCAGGCCGGTGTTGACGTCCAGCGAGCCGTCGAGGTGGGGGTCGTTGATCAGCCCCTTCCAACCGGTCGTCGTCCGCGGCTTCTCGAAGTAGACCCGCATCGCGATCAACAGGTCGCTGCTCAGCTTGCGCGCCTGCTCGGCGAGGCGGCCGGCGTAATCCAGCGCCGCCGCCGGGTCGTGCACGCTGCAGGGCCCGACCACGACCAGCACTCGGTCATCGCTGCCGTCGAGCACGTTGCCGACTTCGCCGCGGCCTCTCACCACGGCGCCTTCGCGCTCGTCCCCCAGCGGCAGGTCGGCGAGCAGCGCTCCCGGCGAGACCAGCTCCTCGATCCGCTCGATCCGCTGGTCGCGGACCCGGTCTCGCGTCTCCCCCTTCATCCCGATCATCATCTTGCCTTCACCGTCCTCCACGTTCACAAGCCTACTTCCGGTTTCCCCGCCGCACGCGTGCGGCGGAACGAATCCTCTGGGGCGCCCGGGCCGATTGCTGCTCGTGGTGCGGCAGAGCCGCGAGGCCGGACGCCTAGCTAAATCGCCAGAAATAGGAGAAGCGCGCGTGGGCGAGCG
>Ga0068856_100004079_pt1 | contig 14605 bp, 26 predicted proteins | sample KBSCornC62_FD_66595 | JGI IMG/M metagenome (GOLD analysis project Ga0068856, IMG submission 66595) | Corn rhizosphere microbial communities from Kellogg Biological Station, Michigan, USA - KBS Corn C6-2 | ecosystem: Host-associated > Plants > Roots > Rhizosphere > Soil ...
AGGTAGTGAGTGAGGGCCTTCTCAAAAAGGGTGTGCTCATCGAGGCCCAGCTCGATCGCGCGGGCCATTAGCTTGTCGTATTGGTCTTGGGAGATTACGGCGAGGAGAACGCGCTTGTCCGCGCGGAAGCTCTTGGCTCTATTCCTATTAAACCTAGGATGAATCACCTCGCCCATTGCGGGCCTTATACCGCATTTGGCGGTGCGAGCAAGGTCTGTGATTTCGCGAACTTAGTGCTTTACATTATGCTTTACATATATAAAGCATCTTGATATACTGGCATTAGAAGGTAGGGAATTATGAAACTCATTATTTTGACGATCTCGGTTCTTCTGATCACCGCCTGCTCCCACACCACCCCGCGCACGCGCTTCACCGATAAGACCACGCGCGTGATGATCGACCCCGATTCGATCGACGCCAACAATTACGTGCGCATCCAGCAGGCCCTCATGCAGTCCGGGAAGTTCGTGGTGATCGACCGCGCCCAGGCCTATAACGCGATCAAGGCTGAGCAAGAGCGCCTCCACCGCGACGAAGCTACGCGCTTTGAAGACAAAGAGAAATGGGCCCACTGGGGCAAGCTTTATGGCGTAGGCGGCGTTATCGTTGGCCACTCCCAGTGCGCGCGCGAGAAGAGCTTCTGGGGCACCTACCATAAGCACTGCCAGCAGTTCCTCAACATCGTTGATTCGAACACGGGCGAAGTGATCGCCGCCGTGGAAAACGAATCGGATGGCTCTACGGACCAATTCGATATCGCTCCCTCTTGGGACGAGACCGTAGCGAAACTTGAAGCCGCCTACCCCAAGAACTTCAAGCCCTCGCAGGACACGAAAATCCTCGAAGACTACCGCGACCTCTCTAAAGAAGAGGCCGTGCGCCAGAAAGAAAGTCAGGCCAAAGAGAAGGCCGCTGAGAAAGCCGCTACGGAAGTAAAATGAAAGCCCTGAAGATCCTGCAGCCTGAGAGCCCAAAGAAAACGAAGCTCATGAACTTCCGCATCACGGAGGAGGACCGGAAGGCCCTCGCCGCGAGGCTCGAGAAGGATGGACTCGGGCCTCAGGCCTTTTTCGATCAGGTGATACGCGCGTACCTCGCGGGCAAGATCACCTAAAACCTCCCAAGATACCCAAGGCGTAAATGATGGGAACAAGAATATTTTTCCCTAAGAAAATAAACTTGTTTCCACGTATTCAAAAATCCTTATGCTGGGCGAATCGGCGCTCCAATCGCGGCGCGCCGAAACCTGGGGATTTTTCTGATGAATCGTGAATTAAACGCAAAAGTGGGCAATCTGGTGATGGGCTGGAAGGCGGAATTTATCGGGCTCGAACCGATGCACGCCACGGGCATGGGCTTTGATCCGCGAGGCGAACATGGGGAGATGCCCGATTGGTCGGGGAATATCTTTGCGGCCCGCGAAGTATATAAACGAATTGAGGAAATCGGCGGAGAGACCCTTGGCCGCTTCATCGATCACGCACCGAGCTATCAGGCTAAGATCGTGGAACCTGGCCAAGAGATCCCGGTAATGGGCGCCCGCGCGACCGCGATGGAGATTTGTAGGGCGGCGCTGGCAGCCGTTGGGCACAGCATCAATTAGCGCCCACCGCGGGTTTGGTAGATTCCTGGGCCATGGAAACCATCCCCGACCTTTGGTACGCCCGCCCCACTCCCACTAAGCCCGGCCCCGAGCTCGATCTCCTCGTGGCCGCGCGCGTGAAGGAGAAGTTCGGCGCCGAGACCCGCCCCTACTCCACGAACGGCGGGCTCGCGCTCGATCTGCACATCGAAATCGGGCCCCCGTTTCTTGGGAAGTTCTGGCACGGGTGGATCGCGACGAACGTGGACGAGAGGTATTGGCGGGACTATGTGAAGCGAGATGATTACCCGCGCGCGCTCGGCTACTGCTCGATCCTGGAGTTCGGGGAGACGCTCCCACATGCGATCTGCCGAGCGATTCTTCGCTACACAAATTATTCCCCCGTGCGCTCTCGCCTAGAGGACCAGGTGAGCAGCGTGGCATCTCTCTCCCCGTTCTCGGGCTTCATGGACCTCGAAAAGGAACTTGCGGCAGCTGGCTTCCAAAACCTCTCTAAAGAAGCTCAGCGCAGAATCATGGAATCGATCAAGGTTTCTCGCGAGCGTTTTAAGAAACACCTCGAGGAGGGATGGTCGCTGCCTAAGTAACAGGCCTTTCTTCCTCGTCGAGCTCGGAGAGCGCATCCTTCAGCGGATCATCCTCCTGGCTCGCGCCCCTTACGCCGCCCCACATACCCAAATGCTCGCCCAGGAGCTGTAGCGATTTCACCTTTTGATTCGCCAGCGTTTTCACCACGACCTTTTCCACGTCTTCCCCGATGGTGATTTTCTCCACGCTATCGAGGTACTTCATGGCCTCCACGTCCATATGCTCTTTTGGAATGGCGTTCATGTATTCCTCGCCCCATTCCGCCACGAGTCCGATGTGCCCAAACGCTATAGCCGCGAGTTCCTTTACGATCCGCTCCTCCGTAATCTCAAACTTTTCTTGTCGCCTTTTAAAGTGCTTCTGAAGCGCGTCTTGCACGTCAGGTTTAGTCAAGTTCTCTGACGCAATCTGCTTTGCGGTCTCTTTGCTATAGCCCGCACGAATAGCTGCCTGCGTGGCGTTTAAATCCACCAGGAACTCTTCGATGAACTTAGCCTGCTTCGGCGTCAGCTTGCCTTTAGCCATGGTGCCCCATGCCAGTTATCGACAATCCGCATCAGGCAATTGGAGGTCTGCGGAAAATACGTGCTCCTCGGGGGCCTGGATCACCACCACCTGGATCTTCCCCCGCTTCGCGGGGGCCCGCCGATGCCCGTATCGCGGGAACCCGATATTCTCGAACCGGTCGTTTTCGATCACCCCCAAATATCGCAGCGAGTCGATAACGCCCTTGAAACTTCCCACGAGCCCATCGAAGTCCGGGGCGCTCGAGGACTCCCTGAGCATGAACAGGAATGCCTTCTTTAGCGGCCTCGGCGGACGCAGGTGCCGCTTTATCACCGCGCCGAGGGCTCCGGTCGCAGCCCGGTTCTTTTTCGCGCGCACGGCCCAATGCACGCGGGCATTGACGAGGTTAGTCGGAAGGCCATCCATTTCAAAATGGAGGAAGTACGGTTCGCTTCGGAAGTGGATTACTCTGTTCATGGGATTTTAGGTGGCCGGCACGGGAGAGGAGACAACCCTGGGGGATTAAGAAACCCCTCCCGCGCGCGAGCCGAGAGTTAGTTGATCGACGGATTCGAGAAGAGCCCCATCTGGGAATCTTTCGCGGGCCTATTCACTTCGGTGGAATCGAGGTCCACGGGCACGAGCCCCTGGCCAAGCGGGATGCCGTGGACCTGCGATTGGTCGCAGTCCCGGAGATTGAAATGCCGCGCCAAGCCAAATGCCCAGATGATCTGGTCGAGCCACGCGCGCTTCGCGAACTCCGCGGCCCACGCCGGGTCGTCGAAGCGCGCCGTGAATTGCTCTACGAGCTGGCCCACGTTGGGGCGAGACTCACCCAGCACTTGCCCAATCTCGTCCAGGCTCTGCCCGCGGAGGACCTTCAGGAAGGCGTGGAGGGGCTTGTCTTGCGAGGCGAGTTTCGCGAGCACGTCCCATTTGATCTTCGGGTGGTCGAGGTCGACCTCAGTAAATTTTCCGTACACGCCGAGGACTGAGCCCACGTCGAGGTCTTCGTCGTCGGTGTTCACGAGCTGCATCCGCGTGCGGATCTTGCCCACGTGGACGGCCTCGTTTTCCTCTTCCCTCTGGATTCCCCAGTTGTCCTCTTCGAACCCGTCCCCCGCTTTCAGGTAGTCGAGCACGGCCCCGCGGCAATGGTTGTAAACGAAGCTCTTCCACCCAGCGTCCGGGTCGAGCCCCTTGTAAGCTTCGTAAACTCGAAGCGCCGCGACCTGGCGAATTTCTTCCTTCTGCTCTTCGGGCAGATCGGCCGCATGTTTTGAAATGAACTTTCTTACGATTGGATTGGCATAGGCCAAAACAATTTCTATGGATGGCTTCGGACTCTTCTCCAGCATCGCATATTTCCCCCAGGATTTATTGCCTATGCGGTGCTCGAGGGAATGCAAATTTCCGCTAATTTGATTTGCCAGCACAAAGACTTCGATTTGCCGGACTCACCACAGAAGACACGGGACAGAAATAAAAGCCAGAAATCCACAAAGGGCTGAGGCGTAGGCAAGCTTCTCCGCCGGCGACCATTGCGCTTCATGAATGCCCCAGAGAGCCAGTACAAAAGACGCGCCAGCCAACACTATAATCGGTACGTATTTCACTTAGCTCTCCTCGCCGTTTGGAATGGACTTCACTAATGGATAAATCGACAAGTCATAGTAAACTCCGCCGTGCACGTGCAGCGTCCACGCGCGTCTGCCGTGCGGCTTTTCTTCGGGCAGTGGCTTGGAAGAAAAAAAGCAATCGCCCAAAAGCTCGCTTACTTTTTTGCGCAAAGCCTCAACCATTTCTTCAGCATCATGAGCGTGCTGAACCCAAGGGGCCGCCACTATATCGATATCTCTCACGCCGGAGCCATGGAAGCAGAGAGCATAGCCATATTCACGAGCTACGATCGAGATCTCTACCCATGTTTTATCTAAAACCTCTCGGCAACGATCTGCCATTCCTGGAAAGTAGGTTTTCATTTTCCCTCCGCTTTGGCGATCAGCGCTCTAGTTTCACCGCAAATCTCGCAGTATGGATCGGATTTTCCTGGAATGCAGTCGGCGCAAGAGTCGGCCCATTTCTCCAGCGCATCGAGAAGAAGTCGCTCCCGATTTTGTGCTTCCTGGAGCGTCTTTATAGCTTCGGGAATTGCGTGGGCGAAAAGCTCGTGATGAGCATCCGCACCCTCAGCTAAAGAGAAGGATCTCCAAATAAGAAGGCATTGGAGTTTCTCGCTTAGTGGCGCATCGTAATAGCCGAGAGCCCTGGCTTTTCTTTCGAACTCATCAGAGGTGCATTTCGGAAGATGCGCTGCGGGTTTAGCTTCGCCCTCGGCGTCTCCCAGCTTGGCGAGAGTGTCTCGGGCGAATTTACGCTGCATAAAAATACTAACGACTTCCCGCTCTTTCTCGCGCCACTCATCGTCTTGGGCGTGCTCAGGAACAGGAAGCAGATCAGTAGCCATATCAAGAGCGCGGTAAAGCTCGTCATTCTCTAACCGCGCGGTCCGCAGCTTCTCCTCCGCGCTAGAGTGGCGCGTTTCGGGAACGTAGTATTTTAATTCAGTTCCGGAGTAATTGATCCGATCATCGATATCTACTACCAGGCGAACCACAGTCCCATTTATATTCACCATCGGCGGCAGCATTCCCACTCTCGGGGGAAGCTCCGACTTTTTCTCTTCGCTCATTTCTTCCTCTTTCGCGGACGAATACGAACGGGCTTCCGTTCCATTCGAAACTTGCCCAATAGCCGCGGCCTAGCCCTGAAGATCTCTTCCGTCGGGTGGTTGCTAGCTGCCTCGTCTAACGACTCAAACTGTTCCCAGTAGCCGACGTCCGAGTCAGAATCGACAGGCGCTCGCCATACCAAGTAAATCAAATCGCGTTTTTCCATTACGCGTACTTCTCGAGACTCATGATCCGCCGGGCACGATTCATCCATCCGTTTAGGAAAACACGCTGGGAGGGGTGGGAATTCACGATCGCCTGGAATGCTTGCTCAGCCTGAGCTTCGATCTGCTGGATCAGCGCCTCGGGATTGTGAGCATTGATCGCGGCGAGGGTTTTAACCCCGATGTGCGCATCGTCATCCTCACCGACAAGCCGCTGCACGGCTTTCGCGATCGTGCCGGTTCCGCGCACCACGCCTTGATCGAACATTGCCATGGCAACTCCCTGGGAGTTTACGCCATCGAGCGAGAGGATATCCCAGTACCACTTTTTGTAGATCGCTTCGGCCACGTCTTTGCTCATGGCGCGAACCTCGGCGGCGGTAGCCGCGCGCCCTAGGTAGCGCGAGTAATCGTGGATGGTTATGCCCCAGTTCGTAGGCCCACCTGCGTCGGCCGCATCGTTTGTATAGCCACCTTCATTCCCAAGAGTGTAATTGAAGGCTGCCGTGAAAAAGCTATTCGACGGTTTCGGCTGCACGGGCACCACCACGGGAGCAGCCGACGTCACCGGCTTCGCAGAAACCGGAGGAATCATCGTTGCCGGGGGAACGGGAGCCGCGGGCGCGGGCGAAGTGGGGGCGTCGGGGGCGAAAATGCTGAGTAACCATTTTATAAATTTCATTTCTATCTCCTGTTTTGAGCCCTAGAGCCCGTGTAAAGCAGATCTTCTTTTCGACGTTTTTTGCGGGCCCGTGGCTTGGGTCCATGCGGGAGTGGCTCTTGGGCTTCAAATCCGCCCGTCGAAACGAGTGCCATACCCCGGCATCCCAGACAGATCAGGCCGGTGTAGATAGCGACGGCCATTAGAGCGGTCCCGATCAAAAGCTTTTCCATCACGTCACCTTCCTGATGTTGCATAAGTCCACATTCACCCTGGCCATTCCGATCGGCGTTCTTGCCCAAAGGACAGCTCGCCGCCCTTCCTGCGAAAGAAACGTCGCGCGAAGCTCAATGGGCTGCATTTCGACGTAGCTCCCATCCGGCCCCTTTTCACGGGTATGGCGACGCTTTATGAGAATCACCGGTTCGTCTTTTTTGAATTGCACGTTCACCACTCCCCCGATCTGTCCAAGGGCGCGGCCGGCGCCGTGGAGTTCTGCAGCTCATTCAAGAGCTCGTTTTTTGCCTTGATATTTTCCGCGACGGGGCGGTTCTCGATCTCGCCACGTTGATTCTTGTCGTAGGGCAATTTTCCGAATCCACGCATCTGGGCCTTGATGCGGGGCACGTAATACTCGGCGAGCTCCTTCGCGCGCGGATTGTTCGGGATGTCGTCCTTAGAAATATCGCGGCCAGTGCTCGCAATATCCCGGAGCTGCGCTTCAAGGGCCTGGGCCAACGAAGCGAGAGCAGGGAGATTAAAAACCACCCAGTCCACTGCCCGCTCCCAGGCTTTGCCGGGATACCGCTGGAAGCGTTCCCAGAAGATCTTCTCGCGGGCTTCGGGAAAGTATTTCTCTCCGTATACGTTTTTGAGCTTCGTGAACTGGCTCTGAAATTCTTCAAGATACATTTCGCTTCTCCTTTTCCCGGGCCTCTTTCTCCAGTGCCTCCCGTTTCCAGTCCGGGATTTCCCCGGCGGACCGGTTGCTTGGTAGCGTCTTTCTGAAATTTTCCCAGCCGCGCGCGAGCCAATTGCTCATGAACGCCGGAAATTTCTTTGGGGCTTTCTTTGGGTTGGCGAGAATCCAACCCGTGGCTTTGTTGATTTCCTGCTTGATCCAGGCAGGGTCTGGGTAGCTCGCCAGCCAAGTTTGCTGGAGCTCGAGGCTTGCTGTCGAAAGCAGGGCCACGGCCTTTTGGGAATAGTCACCGACAAGCTGCGGAGCAATGACGGAGGGCAGCGGCTGGATGGCCGCGGCTCCTTTCTCTTTCTTCTCTTTTTCTAATTCTAATTCTAATTCTAGGCCTGGATTTTGCCGGGAATCAGCCTGGATTTTGCCGGGAATTATCCCGCATTCGTCCCGGATAACTCCTAACTCAATCAAACCCTTGATGATTTCGGTAACGTCGCTGGCCTTTACTCCACAGTACCCCGCCAGCACGAAGTCCTGAGTGTGAATCACCTCCTCCTGCTGCATATTGCGCAGACAAAGAAGAGTCACCCACACGGCCTTCTGCTCGAGCGTGGAGCTCTGCCAGAAATGGCCGGTGATTGTTTTCGAGTAAAGTTTGCACCAAGTATAGTTCGCGCGGTCGGGACGCTCTTGGTATTCATTCCAGCCGACGATCGAGAGCGTGAAGCGCTTAGCCATCAGTAGCCTCCTTCAATTCCGATAAGCCTTTGAAACGCGATGCGCGCTTGGAGCGGAACCACTGCATTGCCCAGCCCTCTAAGACGGTCCACTCGCTGGGGTACCCCATGAGCCACTCGACCCACGTGGGGTTCAATTGCCCACCAATCGTTTGCGAAAGTGTCTTCTGGTGCTCTTCCCGATTCCTGGCCCCGCCATGCCCTCGCTCCGCTTCCGATGCTCGAGGCGTCGGCCATTTTTTGACCGCTCCGGTGAGCGTCGGCCGCTCCTTCCCCTTCACGCCACGATCGCGCTGATAGTTGCCCGTCTCGTGAGCGCGCGGCGTAGGCCATCGGCCCTCTCTCGCCATTTGCGGAAGGGACGGCTTCGATACGCCTCCCTTGCGGTTGTTCTGGGTTCCGCAATCTTGCGCCAATGGAGTGGGCAAGTAGGAACCAGCGCTCTCGGAGGTGCGGGGCTCCCACCTCTGCGGCTGATACAATCGTCCATCGACAATCGTACCCCAGCGCAGAGAGCTCCAAGAGAACTCGGTCAAGCCCCCGAACAGTGATTGCTGGGACGTTTTCCAGGAAAATGAATCTGGGTCGAAATTCGCGAACGAGGCGAATGATTTCGAAAAATAACCCCGATCGGCTTCCGCCCAGACCCGCTCCATTTCCTGCAACGCTAATGTCCTGGCAGGGGAATCCTCCTGCGATGAGGTCCACGGGAAGGGAGATATCCACTCTTCCGAGTTGCAGCGTTCGCACGTCAGGCCATATCGGAGCTCGACAAAGCTCACGTCGCTGCATTCGGGACAGAAGCACGGCCTGAGCGTATCGGTCATTTTCACAATAGGCGACGGTGCGCACCCATGGATCAAGGGCGCGGGCAAGGCCTCCGATTCCGCTAAATAGATCCAAGCCATTCAGCATTCCATCCTCTTGAACTCGATCACCCAGACCCAGGGATTTCCGTTCCAGCCCGTTTCGTCGGGCTGCGTTTGCACGGAGCCCCAAAGGTAGCTGAACGCCCGTCGCGGATCTTTCTGCCAGCTCTGCCAGGGCCAATCATCGAAGCCGTATTTTACGAGCTTGCCGTCTTTGCAACCGCGGGTGAGGCCTTCCGCTATAGCGTCGGTCTCGGAAATTTCTTGGAGCCGCTCCACGCGAACGCCAGTCACTTCTAGAGTGATCCGGCTCGCCCAGCGGGGCATGTGGATGGAGGGTTTCCATTTCACGCCGTAGGATTTAGCGATTTCGAGTCCTTCAGCACTTGCTTCGGCGCGATATGCTGATTCCATTTTTCCGGGACGATCTTTGGCATCAAATCCCATGCCGCGAACGTCGGCCCAAGTCTCTCGCACCCAGAGCCGCTCGCCGGGTTTTCCGAAAGGGCACTTGATCCAGTCGGGCCCCTGCCGATTCCATTGGTCCCACCAGCACCAATATGGGCCGCCGTTGTAGGCGTCGAAATATGGGGCCGGATGGATCTTGCTGGGCTGATTGCTCCCGATCCAATCGGCGCTTGGCTCCCACGCCGATACCTGCGGCTTCACGATCCGACGCGTTTGGGTCTTCCGGCCTGCGAGGATCGCCCGCACCATGGACGCCGAAAAGAGAATTGGCCGCTCTTTTGCGCGCGCCAAACTTTCACCACTCGAAATCAAGAAGACCCCCGAACTGTTTCCACCGTGTTTCCACCGCGGACCGTCACCCACAGGCACCGACTGTCACCGTCTGGCCCTTATGGTTTTTCGTTAAGTCGTTGATTTTGTTAAAAAGCGATCTCTATTTAGGGGGTTAGAAAAGGCACGTCCAAAACTCTCCGGGTGCGCCATCTCGAACTTATCCCCTTAACACTAAAAGCTTTTCACTTTTCAACGACGGTTGTTTCCACCCGTTTCCACCGCGCTCACGTCCTCGTTCCCGCGATAGCGTCGTCCATCCTGGCGACGGTTTCCTTGAAGTCCTCATCCTGGACCCCTACATAATTTTCAGTTGTGCGACTGCTTCCATGGCCCAGAAGCTTTTGAGCATGCTTCATCCCGCCAAATTCATTCGCATTGGTTCCCGCCCCGTGACGAATCACGTGGGTGCCCCTGTGCTCCAGCCCAAGGGCCTTGAACGCTTTGTCGTATCGGTAGCCGATCTGCCGGTAGCTGATGGGCTTCCCCTTGTAAAAGAAGAGGTAGCCCTCTCTAATGCCTTCCTGCATCGCCCATTCGAGCATGATCTGAACGGCGGAGGCTGAGGGAACGATCTTCCCCTTCCCTGCTTTTAGGCCCTCGAGGACGAAAGCTTCGCCGCCGGCGCTCCTTATCCAGACCACCCGCCTCGCGACCACGACACATTTTGTGTCGCGACGCGCATCCTCGAGCATCAGCCCGGGAATATCCTGGATTCTTCCACCGAGCGGCCACTGGAGCCGCGCGATCACGTGCACGCGTTTGGCGATCTGCCATTGCTCCTCGAAATAGATTCGGGAAGCTTCGTCCGTTGCGCGATTAATTCTGACTCTAGCTATTGCCACCTGCCGAGCGAGCTCGGCGACGAGTTCCTGCTGATCGACGACTCTCATTTTCTTTTTCTCATCCGTCGGCCTCGTGCGTACTACCAGCTTTTTCTGGTGGCGGCGAAGTGTCGGCATGGGAAAACGAAAATCGTAAGTTTCACGGTAAAAATTCAACACGAGCTTCAAGAGCTTGAACTCCTCACGGTAGCTCAGGCGCGTTGAATGCTGGCATCGCAAATACCGCGGATCTCGCATTCGCCGGACCCATCGATCGATGAGCTCCGGCGTTACGGACTCGACTGTCACGGAGGCCCGCAAAAAGAACTTTAGGTGCCGCTTTCGAGTAAGCCTTGAACGCTTGGACGAAGCAGCGCCATTGTCGAGCTCACACTTCACAAACCTCTCGAAGAGGTCATGCATGAAAATCGGCCTAGAGGACGGAAGAGAGGTCTTTGCCACCTCTGCCGTGATTATCTCCTTGGCCATGTGCGCGTAGTTCTTTGCGAGAATATAGTCGCTGAAGCACTCCGTTTTCTTTTTTGTAACGCCGGCAACCTCAATGAGGCGCCGCGCTTCGTAACATTTTTCTGGTTCGCTCTCCTCGCCCGTTTCCTGATTTACAAGAGTGATCTTGTAAACATTAGGAGTACGGGTGCAAGTGAGAGTTTTTTTCCACCTGGTTTTTTTCACAGTAGCAGCCCTGTCCTTCTGGCCTTATAGGCCTCGATGGACCAGACGTAGACACCAACGCCCTTCACTGCGCCCACGCGCGTGAATTCGAGTTTCCCCGCTTTCACCATGCGTTTCACGGTGCGGACGCTGACCCCTAGGAGATCGGCTGCCTGTGGGTAACGAACTGTTCGGTAATCCTTGATTTCAAAGATCGAGGCCTTCGACGTACCACTGGCCCCAATCTGACGCGCAGCACTTTCCCTTGCCATAACGCATTCCCCCAGAATTGTATCGTGACGCCCCCGCGCCCATTGCTCTCAAATTTCCAAATATCCCACCCTCACTTCCCTCTGGCTCGATCGGTGGAGGAATCCGCCAGCAGAGGGTGGGATATTTCGCTCCGCGATTTAGGCCTCGCGGCGGGGCTCCGATCTCAAAAACGCAGCTACTACACCGAGCATGCTTTCTTGCACCGTGAAGTGATCTCCTTGATTACGATCGTATGCACAAAATCGCCTCTTCCCCTTCCGCGCGTTGATCACTTGAAACTCACCGAGCTTTCCGAACTCCCATCCATCAGCGATTAGCCATTCTTCGAACCGAGCGAGCCTAGAGCGATGCAACGTTCCCCGTTTTCCCATCTTTATCCCGTGCTAGCTTTCTTGAACTCTTCTCCGATATCGCCGCAAACCTTTGCGTGAAGCTCATCAGGTAGGCATCCGATGTTTATAAACTCAGGTTGGTTTGGACTATCGACAGCGTATTCTGCATTTTCTATGAGCTCGGAGAGGCTGGCTCCCTCCGCGTGAACACAGAAAGGTATGTCGTCGATTTTGAATTTAGTTCGAACCGCGAATTTCACTTTCGCAGTAGCAATCGGTGTCGCTCTCAAGCGGCCCCCCCCTGCATCCGCGAAACGATTTTTTTCTTCTCGCCAACCATAGCGAGGTTAACTACTCGCGAACACGGAATGCGATACATCTTGATCATCGCCCGGAGTTTTTCTAGCGGCGGCATTGCGATTCCGCGTTCAAAGTTCGAGATAAATTGCGAAGAAGAATAGCCGAGTGCCAGGCTCACATGGCGCTGTGTAAGGTCGGCGCGCACTCGCGAGAGCCGCAGGTATTCGCCAAGCTCAGTGTAAAGACGCTTTATTTTGTATGTGCTTTCGCTCATTGTTCCCTCGGGTAGCTGGTTTTGCAGGTAGTACAGTAAAAATCAATCTTACCCGCGCGCTCGCCTTCGCGGTTCGGAAACTTGGAAACCATTGTTTTTCTTCCGCAGCACTGTGGCGCCTCGGAAACCGGCTTAGCCGCTTCGACAGCTACGGGCTCGGGCTGCTTCGCGGGCTCTTCTACGACCACTGCATCCACGACCTGTGCCACGGCAGGCAGACGGGCATTGAGACTCTTCGCTTTCGAAACCGAGGCTTCGTTTTCGGCCTGTGCCATTTCCTCGTCCGATCGAATTGCGGAAAGCTCTGCTGGGAACGCCTTACGCAGCGCAAGCGTCTCGGCGCATTTTCCCAATTGTCCGCGTGGCATCTTTACCCACATGAAGGAATCTTTGTTGCCCTCACCTGGAAAATATTCGGCCCAAAGAGCCGACGCCGTGAATGCGCATCGTTGGCCTCCGAGGAGCTTGTAAACGGTGACCGTAGCTTTCTTAGGGTACTTGTCGTTTCCCTCGAAAATGGGCTCGTCGCTGCCCGCGTAATTTCCCGTACGTTCGGCGATCAGGCGAAAACCATCGATCCCAACCTGAGTTGTGATCGTGTCCTTACCATCTTTGGCTTTCCGCTTTACGAAGTGGACCTGGTTCAGGAGGGGATTAAGTTGTAGGTGGGATGAAACCTGGCGCGCAAAACTTATCTCAGCATCGGTGAAGCCTTTAAATTTCGAATTCCGCAAAACTTCGATATCGCCGGGAGACATCACTTCCTGATTTTTCGTAAGAACGAGCTCTCCCATTAGAGGGCTCCCATCATTCGCCAGGCAGGAAGTGTGAAGTCGACAAATCCAGGCCAGATCGCATCCCTAGAACACTGGGCGATCTTTTCAAGCTGGGCCTTATAGAGGCGGCGACCTTCCGCGATCGAACCGTCATCCACCACCCCGAGCACCACACGGAAGCGGTTTCCCTTTTCCACGAACACGTTTACGAAGGGGCCCACGTCGTGGCCGAGCACCGCCGCGATCCCGTCTAGGGTGAGCGCTGCGCTCATGTCGTAGAACCTCTCGCCGATATCGTTTTTGAGATCGCGGTAATCGCAGCTCGCGGCCGTCTTCCAGTCCAGGATCATGTGGTCGGGCATGCCCACCGGGGCCTTCAAGATGCGTTTGTCGGGCCTGCATTTGCAGATCACGCCCGTGTCTTTGTCTTTCCAAACGAAAGTTTCCTCGGCCAGCCCCGGGGCTAGCAGAAGTTCGTTGGCATCAGGATGGGCCTGCACGGCAAGGAGCATGTTTTCGATCAAGTCCCACTGTTTTCGGTCCAGAGTGATCTCGGCCTTATTTTCGAATTCGAATTTCTCGTGTGCCGCCTTACCTTCTTTCGTGCGCTTGTCGGCGGTGGGCGGAACGGCAACGAGTTTTAGGTAGGCATCCTGATCGTTGAAATGTTCGAGCCGCGCATGGAACGCCGTGCCGAATTCAAGTGCGGCACTTTCGCTATCGGGCCCCTTACGCCGCTGTATTAAATTGGAGGGACTAAGCATCATGGCTTCAAGGTCCGACTTGGAATAAGCCCAAGGAATTTCCTTGTGATAGGTATGATTTGGTAGCCCCTCAAACCGGCCGAGCTGTATGTTTGTTTTTGATATATTAGTGGTCATATTTGGCTCCTAGAAACCCTGCGAGCGCAAAGCGCGTAGTTCGCTCTGCTCTTCGCGAAATTTACGATCGTTGCATTGGAGGCAGAGCTTGTTCTCTCGCCATTGAAGAAAATCTGCGCGTACTTCGTGAGGGCCGCAGAACGTTCCGCATTCATCACAGACATAATCAAAGCCGGCACACTCCTCGGCCTTGCGAAGGAGAGTGTCGATTTCGGAGGATTTAAAGGCCGTGCTCATATCTAATCTCTCAAAAAAATTACGCAGGAATCCATTCGAGCTTGCGCTACGCATTAAGCACTGTTATCTGGTACGGTTTAACAGGCGGCCTTGGAGTTGATGGCGAATGCCATCTTCTGCCTCAAGACCTCCAAAGCTTTCAAAACCTTGTTCACGGATTCATCGGTCACGTTCGGATGATTTCCGTAGACACGACGAAGGGTACCCATGGAAACCCCGGCCTCTGCGCAAACTTCTGCGTCCTTTAGCCGTAGCCTCTTCTGCGTTGCCTTCAATTTACGTCCGTCTTCCATGAGCAGCATTATGGCTAATGAACATAATGAAGTCAATGACGAAATGCCATGGATCTAATTTCCCGTAAACCATCAGAATCATTGAACGCTTTCCTAAAGCGAGTTCGTGAATGGGCAAAAATTAGCCAGGCCCGATGGGCTGAAGCGGCTGGCGTCGACCAAGGC
>Ga0068856_100004083_pt1 | contig 14600 bp, 9 predicted proteins | sample KBSCornC62_FD_66595 | JGI IMG/M metagenome (GOLD analysis project Ga0068856, IMG submission 66595) | Corn rhizosphere microbial communities from Kellogg Biological Station, Michigan, USA - KBS Corn C6-2 | ecosystem: Host-associated > Plants > Roots > Rhizosphere > Soil ...
CATCGGGACCGTGTCGTACGGCGGCAACACCATCATCTCGACGCCAGATTTTCTCGGCACCGGACCGATCTACCGCGATCTCATCGTCACCGGGCAGGACACGCTGCGCGCGACGATCAGCGGCACGCCGAACGCGCAGATCCGGGTGTCGGTGCTCGCGATGGCGGACCCCTACGTCACGGTCTTCTCCAAGACCTATGTGCAGACGACCGGCGTCCCGCTCATCACGAGTGATCACTTCACGGTGCCTGCGGGTGTCAGCGCACCCTACACGATGTACGTGCAGAACGGAAACCCCGATGGCAGCGCGCGGATCGCGTCCGGGACGCTCGTGCTGAGCAGCGGGAGCACCGGCGTGGCGGCGTTCACGGCGGCGAACGGCAGCCTCGTCGTTCCGGTGACGTTGGGCACGGCGGGGACGCTTGGCGTAACCACCGCTTCATTCGCGAATACTCGGGTGAGCGTTCGCATCACCGCCAAGGACGCCGCGCCGCCGGTGGTCGCGATCACGACGCCGGCGCCGAACGCGCTCACGAATCAGACGTCGATCGCCGTCACGGGCACCGTGCAGGATGCGACCGCGACCACCGTCGTCGTGAACGGCGTCACGGCCACGATGAACGGCACGAGCTTCAGCGCGACGGTGCCCATCGGCACCGAAGGCTCGAACACGATCCACGTCGTCGCGACCGATGCGGCGGGGAATGCGACGGATTCCACGCGCACCGTCATCCGCGACACACAGGCACCGGCCCTGAGCGTCGCCGCGCCGGCGAACGGCTTCATCACGAAATTCGACACGGTCTTCGTGCGCGGCTCGGTTGCCGACTCGCACGCCGTCACCGTGAGCGCCAACGAGATCCCGCTGCCGGTCGATCAGAACGGCCAGTTCGTCGGCTCGGTGCCGCTCGTCGAAGGCAGCAACTTCATTACCATCGTCGCGACCGACGCCGCCGGCAACACGACGACCGTGGTGCGCACCGGAACGAAGGACGCGACGCCGCCGGTGATCACGATCTCGTCGCCGGCCGACGGGAGCACGACGCAGAACGCCACCGTTACGGTGACGGGCACCGTGCAGGACGCGACCGCGGTGACGGTGACCGTGAACGGGACCAACGCGCCCGTCACGAACGGCAACTTCTCGGCGGACGTATCCGTCGCAATCGGCAGCAACACGATCACCGTCATTGCCACTGACGCCGCGGGCAACTCCGCAACGCGCACCGAGAGCGTCACTCGCACGCAAGCCGGTCCGCCGCTGCCTCCGGACCCCTCGACCGTCGCGACGCCGCTGAGCACGACGTCGGTCACGCCGTTCAGCCAGTCCGTTGCGTTCTTGTACTCCGGCAACAGCCCGATTCAGACGGGCGTTGCGCCAGGGACGATCGGGACGCGCTCGGCGAGCGTCATCAAAGGCGCGCTCGCGACGGCGAACGGTCAGCCGGTATCAGGAGCCCAGGTGACGATCCTCGGCGCGAGCCAGTATGGGTCGACGGTGTCGCGCGCCGACGGCGCGTACGACATGGTGGTGAACGGCGGCACGCCGCTCACGATCGCGTTCACAAAATCGGGTTATCTCCCCGTGCAGCGCCACGTGACCGCGCGCTGGGGCAACTACACCCTGATGGACACCGTCGTCATGACGCCGCTCGACACCGCGGTGACCGCGATCGACTTCACCGCGCCCATCCAGTCCGCGAAGTCGAGCGTGATCTCCGACGGCGACGGCGCGCCGCGTCACATGACGATGATGTTCCGCGCCGGGACGCAGGCCACGCTCCGCATGCCCGACGGTTCGACGCAGCCCGTAACGGGACCGCTGCACGTCCGCGCGACGGAATTCACCGTTGGCCGGAACGGGCTCCGCGCGATGCCCGCACCGCTGCCGCCGGCGAGCGCGTACACGTACGCGGCGGAGCTGAGCACCGACGAGGGCATCGCGGCCGGCGCCGCGTCGGTCGAGTTCTCGACGCCGGTCGCCACGTACGTTGAGAATTTCCTCAAGTTCCCCGTCGGGATGACCGTGCCCGCGGGGTACTACGACCGGGTGCGCGGCGTGTGGGTGTCGTCGGCCGCGAGCACCCGCGTGGTCAAGATCGCGAGCGTGACGAGCGGTCTGGCGGATCTCGTCGTGGACACCACCGGCGTGGCGGCGACGCCGGATCGGCTGGCGCAGTTCGGGATCGACAGCACGGAGCGGGCCGAGGTGGCGCGGCAGTTTGCCGTAGGGGAGACGCTGTGGCGGACGGCGATGACGCACTTTACGCCGTGGGACATCAATGCGCCTTGGCAGTTCCCGGCGGACGTCACGCAGGTGAGTCCGCGCGACAAGACGCCGAACACCGACGACCATTGCAAAGGCGCCGGATCGATCATCGACTGCGAAGAAGGCACGTTGGGGGAAGTGCTGCCGATCGCGGGCACTCCGTTCGCGCTGACGTACAACAGTGGCCGAGCCGCGCCGGACACCGCGCGGAACGTTCTATCGTTCGAGGTGGCACCGGTCACCGGAAGCGATTCGCTGACGCGCACCGCGACCGTGAACGTGACGATCGCCGGCCGCACGTTCACACAATCCTATCCGGGGACTTCGCTTCCGCAGCACTTCAGCATGACGTGGGATGGCCTCGACAGCTACGGCCGCAAGGTCGATGGCGCGGTCACCGCCGCGGTCCAAATCACGTACGATGTGCGATTGGTCTATCTCATGACGCCGGACAACGCGGCTCTGTTCGGCGTGCCGTGCAACCCGGTGGTCGAGGGCTCGGCCGGGCTGCACTGCATCCTGCCCGACAGCACGGTGCAGGCCCTTGGTGACTCGAGCACGACGCCACGTCTCTATAAGCAGTACACCGTGACTGGAACCGTCGATTTCCAGAACGGAGCGCAACTCGGCACCATCACCGACATCGCGCAGAAGATGGGCGGTTGGCGCTTGAGCCCACACCACATCTACGATCCGAGCTCCGGCAGCTTGTTCCTCGGCACCGGCGAGCGGCACACGGCGCTCGGCGCGAACGCCCTCTCCATCTCGACGGTCGCGGGGATGCGCGGGCAGAGCGGGCCACGCGTGGACAGTGTGCAGGCGCTCGCGACCACCATTGGAGCGAGTGACGGCGTCACGATGGGGAGCGATGGCTCCTTGTACATCGCATCGGGCGATCAAGCAGCCGTTCGACGTGTGCTCCCGAATGGACTCATCACCACATTCGCCGGCACCGGGAGCTTCGCGTCGTCGGGCGACGGCGGCCCCGCCACCCAGGCCGGCGTCGATCCGTGGAGTATGGCGATCGCACGTGATGGATCGATGTACATCGCCGAGGCAGACAACAACCGGATTCGTCGCGTGGATCCAAACGGCATCATCACGACGGTCGTCGGCAATGGCAATTGCGGTGATCCGGTGGAAGGTGCTCTCGCGATGAGCACGCCGATCTGCTTCCCGGAGTGGATCGCGATCGGCCCCGACGGCGCGTTGTACTTCACCCAGAATCCGTCGAGCGGGGCAGGGCAGATCGACCGAGTAGGCGCTGACGGCATCGTCAGGATCTACGCCGGCGCGTCGTCGGTCGCTTGCAACCTCCGCGATGCGGGGAACACGAGCAACTGCGGTGACGGCGGCCCTGCGCGAACGGCATCGATGGGCTTCGTCGAAGGTTTGGCGTTTGGCGCGGACGGCAGCCTCTACGTGACCGAGTCCGACAATGCCGTCGTTCGCGTGATCGACCCATCGGGCGTGATTCGTCGGTTTGCTGGCCGAACGCCGGACGGGGGCAATCCAAATTTCGGCGGCGACGGCGGTCCGGCCGTGAACGGTGGATTACAGAATCCCGGCATCCTTGCGGTCGGCCCCGACGGTTCGGTGTTCATCGGGGATGATTTCAATCCGATCGTCCGGCAAGTCACCCCCGATGGCATCATCACTTCTGTGATGGGCGATCGGAGCTGCCAATTCGTCTCGTCGACGCCTTGCACGCTCAGCGAAAACGGGCCGTCGCGCCTCTCCACGGCGCAACTCATCGGAGGCCTCGCGGTCGGAGCGGACAACACGCTCTACGTGACGGACGTCTTCAACGACATCGTGCGACGCATCGCGTTGCCGAGCAAGCCGCTGACTGACGGCAATCTGGTCGTCGGATCCGAGGATCTGAAGGAGTACTACGTGTTCGATCCGTCGGGCCGGCACCTCCGCACGGTCGACCCGTTGACGGGCAGTACGATCTACAGTTTCGGGTACGATACCACCGGATTACTCACGTCGATCACGGATCGCAACGGCCGGGTCACGGCCGTGGAGCGCGATGCGAGCGGGAATGCGACCGCGATCGTGTCGCCATTCGGATTGCGGACGCGACTCGCCGTCGATGGCGGCGGTTTGCTGTCGTCGGTCACTGATCCGAGCGGCCACACCACGGTGGTGACGATGACGTCGACCGGTCGGCTGACCGATCTGAGGGATTCGCGCGGCGGCAACCACGTCTTCACGTACGACGCTGCCGGACGCCTGCAATCGGATCAGAACGCCGAACAGGCCGTGCAGCACGTCGGCGTCACGACCACCGACACATCGCGCGTCGAAACGCTGACGTCTGCCGCTGGACGTCAGGAGAGCATCGCGACGGTGACGCTGCCGAGTGGCGGCGTCCAATTCAGCTCGACCAATGCTGCGGGACTTCTCACCACGAACAGCACGTCGACGAGCGGAGAAATCACTACGCGTGCTCCCGACAGCGTCGTGACCTCAGTGACGCAGGCCGCTGGCGACCCGAGGTTCGGACTCGACGCCGCCGTGGCGAGCAAGCTCACCGTGCGAATGCCGAGCGGGTTGACCGCACAGTTCACGCATTCCAGGAATGTGGTCCGCACGGCCGTCGGAGCGTTCACGATATCGTCGCTGGTCGATTCGACGAGAGAGAACGGGCGACCGTTCGTGACTACTTACGACGCCGTCAATCGCAGTCTCCGCATGACGACGCCCGGCCGGCGCGTCACGACGAGTACATACGATTCACTCGGTCGCGTGACGTCGTTTCAGGCGAGCAGCCGGTCCCCTTCAACGGTGGCGTATTTGCCGAACGGGCAAGTCTCGACGGTAATTACTGCTGGGCGCCGGCTTGCGTTCACATACGACAGCTTTGGACGGTTGGCGTCGACCACCGATCCGGTGGGAAGCGTCACGCGCTTCACCTACGACTCGGTCGGTCATCTGACTCGCGGCGACTTGCCCGGCGGGCTCGCGATCCTGTACGGATCAGATGCGGCGGGGAATGACACGCTGCTCACGATCGGACACCGCGCACCGCGGTCGTTCACCTTCACGCCCGAGGGGCGTCTGTCGAGCTTCTCCACGCGGCTGGACGACGGCTCGAGCGCGATACGGCGGTGGCAATACGACGCCGACGGAATGCCTACGCGAATGACGCTGGCGAATGGCGACAGCGTCGTCGGAACGTACGATGGCGCGGGTCGCGTCGTCCAACTCCAGTTGAGCGACGGAAGCGCGACGCGGTACGCGTATTCTCCGTCGACTGGCCATCTCACACAGGCGACTTCCGCCACCGGCGAGAGCGTGGCGTTTTCGCGCGATGGAAGTTTGGTTACGGCGCTGCAGTGGTCGGGGGCGGTTGCCGGCAGCGTACAGCTGGGGTACAACACGGACTTCCGCATCACGAACGAGACGGTGAACGGCGCCGCGCCGATCGCGTTCGCGTATGACGCCGATGGATTGCTGACGACCGCTGGCGGTTTGTCCGTGCAGCGCGACTCCGTGACCGGCGCGATCGCGGCCGACAGCATCGGTACCGTGGGGTCCACCCGGTCCTACGACGCAAATGGACAGCCCAGCAGCTTGCGGTGGTCCGCGGGCGGCACGCCGTTCTTCACCCGCACCTTCACGCGGGACAGCGCTGGTCGGATCACGACGGCGGTCGAGACGGTGAACGGCGTGAGCCATTCAACCGGCTTCTCCTACGATTCCGCGGGGCGGCTGTCGGCGGTGGCCACCGATGGCGCCCAGACGGCGCAATATCAATATGATGAAGTAGGAAATAGAGTACTGGTAACAAGCCCGAACGGCGCGCTCGCCGCGGTGTACGACGGCCGCGACGGCATTCGGTCGCTCGGCACGCAACAATACGTCGTCTCGGGCGATGGATTCGTCACGGCGCGGGTCAACGGATCCGATACCACGCGATTCACGTACAACGATCTCGGCCAGTTGATCGGCGCGTCGTCTCCGACGTTGGCGGCAATCGCATATGTCTACGACGTGGACGGTCGCTTGGTCTCCAAGACGCGAGCGGGGACCGTGGAGCACGCGTACATCTACGGCGACGGTCCGCTTCCTGCGGCGGAGCTCGCGGCCGACGGCAGCATCCTCACACGATTCGTGTACACCGACGCCGGCATCCCGGCGTACATGGTTCGCGGGGGTGTGACTTACCGATTCATCACCGACGAACGGGGAAGCGTTCGATTCGTCGTGAATACCACCGACGGCTCGGTGGCGCAGGCGATCCAGTACGACGCGTTCGGTAACATCACCGCCAACTCGGCGCCCGGATTCCAGCCGTTCGGATTCGTCGGTGGGCTGTACGACGAGGACCTCGGGTTGACGCTGCTTGGCGCGCGCGAGTATGATGCCGCGGCCGGTCGCTGGTTCTCGCCGGATCCGGGCTTGTTCAGTGGCGGCCCGAATCTCTACGCGTACGGCGACAATGATCCGGTCAACTTCATCGACAGGACCGGCGCGTTCCCGGAGCCGGCGGAGATCATCGCTGGCGGCGTCCTGGGCGCGTTCTTCGGCGGGGTGAATGCCGTCGCGCGCGGCGGCGGGTTCATGAGTATCGTCTCGGGAATTCTCGCCGGTGGAGCGACCGGTGCCCTCACGTCGGCGCTCAGTCCGATCCCGGGTGCCGGCGTCTTACAACAGCTTCTGCGGAGTGTGTTAGCCGGCGGAGCTGGAGACATTGGCGGAGATCTCGGAGCAGACCTGGTCGAGAAGCTTGGAAACTATCTCCGCGGATGCCCCCTCAATCTGCCGGAGGGTTGGACGATCGATCGATTCCTCCAGGATGCTCTCGCTGGCGGGATCGGCGGAGCCACCGCGAGCGGGTTGAGCATCGCGGGGACGGTGGGAATGACCGTTGTCTCCTCGAGTGTTGAATCGGCCGCGTCAACGGCCGGGACGATTCTCGGCTCGTTCGTCAGTGGACTTGGCGATTTGATCTTCAGCGCAACCTCGCACGGCTCGAAGAAATGAAACTGATCGGAGACGTGTTCTCCGGAATGCGTCTCAGTGCTCTTGCCATCGCAGTGGCCCCGCTACCGATCACGTTCGTGGTCGCGGGAGCTGTTGCGCTGTGGAAGGGTGCGTGGCAGGGTCTCTACCGCCGACGAATGTTCCTGCAAGGCACAGCCACTTCGCGCCGTTGGTCACTCGTCAACGGCGTGATCTTAGTCATCGCCGGGCCAGTCACGATGTTGCTCGGGACCGTGATGACCATTGTCGTCTTCAGCGAACCTGACCTCCAGCGAATCAGTCGTGAATCGATCTCGCAAATGCAACTATCTGTCGTCTCGTCGGCGCGAATCGAATACTCGCTGCTTGCGTTCGGCACCGCGGCGCTCGGTGCATACCTCGTTTGGCTGGGCGCGTACAAAGGCTTGGTGCAAAGGCGGTATTACGCCAGCGGCCCGCGTCCGCCGATCGTTGGCGCCGAGGCCGTCGCGTGGGGGATCTACTGCCTGGTGCTCGGTACCGGATTGTGGATCACGGGATTGTACGTGGCGATGGACAGTTGGATCTCGCGCTAGCGCATCGCGATGCCATCTTCCTGGATGAGGATTCCCGAACTCCCGTTTGCCCTCGGCGGAATTGTGCTGGCCTTCCAACTCGCCAAGACCGGCGTCTGGAATGGAATCGTCCAACGGCGTCTCGCGTCGCGAGACCAGGTGCTGTCGCCATCGCAGTCCGTCTTCACCGGAACGCTGATGGTCATTGCCGGTCTCATAGTGGGACTCGGGGCGTCGCTGTTGCTCGTCGCGTTCTCACGGTTCCAAGCACCGCGCCCGGCGGTTCGCAACCCGCGTCACCAATCACGACTCACCCGATTCCCGATACCGCGCTCGTACTGGTTGCGGTCGGATTCGCGTGCTGGGTCTTCGTGCGCGCACTGCGCAACATTGTCTACTCGAGTGACGCCGATCGCGGCACCGCCCAGGCGCGCTGGTCCAGGATCGGTGTGATGAGTGTTTCAATCTCCGTTGTGGCGCTCGCGCTCGAAGTGTTGCGGGCCATCTGGAGTACCGGTACATGACTCGAAATCGAACGGTCGCACTCAGCCTGTGGCTCGTGGCCTTGATGCCGATTCGCCTCGCCTCGCAAACTGTGACCGCCGCGATGCTCTCCGGCTCCTGGCGCGCACGCGCGCTCTCCGCCGCCGCCCAGTCCCTCACCTTCGACGCCGACGGGCACGTCCTCATATTGCGCGATGGCGTCGCGCGTGCGTACACGGCGAAGCCCGACACGTCCGCGAAAGATCCGAGCACGTTGCGCCTGGCGCTCATCGAACCCAACGGCCACACGGATTCACTCACGGTAAGAATCCGCGGCCGCTCGGAAATCGACGTCATGCGCATCTCGCATCCCCGGGCGCCGGGTGACACCCTCGTGCGTTACGTGCGCGCCTCCCCACCAGACACGCGCGAGCTGCGCGCCAAACTCGAGCGGGCGCTCCACCCGTAACCCACGCCAAGCCCGACCGGCGCAACCAGTGTGAATCGCAGAGCGAATCGCAGAGCGGATCTCGGATGCCCACTTTCGCCTACCGCGCGGTCGACCCCCGCGGCGCCAAGCACGGCGGCACGCGCGACGCCGCCTCGCCGGCGGCGCTGACGCAACTCCTCGAGGCGCAGGGCCTCGTCGTCGTCGACGTCGCCGCTGGCTCCCCGGCGCGCGCCGCCGCCGCACGCACGACGCTCGGCCGTACCTCCCGCGCCGCGGTCGTCGACGTTACGCGCGCGCTCGCGGGGCTCCTCTCCGCCGGCCTCCCGCTCTCGCGCGCGCTCACGGCAGCCGCCTCCGTGTCGCGCGGCCCCGTCGCCGACCGTCTCACCGCCGTTCGCGAGCGCGTCGCGCGAGGCGACAACCTGGCCACGGCGCTCGCCGCGCATCCGGACCTCTTTTCGCCGCTCTACGTTGGGCTCGTCCGGGCCGGCGAACGCAGCGGAGATCTCGACGGCACCTTCACCCGCCTCGCCGCGCAGCTCGAGCGAGAGGACGAGCTCCGGTCCACGCTCGTGTCGGCGGCGATCTACCCCGTGCTGCTCGCGATCGTCGGCACGGCGGCGGTGTTGATACTTCTCTTATTCGTGCTTCCTCGATTCGCCGGCGTGCTCCAGGGCGCCGGCGCGCGGCTGCCGCGATCCACCGAGGCCCTCCTCGCGTTCTCCGCGCTCGCGCAGCGCTACTGGTTCCTGTGCCTCGTCCCGCCGTTCGCCGTCGTGGCGGCGATCGGCTGGGTGCGGACCTCCGCCGCCGGCGCGCGCGCGTGGGCGTCGATGCTCCTGCGCGCGCCGCTCGTGCGGGAGCTGCGCCGCGACCTCCTCGCCGCGCGCTTCGCGCGGATGACGAGCGTGCTCCTCGCCGGCGGCGCTCCGGTCTTGAGCGCGCTCGACGACGCGGCCGCGTCGATGCCCGATCCGCTCGCGCGCGACGACATTCTCCGGCTGCGCGCGCGCGTGCGCGAGGGCGCGAGCATGCAGCGTGCGGTCGGCGACTCGCCGGTGTTCCCGCCGCTCCTCGCGCAGCTCGTCGCCCTCGGCGAAGAGACCGGCCGGCTGGAGGAGTTCATGCGCAAAGCCGCCGAGCTGTTCGAGCAGCGCGGCGAGCGTGCCATCGCGCGGCTCGTCGCGCTCGCCGAGCCCGCGATGATCATCGTCCTCGGCGTCGTCGTCGGATCGGTCGCGCTGTCGCTGCTCCAGGCCATCTACGGCGTGAACGCCGGGTCGTTCCGGTGATGCGCACGCGCGCGCGGCGCGGCGTCACGCTCATCGAGCTCGTGGTCGTGATCGCGCTCATGTCGATCATCGCCGGCGTCACCGTGCCCGCGCTCTCGTCGCTCGACCGCCGCGAGCCGACGGCCGTCGACATCGTCTCGACCCTTCTGCGCGAGACGCGGGCGACAGCGATCGAGCAGGGGCGCTCGGTCGTTCTGACGATCGATCCCGCCACGGCGCGCTACTGGCTCGACGTTCCGGACACGACGGGCGTCCTCGCGCTGCCGGGCGGCGCGACGCTCATGGCGCCGACGCCGCGCGTGCACGTGCGGTTCGCCGCCACCGGCGAGGTCGACGCCGAGCCGTTTTTCGTGCGCGAGCACGATCTCGCGACGCCCGTCGTGTTCGACCGCTGGTCGGGCGAGGCGCGTGGTGGTCGGTAGCGCGGGCATCGCGCAATGACGCCGCGTCGCGGCTTCACCCTCCTCGAGGCGGCGGTGGCGATGGCAATCATTGCCATAGTGGCCATGACCGCCCTCGCGGCGTACGGCGCCGATCTCCGCGCGGCCGATCGCGCGCGCCAGACGATCCCCGCCGCGGCGCTCGCGCAGGAACGCATGGCGGTGCTGGAGCTCGTCGATGGCCATACGCTTCGCATGCTCCCCGACTCGTTGTCACACGGCGCATTCGAGGCGCCGTACGACGCGTACGTCTGGTCCGCCACCGCCAAGCCGGTGCGCGGCGAGCCGTCGCTCGTCGAGATTCGCGTCAGCGTCACCTGGCCGGACGGCGCGTTCACCCTCGCGCGCCGGCGCTATCGGCCGACGTTCGTCGCGCAATCGGGAGTGGTGCCGTGAGGGCGCGCGCCGGCATGACGCTGCTCGAGCTCATCGTCGCGCTCGCGATCACCGGCGTCGCCGTGAGCGGCGGCTACAGCGCGTTCGCGCAGCTCGCCGATCGCCGGACGCAGGCGGCGACGACGGCGGACGCGGTCGCGCGCTCGGCCGCGATCCGCGCCACGCTCGCGACATGGCTCGCCGGCGCCCGCCTCACCATCGAGGAGGACGACATCGTCTTTCGCGGGATCGACGGCGTGCACCGCGACCCACTCGGCGATGCTCCCGACGACGAGCTGACGTTCTTCACCTCGGCGCGCACGCCGCTCGGCAATGGGGGAACGATCATTCGCCTTTTCGTGGAGCGCGGCGACACGACGGAGCACGGCCTCGTCGCCGATCTCGCGGCGTGGCACGGCACGGACCGCATGCACATCGTCCTCGATAGCGCGGTCGGCGGCATGGACGCGCAATTTCTCTCGACCGCGCTGGGAGCGGATGCCTGGTCGTCGAGCTGGGTGTCGAGCACGATCCTGCCCGCGGGGGCGCGCGTCACGCTCTCCGCCCGACCCGGCGACACGCTGGCGCCGCTGATTCGCGCGCCGATCACGGTCTCGCTGGAGAACGGCCGATGAAGTCGCGCCGAGCATTCGCGCTCATGGCCGCGCTCTGGCTGCTCGTCGCGATCTCGGCGATCTCACTCGAGATCTCCGTGCTCGCGCGGTCGCGGCGGCTCGCCGCGGCCAACTCGCTGGAGGGGATGCACGCGGACGCCGCGGCGGAGTCGGGCATCGAGCACGCGCGCGCGCGGCTCGCACGCGCGATCGCGGAAGGAGGGACGGGACGTACGTGGGGCGACCCCGCGGCGGTCTTGGATCCCTGGCACAGTCTCGACGTCGGTCTCCGCGACTCGATCGAAATGACGCCGGGCCTCTGGTATCGCGTTCAGCTGGCGGATCTGGGCGGGAAGGTCGACGTCAATCGCGCATCCGAGGACGATCTGCGCAGATTCCTCACCGCCAACGACTTGGACGCGGCGGTCGCGGACGGATTGGCCGAGGCGATCATGGATTGGCGTGACGAAGACGATTTTCGTCGCTTGCGCGGCGCCGAGCGTGAGGACTATATGAAAGCCGGCGCACGCGAGCTTCCACGAAATGCCCCGCTCGAATCGATCGACGAGCTGCGGTTCGTCCGTGGCATGACGCCGGCGCTCCTCGCGAAGCTGCGAGGCGACCTCACGGTATTTGGCGGCGGGCAGATCAACCTCAACGTCGCCGATCGAAACGTGCTGCTCTCGCTGCCGGGGATCACGCCGCTCGCGGCGGAGGTGATCGTGCGCGTGCAGCAGTCGGGGCGGCGCATTCAGACGATGCAGCAGTTGACCGACATGCTTCCCACGCAGGCGCGCGGGCCGCTGGAGCGCTCGATGACGGATCTGTTGCCCAAGGTCACGTTCGACACGCACGAGGTGCTCGTGACATCCGACGGGTGGATGGCCGGAAGCCCGGTGCGCGCCCGTGAGCTTGCTGTGCTCGCGCGCGGCGGATCGGCGGCGTTCGTGACGTGGAGGCAGGACCAATAGTGCCGCGCCCCATCGTGCTTGGCCTGGCCGTGGGCGGCGACGTTCTCGTCGCGCACTGGCGCGGCGGCGGCAAGGTCCGGGACTGGTCGCGCCGACTGTCCGACTGGGATGGGCCCCGCGGCGAGCAGCTCCGCGGCGCGCTGGGCGAGCTGCGCGCGATCGTCGGCGTGCACGAACGCGTCGATCTCGCGGTCGCCGTGCTGCCGCCGGATGCGCGCGTGCGCGCGGTCACGCTGCCGCCGATGACCGCCGACGACGCGCGGTCCGCGATCGCGCGCGCGGGGACCAAGCACTTCGTGGGAATGGCCGAGCCGCTGGTCTGCGCCGTCGCGAAGCGGCGGACCACGGGCGAGCCGGTCATGGCCGCCGCCGTGTCGCAAACGCTGCTCGACGACCTGGCCGCCGCGCTGCCGGATCCCGCATGGCGGATCGCGCGCGCGGTGCCCGCGCAGGCCGTCTGGGCGGACGAGGCGCGCCAACGCTGGCCCGAGCTGCGCGCCAGCGGCGGCGAGGCCGCCGCCGCGTCCGGGGCCGGGGTGAGCGTATTGGTATTCGAGAATGATAAATTCGCGCTGGTGCGGCGCCGGCCGGCGGGAACGACGCACCCTCGGATGCTCGGCGCCGACGCCGCTGGTGCCCCCGATGCCGCCGGCGCGGCCCTCATCGCGGCGCGCGGGGCTCGGCGGGCGGGCGGATTCGAGCTCCTGCCGGACGAATGGCGGGCCGCGTACGCGCGCGCGGCACGGCGTCTCGCGACCACGTTCGCCGCCGCGGCGGCGGCGTGCGTCGTCGCGTCGGCCGGCGTCTACCGCTGGGGATTGGCCCGCGAGCTCGGCGCGATCGATCACGAGCGAGCGGCGATCCGGCCGATGGTCGATCGCGCGATGGCCCATCGCGATTCGCTGGCCAGTCTCTCCGGCACCGCGCAAGCGATCGACGCGCTCGAGCGCGGCGCGCCGCGGTGGTCCGCCGTCGTCGGCCAGATCGCGCGTGTGCTTCCCGCGCAGGCGTCGCTCACCGCGATGCGCGCCGACGGCGACAGCGCGAGCCTCGAGGGTCAGGCGAAGGACGCGTCCGAAGTTTTCGCGGCGCTGCGTGCGGCCCCGGGCATCACGTCAGTGCGGCCGACCGCGCCGATCCGCGAGGACGCGGTGCCCGGTCAACCGCCAGTCGAGCACTGGGTGCTCACCGCGCAAGTCGCGCACGCGGCGACCACGCGAGGCACGCGCTGATGGCCGCGCGCGTCGCACTCTCCACGCGTGACCGTCGCGCGCTGCAACTGGGCGCCATCGTCGCGCTGCCCGCGCTGCTCTATGTCGCAGCGATCAAACCGTACCTGCGCTCGGTCGCGGACGCGAAGACCGCGATCGCGAGTCAGGGCGACCTGCTCCGGCGCGAGCGCGCACTCGTCGCGAGCGCGCCGGAGCTGCCGCGGGCGATTCTCGTCGCTCAGCGCACGTTGACCGCGGCGGATGCCCGACTCTACGGGCAGCGCGATCCGGTCGCCGCCACCGCCGCGCTCTCGCGCGACGTCACGAGCGCGCTCGACGACGCGGGCGTGGCGCTGCAGCGATCCGAGGCGCGCGACGTCGTCCTGCGCAAGGATGGCCTGCACGAGCTCACGATCGACGTCCGGGCCGAAGGCGACCTCGATGGCATCCTGAGCGCGGTCTCGCAGCTCGAGGCTGGTCCAAAGTTGATTCGCGTCGCGCGGCTCGGCATCGAACGCTCCGCGCTCGTACCCGCGGCGGCCAATGCGCCCGAGGCGCTGTCGCTCGTCGCGACGATCCACGGATACGCGCGATGATGCCGCGCGTTTTCTCGAGCACGTCGGTCCGGACCTCGGCGCTCGCGTTCCTGCTCGCGCTGGCGCTTCTGGGCTGGTCGCTCGTGGGTGCGATGTTCGCCGATCGCACCGAAGGGAGGCCGATCCCGGCCCCGATCGCGTCGCTCGCCACGATTCACCGCGCCGACACGACGAGCGACGACCTCGAGCAGGACGCGATCGATCATGATCCGTTCTCGCCCGCGCGGGAGCGGCCGTCGGTGCGATACGGGACGCCGGCCGCTCCGGTCGTGCTCAACGCCGCACCGGTCGCGCCCGCCGTGCTGCACCTCGTGGGCACCGTGGTCGCGCCGGAGAACGGCAGCTTCGTCGTCGCCCAGTTGGGAGACAC
>Ga0068856_100004084_pt1 | contig 14598 bp, 16 predicted proteins | sample KBSCornC62_FD_66595 | JGI IMG/M metagenome (GOLD analysis project Ga0068856, IMG submission 66595) | Corn rhizosphere microbial communities from Kellogg Biological Station, Michigan, USA - KBS Corn C6-2 | ecosystem: Host-associated > Plants > Roots > Rhizosphere > Soil ...
CCGCCGAACACCAGCGGATGTCGTGATGCTCCTCCGTCGCGCATTTCACATCTGCCGAAACCTTCGGCCGCGCCCAATAAATCATCCCGATGTGTTCGTGCGTTTCGGAGATGCGATGAATATCCAAAAACCGCGGCGCAATCAGCGCGCGCGTGCCCGGCCCCGTCGTGGGCGGACGCTCGCCCAGCAATATCACCTCCAACCCGCTCTCCTCCTTCGCCTCGCGCAAGGCCGCCTGCTCCGGATCTTCATCCAGTTCGATGTGCCCGCCGAGCGGCAGCCACTTGTCGAGCTTGCGATGGTGGATGAGCAGGATCTTTTCCTCGTGGACGATGAAGATCGCGACGGTGAAATCAATTTTTTCGTGAATGTGGGCCATGGTTTTCTCGGGGAAATTATTTCAAACCACCGGCAGACGGCGGACGCGGATTTGGAAATCACTTACCGAAACCATCGCGCCGTCTTTCAAATCACCGGCGCATTGCCGGATGACGCCTTGCAGCAGTTCGGTGAATGGTTCGGCGCGCAGACCTTCGATGCGGATGCGGATGACCGAAGGCTGTCGTGCCTGCGACAACGCGAGCAATGAATGAAAATCCGCATCCAGCGTCACCACCACGCGATTTTCCGTCAGAGCGCGTTTGAGAATTTCCGCGTCGGCAGATTCAGCCATGCCGATTTCGCCCGTGTGAACTGCATCGAAGCCCGCCTGCCGGAGAAGAATTGCCGCCGTGCGCGGCGTTCCCTGATCAAGGAGCAATTTCATTTGGCCGCAACCAGATCAATCACCTTGTCGTCCAAATTCGCCGCCGCGTAGGCCAGCGCCTCGCGGATGTCCGCCTCTTCCAATTCAGGATACTCGCGCTGCAGATCCGCGCGGTTGGGATAAGTGGCGACGGCCTCCACCACGCGGCGCACCGTGAGCCGCAGCCCACGGATGCACGGCTGGCCGTTCATCCGCTGCGGGTCGCTGGTAATGCGCTTGAAAGTCATGGTTAATTCTTACGGCCAATCTGTGGTTTTGGCAAGCCTCCGCCCGCCAGCAGGGAAACAGCGACGGTGAAATCAATTTTTTCGTGAATGTGGGCCATGGGATTTGCGATTTAAGATTTACGATGGACGCGCCTTAAAAAATTACGAGCCCGGTTTGCACCGGACTCGTAAATCGTATATCGCAATTCGTAAATGCGAAATTATTTCATCTTGTCGAAATTCTTCTGGAGGATCTGCCACGGCTGTTGGCCGGTGACTTTGCTCTGATAGGACTTGATGATCTCGGCTTCCTTGGCGTTCTTGGTCGGCTTGCTGGCCTTGTAGAAAATGCCGAAGTGGCCGGGGAAATCCGCGCCGGCGAGCTTGTAGGCCGCGCCTTCGTCGGTGACGTCGTGGCTCTTCGGAACTTCGTTGAACACGCCGCCTTTGCGCGGATTGCTCGCGTCGAACGCGCCTTCGTAGAATTCGACGCATTCGCTCAAGCATTCGATGAAGCTGAAGCCGTCGTGATCCATCGCGGCTTCCATCATCTGGAGGACGTGGTTCGGGTTCGTGTGCGTGGTGCGCGCGACGAAGGTGGCCCCGGCGGCGATGGCCTGCTTGAGCGGGTTGATCGGATAATCAATCGCACCCCAGAGGTCGGTCTTGCTCTTGAAGCCGAGCGGCGACGTGGGCGAGGTCTGTTTCTTCGTGAGGCCGTAAACCCAGTTGTCCATCACGCAATAGGTCATCTTGACGTTCTTGCGCGCGGTGTGGTTGAAATGGTTGCCGCCGATGGAGAAGGCATCGCCATCGCCGCCGAACACGAAGACGTGCAGGTCGGGGCGCGAAAGGGAAATGCCGCTGGCGAACGGCAGCGCGCGGCCGTGGATGTAATGCGCACCGTGAGCCTGCACGAAATATGGGAAGCGGCTGGAGCAGCCGATGCCCGCGACAGTGGTGATCTTCTCGTGCCACATCTTGCGTTTTTCAATCAGCTTGAAATACAACGCGAGGACGGAGAAGTCACCGCAGCCGGGGCACCACGTCGGATGGTCGGCGGCGATTTCTTTTTTGGTCAGCCCCTTGCGTTCCTCGGTCGGAGGAGTGGTGGTGCTGACGACAGGTTTGGCTAACAAAGTTTCGCTCATAATTTTTGGCGGTTGAAATTAAATTTTGCTCAAGCCGGCGGACAGGTTGGTCTTGGTGCGATCGAGAATCTCCTTCACCTTCCAAGTGAGGCCGTCGGTTTTGTTGATGCCCTGGATCTTCGGATCGCAATAGCGGGCGCGGAGAATCGCCCCGAGCTGGCCGAAACCGTAAAGTCCTTCGTCATTCATCTCAACGACGAGCACGTGATTGAAACCGGAGAAAATATTCTCAAGGCCGTTCGGCAACGGATTGATGTGGCGCAGGTGGATGGAGGAAACGCTGTCGCCGGCGGCGCGCGCGCGATCCACGGCTTCCTTGATCGGACCTTCAGTCGAACCCCAGCCGACGAGCAGGACATTGCCTTCGGACGGGCCGTAGATTTTCGGCACGGGCAAGCTGGCCCCGAGCGCCTGCAATTTCTTGCGGCGTTTGGCGGTCATCTGCATGTGCAATTTCGGCGAGCCGGTAGGATGGCCAAGTTCATCGTGTTCGAGGCCGGTGACGATGGGATATTTGCCGCTATTGATCTTCGTGCCCGGCGGGACGTGATGGGAAATGCCGTTGGCGGCGGACAAATCGTAAGGTTTGTGATCGGCGATCGGCGTGAAATCCGGCCCGATGTCCTGACAAACTTTTTCGAGGTTCGGTTCCACAAACGCCTCGATGCGCGTGGCGATGCCCTGATCGGTCAGCAAAATCACCGGCACGCTGTATTTGCGGGCGATGTTCACGGCCTCAATGGCCATGTAGAAACAATCTTCGACGTTCGCCGGCGCGATGACGACGCGCGGCGCGTCGCCGTGGCCGCCGTTGACCGCGATGTTCAAATCTGATTGCTCGATGTTCGTCGGCATGCCGGTCGAGGGGCCGCCGCGTTGCACGTCAATGATGACGAGCGGCATTTCCGCCATGATCGCCCAGCCGAGCGCTTCGGTCTTGAGCGAAATTCCGGGACCGCTTGAACCGGTGACAGCGACTCGGCCGGCATAACTGCCGCCAATCGCCATCGAGATGGCAGCGATTTCGTCTTCGGTCTGGATGAAGCAACCGCCATATTTCGGCAGTTCGCGACGGAGCAATTCCATGATGTCCGTCCACGGCGTGATCGGGTAGCCCGCGCCGAAACGCACGCCGGCGGCGATGAGGCCGTAGCCGATGGCTTCGTTGCCGTTCATCACGACCTGATGACCGTCCTTCTTCTGCGCGTCCACGAACTTGAAAGTCTCGAGCACGTTGCCGAGCGGGTTGGCGTGGCCGGCATGAAACGCTGCGAGCGCGTTGTTCAAGATGCTCGGGTCCTTGCCGGTGAAGCGTTCACCGATGAGTTTTTCCAGCTTCGGCAAATTCAGGTCGAACATCTTGGCGATGAGGCCGAGCGCGAAAATGTTTTTGCCCTTGTCCTTGGCCGTGCCGCCGATGGCTTCGACGGTCAGGCCGGAAATTGGAATGCCGAGATGGTGATAGGTCTTTTTGAGTTCCTCGTTGGCCACGACATGGTCGGAATCATACAGCACGATGCCGCCCTTTTTGAGCGAGGCGATATGGGAATCGTAGCTGTGTTGATAAAACGCGAGCAAGACATCGGCTTCGTCTCCGGAGCTAAGGACCTCACCGCTGCCCATGCGGACCTGAAAAATGGAAGCGCCGCCGGAAATCGTGGCGGGAATGGTCATGAACGTCATGACTTCCTGCTCGCTGCGGCCGGCCAGCCGTGCGAGGAAACCGCCGATCGCCTGGATGCCGTCCTGCGAATTACCGGCGATGCGAATCACCACTTCGTTGATCTGCGAAACTTTTTGCGCGCCACCTGACGACGGCACACCTGCTGTTGCATTACTCATAATAGGAACCTCGGACTCAAAAAGACTACCACGGCAAGGTGGAATGACGACTGAAGACGTTCCAGTGCGACACCGTTGCGATGACACGGTAAGATACTTCAGGGGAACGTGTCAAATTCTAATGCAGCCTATATCATGTTGATTTGGAACAAAATGCCGCATTCCTGAAAACCGGCGACCGACGGAAAAAGTTATTGATTAGGGCAAGTGATTTCACCTTCGGTCAACATCAGCCGCCTGCGCCGGGGTTGTGGCGGACTCGCGAAGGAAATAGTTGAAAACGGCAAGCGGATGATGGATACCATCAGCATCATGAAATCCTCCTATGAACTGGCCATGGAACGGCTGGGCAAAAATTCGCCGCCGGTCAAGCTTACCGCCAGCCAGAAAAAGCAACTCGCGGAACTGGATTCCCGTTATGCCGCGAAAATTGCCGAGCGGGAAATTGCCTTGAACGGCGAAATCGCCCGGGCAGCCGATGACGTGGAAAAAGAGGAATCCCTGCGTGAGCAACTGGTTAGCGAACGCCGGAAAATTCAAGCTGAGCTGGAAGAAAAGAAGGATCAAGTCCGTCGCTCCGCCGGGAAATGAGGTTCTATGGATTCTCTGAAAAGTGGTGCGCATAGCAGGACTTGAACCTGAATATTCGTTTTTCACAGCATTGCTCATACTTGCCAACAAATGCGACCTGCGACCCAACCATATACGATAAAAGCATTGTATTTGCAAGTCGTTTTGTGTATCCACGGGTTTCTCTGGGTTGAAATACTTGTGCGGAGTTGTGCGCTAGGCCAGCCTTGTGCGGTGTTGTGCGGCTGTAATGTCTAGCCGTTTTCTGTGCGGGATTTGTGCGGTGAAACCCGCTGCCAAAAGGAAGCTTACAAAACCATTCCGGCCTGCTCATTTTTCGTATTTGCGCTTGCTGGTCCCTGCTGAATCCCGCTGAATGATCGCACGCACCGTTATGCATGGAATTTTGCGCATCAAAGACTTGGCAGGATATCTGACCGGATATTTTGAAAAATTGCCGGAACCCAGCCGTATTCCACGGATCGTCGGAATTGTTTTTTGCCAGCCATCGTCATACATGTCCACAAGCGAACTTCGGCCTTCAATCGAATATTTCAATTACCGTTCAGGCGAGCATGTGAATTTTTATTTTGCTGGGTACTATGCGGAGGGAAATACTTGGAATTTCGACCCTAATGATTTTAACGAGTGCCGGAATGAGATTCAGAAGGCGTGCAGCAAATGGCGATACAGCGGCGGGACAGACTTGATTTTATGCAACACCAAATATGATGCCAAGGCCAAATCCGCTGTGTTGGATTACGAGACCGCCGAGTATTTTGTATTTGAGAATCTGAAGCAGACGGGTGAGGTGCCTGATCTAAAAATGTTTTTCGAGGAAATCTTCCGTTATTGTGAGGAGAATTTTAATTCCAATAAAGCTGTAAATCCGGAAATTGCCAGCGTCCAGCACCTGCGCGCAACACTAATTAAACCACCGTTGAGGTTGAATGACGGCCTTGCGGAGTTGGCTAGTCTGTATAGAAAGTTGGAAGCAACATGCCAAAAGTTAACGGCGCTAAATGTCGAGACGCATAACACCATTGCCAAGGCAGAAGCCGTAACTGAAATTTTTAAAGAAGCGACACAACCGCTTCAGGAAATGTATAAAGACGAGCGGTTGGTCAAAGCCAAGGCGGAAGGGATAAGGTCGAACATTCCCGAGTTGGTTCTAGACAGGATTGTTGCAGAACATTTGAGCTCAGGGTTTCCCGCGATAGATCGTTTTTATAAAACTCTCATTACATCGGGAGATCTCAATAAGCTACGCAAGAACAGACGTGGCTCAAGTCGTTCCCAGATTGCTCGACATCTGAAAGTTTTCAGAAAAATTATGGAACGAAAGGGTTTAATAGAAAAAAGGCGAGCACCTCACTTTGTGCATACACGTAGCACGGAGCATTATAATCCCGAATTTGGGAAACACCAAAATACTGACGGGCATTCTGAACCCGACGGTGATGGCTCAAATGACCCAGAAAATAATTCTTTTGATGAGGATGACAGCGAAAATGCTGAATAAATAAAAAACCGTGAGACAAAATTGAGACGTTGCTCGCTTCAGTAAAAGGCCCTAAAACAGGGCTTTTTTTTATTTTCTGCCCGCTGGTTCTTCGACTTCCACGACACGGCTGACGGTTTTCATGAACACGAAAATCAGCAGTGGAAGTCAGTCGGTAACGGAAATGCCTGCAAAGCCCATCAGCGATATTATTTCCGAGACCCAATGTCTACAGCGCGTCCCTGTTTCACGTCGCACATGGTTCGGGTGGCGCGCGTCTGGTAAAATTCCCACGATCAAAATCGGCCGCCGGTGCCTTTACCACTGGCCTTCCGTAGAAGCTGCTTTGCTGCGCGTGCAACGTGGAGGTGCCCTGTGAACGCCGCCATTCATAATGCTGCCTTCAACTTGTCGGCAATGGGGCATACATCAATTTTGGAGGTCAGCCTCCAATCGCAATCAGCAGTTAGCGCTGATCGCAAACTGTCGTTAGGAAACACCACGGGCGGCCAGACCACAAACCACAACGCAAATGCTGTCAGTTGCAACAGCAGGAGTGTGTCGGTGCTCAATCTGACCGGCGTGGTGGCGGCGATGTGCGGAGAAGAAGTTGGACAGGCCTTCCAATGGAATCATCGCTCGTTACCGTTCCTGACGGCTTGGGATTTGCGGTTCAAATCCCCCGAGCAACAACCTGAACCGCCGGAATCAAAAAGCCGCACATTCCGGAGAAATAAGCCGGCAACAACAAAAACAACAAGAAACAAAATGAAAATCAAATCCACAACTAAACATGAAGAAGTCCTCGTAGAGGGGACATATAACACTGCAGTAAATTCAGTCACTCCGAAGCCGAGTGAAGCAAAACCGAAGGTCATCCAAGTCGGTTTCAAAGCCGAAGGGTATGACAAGGAACTTCACAAAGAGCTGCCGGCGTCCTTCAACGAGGGCTCACCGCTCCGTGCCGACACCGAAACTATCCTCGGCCGCAGGCTCACTGCGGAAGAGGTCAAGGACGGGTTCGAACTGAACACACTGATTGGCATGAAGTGCCAGGTCGTTGTGTTTCATAAATCTGGTTCGGGCGGTCGCCCGAAGCCGACGGTCAGCCTCGTGTTGCCGGCGGCGGCATGAACAACAACAAGCCCGGCCACTTAATTGTGGCCGGGCCTTACCTCAAATAAAATTATGGAAAACACACCAAAAAAATTCCCGGATCCGATTCGGACCCCACCAAAACCGCAATCCGTAAACACGGCGTCGTTTACTAAGGACGCAGCCAGCATCAATCTCCCAGATATTGACCACGCTAGTGCACTTCTAACAAATCAGGCGACCAAGCCTGATGAGATTATTGAGGGGATACTCCACGCCGGCACCAAGGCAGTTCTGGCCAGCGCGAGCAAGGTGGGGAAAACCTGGATATTGCTCTACATGGCCGCCGCGATTGCCAGCGGGAAGAACTTCTGGAAATTCAAAACGCGTAAGCGGAAAGTTCTGTTTATCAACTTCGAGATCCGTCGCGAATTTATTGCCGATAGGCTCAAAGTCATTCAAAGTCAGTTGGAGGGAGAAGACCTGAGTCAGCTTCACGTCTGGAATCTCCGTGGCATTACAGCTGATTTCGAGGTGCTGGTTAAAACCATCATCGAACGTGCGCGGAAAGAAGGCTACGCGCTTATCATCATCGACCCGATCTATAAGGCGATGGTCGGAAAATCTGAAAACACCGCGAGCAGTGTTGGTGCGATGTGCAATCAGATTGAACAGATTGTTGAAGCCACAGGCGCAGCGGTGATTTTTGCTCACCACTACGCTAAGGGAAGCGCGGCCAAGAAAAACCAGATCGATCGGATGAGCGGCAGCGGTGTCTTTGCCCGTGATGCGGATTCCATAATTACACTGACACAGCACGCAGAGAAAGACTGCTATTCCGTGGAGATGACGCTGAGGAATCTGGCCCCGCAGTCAGCCTTCGTAGCGGAGTGGAAGTATCCAGTCATGGTAGAACGCCCCGACCTGTCCGCATCGGATTTCGAATCTGATGAACCCGATGCGGATGAATACGAGCCATTGGTCAGCCTGCTCGACGAATCTCCGCTCACAACCGGCGAATGGTTGGAGGCGGCAGTCGAGATCGGTTACTCCCGCGCATCGTTCTTCCGGGACAAGGATTACCTCGTCAAACAAAACCGCGTGCAAACCAATACAGAAAAGACCTGGACCCGTAATCAGAGTGAGACTTGTGAGACTTTGATACCGGAACAAGTGCGGATTAACAACAAGTCTCAAGTCTCAAATTAAAACTAACAACACAATATATGAACAATAAAACTGATACAAATGCAGGAACCAAAACAAAACCAAACCCCAAACTGCATGTGAGTCATCATGGAGGGGTATGGTGGGTCGGGATTGATCCGGCCTTGTCTGCGAAAAATAATCGTCAAAAACGGGCGGCAAAGAAACTGTGCCATCGGTTGCTTCAGGTTGGCGGCAAAGAGGTCTGTGTGCCGCTCCAAGAACCACCCGAACTTTGGGAGGCAATGGCCAAGGGTGGCCAATCTTTTCAAAGTTCGGGTGTGCAGCTTAAGCGTGGTCGCCCTTGTGACTGCCATGCCAATTGTGTGCGGCTCTGGAAACGTAATAAGAATATTTATCGCATAGTTACAGGCTTCGGAATGCAGGGCGATCAGCAATGGCGACGGCATTCCTGGTTGGTGGACAAATCTGGAAAAGTCATTGAAACCACAGTGCCGCGCCAGATTTACTTTGGCATTGTGTTCGAAGGCGAAGGTGCTGAGGGGTTCTGTAAAGTGTATGGCGATTAAATGGTCGAACCGGGCCGCCAGCGCCAGGTTCATAGAAGGGGGATGCGCCGTAATGACATCGTGCGTAATGGGAAGACAGCGCGCGGATTCAAGAAAGTGACATTGAAATGATTAACAAGGGCGCTGGGCTGGAAGTGATCTAGCTCAGCGCCTGTTTTTTGGGCCGGACGACGGACGGGTCTGCTGCAATCTTCCTATGCGCGGTGTGCGTGAGATGTTAAATAAGTATTCGTTGTATTGCTGCAAACACGCATTAGTTTGTTGTTGACGTAAGTATATAGTTACGATAAGATTTGTTTATGGACTTGGCGGCAAGTTCAACAACTCGAAAGGTTGCGCGGGTAGAGCTTCATTCTTCTAAAATCAAAATTGCATGTCTGTTTCTGCCCGTGTTTGGTGCGGCAATTATGCTTCATCAATACACATAACAGACAATGATAAATAAAGATAAGGCTGTTAAATCAGCCACAAAGAAAGGGGCGAGTTTGACGCCTTCGACCAGCAGCACTCAGATCGTAGCAGCACCGGTCAAAGCCAAAAGCAATCAGACTTTGGCAGCAGGTGACAACAAATCACTCAATGAAAAAGAACAGGAGCTTTTCGCTGAGTGCGAATCAGACATTGAACAAAACCTTCAAGGCGCGTTCGTGTTTGGTTATCGTTTAGAACAGATACGCGATAACAGATTGCATCGCGCCACACACACATCGTTCGCAGCTTATTGCAGTAAACGTTGGGACTTCAGCAAATCCCATGCGAATCGTTTAATCCAGGCCTACCTCTGTCAAAAACACTTAAAGAGTATTAAGGACGTGGATGTTTATGTGCCGACTAAAGAAGCGCAGGTTCGTTTTATAGCGGATCTGAAGCCGGAGCAACAGGTGGAGGTGGCTAAAGCGGTGTATGAGGCCGTGGGTGACAAGGACGCAAGTGCCGGCGACTTTGGTGATTGTAGACAGAAGTTGTTTCCAAAACTAGTGCCAGAAGCCAAGGCAGCTTCACCTATCAAGGAGATTTCACAAGCAAAGGTGGTAAATCCGGCCGCAACATTGGTATTTGACCCCAAATTGGTGTCACTCACACAAATTCGAGAAAAGTTGCAGACGCTCTACAACATCTTTACGAACGAGACGAAGAAGCAGGATGGATTAAATCTCATCGGCAAGATCCAGAAAGATCTGCAGGCGTGGGTTGATTGGGAAGCTAAGCAGGTTAAGGGAAAGGAGGCTGTATGAGTTCCACTGACTTTTACGTAGCTAAAGACGTGACCTATAAACTTCCGCAAGGATGTTTTGAGGCAATAATAACCAGCGTTGAGGAAAAACCAGTCAAGGGAGCAGATGATGGCAGAAAAAACATCATCATCTATTTCGAGGTTTTTATCAAAGGAATGGAGCGTTTTGAATGCTGTGCTAGGGCCTGTTTCCCCGATGATGAAAGTCGTAACAGTGATTTGAGGGCGTTCCTTGAAAAGCTTCTTGGTAAACAGTTCTTAGCTGAATGCGCAGCTCAAACAATCAACCTTAAAACAATTTTGATTGGTAAACGCTGCGCAATCGAACTGGTCCATGGCAAGCACGATAAGAAGTTTGATTGGCCTTTGGTAGTGGTCGAAAATATTTGGCCAATGACGGAGTTAGTTAAGGAGGGAGAAATTAAGAAATAATCAGGTTTCCGAGTCTGGCTAAAAACCAAAAGTAGCCAGACTCGGGAATCATGGATTTTTATTATCTATGAATACAGAAACTTCAACAAATATGACACCAACCGTCATTGCTGAACAGACCAAGACCGCTACCAGTGCTAAAGCTGCGGCCGCTGCATTTTTAGCTACGAGAACCGCCGGCATTCCGGACAATTCAGAAAGGGGCTGTGAAGACAATTCAGTACCGTTTGCACGCACACTCGATGAGTTTGTAAAGCCGCCGGGCAAAGACCCGGACGAATTGCTAAAACATCGCTACCTTTGTCGTCGTGGGGGATTGTTGCTAGTCGGGCCTACAGGGCACGGTAAAAGCAGTTTAGCGATGCAATTGATGATTAAATGGGGTCTGGGCCAGTCTGTGTTTGGCCTTGAACCAGCGCGTCCATTAAAGTCATTGCTGATCCAGGCTGAGAATGATGATGGCGACCTGGCCGAGATGAAGGACGGCGTTTTTAATGGCCTAAACTTGAGCGCAGAAGATCAGGAAGCAGCTAGTAAAAACGTCTTGGTAGCGAACGAAACCTGCAAAACCGGCGCAACACTCTGCTACGACGTGCTGGATCCACTACTTGAATCTACTAAGCCCGACCTGCTCTGGATTGACCCGGCCTTAGCTTATATCGGGGGTGACATGAATAATCAGAAAGATGTGGGTGCGTTTCTACGTAATAGTATTGCTCCGCTGCTAGTAAAGCATAATTGCGCCGTCATCATCATCCATCACACCAACAAACTGAGCAAAGATCCGGATAAACAAATGACCGACTTTACTTATTTAGGGGCTGGATCGGCTGAATGGGCGAATTGGAGTCGTGCCATCATAGCGCTAAACAAAACGGATGTGGACAATCTTTACGAACTGATTGCAGCTAAACGTGGGGCTAGGTTGAAGTGGAGGACGGCGGATGGGGAGAGCTTGACCATGAAGCGTTATATTGGTCATTCAAAGCGACCAGACACGATTTGCTGGATCGAGATGGCCATTGCTGAAGCTGAAGAGTTGAGGGCGAATAACGGCAAAAATATGGAGGCTGTATTAAAGCATGTCCCTCAATCAGCATTGATAGCTAAAGATGATCTGGTCAAGGTCTGTCGTCAAAACGGGATTGGTAGGCATTTGACGTTAACTTTGATTGGTGACCTGCTTGACGATGACCTGCTGTTTGAAGTGCCGGTGCCGAGAATTGGTAAAAGACCAAAGGTGCTGCTTTCTCGTCAACCAGTAAGCTTAAATCCGGGCTTAAGTTTGGATCTGTGTCAGGTTGATAGTCAGGGCCATTATCACATCCCAACTACCCAGCAACTCGGAAAGAAGCAATTATGAGAGCGATCTTCCCATCAATCCGCACCCCGATATTCCCGGGGTTCTTAACTAGGAAAATGCTGTGAAGAATGATAATCCCACCACCCCTATTATCTATAGGGGTGGGAATATTATCACTGGTCAAATTCACTTCTTTTCAGCACTGGGAAGATCGGATGCAAAAATGAACGGATTGATGGGAAGATCAACTCAACAACGAAACGATATGATTACACAAACAATACACGGATGTTTAGCGGATGGCACTCAAATCACGGACGAGCTGCTACCAATTATTCAGGAACTGCAACAATTCCAACACTACCTCATAATCCCTAACCTGCCAGACAGATTGGAGGAGAAAAGGGCTGGATTAAGATCGCTTGGGTTTGGGGAGGACGAGATTGAAAAGTATTGCAGCGATAGTAAGGATGGCTGGCAAAGGTAAGGATACCAGGGCCTAACTTTAAGATTGGGTGATTAAAATAGTTGGGGGGGTGGGGTGAGAGGCAATGGAATGTAAGCTAAAGATAAGATTGGCAGCACATAATCGGTTTCAGATCCGTTAGTTTAAGATTCCAAACCCATTGCAATTATTAACCAAAACCTAGTTCCGAACCCAATCTTAGAGTTAGAGGGCGTAAACTGGTGTATATAAGGTAAAGAGGTAACTGTAAGAATTGCATTATCTATAAGTTTTATGAGCGAAGAAAATCCATTTATGCAGAGGCTTGATCAGATCCAAGATGCCAGAACTAATTTTCTTTATTCTGAATGGCTGCTTAACTTTCTGAGGAGTGAAGGGAGTGAGAAGCCAAAGATACCCACAGACCAGGAACTTTTAGTATGGCACCAGTCCCTTCACTAACGAGACCTGACAGACTTAAGTTGTATGAGCCGGGTCTGTTAAACTTTGGTCAGGCAGCTCAAGAACAAGCCAAAACCCCGAATCAATGGTTTGTGCAGCTATATCCAGACCAGTTCGAACAATTTGGCTCCCCTTTTATTGAGTTGGTGGAGCCTCTTAATCAATTCACGGTCCAGGTCTTGCCCATCAGTCTAAACACTGACTTCTTTGCTGGGGTTTTGGGTGGGAGGAAGGATCTGGGCCATCATTTAGTGTATTTTGAGCCCGAGATGCAGTGGTATTTTAAGGATTCCGACCAAATCTTCAAACCGACGACTGCTGAGAAACTAGGGAATCTTTACCGTGGTTTGATAATGAAATGCGCGGAACAGATGCCGGCGAATGTCCATAAACTGAATTTGTTTCATGAATTTAGGTCCGACAAAACAGCAAAATCTATAGTAAACAGAGCCAAGTCTATTCTAGCCGCAGAACATTCATTCTTTTCACCAACCAGCCCGAACCAAAGAATGCGAGGCTCTGAGCTGTTTGAGAGGGTGGCGCGCAGATTCGTTGATGAAATGCTTATCTGTGAACCTGGACAAATCTTGAGACTAGCTGACGCCTATACCGTTTTTCGAGGATTGTTGAAGCAGCGTGACCTTCCTGACCTTAAACGCAGCGATTTTAAAGCTGTGGTTGGACCGTTGATCAGAGAACAGTTCAACGTTGCTTTAAGAAATGATCTGGATGGTGCTGGAGGGAGGGGCTGGAAGAATGTGAAATTGATTCAGACAGAGCCGGGTTAAAAATGAAGCCAAGCGAAACAAAGATGAGCCGCATTCTGGTAACGGGATATGGTGGATGATTTTGGTGTTAAAAACTTCTGGACTAAAACTGTTTACGGCGTATAAACAGAACAGATTGTTGGTGTTGTGGTTGTGGATGGATCAATTCTGGGTCTTACGCTGGAGCTTCCTTGTGCGAAGTGACCGGAGCGGAGCTTGCTGTTTAACGGGTCAAATGCTGCGATTTTAACGGGGTGGGGTGATGAGTTGGGTGAAAGATCGACATCTCCAGGCAAAATAACTTCAAGTGGACTGCGGACACTCAGGCTATCAGCGTGCAAATACCCCATTGTCGTTTCGAGTGATTTATGGCCCATCGCTTCCTGAATCGCGCTTGGATTAGCTCCGAACTGCAAAGCGAGGGTAGCGTATGGCTTTATGTTGGCGGCGGAGGTTGGAACGGAGATGTGTGATGGCGAGGTTTTGGTTCATAATAAGGATGCGATGGTGATACGTGATACACGACGAATGGTCGTGTATCTGGGGAAGGCGGTGTTGATAATAAACAAGTTACAGGAAATTGAGGTAGGAAGGATTTGAGGTGGGAATCCAAGGTTGCCATTCTTTGGATTAAGTGATAAAACGCTAAAAATGAGTGGGATGGGAATATTTGAAAGCCAGAATCGGTCAATCGGGATACACGACCATTGGTCGCATATCAAGAGTTAGGCCACGAGAGATTTTATGCCTGCCAAGAGTCGCAAGCAGCAGAGAGCAGAAGATGTCGCGTTTGAGGCGAGCCGCGAAGATTATTTTCGTGAAAAGTGTGACAAGATTGCCAAGAAGCATTTGGTTGCACTTTGTGAGCAGGATGGCACTGTGACAGCCAGCAGAGATGGAGATTTGTGGGTCGTGATTGAGTCCGCAAATCCTCGGTCGGTTTGGCGCGAGACGCACGATGCACTTTTATTTACGCCATCTTGTCTGGTCAAGCCGTGAGCCGGTTAGATTTTTAGTTATGACATTTTCGTGGCCTAACACAGCGCTGGAGCCAACGGCTTTTACGCGATTCGGTTGGCGCTGCGGCG
>Ga0068856_100004087_pt1 | contig 14589 bp, 6 predicted proteins | sample KBSCornC62_FD_66595 | JGI IMG/M metagenome (GOLD analysis project Ga0068856, IMG submission 66595) | Corn rhizosphere microbial communities from Kellogg Biological Station, Michigan, USA - KBS Corn C6-2 | ecosystem: Host-associated > Plants > Roots > Rhizosphere > Soil ...
CGCGCGTCGATCACGCCATCAATGACAATCACAGGATCTTCGGCCGGTTCTCCTTCAGCAATATTACTCGTGGAGGATTCGACTTCTTCGGCAACGGCGCGGGGTGGGTGAACCCGGGCGGCAGCGGTTTGCCGATTGACATCAACGCGCGCAACTTCGCGCTGGACGACACGCTGACACTGTCGCCGTCGCTTTTGCTGAACCTTCGTTATGGATTCATCCGCCAATGGGTCTCACGAAATCCCCCGCTCCTGGGACTTGATTTGACCACACTGGGTTTTCCGCAAGAGTATAACGCACAGGTGGGCGTGCGGGCCCTGCCTTCGTTTATGCCGTCCGGGTATCGCGCCATCCAGCAACGTGGCACCGATTATATCCGCCGCAGCGATCTTACCCACACCTTCCAAGGCAGCGTGACCAAGGTGCTGGCGCATCATACCTTGAAAGTCGGCGGCGACTTCCGGCAGATCCTGCTGAATGAACTGGAGCCAGTCATCGAGCAGGGCGAGTTCTTCTTCGACACCCGCTTCACGAGTGCCGATCCTCTTCGCACTAGTTCGACTTCCGGTAACAGCATCGCGTCTCTCCTCCTGGGCCTGCCATCGGCGGGAGACATCGATATTGTGCCACCCATTTCGGTGAGTTACCGGTACTTCGGCGGATATTTGCAAGACGACTATAAAGCCACTTCGAAGCTGACATTTAATCTCGGCGTGCGTTACGAAGTGGAGACGGGGCGCAACGAGCGCTACAACCGCTTGAGCTGGTTCGATTCTGCCGTGCCGAACCCGATCGGGTCCAAAGTGAGCATTCCGGATTTGCGGGGCGGCCTGCAGTTCACCGGGGTCGGAGACAATGCCCGGCGGCAGAAAGTGACCAACTGGAATCATTGGGGCCCGCGCTTTGGATTCGCTTATGCCGTGAACGCCAGGACGGCGATCCGGGGGGGGTACGGTCTGTTCTTCCTGCCCAATACCGGAGATGGAGCCGGTCCGGCGAATGGGGCTGAAGGATTTGTGGCCACCACTACTTTCCTCAGTTCGCTGGATGGCGGAATTACACCCGCCGACAGTCTCAGCAATCCATTCCCGCGCGGCGTGGTTCGTGGAGCGGGCAGCGTGGATGGATTGCAATCGCGTCTTGGGCAGAGTCTCACTACGGTCCTGCATAACGACCGGGGCGCCTATGCTCAGGAATGGAATTTTGACATACAGCGCGAGCTGCCTGGCAACTTCCTCGTTGACGTCGCGTATGCCGGAAACAAAGGCACCAGCCTCCCCGTGAACGAACAATTGAATCAACTGCCCGACCGATATCTCGCTCTCGGGCCAGCCTTGCTCGAACAGGTCTCCAATCCGTTTGCTCCGTATGTCAAAGTGGGGCCATTGAGCCAGGCGAAGGTGACTCGGGGACAACTGCTGCGGCCCTATCCCCAGTTCGACAGCATACTGGCGCGGAACGTTCGCGACGTTTCGACCATCTATCATTCCGTGCAGATCAAGCTGGAGCACCGGTTTAGCCACGGATTCACGTTCCTGGGCGCGTTCACCGGGGCGAAGCAGATCGGAGGTCCAGTGGCGAACGCGGTGGTCTCCGATCCTGGTTTCCAGGACAACTACAATCGAAGCGCGGACCGTTCGCTGGTGGGATTCGACCAATCCAGACGCCTGGTACTGAGCGCCAATTGGGAGCTTCCTTTTGGCCCGGGCAAACCCTTTCTGAGCCATTCGCAGCGGTTGGTTTCCCTTTTGGTGGGCGGCTGGCAAGTGAACAGTATTACCGCGATCCAGTCGGGCTTCCCCCTTGGTTTGACGACTTCGGTGAATCAGACGAACTCGTTCGGAGGCGGGTCGCGGCCGAATAATTCGGGAAAGAGCGCCGCGCTGGACGGACCCGTGGAAACCCGTTTGAATCGTTATTTCGATACATCCGCCTTTTCACAGCCGGCCGCGTTCACCTTCGGGAACACCTCCCGAACATTACCCGATGTGCGGTCCCCGGGTGTGGTCAACTTCGACTTTTCGATCACCAAGAACACCAAGCTGGGGGAACGGTTTTCCACCCAGCTTCGGGGCGAGTTTTTTAATGGCTTCAATCATCCGAACTTTGGCACGCCGGGCACCGTGTTCGGTACTAGCACGTTTGGCGTGATTAGCTCTGCCAGCGACCCGCGGATCATTCAGCTTGGCTTGAAAGTGCTGTTCTGATATGAGATGAGGATGGTCACCGCGGCGGGGCAAGACTCCAACTCCGGAACTCGCACGCTGGACTGATGGTTCAACACCGCCGCCTACTCTGTACCCGCGCCTTTCACTTACGGCAATTCTTCGCGCACGATTCCGAACGTGATGAGCGACGGAATCAAGAACCTCGACTTGTCGCTCTTCAAAGATTTCCAGATTAGAGAAAGAATGAAGCTGCAATTCCGGGCGGAGGCGTTCAACCTGACGAATACCCCGGTCTTCGATACGCCCGTTGTCGATGTGACGTCCCGCACCTTCGGTGTGGTAACGGCGACGGCCTTCAGCCCGAAGCCGCGGGAATTGCAGATGGCACTGAAGCTGACCTTCTGAACGTGAGCTATTTGCGGAGACACAACGACCCCTTCCGGAGGGTTAAGCGATTTGCGCTATTTTTCGATGGCGAACGCAATTGAATGGCAGACCTTAGATGGCTGCGAAAGCCTGAGAAAGCCTGGCGATCAACATTTCTCTGCCACTCAGTGATCCAAGCGTTTGTTTGTCGGATCCCGTGATTTCGTAGGACAAGGGAGCAGGAGGCTCGAAAGCCGCTTTGATCGCGGAAATTAATGATCAACAGTTCCATCCTTTCTTGCGATCCGGCTACGCGTTTTCAATGTTGGGGTGACGGGTATCGTACCGAAACAGCAGGAGATGGGAGCGGATGTCCGCACCAAGCGGCGACTTCTTCGTATATCGACGAGCGGCATGTTGCTGGATCATCATGGCCGCTTCAAATGTGGGCCCAACTAGCTGTTCCCGTCCTTATGCGGAGACGGGATCGGCTTGACACGATGTTGTAATTTGTGTACGTTAAGACGCCTTTCGATCGGCGCAGAACAGGACGTAGCCTGGTTTAAGCCCATCCCGGAAGGCGGATTTAGGGGGGTGGAATGTCCAAGTCTCGACCAAGCTTTTGCAGTTTGTCTCTGATGCTGCTGTTTGTTTTGGTTGTCGTGTCGCCGGCTCAAACCACAGCGGTACTCAATGGAACGGTTTCGGACGGAAGCGATGCCGTTGTCCCGGGCGTAAGCGTTACTGTAACCAACGCCGAAACTGGTATTCAGCGGGAGGCTGCCACGGATTCGACAGGGTCGTATGATATCCGCTTACTGCCGCCCGGCACTTACAACATCGCCGTGAAAAAAGACGGCTTTCGCCAACTAACCCGCGAGGGCGTGCGCCTGGAAGTGAACCAGGTGGCTCGGATCGACTTCACCATGCAGCTGGGGGCAGTCACTGAGGCCGTCGAGGTATCGGCATCCGCGCCTATGCTTGAATCGAGCAATTCTTCCGTCGGACAGGTGATCGAAACGAAAGCGGTGAGCGACCTGCCCTTGAATGGCCGCAACTTTGCGCAGCTCGCGATCCTCAGCCCCGGCGCGATCGGTGTCGGTTATGGCCCGGGTGGAACCATCGGCAGCGGCTCGCGTCCCGACGACACGCGGCCCGGCGCCGAACTGATGGTGAACGGAAATCGTGAAATGTCGAACAATTTCATGATCGACGGAGTGGATGACAATTTCCGCCGAAATGCGTTGATCACGGTTCGACCCAGCGTGGAAGACATTCTGGAATTCAAGATTCAGACCAATCTTTTCGCAGCGGAACAGGGCCGCAGCTCCGGGGCCACGGTGAACGTGGTTACGAAGAGCGGAACCAACCAGTACCACGGCAGCGCTTTCGAATTCATTCGCAATGACGTTCTGGACGCACGCAATTTTTTCAACGCGAAAAGCACCGCCCTCAAACCGCCCTTCCGCCAAAATCAGTTCGGCGCCAGCCTGGGAGGCCCAATCGCGCGAAACAAACTTTTCTTTTTCACCGATTATGAAGGCTTCCGCAAACAGCAGGGGACGACGACGAGTGTCAATACAGTCCCTACCGCGGCCGAGCGGGCGGGAGATTTCAGCGCAGTGCGGCCGATCTACGATCCCGCCAGTGTGCTCGCCACACCGGGAACGCCCAGCGGCTTTACACGTACACCGTTTGGGGGAAACCAGATTCCGGCGAAACGGTTTGATTCGGTCACTTCGCGACTCATTCAGGCATATCCGCTGCCCACTAAGGCTGGGCTGGTCGGCAATCAGTTCACAAATCCAGTTCTGGGACAGCAGTATGACCAGGGTGATGCCCGGGTCGACTATGCGGTGGGGTCCCATGACACCGTTTTCGCTCGTTTTTCCCGGCAGGATACGCGAACGCAGACTCCGTCCACATTCGGCTTCCGCAACGTGCCTGGCGTGTCTGTTCCGCTCAATCTCGGCAATTCTGGCAGTTTCGCCTCGACGAATATCCAGGTCGCGCATAACGTAGTACTCGCGCTCACACACGGCTTCAGCCCCACGCTGTTGGGCGATTTTCGCATGGGATTTTCGCGCTTCGACATGCACAATCTGGACTCACAGGCTCCGTCAAGCGGACCTGGACTCGGCACACTGCTCGGCGTGCCCAACTCTAATCAGTTGCCCGAAGCCAACGGCATGCCGATTTTCAATGTGAGTGGATATACCGGCATCAGCGGTCCAGCATCGATCCCGACGATTCGGCTGGAGAACACCTTCAACCCAGTAGCAAATCTTACGAAGACCCTTGGATCCCACACGCTCAAGTTCGGCTCCAGCCTGGTCCGCCGCCAGATCATCGACTACCAAATGAACCAAGGCAACGGACTATTCAGCTTCGATGCCAACTTCACGGCAAATCCGAACAGCCCCGCGGGCACGGGCGACGGAATCGCCAGTTTCCTGTTGGGTTCTTATAATTCCTTGAGTCAGGACCTCCAGTTGGTTTGGGCTGGTATCCGTGTGCTCGAGATCGGCAGCTACGTCGCCGACGACTGGAAGGTGAACAAGCGCCTGACGCTTAATCTCGGCCTGCGGTACGAGTTACTCCCGCCACCGGTTGAGGTGGCTAATCGTTTTATGAATTTCGACAACCGCACAGGCAAAGTGTTGATTGCCGGATTCAATACAGACAAGCATCTGGGTATTCAGACTCAGTACAAGCTCTTTTCGCCGCGGTTTGGTTTCGCGTATCAGCTGTCCTCCAACACTGTCATCCGGGGCGGGTTCGGAATCTTCTACAATGCGCAGGGTTCCGGCGGCGGGCTTTACCGGATGCATCGTTATCCGCCCTTCGCCATCAATAACGCGGTTACGGCCAACCAGTTTGCGTCGAATTTCGGCAGAGTGCAGGACGGGTTCCCGCGAGGCGTGGCGCCAGATTTCGCTACGGCCTCCAGCAATCCTGTCGGAAATTTCCTGACCGTGCCGCCGAATTACAGCAACTCGTATGCTCAGCAATTCAATCTTGGAGTGGAGCGCCAGCTACCAGGCAACTTAGTAGTGAAGGCCTTCTATTTGGCAAATCTCGGACGGCGGTTGGATCTCAACTACAACTTCAACCAGGCCGTTCCTGGGCCAGGTGCGGTGGCGCCGCGATTTCCTCTGAGCAAGCTCGCGCCCCTCGTGGTAAGCGATACGTATGCCGCGACCGATGGCAATTCGAATTACCACTCCCTGCAACTGAGCGCGGAAAAGCGCTTTTCGCACGGGATCAGTTTGTTGAGCGCATACACCTACGCTCATTCCATCGATAACGTTCCATTACAGCAGGGCGGCGGTAGTGAAGGACCTGTCCCGCAAGACCCCCGCTACCGGTTTCTCGACCGGGGCAACAGTGCCTTTGACGTTCGGCAGCGTTATTCCCAGACGTTCCTCTATGAGTTGCCGATCGGGAAAGGTAAACGAGTGAACATCAGCCCGAAGTGGGCCGACACATTGGTCGGAGGTTGGCAGATGAACATGATTCTCTCCAAACAGACCGGCCTGCCTTTCACTCCGACACTCGCCAACTCTGTGGCGAATACCGGCACCACCAGCCGGCCGAATCTGGCCGGCGACTGGCACATCGCAGAGCCGACCCTCACGCGCTGGTTCAACACAGACCTGAACAAGGCCGGAGCGCCCTGGGCTACACCGGCGCAGTTCAATTTCGGGAACGCCGGACGCGGAATCCTCCGCGGGCCCGGACGCACGAATCTAGATTTTTCAGTGCTCAAGCAGTTTGCCATTACCGAGCGTTTCCGCCTGCAATTCCGGGGTGAGTTCTTTAATCTCTTCAATCACCCGCAGTTCGATCTGCCAGGGGCGAGCCTGGGCAGTCCCAGCGCCGGCACAATCATCAGCACCGTGGGTACTCCCCGCGACATTCAGGGGAGCTTACGGCTGTCCTTCTGAGGGCGGAGCGTGACGAGAATGACTGCTCACATGGGGAAGCGGTAATGGAGTCTAGGACCTCCCGGCTAGGTTAAATGAAGCTTGAAGCCGAATCGTAGCTTAGATAGTACAATTTCCGAAGCGAGATCCAAAGAGTGGTCGCAGGAAGAACTTGCCCAATGGGCTTATAGGCAGCGGAGTTACTTGGCCGCTGGATTCGGCCTGATCCGTTTGATTTCATTGGTCGGGGCGGGGCGATTTGAACGCCCGACCCCCTGCGCCCAAGAGATCGTGCCGTGCTGTCCCATTGGCCTTAAACTTGTTATGAATCAATGAGATGGTTGCAATCACATACAGCCTCGAAACTCGCCTGCAGTCGATTTTGTAGCTGGCAACTCCCTCGGCAGCCAACGCCTTACAACTATCGACTTCGGCACTTGAATTTCGGCTGTACAATGGGGGCATGCCGCTTCAAGTGGATGCCGTGTATGAAAATGGCGTGCTGCGGCCGCTGTAGCCACTGGACTTGAAGGAGCATGAGCACGTACAAGTGAGTGTCGTCAAAGACGCGGCTCGCGACCGATCAGGCCTGGCTGTCGAGTTCATCGAAACGATTAAAAGGGATCTACAGGACGATCAGCCGGCCCCAGGTCTTGAGGAAGTCCGGAGGCGGCTTGCCAAAATTCGCGGGTCGATGGCCGCTGATATTATCGCCGAGCCCGGGGACCGTTGATCCTTGCCCGGCTACTTCTTCGATTCCAGCGCGCTGGTAAAGCTCTACCACCCTGAAACCGGGACACCAACCGTCGATCAGATCGTCAACGCTGCCGGAAACTTGGTCCGAGTTTCCCGGCTCACCGTAGCCGAACTGGCCTGCCAGTTCTTTTTGCCCGCAGGGCGATAGGCCCAAGTTCCGTCCTTCATGCGCCATCGCTCCGCGTAGACATCCTCCCGCCCGCGCAACAGCGACCGGAACAGCGCAACCTTTGCCATGTTATCCGACAGAGTTGCGAGTTATGAGATATCCGATGACGCCGGCAGGCACCGCTCGTTTGTAGATTGTGGTTGTTTTGCTTCAGGCAGTGTGATGGAATGCTGCGCGAGGATTGCTTTCAGTTGCCGGACTTCTTCGCGCAACCGCTCACCCTCTGAAAGTGTTTCTTCCAGTCTGGTTCGAAGATCGCGCTGATCTTGCATGAAAGTGCGCTTTGCAACAACGGCAAGGGCTCAGGAATGTTCTGGGTTGATTAACGAGAACCCCTCCCGTCTGGCAACCTCACAAAGTATCCCGGGCGGGCATCATCTGACTCGGTTCCACCTCGCCACTTTCGCCCTCCCGGACTGGACCGGACAACTAGCAAACTAATTCCACCGGACAACTCACGTGCTAACGACAGCACAATCACCAGCCCGTTGACACCCAGGGTCACTTGTGATGAAATCTACGCCAGGCTATCGAATCCGGCAATGGGGTGCTCCGGATAGCATTTGAGCCATTTAGGGGGATTTGGCACCACGCGTCCGGGGAAACCATGGTTAAGAACAACATTAGTCTATCTAAATTTGCCAGTTACTTGCTGGCGATCGCTTGCGTGAATCTCAGTGTCCTTTGCGCGCAGACGGTGAATGGAACTATTCTCGGTTTTGTTCAGGATCCGCAGGGCGCCGTGATCGCTAATGCTGAAATCACGGCGAAAAATCTGGACAACGGAGCCGTTCGCAAGGGCACATCTGAAAGCAACGGTACATATCGGATCTCAGGCGTTCCCGCGGGTCCGTATCAAATCACGGCGTCGATTATGGGCTTCAAAACCGAGGTTCGTAGCGGCATTGTCGTGACGGTTGGCGCTGACGTCTCCGTGAACTTCTCGATGAGCCTTGGCGCGGTGAACGAGCAAGTCCAAATCACCGAACAGGTGGCGCAGGTGGATACGTCCGGTTCTACGCTGGGCGGTTTCGTGGATTCCGCTACGATTCGTGAGCTGCCCCTGAATGGCCGCGATTGGCTGCAGTTGGCTCTACTCCAGCCGGGAGCGCTTGCGAATCAAGGTGCGCAACAGGCTGACGGTTCCCGTGCCCAGCGCGGCAATGGACTTCAGCTTTCCATCTCCGGTGGCCGCATGACGGAAAATGTTTTCCGCATTGATGGTTTGGTGGTTAACGATTATGCCAACTCCGGCCCGGGCAGTTCTTTGCACGTGAACATGGGAGTGGACGCCATCCGCGAGTTCTCAGTTCTGACCAATAACTACACTGCCGAGTATGGGCGCGGTGCCAGCGGTGTGATCAACGCCATCACCAAATCCGGCACCAACGATTTGCACGGTAGCGCCTACTATTTCCACCGCAACAGCGCGCTGGACGCCAGGAATTTTTTCGACGGTAAGAACATCGCTCCGTTTAGGCGCCATCAATACGGCGGCGCCGTGGGCGGCCGCATTAAGAAAGACAAGACGTTTTACTTCACAAACTATGAGGCGTTGACGGAACTAAAGGCTTCATCGTCAAATGTGGATACGCTGTCGGCCAATGCGCGCAACGGGATTCTGTGCGCCAATCCGCCAAGTTGCACCAATACCACGACAGTAACCGTGGATCAGCGCATCAAGCCGTACCTGGCCCTCTATCCGCTCCCCAACGGGGCGATTAATGGCGACACCGGAAAGTTTGCTTTCGCGGCCAACCGCCTCGGCGATGAGCATTACGTCATCGGCAAGCTTGACCACTACTTCTCGGACAGAACGACTCTCTCCGGGAGCTACACCTTTGACGACACGGAGGTGACTTCGCCCGATCCGTTCAACTCGAAGCTCACCGCGGCTCCATCGCGGAGGCAGAATTTCGTGATTTCGCTGCAACACCTGTTTTCACCGACACTGATCAACAACACCCGCGCGGGAGTTAGCCGCACGGTAGCCGGCAACAACATCGATTGCTGTACCAAGGTCGCGGCACTGGATGACCCCAACCTGAGCTTTGTTCCGGGACAACCAGTAGGCGCGTTCAATGTTGGCGGCCTATCTGGTCAATTTGGTGGTGTGGGTACGGGCGGCTTGAATTTGTTTGCCTACACCGCACCGCAGTTTTACGACGATCTTTCCTGGACCAAAGGGAGCCATACCATCAAAGCAGGGTTCGCGTTCGAGCGCGTGGACGATAACCTGGACGAGCGCAATCGTCCGAATGGGTTGTGGAGCTTCGGATCGATTCAGGCGATGCTGCAGTTGAATCCGAACCAATTCAGCGCGGATCTGCCCAGCACGGATGGCATTCGCGGCCAGCGCAATTCGATCATCGCCGGATATGTGCAAGACGACTATCGCGTCCTGTCCAATCTGACCCTCAACATGGGCGTGCGCTATGAGATGGATACCGTCATTACGGAAGTGAATGGGAAGCTGGATAATCTCCGTTTCATTACAGACAAGAGCGTGACCACAGGCGAGCCTTACTATAACAACCCTTCACTGAAGAACTTCTCGCCGCGTTTTGGTTTCGCGTGGGATCCGTTCAAGGACGGCAAGACGGCGATTCGTGGGGGAGTGGGTTTGTTCGACATCGTCCCGCTGCCCTACGTCTTCATCAGCATCATTCCACGCTCGGCGCCGCACTATATCCAGGGAACCATCACCAACCCACCGGTGTCCGCGTTCCCCAATAAAGGGGTGTCTTTATTCACCCCCACAAGCACGCAGGCAACGCATATTGAGTTCGATCCGCAGCGCTCTTACAAGGGCCAATGGAACCTGAACATCCAACGTCAGCTTGCCCGGAGCATCGCTCTTACCGCGGGCTACGTCGGCTCGGTCGGCGTACACCTGACGCACACCATTTATGACATCAATCAGGTGCCTGCAAGGCTGGTGAAATGGGACGGCGTACACTTGGTTTTTCCCACTCCTGCGGGTAACAGCTTGGCAAACGTTCAAAGAATCAACCCAAATTTTGGCCAGATTCGAGCCACCGATTGGAATGGACACAGTTCCTATCACTCGCTGCAAACCAATTTGACGCAGCGTTTTGCGAAGGGGCTAACCTACCAGATCGCCTACACTTGGTCAAAGAGCATCGATAACGGAACGAATACTTCCGCAGATAACGAAAGCTTGAACTCGGTGGGGCAGCCTTGGGCATTTTGCGAGCGTTGCAACCGTGGGGTATCGGATTTTGATTTGACGCACAACCTGGTGATCAACTTCCAGTACGACGTGCCCGTCCCATCTGCTGTGAAAACTCACGCGGTAGCCAACACAATACTGGGCGGCTGGCAGGTGGGCGGAATCTACACCCGCCAAAGCGGTGGCGTGTTCAATTTGAAGATCCCAGTGGATCGCGCGTTCACGGGAAATTCCGTTGTGGGCGCAACGCAAGGCGGGCAACGGCCTGACTGGCGGCGCAACGTTCCCGGCTGCGATAATCCCACCACCGGCGATTATACGCATTTCATCAAGACGGAATGTTTTGCGCTGGCTCCTCCTGGAAGTCTGGGAAACTTAGGGCGTGACGTCTTCCGTATGCCGACGTTCCGCGATTTGGACTTTTCAGTGTTCAAGAACCAGAATCTTCGTGGCGATCGATTGAAGATGCAATTCCGGGCCGAGATGTTCAATATTCTGAATAATACAAACCTTGCGCCTACAACCTCCTCGATCGTCACCACGTCTAATGTTTTCACCGGAAGCCAGACGATCGTCAGCAGCACGGCCACCTTGCCTTCGACGGTGACTGTGAACACGTCGCGGCAGATTCAGTTTGGACTCAGGTTTCTCTTCTAGGTCCCATGGATGATACTTATGTTGGATAATTAGGAGGATGGTACGCGGCTATTTGCCGTTGCTCGCGGCGGGATCGTAACGCGTGGCGCCCAGTTTCAGCAGTAAATCCGCTGTTTCCGGATGGCCGGATTGAGGCCGCAGATTGTCGTCAAGTAACGTCGGTGGGAAGACCTGTGCGGCAACCGTCCAGGGGGTCTGTCCGGAGTTGTCGGTGACATTGACCTTGGCTCCTTTGTCGACGAGAAATTGAACGATCGCGCTGGAGCCAACGAAGGCCGCGCCATGCAAAGCGGTTTCGCCGCTCCGGTTCGGAGCATTCACGTCGTCGCCAAGCTCCACCGCCAGCTTCACCGCTTCCAGTGCATTCTTGTCGTCTTCGGCAGTGCGATCCGGCGTTTTGCCCAGCCCTTCCGCCAACCCCGCTGCATAGATCAGGGCGGACGTATTTTCCTCGGTATGGATATGGGGATCGGCGCCAGCGGCCACCAGCGTCTGCATCAACGGTGCATCGTAAGTCAGAGCCGCCAGGATGTAAGGCGTCGCGCCGACAATGCTCATCACTGTGATTCTCCGGATTCCAGGCAGCACCGGAGGTTTCGCGATACGCGCGTTGGGATTGGCGCCGTGGGCCAATAGTGCCTTTACCAGGTTCGGCATGTTCGAACGATAGAGAAAGGGCGCGCTGGAGTACCACTCAACTCCGGCACCTAGAGACATTCCCCGGAGGATCGCATAGTGCAAAGGCGCAACGCCGTAACGGTCGGTTGCGTTGGGGTTGGCATCCTTGCTGAGCAGGAACTCCGCCAAAGCTTCGTGGCCGCTGGCGGCCGCCACCACCAGCGCCGTCCCATCATCGGGCGACGCGTCATTTACTTTTGCACCCGCCGCCACCAGCATGCGCGCGGCATCCACATTGCCCTGCTGCGCGGCGAACATCAACACGGTGAAGCCGGTTTTGGTTCGCGCCTGCACGTCGGCGCCGTGGGCGATCAACTCGCGCGCTGCTTCCGGATGATTTTCCGCCAAGGCCCACATGAGCGCGGTTTGGCCGCGCGTGTTTTCTTTGGCGTTCACGTCGGCATTTCTTGCCAGCAGGGCTTTCACCACGTCAACATTGCCGGTTCGCGAGGCCCTCATCAGGATGGTTTCGCCCGAAGGGAGGGCGGCATTTACGTTCGCAGCCGCTTTCAGAAGCCGTTCCGTCACCGCCGCGTTGCCGTTTGAACAAGCCAGATAAAGCGGCGTGACGCCATAGATATTGGCCGCATTCACGCTTGCGCCGGCGCGAAGCAGGAGATCGGTGGTCTCGAGATCGTCTTTGTGGACGGCCCAGGCTAGCGCGGTTGCTCCGTCGCCTTGCGCCGCATTGACGTCGGCATGCTGTTGCAGCAGTGAGCGCAACGCAGCCTTATCCCCGCGTTTGGCGGCGTCGACCAACCGCTGATCGGCGGCAGTCAGGCTGGACGCAAAGAGCGTCATCGCTATCGCACAAACGTAAATGCTGTTCGCGTTCATAAAGTAACCATCGCGTCTTTATGAAATCGAGAGAGGTTCCAGTTTTCCGCCGTCGGTTTCCAGGTTGTCCAAGGGGACATCTACCATGTCGAGCAAGGTTCCATAAAGCCTCGGCATGGGCACGTCGCCAGCAAAGCGAATGTGCCGGCCACCCTTAAGCTTTCCTGCTCCACCTCCAGCCATCAGCACCGGCAAATTGGTGTGGACATGCATATTGGCATCGCTGAGGCCCGCACCGTAAAGGACGACCGAATGATCGAGCAGTGAACCATCGCCGTCGGCGGTAGAGCGCAATTTGTCAAGGAAATAGGCGAGCGCCCGGACGTGATAAATATTGATTTTCTGGAGCTTCGCTTTCTTCTCCGCATTCCCACCGTGGTGCGACAACGAGTGATGCGAATCCGGAATGCCGATTTCGGCATAGGCGCGGTTGGTTTGCTCGTGACCCATCATGAAGGTGGTCACGCGGGTCATATCCGTCTGGTAGGCCAGCACCTGCAGATCGTACATCAGCTTCGCGTGTTCTTCATAAGTAGCGGGGATGCCAGTCGGACGATTCAACAGAGGCAGGCTGCGGGAAGATTGCTCTTCGGCGAGCACAATACGCCGCTCCACGTCGCGAATGGCATCGAAGTATTCGGAGAGCTTGCTACGGTCACCGGCGCCCAGGTTCTTCATCAGTTTGTTTACCCCGTCGGAGACGAAGTCGAGAACACTGTGATCGCTCTCGATCTGCGCCAAACGGGATTTTGAATCCGTGCTCTCGCTATCGCCGAACAAAGTTTCAAACACAGCGCGGGGCTGGTTCTCCATCGGCATAGGAGTGGTAGGGGTGCGCCAGGAAAGCGTGTTGGTATAGGCGCAGCTATAACCGCTTTCGCACTCTCCGATGGTCCCCGTGTTATCCAAAGCCAGCTCAAGTGATCCTAGCTGCGTATACTTGCCCAGTTCCTTCGCCGCGATTTGATCCAGCGAAACTCCGGAGCGCAAATCCGCGCCTTCGGTTCGCTTGGGGTGGACACCCGTCAGGTAGGATGAGCTGGCGCGGGCATGATCGCCGCCGGCCTCACCGGGATAAGCAATTCCTTCGGGGTGAGCCAGCCCGCTGATCAGCAGAATATGCTCGCGCAGCGCGGCAAGGGGTTCCAGGATCGGCGTGATTTCGAAATCCTTACCTTCCCGCGCCGGCGTCCACTGGTCCATCATGATTCCATTAGGAAGATAAATGACGGTCATGCGCTTCGCGATCTTCGGCGCGGTGGCGGCCGTCGACAAGGCCGGAAACATGCTATCCAAAAGCGGCAGGCCAACGGCGACACCGATGCCCCGCAGGAAAGTTCTGCGCTCCAGGGATTTCTTCGTCAGCATCATCATGGTTTTGTTCCTCCCATTGCTTGCGTTTGCGCTGCGGCTGCCTTGACCGTGCTCATTTGAAAGGGCACGCTCTTCACAATCCCGATAATCAATGACGACCACTTGTGGTCGGGCGCCGAGGCGCGCATGATCTGGCGCACGCTCGGCAAATCATAATATTCGACGCCGCGGCCCAGCGCGAATGTCATCAGTTTGGTGGTCAACGTGGCAGCAAATTGGTCGGGGTTCTTCAGCAGGATTTTGCGCAACTCCGCCGGGCCGTTAAATTTCGTGCCATCCGGCAAAACTCCAGAGGAATCGATGGTGCTGCTACCCTCCGCTGTTCTCCATTGGCCAATGCCGTCGAAGTTTTCCATCGCAAAACCCAAGGGGTCCATGCGGGCATGGCAAACCGCACACGCTGGGTTGGCGCGATGCTGCTCCATGCGCTCCCTCATGGTCAGGATCTTTCCACTCTCGGCGGTC
>Ga0068856_100004088_pt1 | contig 14583 bp, 13 predicted proteins | sample KBSCornC62_FD_66595 | JGI IMG/M metagenome (GOLD analysis project Ga0068856, IMG submission 66595) | Corn rhizosphere microbial communities from Kellogg Biological Station, Michigan, USA - KBS Corn C6-2 | ecosystem: Host-associated > Plants > Roots > Rhizosphere > Soil ...
AATTCCGATGCCACCTCGGCCACCGGCCGATGCCTCCCGTCCACCTGATAGTTCAATTCCTGCATTTTGCGATCGCTAAATTTCCCCGATAGCTCGGCGAGGTCCGCCCGCAGACCCGCTACCGCACTCAGCCGGTCCTCACGGGCGGCGATGCACAGTTCGTAAGGCGGAAAAGCGTGCTTATCGTCCTCGAGCACCTTCACATCCAGCTTGGAAAGCAGACCGTCGGTCGCGTTCGCGGCGATCATATTCACCTGTCCATCTTCCAGCGCTCGGTATAGCAGCCCTAAGTCCATCGTCTTGATTGCGCTGGTTCGCAGTGAGTATGTATTCTGCAAAGCCTTCAACCCGTCGACGCGTTGCTCGAATTCGTAACCGACGCCCAGCGCCCAAGGCTTGGGATTCCGCGTGGCATTGCTAAGCGTTTCGAACTTCTTGTTGTCGCCACGCACCACCATTGCGAAACCATTATTGATGCCCAGCGAGTCCAGCCAGGCCACGTGAAATCGCCGCGCATATTCCGCGCGCACCAGCCCCAGCACTGCCCGTGGATCGGTCTGGATCGGCTCCTTCAAGACCGCCACCAGCGCCGTGCCGGTGTACTCCGGATATAAATCGATCTCGCCCGCCACCAGCGCCTGATGCGCCAGAAGTGTACCTCCGAGGTTGAGTTTTCGTTCCACTTTTTGATGCAGGCGGTGCTCCAGATGTTGAGCGATAATCTCCCCCAGTACCACTTGTTCGGTGAAGTTCTTCGACCCCACGCGCAACACGCCGCCTGCCTGGGAACCGGAGCAGCCCGCTGTGAACGACGCGAGCGCCGCCGCTACACCCGCGATAATTTTCGTTCCACCCATCCCAATCCCCCATCCGCCGCCAACGCAATCAGCGCGGCCGGCACCGCACCAGCGAGAATCTGCGCCGTATCGACAGACGCCACGCCGCGGAATATGAACACGCCGAGCCCCCCTCCTCCAATCGCCGCCGCTATGGTTGCCGTGCCGATGGTCGTGACCGTTGCCACACGAATGCCCGCCAGAATGGTAGGCGCCGCCAGCGGCAACTGCACTTGCCGCAACATTTGTCCGCTGGTCATCCCCATCGCCACCGCCGACTCGCACACCGCCGCGTCCACGCTCATAATGCCGACAAACGTGTTGCGCAGAATCGGCAGCAGCGCATACAGCACCAGCGCAATAATCACCGTGCGCTTCCCGATGCCGCCGATGAAAGGAATCGGAATCAGAAAGCCGAACAGCGCGAGGCTGGGGATAGTCTGCATCACGCTGGCGAACCCCAGCAGCCACCGCCGTAGGCCCTCGCGCCGGGTCAGCAGAACACCCAGCGGCACGCCTAGCAGCATCGCCGCGGCCATCGCGCTCAGCACCAGCACCAGGTGTTCGCCGGTGAGCTGGACCAGATCGTTCAGTAAATCGGGACGCATGCAGCCCTCACTCCAGACTACCCAGGAACGCCAGCGCCTCGTCCGTCCGCGCATTGCGAAACGTTTGCGGATCGGCCGCAACCTCCAGCCGCCCGCGCGTGAGCAGGCCGATCCGCGTACCCAAGCGCAGCGCCTCGCGCACATCGTGCGTAACGAAGATCGACGTCTTACGCAGTTCGCTCCGCAAGTCCAGAAACTGGCGTTGCAGTTCCACGCGCGTCACGGGGTCGAGCGCACCAAAGGGCTCGTCGAACAGCAGCAGCGGAGGGTCTGCCGCCAGCGCGCGCGCCACACCCACTCGCTGCCGCTGCCCACCCGAAAGTTCCCGGGGATAGCGCCGCAGATATTCCGTGGGCGGCAAACCCATACCACCGAGCAATTTCTCCACTCGCTGTTCGACGTCCGCCGCCGGCCACCCCTCAAGAGCAGGAACCAGCCCGACATTTTCCGCCACCGTGAAATGCGGAAACAACCCGACCTCCTGGATCACATATCCGATGTGGCGCTTCAGACGAATCGGATCCCAATCGGTTGTCGGCCGCCCTTCAACTCGCACTTCCCCGGTCGTCGGAAACAACATGCCGTTGGTCATTTTAAGAGCGGTGGTTTTTCCCGATCCGCTGCGGCCCAGCAAAACCAACGTCTCGCCAGCTTCGACGGTAAAGTTTACTTCCGAAAGAATCTGCCGCCCCCCCACCTCATAAGACACATTGCGGAACTCGACTAGGGGCATGACCCGCATTATTCCACGTTATGGGCCGCCACCGTGCATCCTATCGTACGCTGCGGCATCCAAACTGATACCTTGGCAGAGGACGTGCAGTAGCCTGGGAAGGACGAACGTGCTGATTGCACACAACCCGGTGGCGAATTCTGGCGACCTCCTGAAACGTTTTGCCGACGCGCGCGCCGAATCCGACCGCCTCTTCGCGATTGTCCACCCCGACGCCCTTTACGAACGCCCCATCGCTGACCGCCACCGAATCGTGTTTTATCTCGGCCATCTGGAAGCCTTCGAGGGAAATCTGCTGCGTGAAACCGTTGGAGGTATACCGTCATTTCATCCCGAGTTCGACCGTCTCTTCGCCTTCGGCATCGATCCTGTCGGCACGGCCCTGCCCAGCGATCGCGCGGAAGAGTGGCCGACGTTGGAAGAAATCCGCAAATACAACCAGCGCCTGCGAGACCAGATCGACGCTCGCGCGACCATCGACGCCCGTATTTTGAATGTGGCCATCGAGCACCGTCTGATGCACTGCGAAACGCTGGCCTATATGTTGCACCGTTTGCCGCTGGAGCAGAAGTTGCGCCCCCCTACTGTGCCGCCCGCTTTCTCCAACCATCCGCTCCAGCCGGCCGTTATCGAAATTCCCGCCGGCGCGGCAACATTGGGCCTCTCGTCGAGCGGCGGGATTTTCGGCTGGGACAACGAGTTCGAAGCCCACACAGTCGTGGTCCCCTCCTTCACGATCGACAAGTACAAAGTCACGAACGCGCAGTATCTGGAATTCATGCGCGCCGGCGGTTATGAAAATCGCGAGTGGTGGACCGCCTCCGATTGGGATTGGAAGACTGCAAACAACATCACTCATCCCGCGTTCTGGCGCCGCAGCGGCGACGCTTGGCGATATCGCGCGATGTTCGAGGAGATTCCTTTGCCGCCTGCGTGGCCGGTCTACGTGAGCCAGGCCGAAGCGAGCGCCTATGCGCGCTGGACAGGCAAGAAATTACCAACCGAAGCACAATGGCAGCGAGCGGCACAAGACGCCCGGCATACCGGCAACGCCGATTTCAAGAGTTGGGATCCTACTCCGGTCAACGGCTTCCCCGAAACCGGCAGTGCCTTCGGAACTGTGGAAATGATCGGCAACGGATGGGAGTGGACCTCCACCGTCTTCGCCCCTTTCGCCGGCTTTGAGCCCTTTCCCTTCTATCCCGGCTACTCCGCCAATTTCTTCGACGGGAAGCATTATGTGATGAAGGGCGGGTCGCCCCGCACCGCCGCCTGCATGCTGCGCCCGTCTTTCCGCAACTGGTTTCAACCGCACTATCCCTACGTGTACGCAGGTTTCCGCTGCGTGGACAGCTAACCACAAAGACACCACAAGAGAGGAACTCTCCCCCATGATCGTTTCTTCGGAACTATCTATCTTTGAGCAAAGCTTCGCAGCCGACGTTCAAACTGGGCTCACCAAAGCGGGTCAAAAGGAGCTCCCCTCAAAATATCTTTACGATACGGTTGGATCGCGCTTATTCGACGTCATCACCGCACTTCCCGAATATGGCTTGACGCGGGCCGAAGATCGCATCTTGCGAAAGCATGCCGTCGAAATTGTGGGGCATTTGCATACGCCCCTGAACGTCGCCGAATTGGGTAGCGGCAGCGGCCAGAAAACCCGTGGACTCCTCGAAGCCCTATGCGTCCGCGACCCCACTTCTTACTACCCCATCGAAATCTCTCCCGCCGCTCTGGCGATGTGCAAGCGTGAGGTCGCCGACATCCAGGCCATCAGCATCCTCGGCCTGGAGCGCGATTATCTGGATGGTCTGGCGGAAGTGGCCGCGTCACGCCGCCAAGCGAAGCCGCTGCTGGTCTTATTCCTTGGCAGCACCATCGGAAATTTCGATCCGCCCGCGGCGGCAAACTTCCTTCAAGAAGTGCGTGGGCTGCTCCAGCCGGGAGACTCCCTGCTTCTCGGAACCGATCTGGCGAAGCCTGCCCCGGTGCTGCTCGCGGCCTACGACGACCCCATCGGCGTCACCGCGGCCTTCAACTTAAACCTGCTTGGCCGCATCAATCGCGAGTTGGACGGCCACTTCGATCTCTCCCGCTTCGATCACGTCGCCCGTTTCGACAGCGCCGCGTGCCGCGTCGAAATGCATCTGCGATCGAACCGGAGACAGCGGATAGCGATTGAAAAGGCGGATCTGTCGGTGGTGTTCGAGGAAGGCGAAACCATCTGGACCGAGAGCAGCCACAAGTACACGCTGGGGGAGGTCCTCCGTATGGCTCAATCCAGCGGCTTCCGCTGCGAAGCGCAGTGGGTCGACACCGAGTGGCCCTTCGCTGAAAACCTCTGGATCGCCGAATAGGACCGGTCCATGAGCGGTCAGAGCCCGTTCCCCATTCCCTTATAATTCCAGCGCAGGACCCTGCGCCCGTTATTGACCTCGCCAAGGTAGATGTTCCCCTTGGAATCCGTCACGGCGCTGTGAATGTGGAAAAACTCACCCACTCCATGTCCGCCATGCCCGCCGAAGAACCCCACGATCTCCAGCGTCTCGCGGTTCACGATATCCACTTTCTTGTTGCTGCCATCCGGCACATAGAAGAACTGCTGCTGTTTGTCGGGCGAGAACGCGATATCGAACGCCGTGCCTTCCGCCCCCGAAGTTTTCCGCTCAATGTAGTTCTCATTTACGAACGTGCCGTCCAGCCGGAAAACTTGAATGCGATTGTTCACCCGGTCGCCCACATACACCAGACCGTCGTTGGAAATGCGAATGCCGTGTACCAGGTTGAATTGTGGCGAACCGGGCCCCTCGTAAAAGCGCGTACGCGGGACGCTATCGTCGGGTTTCTTCCCGTAGGCGCCCCAATGGCGCTTATAGGCGCCGGTTTCCGCATCGAACACGATCACGCGCCGATTCCCGTAGCCGTCCGCAACGAACACTTCGTTGCCGTAAACCGCCAAGCCCGCGGGACGCCCCAAATTCTCCGTGTCATTGCTTCCGCCGCTCTTGCCATGATGGCCGATCTGCAACAGAAACTTCCCGCTCGTCGTGAACTTCAGAATCTGCGCGTCTTTATCGCCGTTGCCCGTGATCCAAACATTGTCTTTGGAATCGACGAAAATTCCGTGCTCGTTATCGGGCCATTCGTAGGCTTGCACCGCACCGGCCTTGCTGGGGCCGCCCCAGGCTTGCACTACGTTGCCCGCCGGATCGAATTCGATCACTGCAGGCGCGGTAAAACAGCAATCGCCCTTGCCGCTTTCGCCATAACGATCATGCTCTTCCATGGTGCGCGGACGATGCAGCACCCAGATGTGATCGTGCGAATCCACCGATGTGCCCGAGACCTGTCCCAACATCCAATTGTTGGGGAGCGGCTTCGGCCATGACGGGTCGGGCTCGAACTTAGGTATTTGCGCAGCCGAGATGGCCGTAGCCAGCGCGAGCACAACGCCGGCAAATTTGCAGCGCATGTGGCGAGCGGCTATTTCTCGGGCGCGTCGCCCGGTGCGCCGGTTCCCGTGTTGCCCAGGAACACTTTCTTGCCATCCGGGAAAGTCACGTCCCGGCCATTGGCTCTATTCGAACCGTCCTTGGCCTGATACCCGTCAACCACGATGGCCATCCCCGCCGTCACCGAGTTCTTGTTGACGCCACGGCGCAGGAGCGTATTGGGGGTGCCGCACTCCACCATCCAGTTGGTTACCTTGCCGTCAGCGTCCTTCACGTCGATGTGGATCCAGGCATGCGGATTGATCCACTCCATCTTGGTCACGGTCCCTTCGAGCTTCACCGGCTTTTTGCCGTCGAACTCCGCCGCGAACGCATGATGCGCCCATACCGGAGCGGCCGCCAACAGCGCCGCGCCCATCACTATACCGATTCTTGTTGCCGATCGCATGAATACTCCTTCTATTTCGCGCCTGCGTTAGCAGAGCTTGTTTCCTCCGCGCGCGCTCCCGCTAAGATTCCCATCATCCCGTAATTACCTTCGTGACACGCATATTCATAAACCCGGCTCGCAGATTTCGTCATGGTGATTTGTGCCGTCCAGGGTTTTGTCCAAGTCGCCGGATCATTCACAGTGTACTCATAAAGAATGGTATCGGGATCGGTGCGCGTAAAGCGTTCCGTCAGGTGCAGGTTTTCGCTGGATCCGCGAAACTTGGTTTTATCGGTGAAATTGGTCGTGTCCACCACCAGCGTGTTGCCTTCCCAATGCCCCCGTGAATCCCCCAGCCATTGGCGCACGCCGGACGGCAGATGCGGGCGCGTATCCAGCGGAATGATTCGTACGTCATGAATCATCTCAACCATTATCGCCACGTATTCCGGCCCCTGGAAGATCTGGTAATTATTGTTATAAACGCTGGGCATCATTGGAGGGCCTGCCGTGGGCCACAGAATGCAGCGCTCGGTGAGGCCGCGGTCTTCCGGCCCGTCCGCCGGATGCAGTCTCCTTCGCTCGGCCAGCGCGGCTGCTCGCCGCTCTCCTTCCGGCGTAAGCGCGGGAAGTTTTCCGTCTGCCGGATCGACGATCAGCGATGTCCGGAGCGTTTTCACCACGTGCGTTCCCCGGTCCCACCAGGCTTCGTTATAGGCTAAACCCACATCGGTAGTAACATCACTACGGCGCCGATCCACATTGGCGTTTTCCACTACCTGCTTTTCGTAAGCCGCCGCTTCGGATGGGGTGAAGAATGGCTTCGCCGCGAGGTCCGCAGGCCGCTCCAGCGGCGTGATCGTCGCATTGGTCCAGACGCCTTGCAAGTCCGGTTGCCCATTCGCCGTCCGCAGCGGTGTCCAAGCTTTCTTGGCCGTGAGCCCCTGACCGGCGCACATCGAAGCCGCTAGAACACTAACCAGAGCGCATTGCAGCTTCATGGGATCATTTCCCTGCCGCGGCTGCGGCTTCCTGTGCGCGGGCGCCGCCGAGTATCCCGGGAACAGCATAGTTCCCCTCATGGCACGCGTACTCGTATATTGGCCCTGCCGACTTCGCCATAGGAATCGAGGCAGTCCACGGCTTTGTAAAAGTCGCCGGATCTTCCACTGTGAAGTCGTATGTGAGTGTGTTTGCGTCGGTGCGCGTGAACCGTTCCGTCAGGCGCATGTTTCCGGTGGCACCCCGAAAGTGCGACTTGTCCGTGAAGTTCGTGGTCTCCACCACCAGCGTATTGCCTTCCCAGTGTCCGCGCGAGTCGCCCAGCCACTGCCGGACGCTGCCCGGCAAATGCGGACGCCGGTCCAACGGAATGATCCGCACGTCATGAATCATTTCGATTAAAATGGCGACATACCCCGGCGCCTGAAAAATTTGATAGTTGCTGTTGTAAGGACCCGGCAGCATGGGCGGCCCCGCCGTTGCCCACAAGATGCACCGATCGGCCAACGCCAGGTTTTCCGGACCGTCCGTCGGATGCGCGCGCGCATAATCGGCTGCTGCAGCCATCCGCTTCTCCCCTTCCACACTATAAGGAATCTTTCCGTCGGCCGGATCTACGATTAACGACGTTCGCAGCGTGGGTACCACCTTGGACCCACGGTCGAACCACGCCTGATTGTAGGCGCCCGCGAGGTCCGATGTTGCATCCGTGCCGCGGCGATCGCGATTGTTCTGTTCGAGCGCCAGCTTCTCGTAGGCAGTAGCTTCCGCCGGCGTGAAGAAGGCCTTCGATGCCAGGGCGGCCGGTCTCTCAAGCGGCGTTAGCGTGGCATTGTTCCAAACGCCTTGAATGTCCGGCTGTCCGTCAGCGGTGTGTGGCGGAACATAGTTGGCCGGTTTCGGCGGCGGCGCAGCCCAGCATGCCACACCGATCAGCGTCACAATCCAACAACGCATGCCCAAACTCTCCTCTTACTTCGCAGTCTTCTTGCGATACTGCCCGTACATTAATTCTTCCACGAATTCCACGCACTTGAATTCCATCAGTTGCACGTTCTTTTCCAGGCGGCGGTAAATCGGCATGCTGATTTTCCAAGGTTTGGTAAATACGTTCTTGTCCTCGATCGTGGCTTCATACATCAACGTATCCGGCCCGCGCAGAGTGTAACGCTCCACTACATGCAACGCGTCGGTGTGATAGTCGCCCGCGCGGTCGAACCAAGTCTGGTCGTTGAATCCCGTAACGTCCACTACCAGCGTGTCGCCCTCCCAATGGCCCACCGACTGTCCCATCCAGCTATCAACTGGAGGCGGTCCCGGGTCTTCCATATAGATAGTGCGCGCCGCGTTGGCATATTCGTAGCTAATCAGGATAAACTTCGGAGTCTGGACGATTTGAAATGGGAACGGCATATAGGTGGCGCGTGGCACACCTGGCAGGTAGCATTTCACTTCGGGGTCCAGCTTCAACCGGTCCGCAAAATTTGCCTTCTTGGTCGCCAGAGCTTCCGGCTTGTACGGAATTTCCTCGCCCTCGACGACCCCTTGCCCCGGTGGCATCGCACCGATTGCGCCTAGCGGAATCATCGGACCCGCGGCCGCCGCATGGCCTTGCAGATCCCAGTTGGCCTCGGTCAGAACCTGCCAGATCCCATTTAGATTGGGCTTGCCGTCCGCGGTTCTAGGGCCTCTGGAGGCGGTCCCTTGGGCCGCCGCCGGCAGTGCCACCAGGGAGAGCATGCCCGCCACCGCCGCCGCGGTTATCATCGAGTTCCTGAATGTTTCTCGCAAACCGACCCTCCCGGCACGCCGCGCGCTCTCGCCGTGGCAGCGAATTTGATCGTACATTCGAGCCAATTCGAAGTCAACCGAAAAAATTGACCCACTGACGACACCCCGCCTTGCGCCGGGCAACGGAACGGTTCACATTAATTCGGCAGCCGGTATGCGATCAGCTCGCCGGGAAATCCAGGTCCACCGATCGCAATCACGATGTATTGTTTGCCGTCCGCCATGTAGGTCATGGGCGAACCGGTCTGCCCCATCGGCATATACACGGCGCCCGCATCTTTCCCGGTCGCTTTGTCATACGCGCGGAGCAATGCCCCTACTTTGCCCTCTGGATTGGTAAAGGTTCCGCGCTCGCCCGCAATTACTAAGGATTTGGTGGTCAATACGCCAACCAGGCCGCCGCGCCCGGTACGCGGAATCGTCACGCCCTTCAGAGCCGGACTATTTCGAACGTTATCCGGAGTCTCACCGTGGGCAATTGACCAGGCAATCTCGCCCTTATCCATATTGATCGCGACGATCGAACCATAAGGCGGCTTGAAAAGCGGTAGCCCCTCGACCGTCAAACCGCGAAAGCCCTCACCCGCGGGGCCGCGAGGTCCCCCGGCAGCACCCGCTGGCCGCGCCACGCCTGAAACATAATTCATGTCGGACTGTCCGGGAGCCGGAGGCACCAGACCAAGTGAGGTGACATTTGCCCAAGTGAATGTGTACAGCATGTGTGTCTCGGGATCATAAGATCCGCCCGGCCATCCGGTTCCACCCTGGCAGCATCCAAAAACCAGCGTGCCTAGGGGGCCGTCCGGCTTGCTCACCACAGGCGGCGTGAAGATTGGGCCCATTTTGTAGCGCGAGGCCACTTTGATCGCTTCCGCCCGCAGCTCGGGAGTGAAATCAATCAGCTCGTCGACCGATGTGCCGGTGCGGCCATACGCCGGCGGCTTGGTCGGCATCGGTTGCGTGGGAGAATACTTTTCGCCCGGCACGTCTCCCGCTGGCACCGGCTTCTCCTCGATGGGCCAGATCGGCTTACCGGTCGCGCGATCAAACACGTATAGGATGGACTGCTTGGTCGGTTGGGCCACCGCCTTGACGGTGCGGCCATTCAACGTAAAATCGACGAGCATCGGCGCGCACGGAATATCCCAATCCCAAATGCCGTGGTGAACCAACTGATAATGCCATTTCCGCACACCGGTCTTGAGATCCACCGCAACAATGCTTTCGCCAAACAAGCCGTTCCCCGGGCGATGGCCGCCGTAATAGTCGCCAGTCGGCAATTCCACCGGTATATATGCCAATCCCAGATCCTCATCGACGCTCATCTGGCCCCACGAACCGGTATTCCCGGTGTAGTCGGCGGAATCTTTTTCCCAAGTGTCGTAGCCAAATTCACCGGGCTTCGGGATGGTGTGGAAAATCCAAAGGCGCTTACCCGTCTTCACATCGAAACCGCGCACATACCCTTTAACATTGCTCTTGGTTTTCGGATTGCCGCCCGCCAAGTGAGCGGCGCCGACGATGATCGTGTTCCCGGCCACGATGGGAGCCGAATGCAGCCCCACTTCGCCGGTGACGAGATCGATTTCCTGGTCGTCCTGGAGTTTCAGATCCACTTCGCCCCCAGTGCCGAACGATGGTATCCGGTTGCCGGTCTTGGCATCCAGCGCGATCAGGCGGTAACCCGGCGTCACATAGAGGATGCGCTGTTCGCGGCCATCCGTCCAGTACGACAGGCCGCGGCCCGAAAGTCTTCTGGGGGCATCCTCGCCACGCAGTCCCTCGTTCTCACCGTGCATCCACAGCAATTCGCCATTGGTTGCATCGAGCGCTACGACATCGCGCCGCGATCCGGCTACCGAATAGACCACTCCGCCAACCATGAGCGGCGTGGCCTCCAGGTTATACTCCGGCCGCGGACCCAGATTGGCGGTGCTAAAGCGCCAGGCGACTTGCAGTTTGTCGAAGTTGGATGCGTTGATCTGATCGAGGGGCGAGTAGCGCGTGTTCCCGAGGTCGCCTCCATAGCTTCGCCATTCCCCGTTTTTCGCGCCGGTCTGTGCGCTCGCAGGAATACTCCCCCACAACAGACCCACACTGAGGACGCCCGTGAGCGCGCTACCGCAGAATCTCGACATCAATTTTCTCCATTCTTTATACAACGAATCAAACGTGGTCCCGGAAGAACGTGGAACTCGATTTTGAGCGCTACCAGTCTATCTCAATTGAATCGCTTCAGGCTTCGTGAATTTCATCACTACAAACAAATCCGGGAGAGCCAGATTGCGCCCTCCCGGATTCCACTACAATGTTCAAAGTCTCACAGGCGCTGCCGCCCGCCAAATCCTACTTCTTTTCCGCGTAGGGTCCAACTTCAACTTTGCCCTGGGTATTCTTCAACGGTCCCAGTTCATCGCCCACGCCCTTCGCGATCGCGGCTAGCTCGCTGCCGGCCTGGAAGCAAGTGAAGTCCGGACGATCGCGCCATGCGAACGGCCCGCACAACCGCTTACCCGCCGAAATGGCGGCGTCGTGAACCACGTTGATCAAGCGCTCGTAATCCGGGGTTCCCTGCTTGTAGCCGGAGAAGTTGCCCAAATCGCCGCTGGCCGCGAAGACTGCGGTGACGCCCGGTACTTTGGCGATCTTATACGCATCTTTCACACCATCTACTGTCTCGATCATCAGAATCAGCACAATGTTGTCATTGGCAGTCTGGCGATATCCACCGGGGACGTTCCCCCACATTTGCGGATCAAAACCCGTGCCGCCACCGAGGCTGCGCTTCCCGAGTGGAGGGAAGAAGGTCCAGTCCCGCGCTTCAATGGCTTCTTGCTCCGAGCGGACTGTCGGCACTACAACCACCAGGGCGCCGGCGTCAACGGCGTGCTGAATTTCACGCTCATTGGCGAAAGCTACGCGTGCGCCGGGGACCGCCTTGGCGTGCGGGCAATGGCCCCACATCTTGGCAACCTGATCCCAGTCATGCGTCGAGTGCTGCATCTCGGTCCAGATGAAATCGTAGCCGGCATTCGCCATTGCGCAATACGTGGTTCCATCATTAGCACTGAAAACCGTCCCGCCCGTTACTTTGCCGCCCGCCTTCATCTTCGCCATTACGGGATTCCAGATCTGCGAGCCTGCCGGTGCGCTGAAGTCCGGTCCGTACTTCCACGTTTTTTCATCCGGCAGCCCAGTATTGACGGCCCCGGGGGGCGCTTTGTGCATGGCATCGCTGTCCTTACCTGCGGGCGCCGCCAGGGGGAACTTCATCTGTCCCGCGGCCGCATTGTTGGCGTAGGGATCGGCGGAGGCCGGTGGTGTATTTTGAGCTTGGGCCGCCACCGCTCCTAAAGCAGCCGACAAGGCCACCGTGTAAAACAAGCGTTTCATTCTATTCTCCTTAACGTGCGGTGGGTTCGCTCGCGGAGATCGTGTCCCCCAAGAATCGCCTTGACCGCCGAATATCTCAATATGCAAGTCGAGTATCAACCTGACTCGCAGCGGAAGCAGTCTATCAGAAAAAAGCCGGCAGTGTCAACCAGTAAGGAGCCCTTGCTGTCACTGCCAAATGGGCAGGTTTCGCCGATAGATAAAGGAGAAAAATGCTTTTCCAAACTCCCGCCGGGGGTCGCAAAACAGGCCGCGCGACAGTGGCGTAGGCGCGTTTTATTCGACCTCGACTAGCTCCAGTGCCTCGCGGCTGGGACCTTCAATCATCACGGCCCGCGCATCGCCCAACTTATAAATCTTGGTCAGGAATTTGACGTGCTCACCGCGCAGCTTGGCCATCCATGCGTCCAGATCTGCAACCCTCAACCCGATGTGATCGTAAAGCTGGCCGCGCGTGGGCGCGAGCGGCCGGGCCTCCTGCTGAATGTGGAAACTCAGCGAAACGTCACTGAACATAACTCCGCCGGGCATGCGGAACATGCCTTCGCGCGTGAGCGACGGCCAGGAACGCTCCGGCATTGCCACGCGGCAAGTCGCCTCGGTATAGCCAGCTCGCTTGGATGCTGCGGAGAGAGGGGCGTTTAGGTGCTGGTGGTACCACAGTTCCGCGCAGTATGGATCTTTTTGAAACATGTGTACGTGATTAAAGCGCTCGGCCGGCATGTCGCCCTGGTATTCAATAATGGCGCCATCCGGCGCTTCGAGGTATGCGAAGCCTGCGCCATGCGTGGGCTGTATGCCTTTGGCAATTGCATCGGCGATTTCCGACTTAGTGCGGCCCAGTGACCCGCCGGCGCCCGGCCAGGTGTCGCTGCTGACAAACACCGAGCCGCCTTCATCCGTGGTATAGAGCGGAAACAGCTTTACGCCGCGCTGCTGGTACAGTGCCATGTTCTTGTGGGCGTCGACAACATGCCAGCCGAAGTGCCAGATCGCGGTCTGCGGCTGCGTGGGCGGCGGCGTTTTCACCTTCGTGAACAGCACCCAGACCGGGCCCGACTTGAGCGCCGGCGCTCCCGCGTACGACGCTCTCGCGGTGCTGGGGAACTGGCGAGTATAGAATTCGATGGCCGCGTCCGGGTCAACCGAGTTGAGATGCAGATGATGAAATCCCGGGGCGGGCAGAGTCTGTGCGCCGCACAATACGGCAAGCGCCAGTGGAAAGCAGAAACGGATTCTCATGCGGTCCCCCGGTGTAGTCTACCAGTGCGATTCGGCCGGCAATTTCAATGCAGTCAAACTCAATGCCAGTGTCTTAGCTCTTGAGCGTGACGTGCAGCGTTTCGAGCAGATATTTTCTGTGGGAGTCCATGTCTTGCTCCACGGTTCCTTCTCCCGGCCGGGGAGCGTCGAAGTCGAGCGTAACCCAGCCGGCGTACTGCTTCTCGCGCAAGACCCGGAAGAAGGCCGGAAAATCCACGCCGCCGCTGCCCAGGCGCTTATAAAGGTTCACCCGATTGTGCTCCTCTTCGCTCGGCGCCGGGCCTTTCCATCCGTGGCCGGCGCTATATTTAGCTTCGCAATCCTTCAAATGAATCGCCGCAAGACGCGGATAATAGTCCCGCAACGCCTTCACCGGATCGATTCCGCCCAAACTCGCATGCCCCGTATCAAGAATCAGGAACACATACCGGGGATCAGTCAGTTCCATCATTTTGTCGAGCTCCGGCTGCCGCTCCACCAGCGTCCAGCAGTGAGGATGAAACGCAAACTTGACGCCTGTCTCGCCAATGGTCCGTTTCCCGATTTCATTCAGGGTTTTCGCGATCGCTGTGGCATTCTCATCGGTGAGGTTCGTTTTTCCGTCGCCGGGCCGCCGGCTCAGGTTGACCTTCAGGTGTTCGCAGCCGAAATGCGAGATGTAGCGGCAGCGGGCGACGTTGCTGGCGATGGTCTCGGAAACCTTCGCCGGATCCAGATATTGCCCGCCGCTGCCTACCGTGCACAGCGCTAAACCGGGCGCATCCAAAACTTCCTTGAGTGCTGCTGGAGGCTTATCCAAGTACTTCGCGATGTCTTCCTGGAACGGCTCCAATCCGTGGTAGCCGTAGCGCGCCGCCATCTTGATACCCGCCTCGGGATGCGGCGGCGTATGGCGAAATTCGTGGCCGCTCATGGCATACCGCATTCGGTCTTGCGGCATGGCATGCACTCTCGAGGCCGCGGCGAGGCCCACTCCTAGAAACTCGCGCCGGTTGAGCATAATCGCCATCCTCCGTGAGGAAGTATACACTGATTTTGACCGGCTAGCGCAGCAACTCACTCTCTTCCTCGT
>Ga0068856_100004090_pt1 | contig 14578 bp, 4 predicted proteins | sample KBSCornC62_FD_66595 | JGI IMG/M metagenome (GOLD analysis project Ga0068856, IMG submission 66595) | Corn rhizosphere microbial communities from Kellogg Biological Station, Michigan, USA - KBS Corn C6-2 | ecosystem: Host-associated > Plants > Roots > Rhizosphere > Soil ...
GCCGCCAACGCCGCCAGCGTCAGCCCGATCCACAGCCAGGCCTCGGGACCATTGCGCCCGAATTCGCTGCTGCTCCGGCACGTCACGGCATCGCCAAATCCATACCACAACAGGCCCGCATGAAAGGTGGGCAATGGTATGATGCCCGCATATTCTGTTCCCCGCGTAACTACCGGGACGTAAATGGCCATGGAACCGGCACAGACCAGGCCAATGATCACCACAGCAACGAGCGCCCTCCATTTGCGTCGTCGCCAGGCCACCAGGACGCCGCCTGCCAGCATGGCGGCCAGGAAAACGTCGTCATAATAGATGCAATGCGCAAATAACAAACAGACGAAGCCGGCCACGAGTATTCGGGCGGCGGACGGCAATTCCAGCAGCCGCCAAATGGTTCCGAAGCTAAGCACCAGCAGACAGCAGCCGAGCCCGTAAGCGCGGTTTGCTCCAATGATGAAGATAAAGGTCGGCAGAAAACCCAGCAAAGCGACGCTCAATGTCGGCGCACGTCCTCCCAGCCAGCGAACACACAGCCAAAGTGAGCCAAAGAAAAGAAGTCCCACATACAAACCCATCACCCGGATCGTCCAATCGCCATCAACCAAACCAAGCGAATAGCCCGCCCGCAGGATCAACGGCCAAAGCGGGGGAAATGATTCGAATGAAAGATTGCGCCAAAAATCATGAAATGAGGCCATTTGGGCGAGATTCGCGGTATTTACTTCATCGCGCCACAGAGGCCCCACGTTGCAAGCGGCCAGCACGAGCAACATGACGGCGAGCAGCGTGCCACCCATTGCCGCCAGAACTTCCACCCCCGGTTTCAGCGAACGGACGGGAATATCGGGCGTGCCTCCAGACTGATCAATAGCCATGCGCCATTTAACGAATTCAAATAAATCTTGTCGAGTTTACAATCGGATTCCCGCCTTAACTCAGTTCATGTCTCGCATTGCCGCGGTCGCCGCGATTCAAAGTTTACTCAGCCAACCGATGCCCGGTTCCCTCTCCCACTCGGGGGAGAGTAGCCCTGTTGGGTATTGCAGACCGGACGCGCAGGGGCACATTTAGAGCAAAGCTACGCCAAAGTAAACAGTTTAAGCCGTTGGTATCGAAGGTCCAATCGCTGGGCGATGCGATCCGTGCCGCCCGCCAAGCTAAAAATCTCACGCCTGGGTATTTGGCAGCGAAAATGGGAATTGCAGCCGCCGTGGTTTCCGCTTGGGAAGAAGGGACCAGTCGGCCGAGCCCATTGGAACTGGAATGCTTGGTCAGTATTTTCGAGATGAAATTGAACGCAAATGCTGGAAGAAAGGGGTAACACACCTCGTTGGTTTCATCGCCGCCACCAACATAAATTGGCTTGGAAATGTCATCGTGCCGGCGGCGCGCAAGATGGTGACCACGCCTTCTTCGAGCGGCTGGCGTATTGTACGCAAACCAGGTATGCACACCGGAGGTACGCTGCCCGACTGCGAACAACGGTGATTGCACGGCTTGCAACATGGCATTCGTCAATACAACGCTCTGGAGACTCCCACGCCATCATCCACGACGATTCCATAGCGATGAAGTATTGGGCCGCCTGGTCAAATATCCATTACATCGCAGCGTGGCTGCCTCTTGCCATGAGAAGTCAAACGCCAGAGGCAAGTGAACAGGGACAACCACCAAAAACAACCGAGGTGGAACGCATTCAAGCATCACTCGGACAGCGCGAGTTTGCCTTTTGATTCACAGCCTCTTCAATTTTCGAAGGGGCTTTTTTATTCTCAGAGTATAGGCTGGGACCTAGAGCATAAGAAAGACGAGCACTCTTTACTTAATCCTTCCATTGGCTCCTCGTGGTCAAGCGCTTCCCGCTCCGAGGGGAGTTTACTCATGTATCAACTGCACCGGTTTTCGTCGTAATATTCCCACTATTGCTCCACTAGATTCAACTGATTGTGAATGCCTGGGAAAGTTATAAGCAAAGGGTGATATGCAGACATTAGCGCAGCTGCTGCTATAGGAGCGGCTATCAACAGGTCTATGCCAGACTGTGTGGTTGAAATATAAGACTCTACGGAGCCAGGCCTAATATTTTGAGATCCATATTGATCATAGAAGTCCGAGCCCAAAAAGTCATGAAATCCAGCAAAGGACTCAACCATAATATCGGGCCACGATCCTGGTTGGTATTTTCCATACAGAGGAAACCTTCCAGGGGCCGTTCCTTGATTCCCGCCAAATGGTGCATCATCAGGGACATTTCCATATCGATTCCATCGTCCTCCGCCAAGCGCTTGATCAAATGAATCTTCCCAAAAGTTTCTGCTCTTTCCTTCAGCCAAATTTCTCGTTGCTCCAGTATGGTTGTCCGGGGCATTCGCATCTAATTGCGAATTTTCCAGCATGAGATGACGCGTAACGGCTCCGACCGTATCAGCTCCACTCAATGCTGCCGTAAAAGTAAATCCTTGCATAAAATCACCCCCGCTGAGCTCCGCCGTGGCACCTGCCGTTGCCGATGAGACAGCGGCTTGGGCAACGTCTTTGACAAGCCCGGGTTGGATCCTTTGCAATAAATAAGTATTTGAATAGTAACCAACCCCAAGACTGATTTCAGTGGTAAGCCCGCCAAATAGCGCGCCCTTTCCGACATCACCTCCTGTTATTTCCGCATTTATTGCCCCTGCAGCCGCCCCTCCGAAAACAGCGAGATCAAGCATACCACCGCCAACAATGCCGAGAGCGCCGATTGCTCCCGTAAGTGCGCCAAGACCGATATTTCCACCAGTCCAAGCCGCATATGCTGCTCCAACGGCCGCCCCCTCCGCCGCAGCCTCAAGCAAAACTATGGCAATACCGATAATATCGTCGATACCGAAGAAATGGCCCGTTGGATCAACGTACTTGAGCGGATTGTTATCACAATAACTATACCGGTTCAAAGTTTGTGGCGCCGTGGTAGCGGGAACGGCGGTATCCGGCTGAATAAACCGCCCGAGTTGCGGGTCGTAATAACGTGCGCCGTAATAATAGAGACCTGTTTCATCATCACAGATCTGGCCCGTGTAACGATTTGAAACCTGATAAGCTGACGTGTTGTTTTGGTATGAAGATTGTCCAAAAGTTGCATATTCGTAATGCTGCACTATTTGGCCGGAACGGTCGGTCAACACATTGGATGAACCCAGATTGTCATTGTGGTAGTAATAGAAAACCGGTCCATAAGTCGGCGCCGCCAGAACTTCAGGTGTTGAAACCCAAAGAAAAGAGGAAATCACAACCAATGTCACCACTTGTTTCCAGAGCAATGAACGCCGAACCGCTGTTCTGATTTCGTACCGCTTTATTCGAACCTTGCGTCCCGCCATTACGCATATGCCCAAGATCATTGCCCAAGTTCCGCTAAACATTGTCCACGGTCCACGTCCATTTTCAACCGGCCAGTTGAAGAGGGATTCGACTTTGGTCGTCGCCAAATACCAATTGTTTTCACCGAATGCCTTCGACCACAGCCCGCCGCACAACGGTTCAAATGTCGCCACCCGTTTGCCACCGGCAAAAACATGACAAAGCACCTTGCCACTGTTGATTTCATAAATACCGCCAATCCACACACTGTAGCCATTAGTTCCACAGCGCCACAACCGTTCGCCGGCATCGTCATACCCAAACATAACCGCGTCATTTGTGGTAGAAACTTTCACCAGTTCGTTCTGCTCATCGTAGGTCAGGGTTTGATTGCCCCGCGTGGTCATGTTCCCGCAGGCATCGTAACCGTAGCTTATGCCGTTGGCGCTCGTCACGGCGTGGGGTTTCGCGCCGTAACCATAAATACCTAAACCGAAATCCCCATTGGTCAGGATATTTCCAATTGTATTATATCCGTATGACATCACCCCCCGTGCCGTGGAGTTCAATGACGTGACCCGATAAAGATCATCGTAGGAAACACTGCTGATGGAAGCAGACGCCCCGCCGGTATTAACACCGTCACTGATGCTCTTCACATCTGCGGCTGTGTCGTAAGTGTAGGAAAGGTCCTGAAGACTCGTCGCGCCTTTGTAAGCCCACAGGCGCTGGAGCCGCTTTGAATTGCCATAATAAGTGTTAGCGGTAACCACGCCCGCACCGTCGGTATAGCCGGTTAACTGTCCCAGCGCATTAAAACCCTGCGCTGTATAAAAGATTTCCTGAGTGCCCGTGCCTGCCAGGCTTTTAACCTGAATTAGATTTTCCGCCGTATCATAGCTGTACTGGATGATGGCCGCGTTGGCCGGATAGGTAATTGTTTGCGTGCGATCTGCGTCGTCGTAAGTCTTCTGCGTTGTGTATTCCATCATGTTGACGTTGAGGAACCACCCAGCCTTGACCTGACGCCCGCGCAGGTCGTAACTGCTGCGCTGGTAGCCCTGCAAATCCGTCACCTTGTAAAGTTGTCCCTTGAACACCGTGTAATTCGGATCGTCGCTGGAGTCATAAGCATAACTGACGGAACCTACCAGGGAATTTGCTGAATTATAAATCTGTTTTAAAGTCAGCCTGCCGATCGGGTCACTGTACCCAAACGTAAGCTTGTTGTTTCGGGCGTCAATCTGCTGCGTCATCCGACCGGCATTATCATAAACATAACTCCATGTGCCCATGTCCGGATCGGTCATCGCCGTTTTTCGGCCCAGGCTGTCATACACCATGGTCGTTTTATTGTTCGCATTGTCTGTGACGTTGGTCAGGTTTCCCAGCAAATCGTAATTGTATGAGGTGTTGTAATTTCCCGCCGAAGTAACTTCGGTAATCGAGATCGTCCGGCCATAAGCATCGAGGTAGGATTTCTTGACCTTTCCTTCCGAATCGGTAACTACCGAAGCCCAGGGATTGCCACCATCTACAAACGCGACCATCGTGGCGCCCACCGGCGATCCGGTATCGCCACCGGTGGCAGAAGTCCCGGTCAAACTGCCACTGGTGAAATTCCCATTTTGAGCAGGAGTGACACGATAAGCACGGCCCATGGAATCATATTCAGTCAGTGTTCCCATGTAGGTGCCATTGATGCTCGTAAATCCACTGCCGGTGCTGAAATAGGGCAAAGTCTCGAAATAGGCATTTCCTCGCAAGTCATAAACGGTATTCGCGACTCTAAATTGCCCGGCCGTTTCCGATTCTGCGCGGGTTTGAATTGTACGCCCGATTCCATCGATGTAGTTATAAGTCTCAAACCCATTAGCATCCGTTGCGTCATTGACTTGCTTGTGAACGAAATTATAGGAAGTTCCGCCGGTGACACCACCGAAAGAGTAACTGGTTTTGGTCTTCCACAATGTTGGAGCGCCGTAGGCATTTGTGGAGATGTAAGTTGCAGTGCTGCGATAAAAAACGTCAAAAGCATTTGAAACAACCAAACCCTTGACGTCGATCGCTTCCGATACCGATCCCGACCGGATGTCAAAAACGTACTGGTTTGTAAATGTCGCTGTAGTTTGGGTTATCGGAAATTGTTCGCACGTCGGATCGTAAACGGTATAAGTTGTTGTTCCGGCTGCATCTGTTGCCTGGACTGGATTTCCATATTGATCGTAAGAGGTGGCTGTGGTGCTGATAAAGCCGCCCGCCGTATCGAGCCAGAACTGATTTCCAGTCAAGTTACCCCGCGAATCGTAGAACATCAATGTTTCCCGCAAACGGTTGTTCCCGGCGCTGTCGGACGTGATTTTGATGTCAGACGGTTTGCCCAAATTGGTGTAGGACATCCAAGTATAGAGCGAATCGTTGCCTATATCCGTGAACGTCTGGCCATTGAAAACCACGTTCGTTATTTCACCCAATGTGGATTCCTCAATGAGGTTTTCGGTATTTGTGTCGTAGCTAAATTGCCTGGCCGTGGCGCGATATGAAGACAACCCTTCGTAGTTCATCACAATCGTTTGAGAAATGAACGGGAAATACCATCCGTTAGAATTCAACATGACTTCCTGAACCTTGTTTAAGGTGATTTTGTTTGTGGCGCCGTCATTTCTAACCACGTCAATCCTAAATGGAATTCCCTTTTTGGCCGTAGATGTCTGGTCCAGGTATTCTCCCAGCGCAGTATTATCCCGGCCGCCGCCTTGGTGAAAATAAGTAATGGTTTTTGCGCCCACTGGGTCCGTCACAGTACATTGGCTGAATCCGCGAAACTCCCTGTCGTGGGCATTGTAATAGCCGCCTTTGAATGCATAATTGTTGGTGCTGCCGTTTCCCATACCGTCGTTAACGACGATGTTTGTGACCACCCAAACATTGAATGGAAGAAGAGATTTTGTTCCTTCACTCCACGGGTCACTGACCCAATTTGTATTGCGGTTGTCCAAAGCGGTAGAGGGAGCATAAGTGAGCTGTGTGCTGCCACCCAGGCCGTTGCTTACTGATTGGAGCAAATCAGGAAAGGGGCCTTGATTCAACTGGACAACCAGATTCGTATATGGCGAATTGACCTTGCGCATTATCCGGTCCGGCAATCCGTCACCATTAATGTCGAAAAAATCAACGTAGGTAGCTCCGCTGCTTGAGGCAGAAATGCTATTCCAGTCGTTACCAGACTGACCTTGGCTATCCAAGGCCCCCCAGTTGGTTGAAGGCCCAAATCCAGAACCGGTGTTTAACTGGACAACCCAATTGGTGTAAGGTGAGGCATATTTCCGCATCACGCGATCCGGCAGGCCATCGCCGTTTATATCCATCAATGTCGCCCAAACAGTGGCGCTATCTTTCCCGACAGGATCACACCAATCAACATTGTTGCTCTGTCCCTGACTCTCTATCGGCCCCCAAGCAACCGCTGGCTCAAAGCCAGCCCCGTTATTAAATTGAACCATAAAGTTGGTATATGGCGGATTATAGCCACGCATCACGCGATCCGGCAGGCCATCACCATTGATATCAATCATCATAACGTACTCATCACCGCTATTTTCAGTTGCAGAAAGACTATTCCAACCAGAGGAAACTTGTCCCTGGCTATCGAGCACTCCCCAAGCAATCGGTTGGCCGAAACCGGCGCCCGTGTTTTGCTGAACTTCAAAATGGTCATAAGGCGAATTAACCACTGCAGACACGCGATCCAACAGTCCGTCCCCATTCACGTCCATCAAATCAACCGATCCAGAATATCGGACGGCATCCCAATCTTGATCCGAGGCGACTTCCGTATTTGTCACGGGTCCCCATGCATTCGTTGACATAAAGCCCGTGTTACCCTCCACACCGGTATTCAACTGGACAGTCCAATTTGTGTATGGGCTTGAATAGCGCCGCATGACGCGGTCAGGATAACCGTCCCCGTTAACGTCCGCCAAATCCACGTACGTGCCCAAACTCCCATCATTTGCCGTCGGGCAATTCCATTCAGCACCGGTATCACCCTGGCTATTCAGGAATCCCCATTGCCAGTTGTTGGTGGCAAAACCTGCTCCGGTGTTACGCTGCACCGCAAAGTAATTGGTGTACGGAGAATTGTATTTGCGCATGACGCGATCTGGCAACCCATCTCCGTCAATATCCATCATTTTTACGTATGTACCGCCGCTGGTATCGGAAGCGCGAATACTATTCCATGCATTACCCGTATCCCCCTGACTAGACACTCCCGGCCAATTCGTTGCTAAACCGAATTTAAATGGCTTGGTTTGGTAATTGAATGTAATGGATGGTAACGCTGTAGTGAAATCTGATCCATATTCGGTCACCGAAGCAAGGAGCGACATCGATGTTGATGCGGATTTTGTGTAACCCAGCAAGTACTTGCGGACATTTTGGCTTCCAGCCCTGACATCAATTTCTGAAAGCAATTTATCTGTTTGGATGCGATAATTACCGATGTATGTAAAATTAGTATCGGGACGATTCGTTAAAACAAAATCCACTTCATACGTGGCGGCCAGAGCGGGGGAATTTACGTTTGCATTGTAGAGAATGTTGGTCAGATAGAGCATCCCATTTTCCAGGGTGTAATTCAAGAATGTCTCATTTCCATTGACGTCCACCACTTTATCCAAAGACCAACGGAAAGTGCTGGAACCAGATCCCTGCGCCCATCCCGCTTTCGAATTTTCCATTTGATTGGTGATTCCCTCGCCGAAGAAGAACTGGTTGCCGCTCTTATCAATTACCTCCCAATAGTTATTCGTAAAGTATTTGTACGTCAAAAAAGACGTGTCTATCTGCTGACGGTATACGAGCGGGTTTTGGTTCGTCGGCCCGACTTCAACAAGTGCGCTGCTGGTGCCGCCGAAGCTTGAGACGAAGCCTTTTGAATCATCGTATGCGCTTGGAACGCCTAAAAACGAGAGATTAAGCTGAATTCCGCTGCCGGATCCCCCTGTGGGGGAGTTCGGATTTGGCGGCGTGGCCGAATAACAGCCATAATCGACCACCTGCAATTGATTAGCCTCGCCAATGGCGTTGGTTGAGACCACTTTGACCTTAGCCGAGAGCCCCGTACCGCCTTGTACCAGTAAAAGATCGCCCGCCTGATACGGAGCGGACACCAGAGGCACAGTCACGCCGGTGGGAAAATAAACGCCGCCAGACAGGGTCCAAGTGACATTTGCTTTAGCGCTGCGATCGCCCGATCCTCCGCTCAATGAAGCCGGATTAGGCGGGACAGCCGAATATTCGCTGGCGGGAGCACCAGTGGTCCGCTGCAATTGAACGATTCTTCCTCCACCATCGATCTGTGTCACGGTGAACAGGGCGGGATTAAAGCCAGGCACGACCGTCCCCCCCACGAGGGTAAGGGTATCATTCACTTTGTAGCCGACATGTGGGTAATTTACAGAAGCCGACGAGACGACTTGAGAGGCCTGGGCCGCCGAGCCCGAAGAGACGGGGACTCCATGCCGTGTTTCGCGTTGGATATAACCAACATCCAATGCCCACCCCATTCCACACAAGCCGTTCCCAGCCGCCGAATTGTACCCCAGCGCAATCTTGGGCTCTGCTCCCTGACGCGCTGGAGCCACCTTGATGGGCAAACTGTAGGTAAACCGACCAGTAAACAAGTCAGCTTGAAAATTCATCCGGCTGCCGCCTGCTGCAACGCCCGGAACGTCACTGCCTCCGCCACTATCGCCTCCACCACTTTGCGAGTCGGCCAGGGCCGTCTGAGGTGAACCGGTTGCCGAGTCGCTTGAACTGGACGACGCGTCTGTAGCAGCAGTCGTTGTACTAGTTGGGGCCGCCTGTGTGGTTGCGCCCGCTGGTGGAGTGCTGGTCGTCGTTGTTGTCTCGGGCGATGCAAGTTGCAAACTTGCCGCCAGCGCGGCAATAAAGAGAAAGCAAGCTTTCAACCGATTATCCTTCAATCTCATAATGTTTTCCAAGTTAAGTTTTCAATAAGAACCGCATAAATTGGTCACGCTGACCATCACTGGGGCACTGGTGGACGACAACCCATTTGCATCACGAGCAATGGCAGTCAACCAATACTGACCATGTGGCACGATCGGCCACGTGAATTGATACGGTGTGCTGGTAACGCTCGTTAAGTTGTTGCTGTTTTGCAGGAACTGCACATTGGTGATTGCTCCGCTCCAGTCGGTTGCCGAAGCCAGCAGGGATATGGTTGCCGGGTCAACATAAAATGTGCTGCTAACTGGCGATATCAAGCTGATGAGCGGCCCCATAATTCCTGTTCCGTTCCGGTCTTCAATATAATCCGGGATGCCATTCCCATTGGAGTCCATTGGATTACCATAAGCGTCGGTGGCGACGTAGTGGTAGCCGATGTCCACAATGGAGTTGGTTTCCTTGACCTGGTTGGTTTGGGTGGTGAAGTGGTACAGGCCCCATTGATCGGCGGTGCCCAAGCCGGCGTTGATGAGCGGGCTAGTCGGGGACAGGTAAAAGTTCCCCAGCCAGCTTGTCTGCCAGTTGAAGTTGGCCACCATCATGTCATGCGCTCCAACTGATTCCAAATTTCCATACGTCGGAGGATAGGGATACGGATAGGTCTGCCAGCTCAAATTGTTTGTGTTGTAAGAATTGTAGTCAAACGCCGTATGATTTGTATCTCCGTTAAAGTTGTCGGCCCAGGCAAATGCGGTACCATCAAAAGCTGTATTTTTGACCATCCAGAATGATGACGATTGTCCGCTATAACGACACATGACCAGCAATCCGTTATAAAACGAACAATTTTCAAAAGTGAGATTAGGGGCATCCGACTGATCCCAGCAGGCAATACCGGCACGGTCAAAAAGACAGTTTGTTAAATACATTGATGGCCGATAGGTTCCAAAACCGGAATTATAAAATTCACTATTTGAAACATATGCCACGCCATAAGCCCAATTATCACGGAAATAACCCCCAAAAGCGTCAAGATTGGACCATTTAGCAAACTGCGCATTGATCTGCGGGATAGCACCCGAACCGCTGCCGGTAAATACCAGTCCGCTCATCCAGCCATGTGTGCCCCAGTTGCCATTTACCGATTCCTGCACAACATCGAAGCGCGTCACCCAGCAAGGCTGTGTGACGGTGCCGGCAAATGTTATATTAGCGCCGTCATTCAATGAAATGCCGTAAGGCTGGCCGGATGCATATACGCTGCCATAATCCTCATACCAGCCAATTGCCGTGCCGGCAATGAGCGTCAGATTGGTGTACAGGGAGCAACCGCCAAACACATAGTCCAAGGGATCATAATGATAGCCCAAATCCGGCGCATTCGTGTTGCGCTGCGCTTGGGGCGAGAGCGTGGTGGCAGCGGACAGGGTTGTGCCGGCATAAACCACTGGCGGATAAGTGGTTTTTTGATGCAAGCCGGCAAGCAACGCCGGGCTGATGTTGGTTGTGCCGACATTGCGATAGGGACTGTTGGTGGCCAGATAAAAATTGGCGCCGCCCACGGTTTGAAAAATGGATACAGACGGAGTTGCCGAGTACACCCCGTTGACATATACGCTCGCGCCACCACCGGGCGTGAAGGCGACGCCTGCATTTTCCCCGGCTTCCCCGTAAACTTCAATGCAGTTGGTTTGCGTGTTAACGCCCAAGTTAAGCTCGCCGTCGGCGGTAACATTTTCAGCGTAAGCATAGTCCACCTGTACGGGCGTATCGGTCCACACTTCCTGAAGCAAAACATTGTGCAGGCCAACATTACCTCCACCTGCCACGATGAGATCCACCGGTACAAACTGACAGTTCCACAAGTCCAAATTTCCATATTGGACAATGCAGGTAGTTCCATAATTCATGCGAAAGTTGGAAAGAACAGCACCAGGGCAGTTAATAACCAAAAACACATTCACGTCGCTGACACTCGGGCTCCCGCTTGACCCACTAACAGACTCCCCAATTGAATTGTCGTTTATTGAAGTAAATATCGCCGGACGATATGGGCCAGTCTGGCAGTTGACGGTGCCGGCTGAGTCAATGTCAATCTGACCATTGACATTAGCCTTAACCACGGTGCCGCCTTCAAACGTGGTTACGCCGGTCAGATTAAAAGTTCCATCGACCAGATACGTCATATCTCCCTGAAAGGTAAAGTTGGTATGGCTTGTATTCAGTTCAATATAATCCAACACATAGCCCTTATTGGATGGCAAAGCCGACGCCAGCTTCATAGGTTTTACTGCATCAGGGGCCGATGGCGCTTTGGGTATCAATGGCACCTTGGAGGCGATTACGGGTAGTCTCGACGTGATGCTGGATTGCAAAGGTAGGTGTGCCAGTTGGGGGTGAATGTTCTTCAGCGGCACTATTTCCAACAGTATGTTTCGCCCTTGCACTGTGATATATTGCTTTCTTAAGGACGGCTGTGAAAACGCGTCTTTTCCCGTCAAATCAAATGCCTTGCCATGGCCTAGACTTGTCGTCCCCCAACTGATCTGTTCATCCAATTCTCCGCCCTGATTGCCAGAATTTATGGCGGCTATGCTAGCTTGTGGCGGATTAATGAACTCCGTCATCACTTCAATCTCCGTCGTCACAGAATTTAGCCCAAACGACTCTGGAGTAGGTGGCTGCTCGCGTAAAATCACGTCCTGCTCGAAGCTGCCACGCTTGTAGGTGTAACGGACATCTGCCTTAACACCTTTAAAGGAGTTCCGATACAGGACTTGGTTATCGGCGATCAATTCTCCCTGCGAATCTTGGATTTGCGCGATCAACACGCTTTGTCCGGTGGAATTGTCGTAATAGGCAAGACCGAGAATGTTACTGACAAGTCGCTTGCCATCAGCAGCTTGTAAGTCAATTGCCCCAGCAGAATTTAGGTTGTTGGCGAATATCACTTGATACTGTCCTTGCCGGGCTATAGCTCCGCCCGGAAATGATTCGATCAACTCGCGTGATTCCGTCCAATCGCCATTGACGTTTTTATAATACATACCACTGGACAATTCAGTGTATTTATGGACTTGGGTTACCACCTGCCCCCTGGGTCCCACCTCATATGTCTCACACTGCCAGATACGGTGATCCGCCGCACGCTCAGTGACGTGATAGGCGGTGGGCGGTGGCAGCGTGGGGTCGGGTGCAGGCTGGCCCGGTATCGGCTGGGTGGCGGCGCGGCTGGCTGAGCAAAGAAGCAGAGTAACGACGACGGTACTAAATGTTTTCATACGAGAAAATGACCAATAGAAACGAGGATCGGAGAAATTGAGCCGTTGAAGGTTGATAGACAAAGCCCACCCGCCAGCCGGGAGAATCCCACCGGCTGCTGGCCCTGACCCATTGCTGCACTAGCACCATTTTTTCCAATCCCTTCGGTTTTGCAAATTTCACAACAACAATTGTGAAAGGCGGGACATTTTTACGCTCACCTGAAAAACTTACAAGGACTTTCTGGAAAAAACTACTGGCGTAGGGCTGCTCTGAATAAGCAGTTACCGTGTCAAAAACAATGTTGCCGTAATCGTCCAGGGAAAAGCTGTCATTTTCGACTACAAGGCGCGATATAATGCCGCGCCGTCCCAAGACCTGCCCGCTATCTTTTGGAACGGAACAGAAGCCCAAGGGGTGCAAATGGAATGGGGCTGGCAGCCTGCCTGGTCAAAACAGCTATTGATCAACGAGCAGGCGGAAACTGTTCTGGAAAAGCCGACGTACAAAAAATATCTGCATCAAACGTGCTTAATTCCCGCAGATGGCTTTTACGAATGGACGCCCGCCAAACAACCGATCATGTTCACGAAACCAAATGAAGAGTCATTTTGTTTTGCGGGCCTGTGGATGGAAGCTGAGAACCAAAAGCGGTTCATCGTACTTACGACGACGCCTAACGAAACGGTGAAGTCGGTTCACAATCGAATGCCTTTTATCGTCCAGCCGAGCCAATATGAATTATGGCTTTCAGGAGAATTTCCCACGGTGTTGCAAACACCAGACAAGCAAGAATTGAAAGCAACGCCAGTCCAACGGGAACTAAACAGCGTGCGGAACGAAGGGGCGGAATTGATACGACCAGTGCCGATTCAGAACGATTTAATTTGAAACAAAAAGCTTGGAGTTCGGATTCGGCAGGTGACACCCACTGAAACCAGGATCTCGGACTACTTGCTATTCTCGACAAAAGCGACAAAATCCGCGTTCTGGAGAGGCCTGATCTTTTCCCAAACCTCGTGCGGAACCGGCAGCGACAAGAACTGCGCGACGTCTTGCCCCATCCCCTGTAATTCGACAACCATTTGATCCTTCATCGCGTAATAGGCACTGCTTGCATGGAGGATACGCCAAGAGCCGGGGTTGGAACGTCAAAGAGGTGTATAACCTCGCAGGCCAGAGCGGCAAATCGGTGATGAGCCATCCTGAATGCAAGCGCATGATGAAGGACATCGAACGGAAGCATGTGACCGGCCTCGTATTCTCCAAGCTCGCCCGCCTGTCACGCAACCGGCGCGAACTGGAAGACTTTTCCGACTTCTTCAACAAGCACGACGCCGACCTCATTTCCTTGTCGGAAGCCATCGATACGAGCACCGCCGGAGGCCGCATGTTCTTCCACCTGCTCGGCGTCTTTGCCCAATGGGAACGGGAGGAAATCACCGAACGCGTGAACGCCTCAGTATTGACCCGCGCCAAGCTCGGCAAATCCATCAACGGCAAAGCTCCATACGGATACAAATGGCAGGACCGCAAGCTCGTCCTCGTACCCGAGGAAGCCGCCATCCGCCGCGAAGCCTATGAGCTTTTTGTTCAATGCAGGCGCAAAGGCCAGGTTGCCAGAACCTTGAACGCCAAGGGATACCGCACCCGCGACAAGTCCATCTGGCGGGACACGTCGATTCTGCGCATTTTGAACGAATCCAGCGCCAAGGGTGTGTATGTCTTCAATACCCAGCACAAGACCGGCACATGGCGCATTGAAACGAAGCCAGAAGCTGAATGGGGTCGCGCCGAATGCCCTTCCATCGTTTCCGAAGAGCTGTGGAATCAGGCAAACCAGATCATCGAGGAACAGTTGAAGTCATGGAAGAAGCCCGGCAAAGCGCCCACCCACCTATTTAGCGGCCTTGCCCATTGCTCCTGTGGTTCCAAGATGTACGTCTCGGCGGACAGCCCGAAATATTTCTGTAGGAGCTGCCGGAACAAGATCGCCATCGTT
>Ga0068856_100004091_pt1 | contig 14577 bp, 26 predicted proteins | sample KBSCornC62_FD_66595 | JGI IMG/M metagenome (GOLD analysis project Ga0068856, IMG submission 66595) | Corn rhizosphere microbial communities from Kellogg Biological Station, Michigan, USA - KBS Corn C6-2 | ecosystem: Host-associated > Plants > Roots > Rhizosphere > Soil ...
GGCGCCGTCATGGGTGCGCAGGACGTCGCCCTCCCGCACCAGCTCGAGCAGGTTGACGTCGACGCCGTCCTTGTCGCGCAGCCACGGGTTGGTGTGCCCATAGATCCGGGCGTCCATGTGCTCGACCTCGTCGTACTGCACCGTTGCCGGCCACCTACTCGTCATACGACCACTGCTCCCGGCAGCGGGCGATCGCCTGCGCGAACGCATCCTGGCGGGCAGGGTCGAGCCGGAACAGGTGATCGTCCAGCTCGCCGCGGTGCAGCGACCGGGCCAACGCCCAGGTCGCGTACTCCCCGCCGGACAGGCCGCCGCTGTACATGTCGAACGCATCCCAGTCCAGGTAGTAGTTGCCCTCCCGGAACGGGTCAGGTATCACCCACATCCGGTCGAGCGGCTCGTTCGTGGCGGCAACGAACGTGACCGCGGTCTGCGCGGGCAGCGACCCCCGCGCCCACCGCTTCAGCCCCTCGACGATCTCTTCCCGCGTCATGACCGCACCGCCTGGTGGTCGCGGATCATCCCGGTCGCCCAGTCGCTGAGCAGCCCCCGCAGATCCAGGGTCTCCTCCGCCTTCGTACCGTCCGGGAAGACGATCTCGCAGCTGAACGCCGTGCGCGTCGGGCTCGTGAAGAACGTGATCTTCGCCCCGTCGTCCTCGGCCGTCGCGATCTGCTCGTACAGGAACAGCAGCTGGTCCTCCGGCAGCGGCTCGGCGACCGCGCACAGCGGGCGCTGATCAGTGTCGGTATCCTGCACGACCCTGATCGGGTCGCCCATGCTGTAGCAGCGCAGGGTGTAGCCGTCGCTGCCGTGCTCCATCCAGACGACGGCCTCGGTGGCGTCCTCGTCGTTGTTGAAGTCGACCTTGCCGTAGTCGTCGTCCTCCGCCGGCCGCTTGTACTCGCTGCCGGTGATGCCCTTCTTCACCCAGACCTTGGGCTCGAGCCGGGCGCCCGTGTCATACGGGGTCAGTTGACGTGTCACCATTCCACTTCCTCTCCATTCACGAACACGGTGCGGCCGCCGATCGCGACCCCCACCCTGATCCGTTCGCTCTCCAGATCACCGAGGTACGAATCCCCGTTGCCCTCGGCGAGCACCTTGTCGAACTCGAGCCGGGGGATCGGCGCCTCGTAGGTCTCCTTGATCGTTGTCGTCCAGGTCACCGTGTACACCAGGGCACGCTGCGCCCGGTCGACCTCGATCGCCGCGGCGATGATCCGCGCGGTCTCGTCGTCGCCGCCGAGCTCGTGCCCGATCTCGTCAGGCGTCTTCATGACCCGAACCGCCCGACCAGGCGCACCTCGACCGCGCACCGGCAGCCGAGGCCACAGTCCGCGCGGCGCAGCTGAACCTTCAACCCGGTGATCTGGTCGGTGGTCGTCCGCCACCGGTCGGACTCGCCGGCGGTGTGGTCTTCCCGCCACACGTACACCCGCCCCATGCTGTCGTCGAAGAACGGCGGCAGGGCGTACGACTCCAGCTCGGTGGCCGGAAATGCGGTGACCAGGCCGAACAGTTCGGAGAACTCCGGTGTCCCGAGCTGCCCCGCAATCGCGTCACGCGCCTGGACGACGGCAAGCGTGCCGCCCTGCTGCATCTCGAGCTCGCCCAGCGCGCCCTCGAGCCGGGCGCGCATCTCGTCGGTAATGGTGTCGATCATTGTCCTCAGTCCTTGTAGTCGGTGATGTAGGGCGAGTCGTTCGACTCGCCGAGGGCCAGCAGGGTGGCCGTGCGGAATGCCGGCGAGTACGACGTCCGCACCTCGGCGACCCGCTCGTCCCATTCGGCGGGACTGTAGCCGGCACCCGGGTCGATGTCCTCGAGTGTGAAGTCGTCGGTCTCCACGCCGTCGAGGAAAAGGGTGACCACGCAGCTCGAGTCGGGATCGCGCTGGTGCAGGATCTCGACCGTGCCGGGGTGATGCTCCACCCACGTCTTGACCGCGACAAGCATCAGCTCCTCGACGTCCTCGAGCCGGATGTCGCCACGCACGATGGCGGCATCGATCGCGTTGTAGCCGGTCGCCTGACCTGCGGTCAGGAACCGGACCACGTCTTCCGGTGTCTTCATTGCTTCAGCCCCTTCACGAGGTTCTCGAGGGCGTTGACGAGCCCCTCGATGACGTGTTGTTCGTCGCCGACCGGCATGTGGTAGGCGATCAGTGCCCGCTCGCCGGCGGCGAGCAGCTCGGGCAGGTTCGCGGGGATCTGGCCGTTGAGCTTGGACTCGGCCTGGATCCACTCGCCGCCGCGGAAGGTGTCCTCCTCGGAGCCCGGCTCGTCGGCGTCGCGGTTGTCCCACTCCTTGCGGACCACGACCTGCAGGGTGGGACGCTTGCGGGTGAACCGCATCGCCCACTGGCTGGTGTCCTCCGGGTCCCACTTCGAGTGCCCGGCCATGTGGATGTAGTGCTCGGCGAGCGGTGTCTCCTCGAACATCTGCTGCTCGGTGGTCTCGTCGTAGCCGAGCCACCTCCGGTCCACCGCGTGCAGGTCCCACGGATCCTTGTCGTGCAGCTCGAAGTCGGGCAGCTTGTCGAGCTTGACCTTGTCGACGTCCTCGTTCGGGCCGGTGATCGTGATCACCGTGTAGGTGCCCATCAGCTCTCCACCTCCAGCCCGGCGAGCGTGACCGGGGTCTGCTGCGGCAGCGCCATCATGGTCAGCACATCCTCGGCACTGGTGACGAGCCTGGCCGTGCGGTCCTGGATGATCTTGTGGCAGCCGGAAGATGCCGGCGACGTGACCGGGCCGGGCACCGCGCCCAGCGGGCGACCCAGCGACGTGGCGTGGTTGGCCGTGTTCAGCGACCCGCTGCGCCAGCCGGCCTCCACCACGACGACCGCCTGGGACGCGGCCGCGATGAGGCGGTTGCGGGCGAGGAACCGCCACTTCGTGGGCGCGGATCCCGGCGGCACCTCGGCCACCATCGCCCCGCCGCTGCTCGCCAGCCGTCTCGCGAGCTCCTGGTGACCGGCTGGGTACACCCGCTCCGCCCCGCCGGCGACGAACGCCACGGTCAGCCCGCCGGCCTCGATCGCGGCGCGGTGCGCGGCACCGTCGATCCCGTACGCCAGGCCCGACACGATGAGGATCTTGTTCTGCACCAGGTCGCTGGTGATCTCCCGCGCGACGTGCTCGCCGTAGGCGGTGGCCGCACGGGCGCCGACCACGCCGACCGAGCGGTTCGTGTCCAACGCGCCCACGGCGACCACGTTGCCGCGGATCCACAGCCCGTACGGGGTCTGCTCGCCCAGGTCGTCGAGCCCGGTCGGCCAGTCGGCATCCTGCGGGGTGATGAACGTGAGCTGCTCGCGGTGCTGGATCGCCTGCAGCCAGTCGGTCACAGCCTGGTCGTCGCCGAGATCCATGCGCAGCCGGTAGTTGACGGTCCGGTGCTTCTGGTCCCACAGCACGCGGACGGTGTCCGCCGCGCTGTGTTCGGTGAGGAGCTGGCCGACGGTGCTGTCGGCGGGCTCGGCGATGCGCGTGAGATACGCTCGCGCGGCGCGTTCTGAGAGGGTCATTCGTTGTCCTTTCCAGGGGTGGGTCGTTCGAGGATGAAGCGTTGGCGGTCGGGGTGTCGGAGGAGGAAGTTGCTGGCGTCCTCCCAGCTGGCCACTTCCATGTCGATGGCGATCTGGTCGACGAGATCGAACAGGCCGCCGCCGTTCTCCATGTACAGCTCGTGGTCCTCCGGGTCGTAATCGTCCCCGTCTCTGCCGATCCAGCCGCGACTGCGCAAGCACTGCACGTCGATGTCGTCGTTCATTGCGAACGTGAACGCGACCACGTCGTCCGGCATGAGGCGCACGAGCTCCGCGACCGCGGTCTGCCGGAACGCCGACTGTGCGTCCCAGTACGCCTGCCGTGCGGCGGTGTACTCCGGGCTCTCGGTGTATGTCAGCTCAGGCATGAGTCTGCTCCTTGATTGCCGCTTCTTCCTCGTCGGTGAGGTCGAAGTACTCTCCGGCCACCACCTCGGCGGTGTAGTCCTTGTCGAGGTAGCAGCCCCAGATCGACTCGACCTCGTCCCACTCCTCACGGGACGCGCCGGTGTCCGGCCGCACCCACTCGACGAGCCGGTCGAGGATCACCCCGTACACCTCACCCTCGGCCCACTGCCGGTAGGTCTCCTGCTCCTGCGCGATGACCTCGAGCTGCTTGTCGATGTGCTCGGGCGTGCCCGGCACCAGCTCCGGCCAGTTGTCGTAGAACAGGGCACGGCTGGCGGCGTTGATCGGCGTCTGCCGAGTCGCCTCGTCGGCGCCGGCGACGAACCAGTACCCGCCGTGCTCGGCGTCGAACACGATGCGCAGGCCGTGGAACGCCCGCGCCCACCGCTCGACTCGAACCTCCGGGTCGAACGTCTTGCGGTACACCCGGTTCTCCCGGCGCGAGTCCATCCCGCTGAGCTCGAACTTCCAGGCGGTCTCGTCGTACCGGTCGTGCGCCTCCTCGATCGGGATCGGCGGCTCGTGCACGGCGGGCACATCCATCAGCCGGCTGTCGCCGAGGTCGTTGATCTTCACGAACCCGGTCAGCATGTGCGCGTCGTTACGCGGGCACTCCGGGCTGGTGTCGTCCACCTCGACGCGGAGCCGGGCGGTGTCGGTGAGCTGGATGATCTCGCTCATGATCTCTTCCTTCCAGGGATGCTGCGGGTACGTTCCACGCAGCGGATGAATCGGTCTCGAGCATCGGCGATGCTCGTGTACGACGCGGACTCCACGGCGCTGCCACCCATGGTGGAGGACACGTGGAAGTTGTCGTGGTGGCGCACCCACTTCAGCTCGACGACGACCGTCATGCCCGCGACGTCGGTCGCGAACTGCTCGGTCAGGCCGGAGCGCAGTGCGTGCTCGGACAACCACCCGTTCTCGGTGGCGGGGCGGGCCGCGTTCATACGTTGCCGTTCGAGGAGAGCAGGCGCTTCAGGTGGTCGATCTCCTCGACCCGCTTGTCCCGCCACAGCTGCTCGGACAACGTCGCCGCATCCAGACCCATCTCGAGCGCGACCTGGAACCGGTCGGCGGCGACCGTGTAGGTGACGGCCATGATGGACTCGCGGCCCACGTGGTCGAACATGCAGTGGTCCACGAGCTCGGCGATCTCCGGCGGGTCGGAGATGCTGGCCGCTCGGCCGCACGCGGCGCACTCGAACTTATTCACGTTGGTCCGCAATCCCTGCTCCCGCAAGGCATCGCCGACGTCGTACTTCGTCTTCATCCTGAACTGCTTTCTTGATCGAGGCACCTAACGCTTAGGTGCCAGTGGTGGTGCGGGATGGCCGCACCCTGCCGGCGGACAGGGTGCGGCCGCACCGGGGTTACAGACCGTTCTGGCTGACGCCGTACTCGGCCTGCTCGCGGGTGAACTTGTCGAACACCAGCTGGTCGACGAGACCGCCGTGGCTGAACGACATGGCGGACAGGTAGCTCTTCGCCTTCAGCACCGCCTGCGCGTTCCAGTCCGCGCCGATGTTGTCGGCGGCGAACGTCGCGTCGGCGACGGGGAACTGGTCGAACACGAGCTGGTCGATGAGACCCTGGCGGCTGAACGGCAGCACGCTGAGGTAGCTCTGTGCCTTGGCCACCGCCTGCTCCTGGCCCACGGTCAGCTTCGGCTTCGGAGCCTGCCCCTGCACGGTGACCGGGGTGCCCGGGTCGACGCGGCTGTTCGCATCCGGGGTCTGTGCGCTGACGGTCCAGTCGTCGCCGGTGCCGTCGGCGAACGAGAGGGTGAGACCAGCAGCCTGCGCCGCGGTCTTCGCGTCGGCGACCGTCATGCCCACCATGTTGGGCACCCCCACCGACGTATCCTTCGGCGCCGGCGCGGCCGGCGTGTCGCTCGATGCCGAGGTGGTGTCCTCGGTGAGGGCCGCGTTGTACCCGGACTGGAAGCTCGGGCTGCTCGCGATCGAGGAGATGATCGCGATCGCCACGATCACCCCGCCCACCGAGCCGAGCACGATCCACGCCCGCTTGCGGGACTTGCGCTTGTGCGCTTCGTCGACGACGACCGCGGCGGCCGCGTTCACGGTGGCGGTGTTCAAGAAGGACTGGTCGCTCGTGGGCTCCGGCACTGGCTCGCTCCCCAGCGGGCGGGTCTGGTCGGTCCACGCCTGGCCGTCCCAGTATCGGAGCACGGGCTGCGCGGACTGGTCGTTGTACCAGCCCGGAGGCGTGCTGTTCGGATCTGACATTGCTACTCCCCAATTTCTGTGTGGGCTGAGATGCCCGACCCGCCCTGCTCGTTGAGAGCAGGGCGAGCCGCAGACCTCAGATCGGGTCGCCGTCCTCGGGCCACTCCTGCGCGGAGTAGATCACCTGCCGGTCCGAGCGGAACGTGAGCCGGATCCGCTCGCCGCGCGGAACGGTGCCCACCTCCTCGACGGTCAGCGCGATGAGCGGTTCGCCGGCCGGGTTGTGCACGACGACACGCTGGCCCGGCGAGAGCTGCACGTTGACGTCACTCACGGTGTCCACCACGGCGGACGAACTCGGCGCCCTTCACGAACGCGTCGATGTACGCCGACAGGAACATCGCGAACATGCGTGGCGAGACCTTCGTCTCGTCGATCTGGAACGCGGTGCCCAGCCGATGCCGTGCCATGTACAGCAGGGTGTCGTAGTCGACGATCTCGTTGACGATCGCGCTGATCGACTCGCCGCCTTCGATGACCCGGCCGTCGTGCTGCATCGAGATCTCCGACAGCCGCCAGAAGTCCTGCGTGGTCGGCCGGTCCGGGAACCGCGGGTCGTGCAGTGGGTCGGTGAACTCGCCGCTCATGCCTTCGCCCCCTTCTCGAACGCCCACGCCGGCAGGTGTCCGTTCTGCACGAACGTCACCACGATCCCGCACAGCCCGTGCTCGGGCTCGAGCTCGAGGCCGGCGTCCGCGTACACCTCGGCGTGCGTGGACTGGCCGAGCGCCCACGCCAGCCAGGCCGCGGTCGCGTAGCAGCCGGCGGACGGGACGACTGCGAGCAGGGTGCGCACGTTCTCGAGGGACTGGCGCAGCCGGGCCGGGTCGGGCCGGGACCCCTCACCCCACATGATGGCGGCGATCTTCTGCGGGTACGGGTGCCCCTCCGCCCAGTCCATCTGGGCGAGCAGCGCGTCCGTGCCGGCATCCTGGTCCTGCGCCCACGCGATCAGCAGCGGGTCACGCAGCGAGGGCCGCTCGAGGTTCCAATGCAAGGCGCCCAGCAGTACCGGCGTCAGCGGTTCAGTGGCCGCCTTCTCCATGAGCACGAGCAGCTGCAGCGACGGGTCGTGCTCGTCGGCGTGCAGGACACGCTGGGAGATTCGCGCCGCCCGGCGCTTGTCGATGACGGGCAGCTCGGCACCGGTGGCCTGGTCGCCGGTGAACCCGGGCGCGTCCAGCTTCACGGGGATCTCCGACATCGGGTTCGGTCCGGTGCCCTCGAGCAGTGACCCCCAGCCCAGGGCCGACACGTACAGCAGGTCGGCGACGCCGAGCTCGTGGGCCAGCAGCTGCGCCTGGATGGCGAACAGCACGGTGATCGCACCGCCATGGTCGGCGCCGGTGTACACCACGGCGAGAGCGTGCGTGACCTCCGGCACCCGGGTGACGTAGTCCGCCGCGGTGCTGGTGCACCGCTCGATGGCGTCGTCGTCGTTCGGGTCGGGCAGGTCGAAGCGCATCGCGCCCATCGACCTGCCGTCCTTGAACGGGATGAGCACGAGGGATTGGGTCGGCGTGAAGCCGAGCAGGGACGGGATGAGGCCGAGCAGATCGGCAGGCCCGGAGGCCTTGATGACGGTGGTCATCGGGGGTTCCTTTCCAGGGGTGGGAGGCGGGCACCTAACGGATTAGGTGCCCGCCTGGACTTATTGGTCTAGTCGACCTGGCCGCGGGTGCGCCAGTGCCGCTCGGTGCGGGTGCCCGCCTTCACGCGCGGCTTGCGCTCCGCGGCGGCGGCCATGCCGAGCAGGGCGTTGGCCTCAGCGGTGGTCAGCGGCTTCGCCTCCGTGTCCGACACGGGGGCGAGCGTGGTTCCTTCCAGGGTGAGCATGATGCTCCTTTCGGTTAGACCCCGACCGGGGTTCGGTTGGGGACGTTCAGCCACCAGGATTGGCGGCCGAGGTTCAGACGGACGTGGTCCGGGGTGCGTCGCTCGGGCACGTGCCGGACGATCCCGCGGACGTAGTGCGCCTGCCCGAGGCGCACCACTTCGGTGGCCTCGTGCGTGGTGCCGTGCAACCAGCAGTCCTCGTTGACCAGCCGCTGGAAGCGGGGGATCTGCCAGTCCTTGGCATCGTCCGGCTGGTACTGCTGGTGGTGCAGTCCGTCACCGCGGCGCACGTGCACACCGCCGGCCTTCTTCAGCTGACGCAGGTCCAGGCCCGGCATCTCGATGAAGAACTGGTCACCCTGCCGCAGCACGGTACGGCCCAGGTCCTCGGCGAGGCGGACGGTGGCCGGCTTCAGCGCCTCGTACGCCTCGGCGATGGTGCGCGGCCGCGCATCCGGCGGCAGCTCGGTGAAGAAGTAGCTGGGCCGCGGCTCGTTGTGGTCGAACCCGGACAGGAAGTACGCCGTCCGGGTGCGCTGTTGCCGGGTCTTGCGTGACCCACCGCACGACTCGCACCGCTCCTCGATGCGGGAGCCGCCCACGTACCGGTCGCCCGGGTCGGGCCAGTCGTCGCGCTCCCACGACGCGCCCTGGTTCCACCGCTCCCACCGCGCATCGAACCGTTCGCTCATCGGCCCGACCGCCTCACCGACCAGTTCGACGTGCGGGTGGATGCCCGTGCCGGTGCAGGTGTGGCAGCGGAACATGCCCCAGTAGGGCACACGCGCCCGAATGAGCGACTCTGCCAGCCAGTGCCTGGTCCAGGTGTACCGGTACCCGACAGCGCCGTCCTCGCGCTCGTACAGCTCGAGCTCGTATCGGCTGCGGCGGTTCAGGATGAGATGCTTGCGTCCGGTGCTCACCTCGACTCGCGGGATCTTCTGCCACTCCGACTCCCACCGGTCGTGCTCCAACCGGTACGCCCCGTAGTCGGCGGACCGGTACTGCGGTCTGCCCGGCGGCTCGTGCACATACGTGCTGCCGGACCAGCCCGCCTGCACCCACTCGCCGGTGCGCTGGTTCACCCAGCCATTCGTGCCCGGAAGGGCACGCGTCTCGTACGACCAGTACGACGACGGCGGCGGGGCGTCGAACTCCTCGATGACGTCCTCGTAGGTCTCTGAGCTGCGGTCGATGAACTCCACGGTGCGCTCGTCGATGCCCGACGAGGCGAGCACGGTGAACGGGATCGTCACGAACCACAGGCCCAGGTTCGCCTCGAAGTCCTGCGCCATCTGCAGCACGGCGGCCTGGTGGCTGGACGTGGTGTTCGTTGAGCCCCACCCGGACGCACCGGACCATGTGTCGCCGTTCAGCAGCAGGCCGACGACCTTGCCGCGGCGGCGGACCAACTCCACCAGCGGGAAGTGCGAGCCCCAGCTGTTCAGCGTGTCACCGCTGGCGTGCATCTGCCGGCACGCGCGGTCCGTGTACGGCGCCGGGGATTCATTCGGTTGCATGCGGTGGAACGCCCACCGCTTGGCGATCGCGATGTGCTCGGCGTGCGCCATGATGTTCTCCTTCCAGGGATCGACGGCCCCTAATCGGTTAGGTGCCGAGTGTTCGTTGACTACGGCCAGATCACCGCAGCGTGGTCGACCCAGTCGACGACGCGCGCCTGACCGGCCGGTTCCTTCTGCGCCCACGCGATCGCCTGCTCCGGCGTGGCCCGGGCGTAGTCGTTCCACTTCCCGTCGTGCGAGATCTGCGCGAGCGCGACCTCACCGCCGACGGCCTGCTCGTCCGACTCCCACCGGCACCCGAACATGGCGTGCTCGTTCTCATTGACGAGTTCGTCGACGCGCGCCTCCATGTCCGTGAACGTGGCGACCCGCATCGACTCGTCCGAGAAGCCGGTCTCGATGTTGTAGATCACCCACATCTCAGGCCTCCGCCCACTGGTACCAATGCCAGTGGTTGACATCGAGCCGTGACCCGAACGTGCGGATGTGGTCGGCCAGGTCCACCCGTTCCCCGGTGCGGCACGCCTCGGCGACCTCGAGCGGCAGGTACTGCCACTCGGTGAACATGGTGGTCACGCACACCATGCCCTCACGCAGCTCCGTGTTGGCGACACCCTCGTACGAGAGGACCACGGCCGCCCCGTCACGACGGCGCAGGATCGCGTTGCCGCTGTACGACGGTGCGGCCAGCCCGTACTCATGGCACGCGGCCGCCAGCTTCTCGTAGTCGAGGACCTCCACCTCGACGCCTCGTTCCCTGCTCATTCCTGCACTCCTCTCTCGGCCAGCCACGCCAGCCATTCGGTGTACGACATGTCCGGTTCGGGCATGTCCTGGTAGTGGGCCGCGTCTTCCTTGATCGCGGCCGCGTCGATCACCCGTGCGATGACGCGCGGCGTCCAGCCGGTCACTGGTAGATCACCCGCCCGTTGACGTTCACGAACGACAGGCCCTGGCCGTTGCCGCGGGTCGCGGCATCCCAGTAGCAGTTGTCCGAGTCCTCGGTCGGGCACGCGTGCAGCGGTTCGCCCTGGCACATGCCGTGACTGTCGGCGATCTGATCCGTGCAGATCGGCACCGCGGCATGTTCGTTGACGCCGTGTTCGTTGACGGCCGCGCGGGTCATCACCGTGGAGGTGACGGCGACGCCGAGCGTGAACCCGACGGTGAGGGCGACGATCATGGTGCCGATCGCATCCCAGCGGACGGCGATCTTCCTTGACGCCGGGAGGTTTGTTGACGGCGCGGCCGGGTCGGCGACGCGCGGGAGAGTTGTTGACACGGGTGATTCCTTCCAGGGATTCGTTGACGGTTCGGCGTAAATACGGACAGCCACCTAACGGATTAGGTGGCTGTCTGTATCGGCGCATCTTCGTTGACCGGGCGGGGCGGGTGCGCGGGTGGGTGGGTGGGTACGCGGCGCACCGGTGCGCGGGTGCGCGGAGGTGCGCGGCCGCGGGTGCGCGCGGGGCGCGCGGGCTCTCACCCGCGCGCCTCGCGTGCCAGGCGCGGCGCGTGCACGTGGGCTCGCGCCCGCGCGACGCGGCGCTCTCGCGCGTTCGCCCGCCACGCTCGCGTGTCCGCGGTCACGCGGGCGAACCGTCCGCGGGTCCCGCTCGCGAGCGTGCGCCGCCGGGCGCGCCTCCGCTCGCGGCGCCTCCGCTCGCGGCGCTCCGCGCTCCGCGTGTCCGCGGCCTCCGCGGCCTCCCGCGCGTGCCAGGCCTCCGCGGCCTCCGCGGTCGCGGACGCGTGCCAGGCCTCCGCGGCCGCGTGGCGGGCGGCGCGGACGGGCGCCGCGTCCGCGGTCAGCCGTGCGAGCGTGGCGCGCCACGCGTGGGCGTACGGCTCCGCGTAGGTAGCGCGCCAGGCGCGGCGCTCCGCGGCCTCCCGCGCCTCCGCGGCGGTTGCGTTCACGCGGAGGCGAACCGCTCGCGCGTCCGCGCGGAGCGCACGGGCGCGGGCCGCGGAGGCGAGAGCGTCCGCGACGCGGATGCGCACGGGCGCGGCGCTGACGCGAGCGGTCCGCGCGTCAAACTCTCGCCGTGCGAGAGCGGCGCGACGGATGCGCGCATCCCATGCCGCGCCGCGGGAGGCGCGGCGCGTGTCATCTGCCAGGCCCGCGGCCTCCGCGATAGCGGAGGCCGCGAGCGAGTAGGCGAGACCCGCGGTCACGCGGCAACCGGGGCCGCGGTGGCGGTGAGCTCCGCGGCGCGGTCCGCGGCGGCGGACGCGAGCATCGCGGCGGCCTCCGCGAGAGCGGTCGCTTCGTCCGCGTCCGTCATGCTCGCGAGCATCCCCGCGACGCGCGCGAGAGTGGACAGCGCGAGCGACACGGGCGCGGCGCTCTCATCCGTCGGGGCCTCCGAGCCGTCCGCGTCGCCGTCCGCGTCGCCGTCCGTGGGCGCGGGCGCCTTGCTCGCGGCGCGCTCATCCGCCTTGCGCTTGACCTCCGCGGCGCGCGCGTCGCGGACGGTCTGAACCGCGGCGGGGATGAGCGCGGCGCGCTCCGCGCTCTTGCTCTTCGGAAGCTTCGCGCTCTTGATCGCGGCCTCCCACGCTTCGCGGAGCGGCTTGACGCGGACCGCGTGAATCGCGGTCAGCACCTCCGCGTAGGCCGCGGACGCGTCCGCGCCCAGCAGATCGTGCGCCATGGTGTAGGCGCTCTTTGCGTTATCGACGCTCGCGGACGACAGGCCCACGGGCGCGATATCCGCGTCGCCCAGCAGAGCGGCATAGATCTTCGCGCCGCTCAGGTTGCCATTGTCCGCGGCGATCGTGCCGATCGTGCGCACGCGGTCCGCGAGCGTGTCGTCCGACACCGTGAACAGCGCGACGATTTCCGCGCGACGCTCCGCCGAGAACGTAAGGGTTACTGCCGACATGGTTTCCTCCAGGGGATCCGTCGCACCTAACGGTTAGGTGCGAACCGTCCGCGCGTCGCGGGTGCGCCGCGCGGTTGTCAGGCTGTCAACCTGACTACGTCAAGTGTATCACACTATTGGTCATTCCTCGCATCACGGTCAGGCCAAATGTGCCCCTGTGTGTGCCTCTGTGTCAGGCGCCGGCGCGTGGATGCTGGGCACCTAACGGTTAGGTGGAGGCCGCCTCCGCTTCAGCCGTTGTGCCAGGCGTTGTACCAAACCCCCATACCCTGTGCGTTCCCTATGAGCCCCCCCTCCATCCCGGGGGCTTCAATCTGGAGCACGGAACCAAACGCTGCTCGGTAGTGGGATACCCTTCGTGGGCACGGTGCATCGGCAGGGCACCCAGCCGGCCGTGCAGGCCGGCTGGCGGGGGCTGGGATGGGTGCTGCGGGATGGGTGTAGGGCAAGAGGATACGACTAAGGAAAAGATCCAGGCGGGATACCCGTGCCGGCCAATAACCCGTAGGGAACACAGGCCAAAAGACGGATGCGGGTTTGGCAACCGTATGTGTCGAAGACGCAAACCTAGTTGCGGAACCGCTAAGTTCGGGGCCCATGGACAAGAAGCCCGGGGGCCGCACCGAGTCGCACACGGTCGTGCGGAAGATGCACATCCGGGATGTGGCGGACGACCTGTCGGAGATGACGGTCGAGTACCAGGAACCCAAGGCTCAGGGTAGACGCCGCATCCGACACCGTCGAGTGGGCGCGGCGTACGTGATGGCCGACACGCTGGCGCTGCAGCAGCTGCGCCTGCTGCCCACCGGGTGGCGGATCCTCATGCTCATGATCGGGCACATGGACCGCCAGACCAACGAGGTCCGGCTCACCCAGCAGCTCATCGCCGGCCGCGCCGGACTGACCAATTCGGCCGTATCCCGGCACATGCCGATCCTGCTCGAGCGGAACCTGATCGAACGGCTCGGGCAGGGCCACTTCCGCGTCAGCCCGTGGATCGCGTACGCCGGCGAATGGCGGGATTGGGACCAGGCGGCCAAGCAGACTCCCGAACCCATCTGGCACGACGACTGAGAGGCGTGATACATTCCGTGCCATGCCATACCCCCCGAAGATCGGTATCCCGAGGACGGAGCAGTTCGTCACCCGGGTGTCGAAGGGCGAGATGGCGGCCATGAAGCGCGTGATGGCGAAAGCCGGCATCGACCGGTCCACCTACGTGCGTGAACTCATCCGTGCGGACCTGAAAATGCAGGGAGAGCGCTTGGAATGAACGACGACGTCCCTCCTGGGAACGTCACTCCGATCTCGCACATCGAGAAGAAGACGAACCCCGGAAGGACCCGGCAGCGTGCCGCAAGCGGACGGCGCACGCCGGAACGGGTCATCATCCCCACACTCCCGGCCGATGGCATCAACCTCGCACAGTTGAAAGCCAACGCCGACACCCCAGGCAAACGCGCCTGGGCGGCATTCGCGATGCGCAAACGGATGATCCCCTTCGAGGAGATCGCCGAGTTCCTGGACTACGACACCCCCGGGCATGCGGCCAGCGCCGTGTACGGGATCGTCGCGGCCACCGCACCCACCAGCCCCGAGGGCATGGAGACACTGCGGGGCACGATCATCGCCGGGCTCGAGGACCAGCTGCGCCGCTCGATCACCATGGCCAGTGCGAACGAGTTCGTCGACGCCGAGGGCAACCGCTACCCCAACCACGACCGCATCGCCTGGCACGCTGAGGCCCGCCGCGACTACGAGATCCTCGCCCGGGTCTCCGGTGCGCAGGCCGCCGCGCAGATCCAGCTGATCTCCCCCGAGGCGGCCGAGCTCGACCAGATCGTCCGTGCCATCGAGGCACGGCAGGGCCGGTCGATCGTGGAAGCGGATGTCGTCGACGTCGAGGTGATCGAGGGCTGAGCCGTGTTCGCCGGCGACGGCTGGGAGTACCTGTCCGACGCCGTCGAGCAGCGCATGCTGGAGACCGAGGAAAGCCACTACTCCCGGTACCGCGGCGGTGACGCGATCAGCGTGCGCATCCCGCCCGGCGCCCGCGCGCTGCTGAAGCGTGCCGCGCACGAGCGGGAGATGGGCATGCAGGCGTACGCGTCCCGCGCGGTCATGGC
>Ga0068856_100004093_pt1 | contig 14576 bp, 12 predicted proteins | sample KBSCornC62_FD_66595 | JGI IMG/M metagenome (GOLD analysis project Ga0068856, IMG submission 66595) | Corn rhizosphere microbial communities from Kellogg Biological Station, Michigan, USA - KBS Corn C6-2 | ecosystem: Host-associated > Plants > Roots > Rhizosphere > Soil ...
AGGTTATCCAATGAGCCGGCAATCGACATCACCGCACTCGAGACGACATAGTTGGTGCCAGGGCGCGCGATCCGCGAACGAGTTAGGCCATCCCGCGGGATGCGGCCCGCCGGGCGGAGAGGGGGGCGCGGCATGCGGTCGTCGTGGCTGGTCGGGGTATCTCTGAGCGCATTGGCGATGTTTGGCGTAGCCGCGTGCAGCTCGTCCGCCGGCTCAGGCAGCTCAGCGACAACCAGCGGTGGTGGCGGCTCGACCGGCTCGCCGCAGAATGGCGGCAGCTATCAGCTTCCGGCCGCAGTGACGTCGTTGCGCATCGACGGAGACGCGGTGGCCGTCGACGTGACCGCACAAGAGCAGGCGGCCGGGATCAACGTAACCGAGCAACGGCACGGCCGGGCCACGACAACAAAGGACGTGACCGGTTCATCGGCCACGCTGACGGGCAAATGCCCGTCGGGATTCCACTTCGGCGAGTCGTGCTCCGTCGAGTACACCGTGACGATGCCAGCCCAGGCGACGCTCAAGGTCGATAACACCACGGGGGACGTCAAGCTGATGGGCCCGTTTGCCGATGCGACGATCTCCACCTCCGCTGGACGGCTCACCGGCACCGCGCTGGGCGCTGGGACATACGAGGTGACAACCGATGTCGGCGAGTCCGACCTGACGTTCGCGACGCCGCCCAACTCGGTCAAGGTGAAAAGCGATGTCGGAGAGGTGAAGCTGACCGTGCCTGGCGGCACGAAATACGCCGTCACCACCCATACAACGGTGGGCTCAGCGGACGTTGCGGTCGACCAGGACTCATCCTCGACGCACCGCCTAGACATATCCACCACCGTGGGCGCCATCCAAATCAGCAAGGGATGATGGCCCATGGACCGCGGACAGCGCGGACCTCGACGATCTGGGACGGAAACGCGCGCTGAGAAGCGCATTTCCGTCCCAGCTATCAAGCTACGAGCGTCAGGCAGTCTCGGCAGCCGGGCCGCCTACGCAGCCGTCATAGGGCCGGGTTCCCGTTCGCGAATTGGGCCGCGCGCACCCGCAGCTCCGGGACCGCATGCATCTATCACCGGCCGATCTCGGCCTGGTTCTCCTCGCTATCGCCGTTGTCGTGCTGCGATGCCCGTGCCGCGGCTCGTTCTGATCAGTTCGACGCTCGGGCCCCGGGAGACAGCTCGCCTGACCGTTCGAACTTACCCAGCTCGTCTCTCGCACCAACGCGCCCAGCGTCACCCACGCGTCCGTCGGGCCCGGCAGCCCGTCACCGTCGAAGGCCAGGTAATGGTCTGACCGGAAGAAGCCGTCGAACCCCAACTCATCGGCGGCTTTGGCGACCCGCACCACATCGTCGTAGGACGGGCCCTGCTGCGGCTCGACGGACACTCGCAGATCCATCCCGCGCAGGCTACACACCTTGATGATCTCAGTGTCTCGCAACGCCTCATCGTGGCCACGAAAGGACGTTGCACAAAACGACGAGCGCAGCGCGAACGCAAAGCGCAACGCATTGATGGGAGCCTGCTTGCTCTGCCGCCCACGATCATCTCCTGGGCACCGGCCTGACCCCGAGGTCCGGTCGGGCAAATCAGGGTCTGATTCGGGATGTCACCCGATGCGTCACGTGAGTGGCCACGCGATTCTGTTTGTGAGCGGTCATTCCGACCGACAGAGAGGACATCATGAATTCCATTCACGACCTGTTCCGCGCGCACGGCCTGGTCCGCGTCCGGGACGGTCGCGTACTCGGCGGCGTGGTCGCCGGGCTGGGCCGCCGCATCGGCCTTGACCCGTGGCCGGCTCGGCTGCTGTTTCTTCTGGCCTTATTGCTTATCCCGGGCAGCCAGATCCTGCTCTATCCGATCCTGTGGATCCTGATGCCGTTGCAGCGCCCGGGTGAGTTCCTGGCCGCAGTTAACCATCCGGCCGGTGCCCCGCAGCCAGCGTGAGCGCGGGACACGGCGAGCAGCCGCTCATCCAAAGTGGTGTTCAGGACGAGCGGCTGCGCACCGAGGCAGCCGACCTTTTCAGGTCGAGAAATTACCGACCCGGCAGTCGAGATGCGTGGGCATCGCCAGCGATGGCTAGCCCCATTCGCCCAGCCCCGAGCTGCTGGACCCACGCAGCCGTGACGTCACATGCTCGGCAGTCCGGGCGGCCGAGCTGACGACCGGCCAAGGCGTCGGCGCCCGAAGAGTCCATCTGCGCGGCACGCTCGGCCTAAACGACCAATGCAGACGGCTACGCGGTTCGCCTGGCCAGTGCCGCCACAAATAGGGATGCGTGACCAGTGGCGAGAATGTGTAAACAGCGTCGAAGCGCAACGCAACAGATCACGACGGCTCCAACTTCCCGTATCGGTCTGGCGCCAGCCTGGGTCGGTTGATGAAACGGAGACCGATCCATCTTCTGGTTCAGCGGATCAAGCATGGAGCCAGCGGGGTGGAGCCGACCGTCGAGCATCGGAATGTGGCGACCTGCAGGGAGCGCGAGACCAAGGCAGTCGCCCAGCCCTTGCCCGTGCGGGGAATGCAGGTGCACGTTTCTCGCTGTCGTGCCCAGACCAAACCAGCTCCGGACCGGTCCAACCGGTAGCGAGGGCAGCCGCCAGCACGCGGTTGATCGTGGCTTCTGCAGCGCGCCAAGTGAGCGAGTGCGTTAGCGGGCTTCTCCAGGCGGCGCAAGCGCACAAGGGAAGCGACAAGGTCCGTTGGCAAAGCGACGGCAACCACTTGCGAATGCTCACCGGAACGCGGTGCCCGACGCCTTCGCTGCCACGCGGAGCAATCTGCGTACCTCGTTCGCGGGCCCGTCCCTTCGCTGCGCTTTCCATTTGCTGCGGGAAACCGCAATTATGCGCAGTAAACGGGAACGGCGACCGAGTTGGCCGACTGGGGTGGGTGGGCGCCGCAGCTGGTCGGTTTCTGCGTCGCTCGCGCGACTGGTGCTTCCGAGGCGAGGCGGGCCGCCGCCCCGATTTGGCCTGCGCAGTCGGCCCCCAGATGCGTACGGGGGCGGCGTCTGGCTACGGTACCGGGTTCTTGTATGGCCGCCGAAGGCCGGCCGGGCTGGCTGCGAGTGTGTACTGATTGCTTCGGTCAGCATGTGGGCACCGGCATGTCCGCTATCGAGGCGGGCACGGAAACCCCGACACTCGGGTGCGAGTGTCGGGGTTCGGCGTTCCGCACCGTTGGCGTCAGGTCTTAATGGCCTTGGCGCGGCGCTCGGCTTCCTCGATGAACGGCCTGAAGTTGATGCCGTAGAACAGCTTCTTCAGCGCGGGCTTCATGAGGATCCCGCGGACTGGGCCCATGGTTTGGGCCGCGTCGATCGTGAGCGTGCAGTGGTCGGCGTCGACGGGGTGCACGGTCCACGTCGAGCGAGCCGACGAGTTCCCCGCATACGTTCGCGAGACGCTGAGGTCCCGATGGCGGGTGTAGCTGTCGTATGCCCGCACTTGCTTGCCGATCTTGGTGGTGCGGTCGGCGACGAACTCGGCGCCGCTGTCGTCCTTGCGGACCACGCGCACGTTCGTCACCGCCTTGTTGAAGCTGGGGTAGTTCACGTAGTCGGTGAGTACCTCGAACAGGGTGGCCGCCGACGCGTTGGCCGGGCGGGTGTCGTTGAAGTGGATCTCCATGGTGTTTCTCCTGTGGTGTTGTGCCCGGCGCGTCCGGGCTGTCGGTTGACGGTCAGAACGTTAGGTACAGGCGGATGCCCCGGGAATCGGTGAAATCGCCGGTCGGGTCGCCGGTGCACCTACGATCGGGCTCGTGCTCTACGGGCGGGCAGCGGAGTGTGCCGTCCTCGACGCGGCCCTCGACGATGCCCGCCGGGGCCGCAGCCGTTGCCTTGTGCTGCGCGGCGAGCCCGGCGTGGGCAAGACGGCGTTGCTCGCGTACGCGGCGGGGCAGGCCGCCGACCTGCAGGTGCTGAAGGCCACGGGTACGCCGGCGGAGTCGAGTCTCGCGTTCGCGGGCCTGCACCAGCTGCTGCGGGCGGAACTCGGCCGGATGGGGGGCCTGCCGGACGTCCAGGCTGCCGCCCTAGCGACGGCGTTCGGACTCGCGGCCGGCGCCGCACCCGACAGATTCCTGGTCGGCGTGGCGGTGCTCGGCCTGCTGTCGGAAGCGGTTGCCGACGCTCCGCTCCTGTGCGTCGTGGACGACGCTCAGTGGCTCGACGGCGAGTCGGTGGACGCGCTGGCGTTCGCTGCGCGTCGGCTCGAGGCGGAGAGCGTGGCAATGCTGCTCGCCACGACGGATGCGAGCGGGACCCTCACGAACGCTGACCTACCGGTGCTGACAGTTGTCGGGCTGGACCGCGCCGGTTCGGATGCGCTGCTCGAGGCGCGGTGTGCCAGGCCGCCGGCGCCGCAGGTGTGTGCGTCGCTCTGGCGGCTGACATCCGGGAGCCCGCTCGCGCTTCTGGAGGTGTCGGCAGCGCTGACGGCGCCGCAGCTCTCGGGCGCGCAACCCCTTCCCGACGACGTCGCCCTGGGGGTGGCGCTTCAGCACATGATGCTGGCGAGGACCCAGATGTTGCCCGAGGCCACGCAGACGCTGCTGCTCGTCGCCGCGGCGGAAGGGACCGGCGACCTGGGATTGGTACTTCGGGCAGCCGGTCGGCAGGGTGCAGACCCGGCAGCGCTCGACCCGGCCGAGGCCGCCGGTCTGGTCACGGTGGCTGACGGCCGGATCGAGTTTCGTGACCCTCTGATGCGCACGGCTGTGTACCAGGCAGCCCACTTCGGCCGCCGGCTGACGGTACATGGGATCCTTGCCGACTGCCTGAGCGGCGATGCGGTGGCGGACCGGCGAGCTTGGCACCGCGCCGCGGCCACCGTGGGACCGGACGACGAGGTGGCCCTTGAGCTGGAGCATTCGGCGGTTCGGGCAAGGGCGCGCGGTGGTTACGCGGCTGCCGCCACGAGGCTGGAGCGTGCCGCCGACCTGACCGTTGACGCCGCGACGGCGGGGCAGCGGCTCACCGCTGCGGCCACCGACGCGTGGACGGCCGGTCGGGCCGCCGCCACCCTTCGACTGCTCGACCGTGCGACGCCGCTGGTGTCCGACCCTCTGATCCGCGGTGACCTCGACCTGCAGCGGGGTGTCGTGGAGGCGGCCACCGGCGACCGCCGGGCCGCGTTTGACCTGCTGGCCGCCGGAGCAGAACCGCTTATGGAGCTCGACCACGCCAGAGCTGCACGGCTCCTCGTCGAGGCGGGACGGATCGCCTGGTCGGACGCCGACCTGCCCGCTGCACTGTCGGTGAGCCAGCGCATGCAGCAGCTCGCGCTCGAGCCGAACAGCCGCGAGTGGTACGCGGTCCGGGTCATGACCGGCCTCGGTTCACTCCTGCAGGGCGACCCGACCGCGGCTGCTCCGTTGCTGCGCGCGGTGGTCGCCGACGCCGATAGGGACGACCCGGAGCAGCTGCAGTACGCCGGGGGTGCTGCGATGGTCACGGGAGACGAGAACACCGCGGTCGGGCTCCTGACCCGAGCCATGGCGCGGGCACGCGCCCTCGGCGCGGTGTCCCGGCTCCCCGAAACCCTCGCTACCCTCGCCTCGCTGCAGTGTTGGGGCGGAGACCTGTTGACGGCCCGGAGCCTCGCGACCGAGGGGGGCGCCCTGGCGCGGGAGACCGGTCAGGAGCACTTCGCCGCCCACTTCGACGCGGTCCTCGCGTGGGTCGCGGCGGTGCAGGGCCGGGAGCAGGAGTGCACCGAGTTGGGCGGCGAGGCGATCGAGCTCGGTATGGCGCATCGCGTCCGCCCGCCCGTGGCATTGGCGACATGGGCGCTCGCGCTGTCGGACCTGGGCGCCGGGCGGTGGGCCGACGCGACGATCCGGCTCGAGGCGGTGGCGTCGCCGCGCAGCGGCCAGTCACATCCCGTCGTGGCAGCGCTTGCGTCCAGCGACCTCGTCGAAGCGGCCACCTGGGCCGGTCGTCCCGAGGTGGCCGCGGCGGCGCTGGCGAGATTCGAAGAGTTCGCGGGACCGGCAGCCGTGCCCTGGGCCCGCGCACTCGTCGCGCGCTGCCGTGCGCTTGTCTCGAATGACGACGCGACCAACCTGTACGAGGAGGCCATCGCCTGGCACGCGGACTCGACTCGACGATTCGACGAAGCGCGGACCAGGTTGCTGTACGGCGAGCACTTGCGCAGGGACAAGCGGCGCACCGAGGCACGGGACCAGCTGCGCGCCGCGCTCGCGGCGTTCGAGCGGATGTCGGCGACACCGTGGGAGGAGCGGGCCAGCGCGGAGCTTCGGGCCACGGGCGTCGCGGTGCGGAAACGCCAGCAGGCCGACGGCCTGGCCCAGCTGACTCCCCAGCAGAGCCAGATCGCACGGCTGGTCGCCGAAGGTGCCAGCAACAAGGTTGTGGCCGCCCAGCTGTTCCTCAGCACCCGGACGGTCGACTACCACCTGCGCAACGTCTTCGTGAAGCTCGGCATCACCTCGCGCGCCGAGCTGGCGCGCATCCTCGTGAGCGGATGACCACCTGACCTGCGACTAGTGGTCACGCCCGCTTCTTCGTCGCGCGACCACCGCCCTGGCCTCGGACAAAGAGACGAGAAGCGGGAGCGACGCCGAATCCCAGCTCCCGCAGCAGAGACCATGACGTTGTCAACGCCTAATGCACGCAACCATGAAACCGGAGCCGTCGAACGGGCGACGCGCGATCTCCCGAACGAGGTGTTCTACACGCGGCCCGTACTGCTAGTTCGGTCATCAATTCATTCGCCAATCGAGCGACGGTGATCTCAACGCGCCATGCGAAGGCGACGGCTTCCGGCAGCCGCGATGAATTCCTTGACAGCACTCTCGAACTGTTCCTCGACCTCAATCCTCTCCTTCGATTACACGCATCCTGAGATTGAGGACAAGGCGGAGTCTGCAAGCACCATCATCTCCGAATCGCCACCTACCAGCTGCACCCGGACCGGGCAGCTTCCGCGCTAGCGCCGAAATCCATCGACCGTGCGCCCCGAACATTGGTACGCGAACGTGAACCTCCGCACGCCCTGACAGATTGATCTGCGCGCCAACTAGCGAATGCGAACGTGACCCAGATCGACGGTGTGGCGCGCACTGTGCCAGGGCCGTCGCGGTGACCGACCCGAAATGGCAGAACCCCGCCGGGCTCGGCGGTGATCCGGTGGGGCAGGTTGGCGCGCTGAAGGAGCAGCCGGCTATGACATCGTGGTTACTGTTCCCGCGGCGATCAGAGCATGGCGCAGGGTGATGCTGCGTCTATCCGGTCGTGCGGGGCCGTGGTCGCAGGCTGTTCCGGACGGTTCGCTCTGCCAGCGCTGACCTTGCTTGAGGCGGAAGCTTTCGCGGCGGCGTCACATACTCCCGGTACGTCCCGGCCTGGACCGCTCGACGCGCCCGCCGGCCCACCCGAGGTGGTGCGCGGTCAGCACCTGGTCGGGATCTCGGCGATACTCGCGGCCAGCTGCTTCCAGCTCTGGTGGGCCTGTCGCCTGGACGACAGGTGTCCTGTCGTCGGGGTGACTGTCCGTGGGCGGTGCGGGCCGCACGATGTGTTTCGTCGGCGGGACCACAACGCATCAGGAGCCACAAATGACCAGCATCGCTAACACCGTTCGGACCCATCGCAGTAGCTTCCGTAACACCGGGCACCGCGTTGGCCGCGCCATCCGGACCGCCGGCCGCCGCTACGTCGAGATGATGGCTAAGTGCGACCCGAACAATGTCGGCTACTACGTCTGGTAGAGCGCACCGGTTCATCCGCGCGAGGCGCTGCTTGCCTATCCGTTCGACGTCCGTCCCGATGGGATGCCCCACGCCGTCCGCACGATCGAGTTTGGCGATCCCGAGATAGCGCAGTGGCATCTGCTTCCCGGGCTCCCAGGATTCGCGATGCGTGCGCATGTGGGGACGCTTGGGCCCGCGACCCTGACGGATCGATCTGCGAACGGCTTGTTGGCTGAGCTAGGGCCCCAGACCGCTACGAGCCCACTTGTCTGGGCGATAGGGCGTACGACGCGACGCAATGGTGAACAATTTTCGCGCCAGTCAGCCGGGAAGATTGCACATTCTCACCAAAGCCTAGCGCGCAGGAGGGTGCACATTCTTGGAATGGCAAGTAATTCTTAGACACTATGCAATCGGTAGGCGGGCCAGGCTGATGCGCCAACACCGCCGGGGCCTAGACCGGACCTAGTCAGGACGCCCAGCCATGCCACCAACTGCACGACGAACACCCGCCGCGCACCACTACGGCCTCGCCGAGAGCGGTCTGGCTAACCTCGGCCGGGTCGGCTTCGACGACGCTGGCCGCACCGTTGAGGTGCTGGTCGCGATGACGCACGCGACTCTCGCGATCGCCGGCGAGCCTCGCTGACGAGGATGGCCACGGCAGACGGTGAGGGCGGAACTCCAGCGCCCCGTGCCGGTTCATCTGGGCCGGGCGCTTGCTTGTGGTCTTGAGCCGACGGGTCGGCTGTGGGCCGGGTCTAGCCGAGCGTGCCGCTGTAGCTCCCGGAAACCTGGCCCCCGGCGTTCTGTAGATCGTCCGTGCCGGATCCGTCTAGCCCGCCGAACTGCCCGGTCGAGTCGGCCGTATCGACGGTCCATGTGCCGTGGGGGTAATTGGGATGCCCGAGCGCCATGGGGCCCTCCGCGAAGAACCCGATAGCGTCCTTCCCCGGCGCGCAGATGTAGCCACTCTCGTTCAACGCGAGCGTGCTCCCGTCGCTGGCGAGCGTGAAGTCCACGGTGGCCGTGTAGGTGGTGCCGCACGACGTCTGAACCGGCGTGACCCCGGTGACGAACCAGTTCCAGTTCGCGGTGCTGTGACCGGCAATATTCGCTGTCCCGCAGAGAGTCGCTCCGTTCGAGCACCCCCGCGGCGTTCCCGTGCCGGCGACGTTCGCCTGGAAGGCCGTTTGTGCGGACGCCGCCCCCGCGAACGCAAGGCTCAGCGCGACGGCCAGCGCCGAGACCAGCATCAAACGACCTGCGATTAAGCGTGACCGCGAACCGGTAGCGATTGCCATCAAGGTGACCCCCCCTTTTGTCCGGCAGGGACTTTAACCACACAACATTTAAGGACGATTTAGTGAACGCGGGCAGCACTTCGGCCGGTTGATCAGACCCACAACGACGGATCACGGCACGGCGGGGAACTGAGCATTAGCCGCGAGCCGACCGGCCCGGGTACTGATCAGCAACTCCCGCCGGCCGCACCGTATTCGCTGATGGTGTTCGGCTCGCTGCGCTCCACCGTCATAGCATCCTTGCCGGCGCATAGCTGTGTTCTTTACCGCAGGTTTCGCACTGCAAATAGTCCCCGCCTTCCGGGTTGAAGCGTCGCACCCACTTGTGTTTCAGATTGAACAGGCAAAGCAGACGCTTGCGCTTGCGGGATGCGGGGGCAGGCATGACGATCTCCCTCCGAGGAGGGGTGGATCGTATCCCCGCCCGTCACACCTAATACCCCAGCGGCAGGAAGCTGCCACGACTCCTGTTCGGCACATAAGAAGCGCCAAAGCTCGTGGACGGGACGATCCACGGCATCCCGCCGCTCGTCGGCCGGATGCCACTGGGCACGATTACGTCGGCGAACCGGCATCTCGTTGCGGTGATTCTCCAGAGGGAATGATGACGCAGATGAAGGAGCAGACGCTCGACACCGGCGACATCGTGCTCAACTATGCGGAGAACGACCACCAAGGCAGCGCTCTGATGATCATCCACGGCATCATGTTGTGCTGGCAGGATATGCGCGGGTTCATCGAACCTCTGTCACAGACACACCATGTGTTCGCTCCCGATCTGCGTGGTCACGGTAACTCGGGCCACTCCCGCTCCGGTTATCCCCTCGCTTCCTATGTTGACGATGTCGTTCACCTCATGAACCAACGGGTCCGCGAACCCGCTGGCATCATCGGGTCGTCCCTCGCCGCCATCGGCATGGCAGCGGCATCGCCTGCAATGACCAGCGGAGTGGTACTGCTTGACCCGCCTCTCGTCATGCGGGACTGCCCGTTCGATGCAATCTCCTACTCCGACGTCCATGCCGTGATCAGCATGATGTACCAGGCGCGCACCACCAACCAAGCGCCCGCGGACATAGCGCGTCGGATTCACCAGCTGATTCCCGAAGCGCCCGACGACGACGCCCTGGCGTTGGCCCACAGCATCCGGGCGATGGACCCCGTGGCGATTGAATACTTCATGGACGGTCGTCTGCTTGACGGATTCGACCTTGAAAACGCCCTCCGACGTATCCGTTGTCCCGCTCTCTATTGCTCTGCGGCGAGGCCGAACTCGGTGGGTTGATCCGCGAAACCGACATGGAACTCTTCACGTCTCTGGTCGAGGGCGGCACGGCAATACAGCTGATGGGCGCTGCTCACATGCTGCCGGAAACAACCGTGCTCAACCACATTTCGGTATTCCTTGCACCGGATGCGGGATCCCGCCGGGGAGGCGGCTAATAACGATCCATCTGTGTTCGTATTGATCTCGCGGCGGTATATCAGACGGCTATCGCGCGCGTCGGAGTCGGCCGCTACGGGATGGTAGCGGTTGCACGCTTGCCGGCGAGGCTCGGCAACGGCTGGGCCGGTTCGCCGGGAGGGTCGAGGCCGTGGTCGACGAGACGTTCGCGGTATACGTGCTGAGGTTGCTACATTCTGGGGTCCGTCGCTCGCCCCCGGGAGCGCGGCTGGTAGCTATTCATCGATCTGAGCTGGGTCGGACCGTGCCGATCCGTCGCCGAGCGTCCTCCGAACGGGGGACAACAGGTAACCCCCGGATCCCACCGTCAGTGGACAGACTGAACTCGGCGGCCTCGGCATCGTCAAGGGTGCTCGCCGACCCGCGGCGCGCGGAGAGGAGACCGTCATGACTGCCGGGTTTCGCACCTGGTCGACCAAGTGGAGGCGCCCGGCTGTCGCCGTGGCGGCGGCGATCGCCGGATGTTTCGTGATCGCGAACGCCGCTCCGGCGTGGGGGGCGCCAGCACCGTCGGCCGCGGCTCAGGACCAGCAAACCGAGACCTTCAGCTACACCGGGTCGGATCAGACGTGGACGGTGCCGTCCGGAGTGAACAGTGCGACGTTCACGGCCTACGGCGCGCAGGGCGCGCAGATGGCGTTCAATGGCGGATACGGCGGCATCGCGACGAGTTCGATCTGGGTCAACCCGGGTGACGTGATCCACCTGGAGGTCGGCGGCATGGGCCTGCAGAGGCCGCCGAGCGACCCGGCCCAATGCATCCTGACCGCCCCCGCGAAGCCGTTGGTGCATGCCGATGGGCCCCAGGCCACTGCCTCCGACCAGACCGGAGGCTGGAACGGCGGTGGTAGCGGCGGACATAACGGGAACTGCGGCTCAGCCGGCGGTGGCGGCGCTTCGGACGTACGGATCGGCGGCGACGACCTGGGCGACCGCAAGCTGGTAGCCGGCGGCGGTGGTGGCGGTTCGGGCAACCTGATCTTCGAGCAGGCCGGCGGCGGCGGATTCCCCAACGGTGGCTCGGCGAACGGCGACGGCGGCGGCTCCGGTGGCGACCAGGCCGGTCACTCGGGCAGCGGCCAGCTCGGCCAAGGCTCGGTCGGAGCCGATCCGAATGTCGTCTCCGGTCCCGGCGGCGGCGGTGGCGGCGGCTACTACGGCGGCGGCGGTGGGCAGCCCGGCCTCGCCGGTGGCGGCGGGAGCAGCTACGGCCCGACCGGAACCGTCTTCACCAACGAGGCCTGGACCGGCAACGGAAAGATCACCGTGACGTTCGGCGGCACGCCACCGACCATCAACGACTTGGCGCCACGCTTCGGACAAGCGGGTTCCGGCATATACGTCCAGGGCACCAACCTGGACAACTCCATGGTGACCACCTTCGGGTCGACCGCGGTCTACGGAGCGATCTGCGACTCGTCCACGAACTGCTGGGTGCAGGTACCGCCAGGATCGGGCACCGTCTCGGTCCGCGTGCTCGTGAACGGGCAGCAGACGGAGGCCTCGGCCGCCAGTCAGTTCACCTATCTGGACGGTCCACTCACGCTGTCGTCAATCAGCCCCCAGGCAGCACCGCCCGGAGCGGCCGTGACGCTCACCGGCAACGCCTTCGTGCCTGACTCGGACTGGACGGTGGTGTATTTCAACGGGCAGACGAAGGTCAACACGGCGTGCATGTCGGCGACCACCTGCTACGCGGACGTCCCTGACGGACTGCCGATCGGACCTGGGACCGTCAAGGTGACAACAATGGCCGGATCGACGAACACGCTGCCCTTCACCGTGTTGCCGTCGGTTACGCAACTCGGTCCCGCGGCCGGTCCCGCCGCTGGCGGCACCGTCGTCTACGTGACCGGCACCGGATTCAGCACGACACCCGGCGCCACGACCGTGACCTTCGGCGGGCACAGTGCCACCGCGGTCGGCTGCGCCAGCACCACCATGTGCACCGCCGTGAGCCCGCCCGGGTCCGGCACGGTGAACGTCGAGGTGACCGTCGCCGGTCTGCAGAGCCCCGCCGCTCCGGTCAACCGATTCACCTACGGCAACTGATACCCCGACCGACCCGAACAAGAGGCGCGTCCCTCCCTCGTGAAGGGACGCGCCTCTTGCCTACGGAATGCGATGAGTTGATGGGCGTCCGGTCGTGTCGCGATGCGCGCTCGGGCTCGGGCTCGTTCGCTCATCGCGAGCTCCGCACGTGACGGGATTACGCGCTGGCGTGGCCTGCGCATATACGGTTAGAAAGTGCGTGCAGGGCTAGGCGATCTCCGCTGCACACCGTCGTTTTGTTAGCAATTGATCATGCTCAATATCGTCCTATCTGCGCGCGCAGACTAACCTAGCCTGATCACGCCGAACCATCGATCGGCGCGGCGGTCGCGCACGACACACCGCAAAAGCGCTCGCTATCGACGGCTCCGTGCGCGGTCGGCGGCATGACCTGAAAACGGTATGCCGCAGTGCCGATCGGCGGCGTAACCGCGCGTTTTGCTCGCGCTGGAGTTTCTGTGATCAAAATGGAGGGAGCGGATCGCGGCGCGACCGGCCGCTGGCGGAGTCGCTCGGATTACCTGCGAAGCTCGACGCTGAGCTGCTCCGCCAGACGTACTGCCATCTCGATTTCGACTCGCCGGATGGACACGCTCTCGACGTTGATCCCGAATGGAACGCCGAGATGGCGGCAGTAGGCGATGAGGTCGATCGCCGTCGTGAGCGCCAACCGGTAGGACGCCTCCAGCGTGTCCGCTGCGTGCTTGAGGTCGTTCTCGATCCAACGGGGAACGTCAACGCCCAGCCAGCGCAGGAACTCGAACGTTCGCATCGAGCCGCAGACTGAGAACGTGAAGACGATGGGCGCGACGGAGGTTCCGCGCTGGGCGCAGGCGTAATAGTAGTCGGAGACGAGGTTCTTGGCCGCGTTGACGTCGTAGACGACCTGGGTGACGAAGAATCGGTTGCCAGCATCCTGCTTAGCCAGGAGCCGAAGGTGTTCGTCGTCTCGTCGCTTGTGCCGTTCAGGGATGGCGACACCGCCCACCATCAAGGCCGGGTTCGCCTCGCGGCTGAGCGCTTGGGCGTCCGTCAAGGACGTCTTTGGCCGGCTGTCGTCGCCGGCGGCTCCGACGAGAACCGTCATCACGCGAGCAGGATCTTGCTCCGTGAACCACGTCCGAAGCTCGGCAGGTGAGTACTTGCCCACCGCGCGGTAGACGAGGACGGGCGCTGCCCAGGTCGTGAGGTTGTCGGCGAGGAAGGCCGCCGGGTCGACGGTCGGAATGAACGGGAAGGGACGCTCTGTCGGGGTGCGCGCTGTCTCGTCGGCGATGTCATAGAGGACCAACCCATCGACGTCCACGGGCCGCAGACGAGCGAGGGTGGCGTCGGCGATCTCTTGCGCCCGGTCGCCAGCGCTGGTCGATCGTGGCGGTGTCAGCGCGAACAGGAGAAACTCACCCGAGCTGTTTGCGATCCGGTCGATCAAACCCACGATCGGCAACCTAGCGGCTTGCATCTTAAGGATGGTCGTCGGCACGACCGCGTTCCTGACGCACCGATATGCGCGCCGGCCGGCGCCGAAGGCGCTACGCGATATCGACGGCTATCGGGCGACTTGAGTGAGTGCTGCTTTGTGGCTGCAAGGCCGTATAGGAGCCTGTCGCACAAGTTGTGGCGCGGCTGCACGGCGCCGGATTTGCGCCAGCCTCCTGCCCGAGCCGTTCACCCCTGGGGCGGCCCGCATGCATGCCAGAAGAGCCGGAGAGCGGTCTGTGTATGGCGTGTTGCGTTCCTGGTGACGGTGCTTCGACGAAATGATGCTGGGACGCGCGGCGGGTGTGGCGATAAAGTTGGTGATATGTCACGTAAGGGCAAGGCCGGCCTGGAGCCCGCCGGTGGATGGCTTGACGTGGACCAGCGGCGGGCGTGGTTGGCCTATATCCGGGTTCAGCTGCGCCTGGCGTATGAGATGAATCGCCAGCTCCTCGCCGACAGTGGCATGTCGCTGCCCGATTACGACGTGCTGACGGCACTGAGCGTCGCCGACGGGGGGCGGATGCAGATCACGGTGCTAGCCGC
>Ga0068856_100004099_pt1 | contig 14565 bp, 14 predicted proteins | sample KBSCornC62_FD_66595 | JGI IMG/M metagenome (GOLD analysis project Ga0068856, IMG submission 66595) | Corn rhizosphere microbial communities from Kellogg Biological Station, Michigan, USA - KBS Corn C6-2 | ecosystem: Host-associated > Plants > Roots > Rhizosphere > Soil ...
CACGCGCGCTCGGGAATGGGGCTGCATGTGATGCATCACCGCGCCAACGCGATTGGAGCGGAGTTGAGCATTCAATCCGCGCAACCGAAGGGGACCTTGCTTCAGTGCCGTTTACGGAGACCAGAATGAAAGATCTACGCCCACCGCTGTCATCGTCGTCCGAGACTGACCAACGGAAAAAACTTTTGTTGGTCGATGACCATCCCTTTATGCGGGCGGGATTGGCGCAGCTCATCGATAAACAAACCGACATGGTGGCGGCTGGAGAAGCCGGTGATCCAAAAGAGGCGATGACGAAACTAAACCAAAAGAAGTACGATTTGGTTTTGACGGACATCACCATGCCAGGCCGAAGTGGCCTGGAATTTATCCGTGATCTGCAAGCCGTGTACCCGGCATTGCCGGTCCTCGTGGTTTCCATGCACGACGAGATGGTCTATGCCGAGCGGGTGCTGCAGGCAGGAGGTCGCGGCTATATTATGAAAGGCGCCGGAGGCGAAAATCTCTTAACCGCGATTCGGCAAATTTTGGCCGGCAATATATACACAAGCCCCAAGGTCGCAGCTAAGATCGTGGGTGATTTCTCTGCGCGAAAGCCACGGGGTTCGACTTCTCCGATCGAAAAGTTGACCAATCGAGAATTTGAAGTGTTGCAGCTTATCGGCCAGGGGCTTGGCACGAAGGAGATTGCGGCCCGGCTCGGATTGAGTTCGAAAACGGTCGATGTCCATCGCGGAAATGTGCGCGAAAAATTGCAACTGAAGGATTCGACGGACCTCGTGCGTTACGCCGTCAAATGGATCGAAACGCAGACCTGATAAAACTCGTCTGAATGTTATTTAAGTCTGACCGATAAAGCGAAACGGCTCTTCGGTCTTTTGATGGTCCTGTGCCGGCGTTGGCTCTCCATCAACAGTGGAGGCATCGGGAATAACTAGGACCGGGAGTTGTGCTGCTTTGAGTAGGCCTCGAGTGACGCTGGAACCGAAAATTTCGTGGAGTGCACCGTGATGCCGGTGGCCGATCACCAACAAACATGCGGAGCACTCGATCGCGGCGTCCAAAATGGCTTGGCTGGGATAACCGTAAAGCAGCCGATAGTCCGTCTCGATGCCTCGCGATCGAGCCAAACTGGCCAAGGCCTCGAGTCGGTCAGTGTAGTCTGCCTTCATTGAGTTCAGCACCTTGTCGTACTCCTGCGCCGGGATCCAATGTTCCGCGGACGGAGGGAGCGATTCCATCACATAAACCAAACGGAGCCGTACCGTCAGCCTAAAGGTATACTCGGTGCTTCGCTCGAAAACGGATTTATAATCCGACGTGAAATCGACTGCAGCAATGACTGTATTCATAGTGGTATGCTCGATAAATTGCGGCACGGCTGGAAAAGAACGGCTAGGTTTCGGGGCTAGGATCCGTGGAAAAAACGATGGGCTGACGGACTCGTGTATTAACGACCTTCCCTGCTTTCATTCCCGGTCGGAAATGCCATTTAAGAACGCTTTTGAGTGCTAGGTCTCCGAGTTCGTGCGACGGTTCTTTCACGACATCCGCTGCGACGACATCGCCCTTTTTATTAACGATGAACTCGATGATCACCTGATTGCCTGCGGACTCGGTGATAAGCCTCGAAGACACGCGAGGGACGGCTCGGTAGAGAGCCTGTGGGATCCGATCCAGGTCGGCCATGTTGAACAAGTCCTTCATTCCGCTCCCCCCATTTCCTATCCCGTGATGTACGACGGGCGGGATGGTCATTATATTTTTCGCTGTCGAAGAAAAATTCGGGATCAGCGTCGAGACGTCGACGGGCTGGATAAAATCGCTATTGAGTGCAACCGACATGGGCAGGTCTGGGATCGTCGGCGCGTTCGCCGCATCGTCGGCGCGGACCTTTTCTCCCGAGTCGGTGATCTCGTCGTCTGGATCCGGCTTTAATTTCGACAGGTCGATCAGCACCAGATCGACCGGGGGTGCTTCGACCGCTTTGTGCGGCTTGGGTCGATCGTTCAAGCCATAGAGAGCAAAGACGTGCAGAGCGGCCGACACAGCCATGGCGGTCCAGGGCCAATGCTTGTGTTTCGAAAAATCATGACCGTAGCGCCAGTCTCCCTGTGCGGCGCGGGCCTGGCGTGGGCTCCTGGCAGCAGGGACGAATCGTGGCGGCAAATCCGTGAGCCCGCCGATTGTTCCGCCGAAGGGGGCGGTAAAATCCGGACCGTTGAGGTTCATGCCACATTGTAGGCATTTGCCTCTCGTCTAACTATGCATGCCTTGGCAACTAAGCCTCAGTTTTTGCCGCAGACGCCGTGGTGCAGACGACTTTCGGCGTCGCCAGCAGCACGCCTTCGGTCGAGTCGCGCATTCGGCGGACTCCATGGCATGCAGTAGACTCCATGGCATGCGGTCGACGCCATAGCACGCCGCAGATGCCATAGCACGCGGCAGACGCCGTGCTATCATTGGTGGGCCGCAATGTTGATGGAGCCAAATGACTCACGTGGATTTAACCGTGCTGAATCCGGCGGCCTCCGCCGGCCATTTTCTCAACTCCACCGAGACTTCGCGGGAAACATCGAAACATAAAAACATCGAAACATAGGGACGTCGGAGAGACATCCGCCAACGCTTCTTCTCTCTTCACCGAACCGATCCACCGATTCAGCAGGGTGGAGGCCTGCCCAGTCGAAGCCTTCGGCATATCACGAGTCCGCCTACGCTCTGCGAGCTTCCGTCTACGCTAAAGCTTCGACGAGACGAGTCGGCGAGACAGTCTTCGTCCGCGCTACGCTTGGCGAAGACTGGCGGAGAGGGTGGGATTCGAACCCACGGTACCGTTTCCGGCACGCCTGATTTCGAGTCAGGTACGTTAGACCACTCTGCCACCTCTCCGATAGAGGAACGAAAAAGCTAGGTTTTCCTCGGAAAAAAGAAAGCAGAATTTTCGCGATTCAGTCGGCGGCTGCTCCCTTGTTCGCCGGTAGGTGTTGCGGTAGGAAGAAATAATAATTCATCAACCACCAACTGCGCGATGACCGGTAGAGCAGCACGGGCATGCCCAAGGCGCCTATTCCCGCAAGAATCGATGCGACCGCGCCACTGAAAACGCCGCCAAGATAGAGCAAGAGGTCCGGGACGAGAAAAAAGATGATGGTGATTCCATAGTTCAGCGACATCGCTCCCAAAAACGAGCCCTCGTCCTTTTCCAAAACGAGCCCGCATTCCGGGCACTTCCGGTTCAAATCAAACAGCGTGCCTTGCTTAAAAAGCGCATGCGCGCCGCAATTCGGGCAGCAATTGGTCAAGCCCCGCGACACGATCTGGGCGCGTGTGACTTTGAATTCCATTGCGAGACTCTCACGAAATGACGTGACAACCGCAAACGGGTTTTTCGACGATTTGGACCAAACCTCGTCAAAATGGCGCGCTGCCCTTTGCGTGCTTGGGCGCGCGGGATTAACCTTTCAATACCTCCTCAATGCCAAACATCGTTCTCATTTCAGGCAGTCCTTCCGCTAAATCGAAGTCGACGGTGCTGCTGGAGTACCTCACGCAGCGGCTTCATCAACGCGGGTTAACCACGTCGCTCATCTCCGTGCGGGACTTTCCCGCGCAGGATTTGCTCGATGCGCGCTACGATAGCGATGCGTTCTCCGCCGCCAAGAAGACGATCGAGGAAGCAGCGGGCATCATCGTCGCGACGCCGGTTTACAAGGCCGCATATTCGGGCGTGCTCAAAACCTTTCTGGATATCCTGCCGCAGTACGCCTTTCGCGGAAAAACGCTTTTGCCGATCGCGACGGGTGGTTCGCCTGGGCATCTGTTGGCGATCGACTACGCGATCAAACCGCTGCTTTCCGCGCTGGCGGCCACGGATGTGCTTCAAGGTGTGTACACGGTGGATGCGCAGTTCAAAACGGAGGCGGATGGCCGCGTGTCCGTGCACGAGGATATCATTCAACGACTCGACGACTCGGTGGAGCAACTCGCGACGAACGTGTTCGCCCGCGCCCCGAAGGCGTGAGCGGGCCTTTCCGACCTAGCCGCGTTCGTGAGAACGCGGGCGTGGAGCACGACGATGGGCAGGGCCCCCGTTCTGACCAACGCGGCTACCTCGAAGACAGAATCCCATCACCTGCGCAAGTTTCGTCGGGTGGGTTTAGCGCGCGGACGAAGCGTTCCTCTTCGTCTAACTTTAATGTCCGCCGACCGAGCCTGGCTCAGGAGTGACGTTAGAAAACAAATAACCGCCGTCGATGAGCCAATCCGTCAATCGCTGGGGCCAAGCGCGCAGGCTTTGGAACTCGGTGTGCAGGCCCATGTTGAAGGCGTGGGCGCCATGTGAATACAGATGGACTTCAACCGGCACCTTCGCCGCATGATAAAGGGGAAGCATCTGCATCACGACGTTCGCGGCACCGTCGTTCATCGAACAGAGGAAGAATGCGCGCGGCGTGTCGCTTGGCACAGTCGTCTTGGGGAACCCAAGTGGTCCGGGATAGATGAAGACATCGAAATCAGGCCGCGCGCTTTCGCGGTCGATCGCGTCGGTGTTGGCGGGCTGTGCCGCGTTCTGGCCGAACGTGATCCAGGCGGCGACTTCGCCGCCAGCGGAAAAACCGATGACGCCGAGGCGGTGGGGATTGATGCCAAACTCGCTCGCGCGGCTGCGAATCAGGCGCATCGCGCGGAGGCCGTCTTCGGTCGCGGCCTCGGGCAGTTTATAAGGTGAGTTTTCCTCGCGAGCCAGACGGTACTTCAAAACAAACGCGGCCACACCAATGCTGCGAAAGTATTGAGCGGCTTCGACGCCCTCGGCGTTGTAGACAAGCTCGCGATGGCCTCCGCCGGGAATGACCAAAATCGCTGCGCCCGTGGCTTTTTCTTTCGGCGGCAGGAAGACGGTCAGGCTCGGGTTGTTGATATGACGCACCCAATAGTCGCGAGCCTGCTCGGGTTCGTCGCGCAATTTCTCATACCCGGGTGCGCCATTCGGCCAAAGGGGGATCACTTCGGGTTGGGTTTGCGCTCGTAACGAAAAAGCGGATACGACGACCGCGAGCAAAAGAAGGCTGGGGCGAAAGTTCATTCGGGTAATTCATGCCATCAGGAACCGCTTCGCAAGCGAGAGCGTCTCGCACTCATTTGCGCGAATAACCGGTTTTGAACCACAACGATTGGCGTGGTTTGGGATGGGCGATTCATCGTGCGGCAAAGAACCGGGACGCGAGGTCTCTGGAAGGCGAAATGAATTTCGCCTTGGAAAGCGGTGACAAGTCACCGCACTCCAAATCATCTCATGCGCAGCGAGGTCGGTGCGGCGTCGATCAAGTCGCCAAAGCTGATAGCGGAGAGTTCAAAAAACAAATCAAGCGAGACCAAGTCGCGTGAGCCAATCGTTGTCATCCGCAACGCGTCGCCGCACGCTTTGGGATCCGGCGTTCTCTGGAAGGCGAAATGAATTTCGCCTTGGGAGCGGTGACGAGTCACCGGACTCCAAATGATGTCATGCGCAGCGATGTCGGTGCGGCAAATTAAAGCGCGGCTCGTTGCGCGCTTGCAGCCATGAAGTAGGTGTGGGCGGAGAACGACGGCTGGCCTTCGGCGCGCTCGATGGGCGTGTAGGCGCCATTGGCGTGAAGTTCGCGAGCGTTTTCGTTGTCCTGCAGTTCGATCGGAAACATCTCTTTCGCCACCCAAGTTCGAAGATCTGGTTCGACAATTGGATAGAGCACTTCGATCCGCCGGAAAAAATTCCGCGGCATCCAGTCCGCGCTTCCGGCATAGATTAATGGATCACCACTATTTTCAAAATAGAACGCTCGAGCGTGCTCAAGGTAACGGCCTACGATGCTGCGCACTCGGATGTTTTCGCTCAGGCCGCGAACGCCCGGCACGAGGCAGCATACCCCACGCACGATGAGGTCAATTTGCACGCCGGCCTGCGATGCCGCGTAGAGATTATCGATCGTGATTTTGTCCACGAGCGAATTCATCTTCGCCATGATGCGCGCAGGTTTGCCCGCGGTGGCATTGTCTGTCTCGCGCTGAATCATTTCCTGAATGCGCGCATGCATCGTGAAAGGGGCGACCAGCAGGTGGCGAAATTCCGGCGAGCGACTGAAGCCCGTGAGCGTGTTGAAAAGATTCGCGGCGTCTTCCGTGATTCCCTCGTGCGAAGTGAAGTAACTGAGGTCGGTGTAGAGTCGGGCTGTGCGGGGGTTGTAATTTCCCGTGCCGAGGTGCACGTAACGCTTCATCGATTTGCCCTCGCGGCGGACCACCAAACTGACTTTGCAATGCGTCTTGTGGCCAACGAGTCCGTAAACCACATGCACGCCGGCCTCCTCCAATTGACGGGCCCATTGAATATTATTCGCTTCGTCGAAGCGCGCCTTGAGTTCGACCAGCGCGGTCACTTGCTTGCCGTTGCGCGACGCTTCGATCAGCGCGCGGACAATCGGCGAATCGCCACTGGTGCGGTAAAGGGTTTGTTTGATAGCAAACACGCGCGGATCCCGCGCCGCTTGTTCGACAAAATCGACCACCGGCTGAAACGCGTCGTACGGATGATGGAGCATTACATCATGCTGGCCCAGCGTGTCGAAAATATGCTCGAGGTCTTTCAGCGGCGAATGCGTCGCCGGCGTGAACGGCGGAAATTTAAGATCGGGTCGATCGATGTCAGTCAGGCTCATCAACCGCAATAAATTGATCGGGCCGTTCAGCCGAAAAACGTATTCATGCGACAACTTCACGTGATCGCAGAGCGTTTCGAAAATATCTTCGGGAACGCCTTCCTCGATCTCCAGTCGCACGGCCGCGCCGCGCCGGAGGTTGCGCAACTCCTCCTCGATTTTCTTGAGCAGGTTTTCCGATTCTTCCTCGTCAATGTAGAGGTCGCTGTTGCGCGTGACGCGGAAGGCTTGCGCGTCCAAAATGCGATAGCCGGGGAAAAATTCCCCCGCGCAAAGTTTGATCACTTCGGTTAGAAAAAGAAAACGCTGAGGCCCGCCGCTCTCTGGCGAAATTTGCACGACTCGGGGCAAGATGCGCGGGACTGGCAGGATGGCCACCATCCGTTCCACCTGTGGTGTCTCCGGATTATCGAGCGCGACAACGACGTTGAGCGCTTTGTTTCCCAACTGAGGAAACGGATGCGATTGGTCCAGCGCGAGCGGCGTCAGCACGGGATAGACCTGGTCCTGAAAATACGCGCGAACCCACGTCAGCTCATCTTCGGCTAATTCCGTGGCGTGTTTAAAAACGATGCGCTCGTCCCGCAGAGCAGGTAGCAACGCTTCTTGCCAGCAATGGTATTGATCCTCGACAAGCGAAGCGACGACCGAATGGATGCGGCGAAGTTGCTCGCGCGGGGCGAGCCCGTCCACGCTCGGTTCGGTTACCCCGGAGTCGACTTGTTGAATAAGACCCGCAACGCGAATTTCAAAAAACTCGTCCAAGTTTGAACTGACGATCGCGAGAAATTTCACTCGCTCGAGCAGCGGGTTTTTGGGGTTCTGCGCCTGCTCGAGCACACGACGGTTGAAGGCGAGCCAGCTTAGCTCTCGATTGAAATAAGCGGCTTTGGCCGGTTGCACGCTCGGGGGCAAGGGGCGCACGCGGGTCCGCGGGATCGTCGCCTTCACCTCCGGCTCAGGGGAACGAGCTGGTTTGCGCGTGCGAATGGGCATGGCCGGAAATTGAGTTTGCGAGCGGTGTGCGACGAACAAAAACGCGCACGTTACAGGGATGTAACACAGCGGGATGCTTCAGTTAATGGAAAAGTTTCCAGATTCCAATCGCGATGAAAACCGCCATCCCCACCGTGCACGCCAACATCGCGAGGGCAAGGGCGATAAGGGCGAGGATGATTTTGCCGACGGGTCTTCCCGGCGCCCCGGGGCGAAGATTTTTTTCAACGAGTTCGATGTTCCAGGTGTTCGATTGCCAAATGAAATCGAAGGCGTCCCCAACGAGAGGGATTTCACCGAGCAACGTATCGACAATCACATTACCCGCCATCCGCGCGAGGACAGGCCAGCCGATGCCAAGTCGTGCCGCTTCGTACAAAATGTAGAGCGACAGACCGGCGCCAATCACATCACCCACAGCCGGAATGAAGCCGATCAACGGATCGAACCCGAAGTGGCGTCCCGCGATCGTAAACGTACGATCGAGAAACCATGCCATCCCGCGCAAGCGCCGCAAGCGGTTCGCGACTGCTGTGCCGAAAACCGCTTCTTCTTCGGCGGTAACAAAAACGGGGCGAGGCAGTTTCACTAGCTTCGCCCCGTTTTGAGTTAAACGGTTTCGAGTAACTTATAAATCCGCGCCACCATTTGCGTTGGGTCTTCAAGCAGACCGGCGGCGATGAGCGAATTGTCCAAAATCTGCTGCGCGACCAACCCGGCTTTTTCCGGCGCTGCATTTTGTGCTGCGGCCAAGCGTTTGATCACGGCGTGACGCGGATTGATCTCGAGGTTAACGCGGAGAGGCGTGTCGGCGCCGTCCTTATTCATCGCTTTCATCATGCGACGCATGTGGGGCGACATGAACTTGTCCGCGTTGACGGCGAGCGCAGGGGAGTCGACCAGGCGGTCGCTGGCCTTCACTTCGGAAACGCGATCCCCTAACGAGGTCTTGAGCCATTCGACGAGCGACTTCACTTCATCGTCGCTGAGTGCGCCTTCGCTCTGCTTCGGCAGGTCAGGCAGCTTCACGTCGGCATGATCGGCGGCGGTGAGCTTCTTGCCGTCGAATTCGCGGACGTTGTTCATCACATACTCATCGACGGACTCGTAGCAAAAAAGGACTTCGAGATTGCGCGCTTTAAACCCTTCGAGGTACGGACCACTTTCGATCGCTGCGCGATTCGCGCCGATGAGATAATAAATTTCTTTTTGGTCTGGCTGCAGACGCGAAACGTAATCGGCAAGGCTCGTCGTTTTTCCTTTTTCGGTGAGCGAGGATTCGAAGCGAAGAAGCTTCGTGAGTTGCTCCTTGTGCGTGAAATCCAGGGCGGCCCCTTCCTTTAAGAAAATGCCGAACTGGGAGTAAAATTCGGTGTAGCCGTCGGGACGCGACTTGGCTTCGTCTTCGAGAAATTTGAGGAAACGCTTGGTGATGACTTTACCCAGCTTATCGAGCAGGGCTTTGTCCTGCATCGTTTCGCGAGAGATATTGAGCGGGAGATCTTCGCTGTCGACGACGCCCTTCAAGAACCGCAGCCATTCGGGCAGGAGGTCCTTGGGTTTCGCATCGATCAAAACCTTGCGGCAATAAAGCGAGACGGCAGGTTCGGTCCGCGCGAGGCCGAGGCGCTCGGGATTTTCTTTCGGGACGAAGAGAAGCGCGTTGATCGAGAGCGGAGCGTCGGCGCTGAAGTGCAGACGATAGCGCGGCTCGTCGCTGGTGTGGGCCTGAAATTTATAGAATTCGTTATACTCTTCGTCCTTGATCTCATTCTTGCTGCGGAGCCAAAGCGCTTGGACTGTGTTGATGCGCTTGCCATTGAGATTGACTGGGAAAGAGACAAAGGCGCTGTAGCGCTCCAGGATCTCTTTGACCCGCCATTCCTGGCTGAATTCTTCGGCGTCCTCTTTCAGTTCGATGACGATCTTGGCGCCGCGGCGTTCGCCGTCGGCATCTTCGACTTCGTAACTGCCGGAACCGTCGCTGATCCAGACTTGGCCCTTTTCTTCGGTGCGCCAGGAGTGCGTGTAAACTTTAACCGACTTTGCGACCATGAAGGCCGAGTAGAAACCGACTCCGAATTGTCCGATCAGATTGCTGTTTTTTTGGCCAGATTCGCCGAGCGCCTTCAGAAATGCTTTCGAACCGGAGTGAGCAATCGTGCCGAGATTTTCGATCAATTCGGCCCGGGTCATGCCGATGCCGAAATCCTGGATCGTGAGCGTCTTCGCTTTGTCGTCGGTGGTGACATTAATCTCGAGATCGAGTTTATCGTCGAAAATCGCTTTCTCCGTGATCTGGAGATGACGCAGCTTTTCCAAGGCGTCGGACGCGTTGGAGACCAGCTCGCGAACGAAAATTTCTTTTTCCGTGTAGAGCGAGTGGATGACGATATCGAGCAGTTGCTTGATCTCGGCTTGGAACTCGAATTTTTGCGGCGTGGCTGTGGACATAGAAAACGGTTATCTTATTCGCTTTGCCGGAAAATCAAGCGCGTGATCGTGGGAAGAAGCGATCTCCTAAAAGCATGAAAGCCGAGCCCGAAGGCCCGGCTTTCTTCTGTGGTGCAAGTACAGAACTGAAAATCAGCGGCTTATGCGTAAGCGATCGCGTGGCAGCCGTAGGCAGTGCGCGAATTGATGAAGAATTCGCTTGGACCCGCTTCTGCGTCGATTTCCGGAGCCGCTTCGGAAAGCAGCTTGCGGAGATTTTCGCGAGCGCGGGCAATGCGGCTCTTCACCGTACCGACGTTGATGCGAAGGGCGCGGGCGATTTCTTCGTACGGGAGGTTGAGGATGTTGCGCATCGTGAGGATCTCGCGATGGCGTGCATCCAACTTTTCCATACAAGCGGAAATCAGGTCCGTGAACTCGCTGGTCACCGTTTCTTGAACGGGATTTTGGGCCTCTGCCGCGATGAAATCGGCGAAGGTCGCATCGGATTCGTCGCTGAGCGGACGCTCGAGGGACACTGAATCCTGCCGACGGCGGCGGAAGAAGTACCAGTAGCGGTTGCGCGAAAGATTGAGGGCGATTCGGTAGAGCCAGGTCGCGAGCGAGGAGTCGCCGCGGAAATTGGCCAGACCACGATGAGCCCGGATGAAGGTGTCTTGGGCGATTTCTTCGGCGTCCGCAGCGTTACGCAAAAGATTGTGCGCCAGGCCGAAAATCTTGCCGTGATAGCGCTGCATGATCTCCACGAACGCGGTCTCGTCGTGGCGGTTAAAACGTTCGATCAACGTGCAATCGTAAGCGGCTTCGCGAGCGGAGTCGGTCGTAAATTCGGCGGATTTGCCAAGACCCTTGGGAACAACGCTGGAGTTAGAAGCACTGGACGTAGGAGAAGCTTGAATCATGGGAGCAGAGGTTCCGGTTGTGGTTTAAAGACGAACCTCTCTTACCTAGTCTTGTGCCAGTTACAGCGGCCGTTACATAAGTCTTTGCCTAGTAAGAAATAATACTTTCGTAACGCGTTTGAAAAAAATCGTATTCGTGCAAAATGACGGGATGGTTTTTTACGCTTAATGCATTTCGCACTAAACACGGCTGCTGGCAGGCGAGCAAAAAAAAGCCACGCTCGGTGAGGAGCGTGGCCAAATGAGAGGAAGACGAGGGGCTTATTTCTTCGGAGCCTGAGCCTCGACATCGTTCAACCGCTTCTCGATCTCGTTCATCTGATTGACCAAGCGCTCTTCGACTTTCCGGCGCTCGGTGCTGTTGACGAAGCTCAAGCTCGTTGCGTCGCGAACGACGTTGGCGGGCAATGAGAGCAAGCGTGTAACCAGGCCCTGATCTTTGAAGGAGCTGAGGTAGAGTGCGGTGATCTCGTGCGAGAGACGAAGAGAGTCGCGAGCGACGTCGTCCGTCTGGCGGAGATTGTTGTTCAAGACCTGATTCTTCGCGAGTTCCGAGGTGAGGACGGAGCCAATCTGATCGGAAATTTTCTGGCTATAAGTCGCGAGTGAGTCGCGAGTGAGATTCTGATCCTTGGCCATTTCCGCGAGGATCGGCTGAATCTTATCCGCCATTCGCGTGGAGACTTTGTCGATCTGCTCGTTTTGGAGTTTCTCGGCTTCCTCAGGCGTCTTTGGCAGCGGGTTGTTCGGCTGCATCTTCGTCGCAATCGCTTCAGCCAACTGATTGATCTTGTCGGCGTTGGCCTTGGCGAATTCATCGTCCGTCATCAGGGCGTCGGCGGCGCGTTTCTGGATCGCGTCCTTGAGGAGCTTATTCAGATCGTCGATCTGCTTGTGAAGATCTTCGGTCGAGGCGCGCAGTTCGGCTGCGTGTTGATCGCGGAGGGCGTCAATCGCTTGCTGATTGGCTGCCGACATTTCTTTAAGCGTTTTTTGGTGCAGCCAATAGCCGATTCCCAGAATGACGATAATCGTGAGGAGAACGGCTGGAACTTGCTCTTTGAACTTTTGCCACATGGAGGATTTGGGAGATAAATTGAAATCTGATGGGGCACCTGGCGGTTGCAATGCCATGATAATGTAGGATTTTGGGTTGTTTTACGTGCCGGGGTGGGCACGTTTTGCGCCGTGAGCCTTAATCGATCCGAGCAGGCGCTTTTTGACTACGTTGAGAAACATCCGGAAGAGAGACACTTCTGGGAGCAGAAGGTTCGAAGCTTTGCGGCCGGCCATAATTTGCATGCGGCGGCCGATCGGGTTGAAATGGAGCTGTGGTACTATTTTCGCGAGCGTTCGTCCCAGGTGCCGACTTTGATAGAACTTGCCCGGCAAAACGGCCTTCAGCGGACCAGCATGCGAAACCTTGCTGAGTACTGGCTCCGTTTATGGGGGCCAGTGCGTCGACCGGTGCCGAAAACGCCTGAAGCGTTCGGCTAAGCTTAAGCGGATTTCGCACCTTCTTCGACCCACCGAACGCAGAATTGGACGAGCTGAATTGCGTTCTGGAGGCTGAGCTTTTCTTTGATGCGCGCGCGGTGCGACTCCACCGTTTTGATGCTGATGTGAAGCTTCGCCGCGATCTCGCGCGTGGGTTGGCCACTGCCGATCATGTTGACGATTTCCAGCTCGCGATCACTCAGCAGATCCACTGGCGAATCGGGCGCTGGGTCGCCGCCGACGACCACTTGATCGAGCATGCGGCTGGCGACGCGTTCACTGACGAAAACTTTGCCGGCGCGAATGCGGCGCACCGCTTCCATGACTTTATCGACGACCTCTTGCTTCATCACGTACGCCTTGGCGCCCGCGCGCAGCACGCGCATCGCGTAAACGGATTCGTCGTGCATCGACAGAACCAAGATCTGAATCTTCGGATCGAAGGCCTTGATGTTCTTGATCAGCTCAATGCCGTTATAGCCTTTTAGCGAGATATCGACGATGACCAGGTCGGGTTTGATCTGGGTGATCAGTTTCATCGCGGAAGGCGAATCTTCGGCCTCCCCGCAGAAGGTCATATCGACTTCCAGATTGATGAGTTCAGCGAGTCCCCGGCGGAGCAGGGGATGGTCATCAACAATGAAAATACGTGTTTTGGGAGTCATCAGGCCGAGGCAAAAGGATACTTCAGCCGAACAACCACGCCGGATGAAGCCGCGTTCTGGACCACAACTTCGCCTCCTAGTGCCGCTGCTCGGTAATTCATTATGCTTAATCCGACGCCCGGGGAGGCGTTTTCTGTGACGGAGAGACCACTGCCATTATCGGTCACCGTCAATTCCATCCGCTCAGATTGTGCTTCGAGGAGGACGTCAATTTTTTTGGCCCGACCGTGTTTGAGCGCGTTGCTGATGGCTTCTTGGACGATGCGGTAAATCTGAATGATTTGCTCGCCGGAGTGCTTGGGAAATCGGCCTTCGAATTTCATCTGCACTTCGACGGAGAAGCGGGTGCGAACTTGGGAAACCAGTTCGAGAAGCGCGCCGCGGATATCGGAAACTTGAACTTTCCCCGGGAAAAGACCGTGCGTGAGAGCTCGCGTGCGCAGCATCGCGTCGACGAGTTGCTGGTTGAGTTCTTTGAGGGTAGCGACCTCTTCGGGCGCTTTGACTGAAATCCGACCTTCGACCACACGCATCAAGCAGCTCAAGCCAGCGAGAACTTGGCAAAGGTCGTCGTGCAAGTCCTGGCCGATGCGGTGTTGTTCGCGTTCGCTGACGCGCAAACTTTCCAACTGAAATTCTTTTTCGCGTTGGATATCTTCGATCCACCCGCGTGCAGTGCCTGCCGAAAGTTCATCGACCCCATGCCGGATCCAGACCACCGAGCCATGCGCATCGACGACGCGATACTCGAGCGCCGCGGGCAAGGATTGTTCGTCAACAGCACCGAAAAACGAGCGCACGCGATCTCGATCGAGAGGATGGACAATCTCGCTCCAGCTCTGGGGACGACGACTGGCGAGTTTCAAGCCTGATAGAAAAGTAAGGTGCTGGGGAGAAACCTGATCAAGCTGCAATGGGCTCAACGTTCCTTCCCAGACGGCAACTTTCGTATGCTTCATCAACCGCTCGCTTACATCGGAAGTCGTTGCTAAACCGCGGCGAATCGCAGGCGCGACGGCGGCTCTGGCACGCGACGCGGTCGCACTCTTCCGAGACGGTTTTTTCTGGGTCGATAGAATCGCAGTCCGACTCATTTTAGAAGCGCACGATCAAGCAGGAATTCTTGTACGTCTTGTAAATGTAAATGCAAGGTTAGTGTTAATGCCTCCGAAGCCCTAGTGGATTCCACCATCTACCCGATGAGAGAGAAGCTATCCACTTGACTCATTTGTATGCTGCTAAAATTAAGCAGGTAGTGAATCATTTTGGCGGTGGAATCCATGCTTCCTAAGTCGCGATTTGGCCTGGTTTGTCACGTGGAATTTGCCTGCAAAAATGACGTTTTGAGCCGCT
>Ga0068856_100004102_pt1 | contig 14559 bp, 7 predicted proteins | sample KBSCornC62_FD_66595 | JGI IMG/M metagenome (GOLD analysis project Ga0068856, IMG submission 66595) | Corn rhizosphere microbial communities from Kellogg Biological Station, Michigan, USA - KBS Corn C6-2 | ecosystem: Host-associated > Plants > Roots > Rhizosphere > Soil ...
GCGAGCAGGTCGAGCGCGATGCAGCGGCGCAGATCGCCCAGGTGCTGCAACTGATGGCGCCACAAATGGCCGTTGAGCAACACGCCATGCACGAACAAGGCGACCGGGCCGCTGCCCGATTCGGCATAGCCGATGCGGCCGGAAGGGGTTTCGATACTGCGTTGCGCGAACGTACTCATGACATGCTCCGAAGTGGCGAAGGAAGGCCGCGTCGCGACCGGGAGCGCAGTGGACCACGCGCTGCCGCGGGGGCGCTGTCAGGTTCTTTAGCAAGGTGGCACGACGCGTCGGTTCGGTCGTGTCCGCTTGCGCCGTTTCCTGGATGTCGCGTGCTGCGCGATGGGGCTTTTTCCGGAGCGGACAGCAGGCCGGCGCTTGTCCGCCGCCGCGCCGCGGAGTACTTTCAGTCGGCGCCGACCACGGGGAAATCGCGCATGAATCAGGTTGCACTCGTTTGTCTTTCGTCGTTGTTGTCCGTCGCCGCCGCGCACGCGGCCGGAATGTCCGCCGCAGATCGCGCGACACCGCCGGCGCGGGCACTGATCGTAGCCAAAGCCGACAGCGCGCACACCGCGACGCTCGCCGGCCACCGCCCGGCCTGGGCGCTCGCGACCAACCGCATCGGTGCGGTGCCGGATTCGCTACCGCTGGCGCGCTTGTTCGTGGAACTGCGGCGCAGCGCCGAACGCGAACTCGCGTTCCAGGCGCTGCTGCGCGCACAGCAGGATCCGGCGTCGCCGCGCTTTCACCAGTGGCTGACGGCCGAACAGATCGGCGTGGAGTACGGCCCCGCCGTCGCGGACATCGACGCAATCGCCGCCTGGTTGCGCGTGCAGGGTTTTGCCAACGTGCAGGCGACGCATGCGCGCACGCGCATCGAATTCGACGCGACCGCGGCGGACGTGCGCCGCGCATTCGGCACCGCGCTCGGCTACTACCGCGTCGGCGACGAGCGCCGGATCGCGGCGGCGGACGAACCGCGCGTGCCGGCCGCTTTCGTGCCGGCGATCCGCGCACTGCACGGACTCGCGAGCACGCCGTTCCGGCCGCAACACGCGAGCCGCGTGCGCAGCGTGGTCGCGCCGGCGGACGGCACGCGGCCGAACTACACGAACTGCTCCGGCGGCGACTGCTCGCATATCCTGTTTCCGTCGGATTTCGCCACCATCTACGACATCAACCCGCTGTACGCGAAACAGATCGACGGCAGCGGCCAGACCATCGCGATCGTCGGCAAGGCGCGCGTCGCCGCCGCGGACCTGACGAATTTCATGCAACTCGCCGGCGTCACGTTCGCGCAGCCGACCGTGATCGTGCCGCCTGCCGGCGTCGACCCGGGACCGGCCGCCACCTCGTGCTCGACCACGGGCACGACCAACACCTGCGACAACCCGAGCGACACCGTGCAGAACCAGTCCGAGGCCACGCTCGACGTGACCCGCGCCGGCAGCGTGGCGCCCGGTGCGACGATCGATCTGGTGGTCAGCGCCGACACCGGCACGCGCGACGGCACCGACATCGCGACGCAATACATCGTCGATACCACGCCGACGCCGGCGAAAATCATCAGCGTCAGTTTCGGCAGCTGCGAGGCGCAGGTGAACGCGTTCACCGCGAACGCGCTGGATGGCCTGTACCAGCAGGCGGCGGCGGAAGGCATTTCGGTCATCGTGTCGTCGGACGATTCCGGCGTGGCCGGCTGCGCCACGCCGTTCAAGACGCCGCCGGCGACGCAGTCCGCGAGCATCAACGTGCTGTGCGCGTCCGGTTCCGTCACCTGCGTCGGCGGCACCGAGTTCGCCGACACGGCGAATCCGTCGCAGTACTGGTCGACGACGAACGGCACGAACTTCGAATCCGCGCTTGGCTACATTCCCGAGGGCGCCTGGAACGACCCGTTCGACGCGAACGGCCAGCCGAAGATCGCGTCGAGCGGCGGCGGCGTGAGCCTCTTCATCGCGATTCCGTCATGGCAGAAAGGCCCCGGCGTGCCGGGCACGCAAGGACGCTACGTGCCGGACGTGGCGCTGCCCGCGTCGATCACGGAAGGGTATTTCAACTGCCTGGCGGCGGAAGGCGCCGGTTGCGCGCGCGATTCGAACCACTCGGCGAGCATCGAGATCGGCGGCGGAACCTCGGCATCGGCGCCGAGTTTCGCCGGCATGGTCGCGCTGCTGAACCAGGCGCAGCACGGCGCACAAGGAAATCTGAATCCGCGGCTGTACGCGCTCGGCGCAAGCGGCGCAGGCGCGGTGTTCCACGACGTCACCGTCGCGTCGAGCGGCGTCGCTGCGTGCACGCCGGCGTCGCCGAGCCTGTGCAACAACTCGACACCCGGTCCGAACGGATTGAGCGGCGGCTTGGGCGGCTTCGTCGTCGGCACCGGCTACGACCTCGTCACCGGCTGGGGCTCGGTCGACGCGGCGAACCTGGTGTCGCAATGGAATCCGAGCACCGCCGGCATCACGCTCGGCGGTTACCTGAGCGGCAACTGGTACGACGCGAGCCAGGCCGGTCACGGCTTCCAGCTCGAATTCACGTCGCAGGCGAACACCATGATCGCGATCTGGTTCGTGTATCCGCCGAACGGCGGCGGACAGACCTGGATCTACGCGCAAGGCACGTTCGATCCGGGCAAGAACACGGTCACGCTGCCGGCCCAGCTGCTGACCGGCCCGAAATTCCCGCCGTTGTACAACAGCGCCGACCTGCATTCGACGCCGTGGGGCACGCTGACCTTCACGTTCAGCGGCTGCAACACGGGCAGCGTCGACTGGACGTCCACCGTCACCGGCTACGGCAGCGGCACGTTGCCGCTCACACGGCTGACGTCCATCGGCGGGTTGAGTTGTCCGCAATAGCTCTGCGCGATATGGCATGTGTCGGGCGCGATTGACCGCGTCCACGGCGTTATTGGCCCGAACGCGGAAATGTCGGCGCGCACGAGCGAGCTCGATGAATCGCGCCCCTACGGACTCGGTGCACCCGCAAACGCACAGGATGTGCCGGCAATCTGCGTCAGGCGCGTGAGCGGCAGGCTGCCGGTACCGTAGCCGGGCAGAGTCGAACTCCAGGTGACCGTGCCGGTGCTGCAGCTGTCGAAGGTGAAGGTCAGCGTGCCCCACGGCGTGTCGGTCACGTCGCCGGGTTTGAAGTTCGGCGGGAATTTCGCGCCGTGCGCGAGGATTGCGGGCAGGGTCACGCTGTTCTTGCTCGTGTCGTAGGTCCCTTGCGCGTAGATCCAGTTCTGGCCGCTGCCGTCCGGTGCGAACGTGAACCAGATCGCGATCACGCTGTTGCCGTTGCCGGTGAATTCGAGCTGGAAACCCTGACCGGCCTGGCTCGGGTCGTACCAGTTGCCGCTCAAGTAACCGCCGAGCGTCACCGGCACCGAATTCAGCACCAGTTTTCCGATCTTGTCCGCGCCGGTCTCCGTGAACCACAGGTTGCCGTCGGCGCCCGTGACGATCTGGCTCGGCTGGCCGACAGTGGGGATGGTGAAGGCCGTGATCCTGCCGTCGGGCGTGATGCTCGAGACCGCGTTCTCGAAGCGCTCGACGAACCACATGTTGCCGTCCGGTCCCTGCGTGATGCCTTGCGGTGCGGAATAGCCGACGCTGTCGGTGATGTCGAACGCGTTGCGGCTGTCGTTCGCGTTGCGCACGTCGACGCGCCCGGTGCTGCGCGGGCTGCAGCCGCCGCAACCGTCGCCGACCGCCGTGAACCACAGCGAACCGTTCGGACCGGACGCGATGCTGCCTTGCAGGGAATGGTCGCCGCCCGTTTCCGTGATCGCACCCTGCGGCGTCACGCTGCCGAGCAGGCCCGTGCCGGTTTCGACGAACCACACGTTGCCGTCGGCGGCGAGCGCGATGCCTTCCGGCACGGCGGTCGGACTCGGCGTGGCGAATTCCGTGATCGTGCCCTGCGGCGTGATGCGGCCGACCTTGCTCGCGTTCTTCTCGGTGAACCAGAGGTTGCCGTCCGCGCCGACCGCGATGCCGAAAGGACCCGCCGACGCGGTCGGCAACGCAAACGTCGTGTACGTACCCGACGTGGTCACGCGATCGATGCGGTTGTTGACCGGATCGGTCGCCCACATCGCGCCGTCCGGTCCGGCCACGACGGACACCGGCCCGCCGGGCCCCGGCGGATACGGCCCCGGCGTCTGGTAGATCGTGACGGTGCCGTTCGGATCGATCTTGCCGATCGCAAACGACGTGCTTTCGGTGAACCACACGTTGCCGTCCGGACCGCGTGCGATCCCGAGCGGCTCCGCGCCGGCAGGTCCGGAAACGCCGTTGGGCAGCGCGTATTCGACGATGGTGGGCACGGCACTCGCAGGTGCCGCAGTGGCGGCGAGCAGCGCCGCGGCGACGCCGCTGGCGAGCGCGCAGTGTCGAATCGAAGTCGGGACGGTTTTCATTATCGGTTCTCCGGGATGTGACGCGAACAGGATCGACACGCCTGCTGCGCCGGGCGCATCTTCGCCGCGGCGTCGCGTTCGCGCACCCCCGCCCGCTGGCGTCGTGCACACCTGCGACGTGTCCGTGCGCGTCTTCCCCCAAGCCGGCCACGCTCGCGCCCGGCTGAAAGAGCGCTGCGCGCGCGCGGCGTCGCGCGCTTGTCATCGCACGCACGCGAATCTGTCATCGCCGTTTTGCGGCGACGTCACGCGCGGCGCCTATGGTGCGCGCGTCGCGTCCAGCCAAGGGAGTGCCCATGACGATTTCGACCGAACGCCGCGATTTCCTGCGTCTCGCTGCAGGCGCCGCCGCGGCCGCGGTGCTGCCGCCGAGCATCCGCAAGGCGCTCGCGATTCCGGCGCACTCGGCGACGGGGACGATCCAGGACGTGCAGCACATCGTCGTGCTGATGCAGGAGAACCGCTCGTTCGACCACTATTTCGGCACGCTGCGCGGCGTGCGCGGCTTCGGCGACCCGCGCGCGCTGCCGCTGCCCGGCGGGGCGCCGGTGTGGCAGCAGCCGGACGGTGCCGGCTACGTGTTGCCGTTCCATCCGACCGCGCAGGGTCTGGGGCTGCAATTTCTCGAAGACCTGCCGCACGACTGGAACAGCACGCACGCCGCGTGGAACAACGGCAATTGGAACGAGTGGATCGCGGCGAAAGGTTCGACCGCGATGGCTTACTACGCGCGCGAGGACATTCCGTATCATTTCGCGCTCGCCGATGCGTTCACGATCTGCGATGCCTACCACTGCTCACTGCTCGGCCCGACCGATCCGAACCGGTATTACCTGTGGACCGGCTGGGTCGGCAACGACGGCAACGGCGGCGGTCCCGTGATCGACAACGCCGAGGCGGGCTACGACTGGAGCACGTACCCCGAACGCCTGCAGGGCGCGGGCGTGACCTGGAAGATCTATCAGGACGTCGGCGACGGCCTGACCGCGGCAGGCTACTGGGGCTGGACCAGCGACGCCTACATCGGCAACTACGGCGACAATTCGCTGCTGTATTTTCACCAGTACCAGAACGCCGTGGCGGGCGACCCGCTGTTCGAGCGCGCACGCAGCGGCACGAACGTGAAAGTGTCCGGCACGCTGTTTGATCAGCTGCAAGCCGACGTGGCTAACGGCACGCTGCCGCAGGTGTCGTGGATCGTCGCGCCGGAGGCGTACACCGAGCACCCGAACTGGCCGGCGAACTACGGCGCGTGGTATCTGGCGCAGGTGCTGGAGATCCTGACGTCCAATCCGGACGTCTGGAGCAAGACCGCGCTCATCGTCACCTACGACGAGAACGACGGCTTTTTCGATCACGTCGTGCCGCCGTTTCCGCCGCTCGCGCGCGCGAACGGACTCTCGACCTGCGACGTGAGCGGCGAGGCGTTCGCCGGCAACGGCACGTACGTCGCGGGCCCGTACGGGCTGGGCGTGCGCGTGCCGATGCTGGTGATCTCGCCGTGGAGCAAGGGCGGTTGGGTCTGCTCGCAGGTGTTCGATCACACCTCGGTCATCCGCTTCATCGAGCGGCGCTTCGGCGTAATGGAACCGAATATCTCCGCCTGGCGCCGCGCGGTATGCGGCGATCTGACGGCGGCGTTCGATTTCGCCAATCCGGACGCCGCGCCGGCGCCGCTGCCGTCGACGCAAACCTACGCGCCGCCGGACAACGTGCGGCACGGCGACTACCAGCCCAGCGTGCCCGCGCAGCAAGCGATGCCGTTGCAGGAACCCGGCCTGCGTCCGGCGCGCGCGCTGCCGTACCGGCTCAGTGTGGACGGCCGCATCGACGCGGCGAACGGGCGCTACGTGCTCGATTTCGCCAACGACGGCCAGGCCGGCGCCGCGCTGCTGGTGCTTGCGGCGAACCGCAGCGACGGGCCGTGGACGTACACGCTCGAAGCCGGCACCACGCTGTCGGACTACTGGAGCGCCGTGGCGGTGACCGGCGGCTTGTACCGTCTTGCCGCGTACGGTCCGAACGGCTTCCTGCGCGCATTCGAAGGCGACATCGCCACGGCACTTGCCGGCGCGAATCCGGAAATCGCCGCACGCTACGACACGGTGCAGCGCGCGCTCACGCTGGCGTTGGCCAACAGCGGCACGCAGGCGTGCACGCTGACCGTGACGCCGAACTTCTACCCGCTCGGCGGCGCGCGCACGATCCTGCTCGGCGCGGGCCAGAGCACCGAGATCGCGCTGCCGCTCGCCGCCAGCGGAAACTGGTACGACGTCTCGATCACGTCCGATAGCGACGCGCAGTATCTGCGCCGCATCGCCGGGCGGCTCGAAGACGGGCAGCCGGGCTTCAGCGATCCGGCGTTCGGCCAGGCCGCCGACCGCGTTTACGGCGACGGTTTCGAAGGATAAGGCGCAGCAACGGCCGAGGACGTGGGACGTGGGACGTGGGACGTGAGACGTGAGACGAGGTCCGAGGTCCGCGTCCCAATCACCTCTCCCGCAGGCGGGAGAGGTCGCCGCGCAGAGCGCGGCGGGTGAGGGCGGCGGGTGACGTTGCCGAGGGACTTGGCGTCGCCCCTCACCCTCTTCCCCAAGGGCAGCTTGAGGGAGAGGGAGCCAAACGGTCCGGCGTTGTCCGTAGAGCGGCGCGACACTCCCGCCTCTCCGACTGGCCGGTGAGGGTGGCAGGTAACGTTGCCGAGGCAATTGGCGCCACCCCCTCACCCCAACCCTCTCCCCGACGCTGCGCGTGAGGGAGAGGGAGCCAAACGGTCCGGCGTTGTCCGTAGAGCGGCGCGACACTCCCGCCTCTCCCACTGGCGGGTGACGGCGGCGGGTAACGTTGCCGAGGCAATTGGCGCCACCCCCTCACCCCAACCCTCTCCCCCACGCTGCGCGTGAGGGAGAGGGAGCCCAATGCCGCGCGCTGTTCGGTCGCGAACCGCGCGACGTTTTTCCCGGTATCGCACAATCACGCCGGACCCATGAAGCAAAACGTCTCGCTTCTCGATTTCGCGCTGGCGGCGTTCATCGCCGGCGCGTTGCTCGCCCTGCTCGACGCCTGGGTAGTGGCGCGTCACGGCTCGCCGCTCGGCTGGGCGATGCGCAGCAGCATGTCGGTCAGTTTCGCCGGCCTGTTCGCGTTCGTGCGCGCGCAGGCACGCAGCACGCGCAAGGTGCAGACGGCGGCGGAGCCGGCGCGCGCCGCGGCGCTGACGTTCGCACCGGAACCTTCGCTCGCCGTGCTGTACGTCGTGCGCGATTCGCGTTTCGCCCATCGCGCCGGGTTCGACATCGAGATCGGCGGCAGCCTGCGCGCGCAAACGCGTGGGCGCACGTTCGTGCGCCTGCTGCTCGAACCGGGTCGCCATTACGTGGCGAGCCGCCATCCGCTCAGCGGCGCACGCACCGAATACACGCTCGACTGCGCCGCAGGCCAGGTGATTTACCTGCAGCAGGATTTGGGCTGGGGCTGGTCGCAGCCGCGCCAGCAATTGCGCCTGCTCGACGCCGCCGATGCGCAGGCGCGCATCGCGCGCTGCCGCATGTTGCAGATCCTAGCGCCGGCGCAGCAGCGCGCCACCGCGTGACCCGTGCGCCGTGCGCGCGCGACCGTCAACCGAACCGATCCCTTCGCGTTAAGCACGCGGTGACTGCCGACGGCACGCGTGCGTGCGCGTCGGTCTCGCCCGGCGGACCGAGGGATGCGGCATGGCACAGCAGGCAGCGGACGCAGCACGCGCCGGCGGCGCGTTCGAGCGCTATGCCGGGCTCGATGCCCCGGCCGTCGCACGTGCGCAGCGCGCAGCGGTCGCCCTGGGCTCGCACCGGCTGGACGAGGCCGAGCGTGAACTCGCCGCGCTGGCGCCCACGACGCTGCGTCATCCTGAGATGCTGCGCCTGCTCGGCACGGTGCGCCTGCTGCGCGGCCGCTGCGGCGATGCGATTGCGGCCCTGACGGTAGGCTGCGCGCTGCGGCCTCACGATCCGCTGCTGTTCGCGGCGCTCGGCGGCGCGCACGAGCGCGTCGGGGATTATTCAGCCGCGCTCGAGGCCTCGGCGCGCGCGTGTGCGCTCGGTCCCGATATCGCGGCGTGCTGGTCGAATCGCGCGCGCCTGCTGCGCGCGGTGGGCGACCGTGCCGGTAGCGCTGAGGCACTCGCGCGCGTGCTGGCGCTGGAACCCGGGCACGTCAACGCGCAGCTGCAATGCGCCGACGCGCTGCAGGCCGAGGGTCGCCACGCGGAAGCGGCGGCGGCATATCGCGACGTCGCGCGGCGCCATCCGGATCGCGCCGGACTCGCCTGGTGGGGGCTCGCGTGCCTGCGTCCGTTGCCGTTCGATGGGACCGACATCGACGCGATGCGCGCCGCGCTCGCGCGCCCCGGCGCCGGCCGGCAGCACTACGTCGCAATCAACTTCGCGCTCGCGCACGCGCTCGAACAACACGGCGACATGGCGGCAGCGTGGACGGCGCTGAGCCGCGCGCACGCACTCGCACAGCGGGACGAACCGTGGGACGCGACGGCGTTTTCGAACCTCGCTGCGGCGCTGCGCGCTACGCCGCCAGCGCACGCCAGCGGCGACGGGGCTGCGTCGGCGGAAGCAATTTTCATCGTCAGCCTGCCGCGCTCGGGCTCGACATTGCTCGAGCAGATCCTGGCATCGCAGTCGGCCGTCGCTGCGGGCGGCGAGACGCCGCTGCTGCGTCAACTGCTGCTCGATGCTGCGGCCGGAGCGAGGCGCGATCTCGCCGCATGGCAGGCAAACGCCGGCGCGGCGGACTGGCAAGCCCTCGGCGAGCGTTATCGCGCGCAGACGCGCCCCTGGCGCGGCACGCGAGCGCTGTGCACCGACAAGATGCCGGGCAATTGGCTGTTCATCGGTGCGATCCTCGCCATGCTGCCGCGCGCACGCGTGATCGTGCTGCGGCGCGACCCGCTCGAGACCACGCTCGGCTGCTACCGCACGTACTTCACCAGCCAGGCCTACGCGCACGCGTTCGAGGATCTGGCCGCGTACTGGCGTGATTTCGATCGCACCACGCGGTATTGGTGCGCGCAGGCGCCGCAACGCGTCTGCGCGATCGACTACGAAACCCTGGTCGATGCGCCGCAGCACACGATTCCTGCGCTGCTCGAATTCTGCGGACTGCCCTTCGAAGCGGCGTGCCTGACGCCGCACACGACCGTGCGCCGCATCGATACGCCGAGCGCCGGACAGGTGCGGCAGCCGATCCACGCGCCCGTGCGCCGTGCGCACGCCTACGCGCCGTGGATCGAACCGCTGCGTCAGGCGCTGGCCGGCGGCTGACGCCGCCGGCTTACGACGTCACGCCCGCGTCGGCGGCCGGGACGGGCTCCGCGGCGCCGTGCTGAAAGCGCTCGACGCGATTGCGCCCGAGGTCTTTGGCGCGATAGAGCGCGCGGTCCGCGGCGCGGAACAGTTCGTCGACCGAGCCGAATGCGTGTTCGCGCGTGCTCGCCACGCCGACGCTGATCGTGATCGGGGCATCGTTCGACATCGTCGCCTGCACCGTGCGGCGCAGCGCTTCGGCCAGCGCGCTCGCTTCGTGCGTGTCGGCGCCGGGGAGGATCACGGCGAATTCCTCGCCGCCGAAACGGCACACGCTGTCGCCGCGGCGCACGCCGTGCGAGAGATGTTCGGCGACCAGCTTGAGGACTTCGTCGCCGCGCGCATGGCCGTAGTGGTCGTTGAACTGCTTGAAATGGTCGATGTCGACCACGGCCAGCGCGAGCGCGCCCTGGGTGCGCCGCGCGCGCTCGAATTCGATGCCGGCCTGTTCGTCGAAGTAACGCCGGTTCGGCACCTTGGTCAGCGTGTCCGTGCGGCTTTGCAGGCGCAGGTCGCGCAGACGGCTCGCGAGTGCGAGCGAGAGCAGCACCATCTCGAGCAGCGATCCGACCTGGAAGCCGTTCTGCGTCAGCGCATTGTGCGGCAGCAGGCCGAACACCTTGAACATGTACGTCATGACGCCGAGCAGCAGCATGCCCCAGGCGATCATGAAGAAGCGTGCCGGGCGGTAGCCCTTGATCAGCCCGAGCGTGCCGAGCACGATGATCATGACGGTCACGATCACGGTCAGCAGCGCCAGCGGCAGGATCAGCGTGCCGTAGGACAACGCGAACGACGCCAGCAGTGCGAGGCACGCCATCACCTGCAGGCCGATTGCGACGCGGTCGAGCCGCGGCGCGAAGCTGCGCGTCTCGAGAAACGAACGCGTGAACTGCATGCCGAAAATCAGCGCGAGCGAGAGCATCACGAGCAGCGACTGGTTGCCCCAGTCCGGGCTGTGCGGCCACAGGAACTCGAACGCGATGCCGTTGTGGATGGCGAAATACAGGCCGTAACTGGTCGCGTACAACAGGTAGTAGAAGAACGCCCGATCGCGCACGATCAGGAAAATGAAAAAGTTGTACATGACGAGCACGAGAAACCCGCCGTAATACACGCCGTAGGCAAGTTGCTCGCGGCTGAGCGCGCCGATCAGGCCGCCGGTCTCGTACAGCGAGAGGCTCAGGTCCACCGGGCCGTCCGACGCGCCGCGCACGTAAAACGTGCGTTGCGCGTGCGGCGGAATTTCGAGCTGGAACAGAAAATCGCGGTGCGCAAACGCGCGCGTATCGAAATCGGTGCGGTCGCCGGTGGCGTCGTGATGCCAGCTGCCGTCGGCCTGCGGCGACCAGACGTCCAGATAATCGATCAGCGGATAGTCCTCGCGCAGGATCACGCTGCGCGCGGTGTCGCGATCGTTCTCAAGCGTAAAGCGCGCCCACCAGGCAGAACGCGTGAAGCCGAAGTTCGTGCCGCGCTCGGGCACCGGCTTGAACGCGGTCGAAGCGCGCACGGCGTCGAAATCGAGCTTTGCGGTGGGGTCTTCGAGGACCTCGAGCGTGGCGCCGAGCGGTCGCCCTTCGAGCGCACCATCGACTTTCATCGTCGCAGCCCGCACACTGGCGTACAGCACAAGCACCAGCGTCGTCAGCATCAATACAAATCGCAGCCGGAAAGCGGGCATCGCACGGGCGCCCCTGTCGCCCTGGCTTGGAACCAAAAACGCGCCAAGAATAGCAGGCGGGGGCCGCTTGGCGGGAAGGCGGGGAGGGGAAATGCGAATCGGTCGTATCGGATGGGCCGCGATGGCCCTGGGTCTGGGGGCGTGCGCCCCGGCGGAAAAGCCGCTCGACAACGGCGCGGCCGTGGCCGGCGGCGATGGCGCGATCAGCCTGTCGCAGGGCTGGGGCGCGGACCAGCAGCAGCGCGCCTGGTTCGATTCGTTCGGTTCGCGTCTGATTCCCACGGCGTGGCTGCAAGCGCTGGAACAGCCGAACGGCTCGCAGCGTTTCGCCGATTCCGCCTATCTGGACGCCTTCGGCTTCCTGGTCCAATCGCCGACCGCGGCCAATCCGCAGGGGTTTCCGGTCGGCTTCACCCAGACCAAAGCGAACGACGGCACGGCGTGGACCGGCCTGGGCTGCGCCGCCTGCCACACCGGCGAGGTGCGCTACCGCGGCACGCGCGTGCGGCTCGACGGCGGCCAGGGCATGCTCGATTTCGACGGCTTTGAAGGCGCCTTGGTGCAGGCCCTGGGCACCACGGCGAGCGATCCCGCGCGTTTCGAGCGTTTCGCGCGCACGCTCAACGTGGCGCCCGAGGCGCAGCCCAAGCTGAAGGACGACGTCGCCGCGCTCGCTGCCAAGCTCGAGCGGCGGCACACGATGAACGCCGTACCGGTGCCGTACGGGCACGGGCGGCTGGATGCCTTCGGCCAGATCTTCAATGCCGTCGCGAGCGATTTCCTGAATCTGCAGGAAAACCGCCGTGCACCGGACGCCCCGGTGAGCTACCCGGTGCTGTGGGACGCGCCGCACCTCGACGTCGTGCAGTGGAACGGTTCTGCGCCGAACGACGGCCCCGGCCCGCTGCTGCAGAACGTGACCACGGCGCTGGCCGTATACGGCGACCTGAACGTCAACGTCGAGAAAGGACTGGACGGCTATCCGTCCAGCATCGACTTCGACCGCCTCGGTGAAATCCAGGACGATCTGTACGCGCTGAAAGCGCCGCCGTGGCCAGCGGCGTTGTTCGGCGCACTGGACGGCGCGCGCGTGCAGCGCGGCGCCGCGGTGTACGCGAAGGAATGCCAGGGCTGCCATGTGCTGTCCGATCGCAACGACAAGCAGCGCAAGCTGCACGCGACGCTCACGCCGGTGGCGGAGGTCGGCACCGACGCGCGCATGGTGGACAATTTCCTGGCCGCCAACGGCAAGACGGGCGCATTCGAAGGCCGCAAGGAAGGCGTCGTCGTCGGCCCTGTGTTCGCGGCGCAGGCGAACACGCCGGACCTCGTCGTGCACGCCGCTGTCGGCGCGGCATTGCGCCACCCGGTAGAAGCCGTGCGCGAGGCCGTGACCGGATATCACAAAGTATACAAAGCGGCGGTCGACGCGCACCCGGACCACTACAAGGCCCGTCCGCTGAGCGGCGTCTGGGCGTCCGCGCCTTACCTGCACAACGGCTCGGTGCCGAGCCTGAGCGAGATGCTCAAGCCGCCGGCGGAGCGCATGACCGCGTTCTACGTCGGCAGCCGCGAATACGATCCCGTGGCGGTGGGCGTGGCGGTCGACGTGCAGACGCACGCGAGCCGGTTCGACACCACGCTGCCCGGCAACTCGAACGCCGGCCACACGTACGGCACGGCGCTCGATGCGGAGACGAAGAAGGATCTGCTCGAGTATTTGAAGAGCCTTTGACGCGCGCGGTTTTGTAGGGGCGCGATTCATCGCGCCCGCTCTCTTTCCCCGATGCCCGGAAATCAAGTGCGGGTTCGATGAATCGAACCCCTACGAAGCGCGAGACGCCGCATTGCGCGCAGGGGCGCGATTCATCGCCCTCTAGGGTTGAAGGTCAAAAGCGGGTTCGATGAATCGAACCCCTACCGAGCGTGCGACATCGTGCTGCGCGTAGGGGCGCGATTCATCGCGCCCGCTTTTCGTGTGGCGTTGGGACAAGACCAAAAGCGGGGTCGATGAATCGACCCTACGAAAATCGGCGCGCGGGCTGGATTTACGCTGCGCGCTGCCGCAGGCGCGCAAACCACTCCTCGACGCTCGGCGGTGCTTCGTCGCCGAGCAGCCCGCCGACGATTTCGCGGCCCAGGATGCGATATGCCTCGAATTGCGCCTCGGCGAAGAACTGCTGGCTGGTGGGTTCGTCCGGGAACGCGGGGTGGGCGCGCCAGTAGGCATACAGGTCGGCGCTCAGGTTCGCGCACAGTACCGGGCGGATGTAGAGGATGTCGCCGCGGCTGCCGTCGGCGTAGCGGATCGTGCCGAGGGCGTACGGGCGCTGCATCAACGCCTTGTCGCGCTGGTGATACAGCGTGTCGGCGGACAGGTCGATCTCGGCGCCGAAATCCACGCGCACGCGTTCGATCGCCTGGCCGAGGTCGCCGAGCGTGGTCTGCGGATCGGCACCGGCGTCGGTCACGATCAGCCAGCGCACGCGGCGCCGGACCAGTTCGTACAGGCCGAGATTCTCGAAGCCGCCGCCGTCGGACAGGTGCACGTGGCGCGTGCGTTCGTCCAGGCCGACGCCGAGCATTTCGCGCAGGATGAAGATCCACCACCAGGGCCGCAGCGGATCGCGCTCGTTCGCGCAGCGCGGGTTGTGGCCCCAGAAGCCGAGCCGCACGTTGAGCAGCGCCATCAGCGCGGACAACGCGCGCGCCTTGGTCGCCCACATGTTCGGATCGACCGCGGCACCGGACGTCGTCATCGCGCTCGACAGCGCGAACTGGCCGTGTGCGTAGGAATCGATCGTGCGCCAGCCGGTCGCCTCGCCGCCGACGTACAGCGCCGAGGCGGCGAAACTCGCACCCTGGCGGGCGCGCCGGCGCTCGTTGTCCGAACTCGTGGTGTTCAGCGTGGTGTTGATCAGGTGCAACGGTGCGCCGTTGTCGGGCGTCAGTTCGCGCAGGTCGAAATTGCCCGGATCCTGCTTCAGCCCGCCGGCGACGCGCGGCAGGAACGCATCGCTCAGGCGTGCGCGGTAGTAGGCATGGATCGAGACGCGGTTGATGTTGCTCGCGAAGGCGAGCAGCACCGCGAC
>Ga0068856_100004105_pt1 | contig 14555 bp, 11 predicted proteins | sample KBSCornC62_FD_66595 | JGI IMG/M metagenome (GOLD analysis project Ga0068856, IMG submission 66595) | Corn rhizosphere microbial communities from Kellogg Biological Station, Michigan, USA - KBS Corn C6-2 | ecosystem: Host-associated > Plants > Roots > Rhizosphere > Soil ...
TGAGGGCCGAAGTCGCTCGACCAGCGCATTTTTCGCAACGTTGGCTATCGTGCTCCAGCCGCGGGCCTCATCCTCGATCAGCGCGTCCATCTCATCGCCGTAGCGATCGCGCCAAGCGGCGGGATAGAGCCGGGTCAGCCAATGATGAGGCTTCGTTGGCATCAGCTCCACGCCAACCTTGCGGCGCCGACGCTGACGATCCGCTGCAGAGTGTGCATCTTCGCGGCGAAGACCCGCTGACCAAGTTCCGTCAGTCGATAGGGTTTGCGCCGGTCCTCGGCCGGCAGCGGCTCGATCCAGCCTTGCTGCTCCAGCCGGGCGATGGCTCCGTACAATGTGCCCGGGCCGAGGCGGGAGCCGCACATCTGCTGGATGTCGTCGAGCATCGCATGCCCATGCTTCGGCCCTTCCGCCAGGCTGGCGAGCACCAGCAACTGCGGGTCGGAAAAGTGAGCGTCCGTTGGATGGGGTGCTACGTCGTGAGAACTACGCATCACGTAGTAATATCGGAACTTGCATCGCTGCGCAAGCCTCGGCCGTTGACGCGCACCATTTCCCCCGTCGGAGCATCGGAGAGCAGCCGTTCTAGAATGAATCCGGCGACCACCTCCGGCGGCTTCACGTCTTCCGGTTCTTCGCCCGGGAAGGCGAGAGCGCGCATTCTGGTTCGGGTCGCGCCTGGGTCGATCACATGAACCCGAATCTTGCCAACCGTCTGCGTTTCATCGGCGTAGGTGAGGAGCAAGTTTTCCAGCGCCGCCTTGGATGAGCCGTATGCACCCCAGAAGGCGCGCGGCACATGGCCGACGGACGATGTGACGGCGACGACGTCGCCCTGCGCCTTGCGAAGCATCGGATCGAACGCGGCGATCAACGCCTGGTTGGCCGATACATTCAAGGTCAGCAGTCGCGCATATTCCTTTGCGTCGATGTCCTGCACCGGCGACAGCGAGCCGAGCATCGCCGCATTGAGCATCAGGATGTCGAGCTTCTCCCAACGTGCGGCGACGGCTGCCGCAAGCTTGCCGACGCCTTCGCCCTCGGTGAGATCGAGCGGCGCGATGGTCGCGCTTCCGCCGGCCTGATGGATCCGCTCTTCCACTTCCTCGAGAGCAGCGCTGCTTCGGGCGACCAGGATCACGTGCGCCCCGGCTTTCGCGAGCGCTTCGGCGGTCGCTGCGCCGATGCCGCGGCTGGCTCCGGTGACGAGGGCGAACTTGCCGGAAAGGGGTTTGTCGTTCATCGCCGCCGCCCTAGAGCCAAGGCATGCGAATGAAAACCGCGTTGCTCTGTCTGCTACCGCTGCTCGCCAGCGGGACAGCAGTTGCGCAAGGACCGGTGGAGCTCACGCCGGCTCAGGCGGCGCACTTCCAGAAGCTGGCGGCCGAGGTGTTGTTCTGGTCCGACGCGGAGCGGGACCGCAATTTCCGGCGGATGGAGCGGATCTTCCCGTCGATCCGGGTAGCGGCCGCCCACCATGTACATCCGCTCCCGCCGGGCAAGTCGCTGGTGTCCGCGCTCGGAGGTTCGGGCTCGGTCGATCATATGATGGAGCAGCTCGAGGTGGTCGGGCTTCTGGTGCTTCAGGACGGGAAGGTTCGGCTGGAGCGCTATCACGGGGGCTTGGGGCCGAATGACCGCTGGACCAGCTTTTCCGTCGCCAAGTCGCTGACGTCGAGCCTGGTCGGGGCAGCGATGAAAGACGGGTATATCAAGTCGCTGGACGATCCGGTGACGCGCTACATCCCCGAGCTCAAGGGCAGCGCCTACGAGGGCGTAACCGTCCGCCAGCTGCTGACGATGACCTCGGGTGTGAAGTGGAACGAGGATTATACCGATCCGAAATCCGATGTGGCGCGGATGCTCTCGACGCCCGCGCCACCGGGCGAAAACCCGACCGTCGCCTATATGCGCAAACTGCCGCGCGAGGCGCCGCCGGGGACCGAGTGGGTCTACAAAACGGGCGAGACGATGTTGGTGGGCGTGCTAGTCGAGAAGGCGACCGGGAAGACTCTCGCCGACTATCTCTCCGAGAAGATCTGGCGTCCTTACGGCATGGAGAAGGACGCCTTTTGGGAAGTGGACGCGGGCGGCGGCAATATCGGCGGCTGCTGCGTCTCGGCCGCGCTGCGCGATTACGGCAGAGTAGGGCAGTTCTACCTGGACGGCGGCCGAGCCGGAGGAAAGCAGGTTCTCCCTTCAGGGTGGATCAAACAGGCCACGTCCAAGCAGGCCGAGATCGGTGAACCTGGCTTCGGCTACGGCTACCAATGGTGGACGGAATCCAACGGAAGCTATGATGCGATCGGCATTTTCGGACAGATGATCCACGTCGATCCCGGGCACCGGCTGGTGATCGTAACGTTGAGCAATTGGCCGAGGCCGACTGACGACGCTCTCTCGGGGAAACGGCGAGCGCTGGTGAAGCGGATTACGGAGGTCGTTGCGGCGGGTTAGTTTCGACGCAGAGTTCGTTCGACCGCATCTTTCCAACCTGCGACAAGTGCATTTCGAAGCGACGAAGACATTTTGGGCTCAAACCGAGTTGCAGGCGTCCAAGTCCGCGAGACTGACCGGAGATCGGGCCACATGCCCACCGCAAGGCCGGCAAGGAAGGCGGCTCCGAGCGCGGTCGTTTCGATGTTTGACGGTCGTTCCACGGGCACCTCGAGGATGTCGGCAAGGAATTGGCAGAGCCAATCGTTTGCCGTCATGCCGCCATCCACGCGGATCGCCGCGGGAGCCGAGGCCCCGTCGGCCGCCATCGAGGTCAGAAGATCGCGGGTCTGGTAGCCGACCGCTTCCAGCGCGGCCCGTGCGAGGTGAGCATGGGTCGTGCCAAGGGTGAGGCCGCTGATCGTCCCGCGCACATCCGAATCCCAATAGGGCGCGCCCAACCCGACAAAGGCTGGGACCATGTAGACGCCGTGACTGTCCGGCAAGCCAGCCGCAAGACTGGCAGTGGCGCTTGCCTCCGCGATCACACCAAGCCCGTCGCGAAGCCATTTGACCGCCGCGCCGGCGATAAAGATCGAGCCTTCCAGCGCGTAGGTGATCTTGCCGCCCAGACGGTAGGCAGGAGTGGTGAGCAACTGGTGTTTCGAGGACACCGCCTCCGAGCCCGTGTTGAGCAACATGAAACAACCGGTGCCGTAGGTCGATTTAACCATCCCGGGCTCAAAGCAGGCCTGCCCGAACAGCGCGGCCTGCTGGTCGCCAGCGATGCCGGTGATCGGAATGGCTTGCCCTAGCAGGTGCGGCTCGGTCGCTCCAAAGTCGCGGCTGTTGTCGTGGACCTCGGGAAGCATCGCCTCGGGAACCTTGAAAAGGCGGCAGAGCTCTGGGTCCCAACGCTGGCAGTGAATGTCGTAAAGCAATGTCCGGCTCGCGTTGGTGACGTCGGTCCCGTGGACCGTCCCGCCGGTCAGCCGCCACAGGAGGAAGGTGTCGATCGTGCCGAAGGCGAGTTCGCCACGCTCCGCCGCGGCTCTCGCGCCAGTCACAGAATCGAGAATCCAGGCGATCTTGGTCGCGGAGAAATAGGGATCGAGTAGGAGGCCCGTCTTGCTTCTGACTTCCGCCTCGTATCCTTGAGCTTTGAGGTTGGCGCATGTGTCAGCGGTCCGGCGGTCCTGCCAGACGATTGCGTTATGGATCGGCTTACCCGTCGATCTTTCCCAGACGACGACCGTTTCGCGCTGATTGGTAATTCCGATTGCGGCCACGCGGCTCGGATCGAGTCCGCTGTCGGCGACGGTCGCGCGACAAACCTCGACAGCGCTGGTCCAAATCTCCTCCGGGTCATGCTCGACCCAACTCGGCCTCGGGTAGTGCTGGGTCAGCTCGCGCTGAGCGGATGCGATCGGCCGCGCGGAGGAATCGAACAGGATGGCCCGGGTCGATGTGGTACCCTGGTCGATTGCGAGGATGTGGTCGGCGCGCATCGCGCCCAATGTATAGCCTAGCGGCTGGCGACCAGCGACAGGGGCGCGCCGCTTTCTTTTTCCTCGGCATCTGTCAGTTGTGTCGGATATTCACCCGTGAAGCAGGCGTCGCAGCGCTGCGGGCTGCCAAAGGCTCGCTCTTCGCCGAGTGCTCTGTACAGACCTTCGATCGAGATGAACGCGAGACTGTCGGCGTTGATGTAGTCGCGCATCTGCTCAACGCTCATCTGCGCCGCGAGAAGCTTGGCTCGTTCGGGTGTATCGACGCCGTAGAAGCAGCTGTGGCGGGTCGGCGGCGAAGCGATGCGCATGTGAACCTCGCGAGCGCCGGCGTCGCGCATCATCTGCACGATCTTCAATGATGTCGTGCCGCGAACAATGGAGTCGTCGATCAGGACAATGCGCTTGCCATCGATTAGCGCCGAATTCGCGTTGTGCTTGAGCTTGACGCCCAGGTTACGAACTTCCTGACTGGGCTGGATGAAGGTTCGCCCGACATAGTGCGAACGGATGATGCCGAGCTCGAAGGGGATATTCGCCGCCTGCGCAAAACCGAGAGCCGCGGGGACGCCGCTGTCGGGCACCGGGACCACGAGATCCGCGTCAACCGGAGCTTCGCGCGAGAGTTCAGCACCGATGGCCTTGCGAACCTCGTAAACCGAAATCCCGTCCACGACCGAATCGGGACGCGAGAAATAGACGTGTTCAAAGATGCAGGGTCGCGGCTCGGCCCTGCCGAAGGGCCGGAACGAGCGGATGCCCTTGTCATTGACGACAACGAGCTCGCCCGGTTCGACGTCCCGGATGAACGTCGCGCCGATCATGTCCAGCGCCACGGTTTCCGAGGCGAAGATCGTCGCTTCGCCGAGTTTGCCCATTACCAGGGGCCGGATGCCCAGTGGATCGCGGCAGGCGATCAGACCTTCCTCGGTGAGGACGAGCAACGAATAGGCGCCCTCCACCTGCTTGAGCGCGTCGACCAGCCGGTCGAGCGGCGCTGAGCAGCTGGAGGTGGCGACGAGGTGGATGATCACCTCCGTGTCGCTGGTCGACTGGAAGATCGAGCCGCGGCGGTTCAGTGTCCGCCTCAGCTTCATCGCATTGGAAAGGTTGCCATTGTGCGCGACCGCGAACCCGCCGTCGTTCAAGTCGGCGAATAGCGGCTGGACGTTACGAAGAGCGGTCTCGCCAGTGGTCGAATAGCGGTTGTGGCCGATCGCGGCTCGCCCGGCGAGCTTTGAGATGACATCGTCGCGGTCGAAATTTCCGGCGACGTGCCCCATCGCCCGATGCGAATGGAAATGCACCCCGTCGAAGCTCGTGATTCCCGCTGCTTCCTGGCCTCTGTGCTGAAGTGCATGCAGTCCAAGGGCGACAAATCCCGCCGCATTATCCGCTCCCCAGATACCGAAAATGCCGCACTCCTCGTGAAGCTTGTCGTCATCGAACGGATTGGTGGTCAGCATGATTGGGCTCGCCCCCGCAGCGCCAAACGAGGCGCGTTGTCACGTGTTCGTCATATAAGGATGGGAGTTCCCTTTGTCGCCCCCGCCATGAACGAAACTTGAAGCAAACACGGTTGCAGCTGAGTCGCGCAGAATTGGCTTCGGGGCAGAAACAGCGGAAATGACGGTTTATCACGCCAGCGTCACGACGAAGCGAGACGAGATGGGGACCGAACCGGTTTCATCCGCATTCCGGATGCGTTGACTCCCACGAAAGAACGATCGCCCACCGATCGAGAAGGAGTTAATCATGAAGACGATCACAAAGCTTCTGGCTGGAGCAGCTGGTCTTGCCGCGATTGCGGCTGCAACGCCTGCAGCCGCCCAATATAGCGGCTATTACGGCAACAGCTACAACAACGGCTATTACAGCAATGGATACGGGTCCAGCGGTTACAGCAACGGCTATGGCTATAATGCCTACGGTAACGGCTACGTGAATGCCTCCGCGGCAGCCCAACAGTGTTCGGCTGCTGTCCAGAACCGGTTATCCAACCGGACCAGCATCGGCAGCATTCTCGGCTCGCTCGTTGGGCTGAACACCAACAACGCCCGAGTGGTTAGCATTACCGCCGAACGGCCAACGCGCACCGGAATGCGCATCGATGGTCTGGCGACCAGCGGGCGCGTGGCCTACAATAACTATGGGGCATACGGCGTCGGTGCCTACGGTGCTCTCGGTTATAACTATGCGCAGCAGGCCGATCTGTCGTTCCGCTGCAACGTCGACGCAAACGGCTACGTCCGCAGCGTAAATATCTACCGCAGATAAGCTTCTTGTGAAGTCACACCGGGGAAGCGTCGGCCGCGTGCCGGCGCTTTCTTTTTAGCCGGCGCGGCGATCGAGTTGCTCGACATACCAAGGCGTCAGCATCGTCACCTGGTTTTTCTTTTCCTTCTTGGGGGCGAGCCGGCCAAGATCGAACTCCTGGTCGAACTGCACTCCGAATCGGCCCCTCGTCGACCAGCGGACGGTGCCTGAGACGGGGCCGGCCCCGACGATGTCGATCACCAGATGGGTTCCGGGAGCAACCGCCCGGTTCGATTCGACCAGCGACCCGGTAATCGAGATATTCCGGAGCCGCACTTCCTCCGGCCGGCCGTCGATCGCTGCAATTGCCCTCCGCATCAGCCGCTGGCGCGGTTCGCGCAGGCACTGGAACCCGTCGGCCTCAACCCGGGTAGTGTTTGCGAGCGTGCGCGCGTCTTCAGCCGATACCGGTTTGCCGAAGATGTAGCCTTGAACGTGGCTGCACCCGAGCTCCCGAATCAGCGCGAGATCGTCATGAGTCTCAACCCCTTCCGCGCAGGTTTCCATCTCCAGGCTCTCGGCAAGGCTGACAATCGCCCGGATGATAGCGCTGTTGCGGCTGGTGGGTGACGCGGCTCCGCGAACGAAGCTCTGGTCGATCTTGATCTTGTCGAAAGGCGCCTTCTTCAAATAGCCGAGCGAAGAGTAGCCGGTGCCGAAATCGTCGAGCGCCAGACGAAGTCCCAGCTTCTTCAGTTTCGTGAACGTGTCGTCGGTCGAGTCGCCATCGGCGAGGAAAACACCCTCCGTGATCTCAAGCTCCACCTGCGCGGGATTGATCTTCGATTCCTCGAGCAATTCCGCGATCGAATCGACGATTCCCGGAGCGTTGAACTGGATGGGGGATAGATTGACGGCGACCCGAACGTTGTCCGGCCACTTTGCCGCTTCCGTCAACGCAGTCTCAAGCACCCAGTGGCCGATCTTGCCGATAAGTCCGCACTCCTCAGCGAGAGGAATGAACTTCGAAGGCGAGATGTCGCCGCGCACCGGATGTTTCCAGCGCACCAGGGATTCGAAACCGGAAACTTCCTCCGAGGCCGCCTGCACGATCGGTTGGTAAAGGACTTCCAGTTCGCCGCGTTCGATCGCCTGCCTGAGATCGCTTTCGAGCGCCTGACGATCGGCCGCTTCCGAATGCATTGAGGCTTCGTAGAAGCAATGCTTGCCCCGGCCCGCTGATTTCGCGGCATAAAGCGCGAGATCCGCGTTGCGGATCAGGCTGTCGGCACAGGCTCTGCCGGGGTCCCCGATGGCAATTCCCACCGATGCGCCGATCAGGATGCGGTTACCCTCTATGTTGTAAGGGCAGGATACTTGTTCGATCAGTGTCCGCGCGAGTGACTCAAGCAGGCCGATGTCGACAGTTCCGGGCAGGACCGCCTTGAACTCGTCGCCGCCCAGGCGTCCAACCTTTCCGTGTTCGCCCATTACGCTCTGCAGCCGGTCCGCAACTTCACGCAGAAGCGCATCGCCGATCGGGTGCCCCAGCGTATCATTGACGTTCTTGAAGCGATCGAGATCGATCAGGAAGAGGCTGCAGCCCTTCTGACGCCGAGCCGAATTCCGAAGCGCCTCCTCGAGCATTTGGCGCATCATTGCGCGGTTCGGCAGGCTAGTCAGTGAGTCGAAGCGCGCCAATCTCGCGATTTCGCGTTCCGATCGCCGCTGCTCGGTCAAATCGGTGCCGATCCCTCGGAAGCCGAGAAATCGCCCGCGGCTGTCGAAGATGGGATTGCCGGAGAGCGACCAGTGAACGTCCTGGTCGCTGGCGGCGCGAACAACCACATCCGAGAAGGGGAAACGCGCTGAGAGATGAAATCCGAGTGTCTTGCGCTCCTCGATCGATTCGTCACCCTCCGTGTCGACTGACAGGAGATCTGTGAACTGCCGCCCCAGAAGACCCGCTGCTTCACATTTGAAATCGTCGGCGAGTTGTTGCGAGACGTAGGACAGGGTTCCTTCGGGGTTGGTTTCCCAGAACCAGCCGCGGCCGCTGTTTTCGAACTCATCGACAAAGGTGAGGGCCTTGCGCGCCTCGGCGTCCAGGTTCAGCCGCCGGCGGCCGGCGGCGATCATGGTTCTTGCCGCGCCAACGCTATAGGCCGTCAGCAAGAGCGTTAGAGCTGCAATGCCGAGCGGGATGAATGGTGAAGGCGAGAAAAGGACCGCAGCGATGGTGGCGGCGAAGGCGTTCACGACCGACAGAGGCGGCGAGCTTATCGCGACAATGGCTGCCATTGCAAAGCCTGCACACATCCAGACTGGCACGCCAGCGTTGGGAGTGATTGCGGAATTAAGCGTGAGGTCGAGACCGAGGATCGTCCATAGCAGGCCGGTTGCGGCAAGATAGACGCACATCGCGCGGGCGACGGTGTGTGGGGCTACCTCCAATTCGCGACGCCAACGCAGCCCAAGTGCCGCGATAGCATCGAGCGCGAGCATCGCCGCAATCGCAATCGCCGGATTCGAGAATGACAGGAGCTCGGCCAACTGCGGATAACGAGCGAGACACGCGCCGCCGAGCAGCAGGTGGGTAGAGCCAAGCAAGAGTGCCGCATGATCGCTGCCGTTGATGCGCCATTCGGCAAGCGAGTTGTTTTCGGATGTTTCCGCTGTTCTGACGTCGAACCAGAGTGCCTCGTGAACGGACGCACGCTCCGGCTGATCGGGCGCCAGGCTTACGGCTTTCGAAAAACGCGCTCGCGGCATCGATTTTACGCGCCCTCCTCGCGGAGGACTCCCCACATGAACGCCGATCTTTACGCGCAACGAGTTAACGGCGCGGCAAAGAGATGTGGTTACCGAAGCCTTAGAAGTTGGCTTTGCTAACTTTCGTTGGGGAGAAAATCAGGAACGGAAAGATAGCGTTCGCCCGTATCGTAATTGAAACCGAGCACCCGGGGATGATTGCCCAATTCGGGAAGCTTCTTGGCAATGGCTGCCAAAGTCGCACCCGAAGACACTCCGACCAGCATCCCTTCTTCCCGTGCTGCCCGACGTGACATCTGCTTTGCTTCATCGCCGCTTACGGTGATGGCGCCGTCGATTGCCTGGAGGTCGAGATTTTTCGGGATCATTCCCGTGCCGATTCCTTGAATCGGGTGAGGTGAAGGTTGGCCGCCGCTGATTACCGCCGAAACATCGGGCTCGACTGCAAAAACCTTCAAATTGGGCCAGGCCTTCTTCAACACGTGTGATACGCCGCTGACATGGCCGCCGGTGCCGACGCCGGTTATCAGCACATCGATCGGCTGGTCCCGGAAATCCGCCAGGATTTCTTCGGCGGTGGTGCGCTCGTGAACCTCGATATTCGCAGGATTTTCGAACTGCTGCGGAACCCACGCGTCAGGCGTTTCCGACGCGATCTGCTGGGCCTTCTCGATCGCGCCCTTCACGCCAAGTTCCTTGGGGGTCAGCACGAGTTCTGCTCCGTAGGCGAGCATCAGCCGGCGCCGCTCGATGCTCATGCTGTCCGGCATTACGAGGACGGCGCGGTAGCCCTTCACGGCCGCGACCATGGCTAAGCCGATGCCGGTGTTGCCGGAGGTCGGCTCGACGATTGTTCCACCGGCTTTGAGCTTTCCCGACCGTTCCGCGTCTTCGACCATCGCGACGGCAATACGGTCCTTGATCGACCCGCCCGGGTTGGCACGTTCCGACTTGATCCACACCTCCGCCTTGTCACCGAACAGGCGGTTAATCCTGACGTGCGGTGTGCCGCCGACGGTCTCGAGAATGTTGGACGCTTTCATTATCCCCCCTCCTGCTGCGCGTTGCCGGATAGATCCGGCACATCAAAATTCTTCGCTCGCCGCAATTCGGGAAACCATCTCGCCCAAATCGCGACAATCAAGACTGCGCCGACACCACCTGCGATCACAGCGGCGATTGGGCCAATCAGTGACGCCAGGAACCCCGATTCGGCTTCGCCAAGCTCATTAGACGCCGAAACGAACAACGACGAGACTGCGCCAACTCGGCCGCGCATTTCATCAGGCGTGTGAAGCTGGATCAGAGACTGGCGCACGTAAACCGAGAACATGTCCGCAGCCCCCAGCAATGTGAGGCAGGCAAGCGAAAGCGGCATTGAGCGCGAGAATCCAAACACGATTGTGCATGTACCGAACACGGCCACCGCAAGCAGCATCTTCAGGCCCACGTTCGATTTGAGGGGCCGGAAAGCAAAGAGAGCTGCGGTCAGCGTTGCCCCGACCGCCGGAGCCGCCCGCAAATGACCTAATCCTTCCGGGCCGGAATGAAGGATGTCCCGGGCATAGACCGGAAGCATCGCGGTTGCTCCTCCCAGCAGCACCGCAAACAGGTCAAGGCTTATCGCCCCCAGCACGAGACGATTGTGCCGCACGTAGCGCAAGCCTTCGATCATTTGCTGCCACGGGTTGAGACCGCGGGCAATCCGAGTCACTGCGACTGGCGGAATGATCATCAGACAAACCAGCGAGACCGCGAAGAGCAGTGCCGCAGCGGCATAGGGCACGACCGGCGCAATCGCATAGAGATAGCCGCCCGCCGCAGGACCCGCGATGGCGCCGGTCTGCCACGCGATCGAGGAGAGGGCGATTGCCCTTGGCAGAATTTCCCGCGGCACCAGGTTGGGGGCGAGCGCCTGCAGGGCCGGCGCCGAAAACGCCTGCGCGACTCCGAGCAAGGCGGCGACAATGTAAAGCGCGCCTAGAGTTGTTGAATGAAAGTAGGCGAGCAGGGCAAGCGCTGCGGCGCAGAAGGCCTGGATTGCGACCGAAGCGCGCGCGATCCAGCGGCGGTCCACCCGGTCGGCGACCCAGCCAGTCACCAGGGTCAAAAAGAACAGCGGGACAAACTGAATGAGACCGATAAACCCAAGCCGTAGCGACGCGGCTTCGACACCCATCGTCTGCCGGGCGATCCCGTAAACCTGCCAGCCCATCACGATCACCAACGCCATCATGGCGATGGTCGTGCTCAGGCGCGCGATCCAATAGGCGCGGAAGGCGGGAATTCGGAATGGTTCGGGAAGCCAGCTCACGATCGCGCCCTAGTCGGCGCAATTCCGGGCGGCAATGCGCTCGAAGGTCTCAGGCGGCCGGTTGCGGAGTCTGATCCTGTTCTCCGCTTCCGAGCAACCCCAGCCTCCTCGTGAACCAAGGGATCGTCAGACCTTGAACGAAAACCGAGAACGACACGACGAGGAAGGCAGTGACGATGATTGCTACCTTTTCCGGCACTGTGTTCGGGATTGCGAGCGCCAGCGCCAGGGCGAGCGCGCCCCTCAACCCACCCCAGAACAAGACGTGCTGGTATTTGAGCGGCAGCCTCAGATCCGAGGCGCTGAAGGCGCCCACAATCGGGTAGACGGTGATCAGACGCCCGATCAGCACCAGAAGGATTGCGATTGCCCCTTCAGCCCAGCCGAGCACGTTCAGCGGGATTCGGGTCTCGTGGATTCCAATAAGCAGGAACACGAAGCTGTTCGCCAGGAAAGCGAAATAATCCCACGCGGCGAGGATGTGCGGACGGCCGCTGTCGGAGATTGCCCCCATCCAGCCGACATTGCCAATCATGAGGCCGGCGGTCAGCGATGCCAGAATCCCGGAGCCGCCGTAATGTTCGGCGATAAGGAACGAGCCCCAGGCGGCGATCGTCGTCAGGGTTATTTCGACAAGACGGTCCTGAGTGCGTCCAGCGACCAGAAGGACCGCTCCGGCGACTGCACCCCCGATCAGGATTCCGCCGAAGAAGCTCCACAGGAATTGCGGAATCACCTGGCTTGCTGATGGAGCGACTCCGGAGGCGATTGCGGCCAGCACCGCGAACCCGACCGCCGCTACCCCGTCGTTCAGAAGGCTTTCGGATTCCACGACCATGGTGAGCCGCCTGGGACCTTTGAGTTCTTTGAACGTGGCAATGACCGCGACCGGGTCGGTTGCCGCGATCAGCACGCCGAACAGCGCCGCGCCAAGCCAACTCCACCCCAACAGCCAATGCATTCCCGCGGTGACGAACGTGCTGGCCCCAATCACTCCGACAAAGGCGAGCGTGAGGGTCAGGGGCAGCTCGTGCCGAAACCGCTTCCAATCCAGCTGGAGCGCAGCCTCGAACACGAGAGGTGGAAGCAGGACATCGAAGATGAGTTCGCGCGTGAGTGGGAACTGCGGGCGGTTCGGCAGGAACGAGATCAGGATCCCCGCCGCGACGAGACCGGTGCTGTAAGGCAGTCCGAGGCGCCGCGTCAGCATCGCCATGACCGCCGCAACGATCAGCAACAAGCCGATGGAATTTAGCGGAAAGGCGATCGCCACCGGCGCTCAGCTGCCCAGGAAATCGAGAATGTCACTCGTCAGCCGTTGGGAGTGGCTGGCGAAGAGGCCATGTGCGCCATCTTGATATTCGACCAATTTTGCGCACCGGATTCGCTTTGCCGCCACCCGTGAGGTGAGATCGATCGGAACTGTCCGGTCGGCGGTGCCATGGATGATCAGCGTCGGCATGGTGAAGGCCGCCAAGTCAGGCCGGAAATCGGTCTCTGAAAAGGCGCGGACGCAAGCGACGATCGGCCTCAGGCCGCCCAGCATCGCCTGCCGCCATGCAGTGTCGATCGCGGCTTCGCTGACCGGCGCCGCCCAACCGACCCCGAAATAGTCGCGCAGGAATCCACGGAAGAATTGGGCTTTGTCGGCGGTGATCGCTGCGATCATCCCGTCGAACACCTCCTTCGGTGCACCGCCTGGATTGTCTGTTGTCTGGAGCAGGAACGGCACCACCGATCCGATCAGGATCGCATAGGTCACCCGGCCGGGATTACGGCTGATGAAGCGGGCGACGTCTCCGCCCCCCATCGAGAAGCCGGCGACGGCGATCGGCGGTGAGACGCCGGCGTGCTCAAGGACCGCCGCGATATCGTCGGCGAAGGTGTCGTAATCATAGCCTTTCCACGGCTGGTCCGACCGGCCGAAACCCCGCCGGTCGGGGCAAATTGCGCGATACCCGTTCTCCGCGAGAGCGAGGGCAACCTCGTCGAAAGAATCTGCATCGACCGGCCAGCCGTGCATCAGCACCACCGGCTTTCCCTCGCCCCAATCCTTGTAGAAGAGCTTGGTCCCGTCCTTTGCAGTCGCGTAGGGCATGCGCTTATCTCCTCGGATTGGGCGAAAGCGCGAATCCAGAGCACGGTCAATCTTTCGCTTTGCGCTTTTACGGCGCGTGTGTTCGTGTATTGTTCCTGCGCAATGGCGAAACCCAAGACCCGATACACCTGCCAGGCCTGCGGCTCGGTCAGCATGCGCTGGCAGGGCCAATGCCCGGATTGCGCCGAGTGGAACACGCTCGTCCAGGAAGCGGCGGAAGTCACCAGCATCTTTGCGGCGAAGCACAATCTCCAGGGCGGCGGCCGGACGATCGAGCTTGTCGGGCTTGATCATCCGGCGGCGCTTCCCGAGCGGATCGTTAGCTCAGTCGCCGAATTCGACCGCGCAATCGGCGGCGGAATCGTGCCCGGATCGGCAATGCTGGTCGGCGGCGATCCCGGAATCGGCAAGTCGACGCTTCTGCTGCAGATCGGGGCGAAGCTGGCGGCGGGCGGGCGCAACATAGTCTATGTCTCGGGCGAAGAATCGGCCGAGCAGGTGCGGCTGCGGGCGCTCCGGCTTGGGCTTGGCCGAGCGCCGGTGCGGTTGGCCGCGGCGACATCGGTTCGCGATGTGCTGACGACGCTGGGGGATGGGGACACGCCCGACCTGCTCGTCATTGACTCGATCCAGACGATGCATTCCGACCTGATCGAGGGCGCCCCGGGAACGGTGACCCAGGTGCGCGCCTCGGCGCAGGAGCTGGTTCGCTTCGCCAAGGAGCGTGGGACGGCGGTGGTTCTGGTCGGCCATGTCACGAAGGACGGGACGATCGCCGGTCCGCGCGTGCTCGAACATATGGTCGACACAGTGCTCTCCTTCGAGGGCGAGCGAAGCCACCAGTATCGGATCCTTCGCGCGCTCAAGAACCGGTTCGGCGGCACCGACGAGATCGGCGTGTTCGCGATGGAAGGGCAGGGACTGACCGAGGTGCCGAACCCGTCGGCCCTCTTCCTGACCCGTCGCGGCGAGCCGGTTAGCGGCACCAGCGTCTTCCCGGCGCTTGAGGGGTCGCGGCCCGTGCTTGTGGAGATTCAGGCGCTGACGGTGCGGCTGGCGAGCGGCGCGACTCCCCGGCGGGCGGCGGTGGGTTGGGACAGCGGCCGGCTGGCGATGATCCTCGCGGTTCTGGAAGCGCGCTGCGGCCTCAGCTTCGGGACGACCGAGGTCT
>Ga0068856_100004106_pt1 | contig 14551 bp, 10 predicted proteins | sample KBSCornC62_FD_66595 | JGI IMG/M metagenome (GOLD analysis project Ga0068856, IMG submission 66595) | Corn rhizosphere microbial communities from Kellogg Biological Station, Michigan, USA - KBS Corn C6-2 | ecosystem: Host-associated > Plants > Roots > Rhizosphere > Soil ...
CCCAAATTCGGCGCCAGCCATTTCTCCGCTTCTTCCAGCGTGATGTTCTTGCGGGCGGCGTAATTGCGGACCTGATCGAGACCGATCGGGCCCACGGCGAAGTAATGGCTGTCGGGATGTGCGAAATACCAGCCGCTTACTGCCGCCGTCGGATACATCGCGAACGATTCCGTAAGCTGAATGCCGACGGTCTTCTCGACATCCAGCAACGTCCACAATGTGCGCTTCTCCGTGTGATCGGGGCACGCGGGGTATCCGGGTGCTGGACGGATGCCCCGGTACTGTTCGCCAATGAGTTGATCGTTGGTCAACCGCTCATCGGGTGCGTAGCCCCAGAGTTCGCGCCGCACGCGCAAGTGCATGTACTCCGCGCAGGCTTCCGCGAATCGGTCGGCAAGCGCTTTCAGCAAAATGCCCGAATAATCGTCGTGGGCTTTGGCAAAGCGTTCGAGATGAGGCTCGATGCCGAATCCCGCGCTGGTGGCAAAGGCTCCCACGTAGTCGAGCGCCGACTCACGCGGCGCGACGAAGTCTGCAAGACACAAGTGTGCATGCTCTTCGGGCTTGCCTTTCTGTTGCCGTAAGAAGTGCAATCGCTGCACGCTCCGCGAGCGCTCGCGGTCGGCATAGATTTCGATGTCATCGCCCACGCTGTTCGCCGGAAAGAAGCCCAATGTCGCCTTAGCCGTGAGCCATTGCTCGCGCACGAGCTGATCCAGCATCTTCGTCGCATCTTTGTACAACGCACTTGCGGCGGCGCCGCGTTGCGGATCTTGGAGAATGGCCGGGAATGTTCCTGAAAATTCCCAAGCATTGAAGAACGGCATCCAATCGATGTACGGCAGCAGATCCCGCAGCGGGATGTCGTCGAACACTCGCGTGCCCAAGAAGCGCGGGATGGCAGGCTTGTAATTGGCCCACTCCGTCTTGAACGCATTCGCACGCGCCTGGCTCAGTGTGAGTTGCGGTGTCTTGACCTTCTTGGCGGCGTGCTGCTCGCGGCGACGCGCATGATCGGCCTTGATGTTGGACACATACGTTTGCCGAGTGTCGGTCGTGATCAATTGCTGACACACACCGACCGCACGCGATGCGTCCTTCACATACACGACCGGACCTTCGTACTGCGGATCGATCTTCACCGACGTGTGAGCGGGTGATGTCGTCGCGCCACCGATGAGCAGCGGCACCGTGAAACCGCGGCGGCGCATTTCGCTTGCGACGTGCACCATCTCATCGAGCGACGGCGTGATCAGACCCGACAGGCCGATCATGTCGGCCTTCAGTTCTTCGGCTGTTGCGAGAATTTTCTCGCTCGGCACCATCACGCCGAGATCGACGACCTCGAAGTTGTTGCACTGGAGCACGACGCCCACGATATTTTTGCCGATGTCGTGCACATCGCCCTTCACGGTCGCGAGCAGGATTTTGCCGTTCGAACGGCTCACGCCCTGGCTCGCTTCGGTAATGAACGGCACGAGATAGGCCACGGCTTTCTTCATCACGCGCGCCGATTTCACGACTTGCGGCAAAAACATTTTGCCCGCGCCGAAGAGATCGCCGACCACATTCATACCGTCCATCAACGGGCCTTCGATCACTTGCAAGGGCGACGCGAAGTGCTGACGCGCTTCCTCGGCATCTTGGACCACGAATTCGTCGATGCCCTTTACGAGCGCGTGTTCAAGACGCTTGGCGATGGGCCAAGTGCGCCACTCGAGCGTTTCGATGGTTTTGGCAGTGCCGTCGAGCTTGGTATTGGCCGCGATTTCCAACAAGCGCTCCGTTGCATCGGCGCGGCGGTTCAAGATCACGTCTTCGATGCGCTCGCGCAAGTCTGCGGGAATTTCTTCGTAAATCGTGAGCTGACCGGCATTGACGATGCCGAAATCCATGCCGGCGCCGATGGCGTGATACAGAAACACCGAGTGAATCGCTTCACGCATGCCATCGTTGCCGCGGAACGAGAAGGACACGTTACTCACGCCGCCGCTCACGTGCGCATGCGGGCAACGCTTGCGTATCTCAGCGGCAGCGGCGATGAACGCACGTCCGTAATCGTTGTGCTCGGCAATGCCAGTCGCCACCGCGAAAATGTTCGGATCGAAGATGATGTCTTCGGGCGGAAATCCTACTGTCTGCGTGAGGATCTTGTAGGAACGCTCACAGATGGAGACTTTGCGCTCGATCGTATCGGCCTGGCCTTGCTCATCGAACGCCATGACCACAACTGCGGCGCCGTACGCGCGAACTTTGCGTGCGTGCTCGAGAAAGGCGTCCTCGCCTTCTTTCAAGCTGATCGAATTCACCACGCCCTTGCCCTGAATGCATTTCAAGCCGGCTTCGATCACCGTCCATTTGGAGGAGTCGATCATCACCGGGACACGCGCAATGTCGGGCTCTGCGGCAATCAAGTTCAGGAAGCGGACCATGGCCGCTTCCGAGTCCAACATGCCCTCGTCCATGTTGATGTCGATCAACTGCGCGCCGTTCTCGACTTGCTGGCGCGCCACGTCGAGCGCCGCGGTGTAATCGCCGGCTTCGATCAATTTGCGGAATTTTGCCGAGCCGGTCACGTTGGTGCGCTCGCCCACGTTGACGAAGCGAATCTCATCGGTGAGCGTCATGGGTTCGAGGCCGGAGAGTCTGAGACGCACCGGTATTTCAGGGATGCGGCGCGGCGCGATCTTGCAAACAGTCTCAGTGATCGCCTTGATGTGCTGATGCGTAGTGCCGCAGCAGCCGCCCACGACGTTCAGAAAGCCGCTCTCCGCAAATTCACGCAGGATTTCCGCCGTCTCGGCAGCACTCTCGTCATATTCACCGAACGCGTTCGGCAGACCCGCATTGGGATACGCGCACACATAGGTGTTGGAGATGCGCGCAAGCTCTTCGATGTAAGGCCGCAACTGTTTGGCGCCTAGCGCGCAGTTCAATCCGATCGTGGTCGGACGTGCGTGCCGCACCGAATTCCAAAACGCTTCTACGGTTTGACCCGAGAGCGTGCGTCCCGATGCATCGGTGATCGTCCCCGAAATCATGATGGGCAAATCGAGGCCCAGCTCATCCAAGGTCGAGCGCACCGCGTAGATGGCGGCCTTCGCGTTCAATGTATCGAAAATAGTTTCGATGAGAATGATGTCGACACCGCCTTCGATCAGGGCTTTAGTGCCGACTTTGTACGTCGCTGCGAGATCGTCGAACGTGATGTTGCGGAAACCGGGATCGGAAACATTGGGTGAGAGCGAGGCCGTTCGATTCGTGGGGCCGAGTGCGCCCGCGACGAATCGTGGCTGTCCAGTCGCCTTCGCTACTTCATCCGCCACCGAACGCGCGAGCTTCGCGGCCGCGAAGTTGAGCTCATGCGCGAACGATTCCAGTCCGTAGTCCGCAAGCGACGGCGCATTGGCGTTGAACGTGTTGGTGCTGATGATGTCGGCGCCGGCTTCGAGATAACCGCGATGAATACCGCCGATGATCTCGGGCTGCGTGAGCACCAGAATGTCGTTCGCGCCTTTGAGATCTTTCGACCAGTCGCGGAAGCGTTCGCCGCGATAAGCGCGCTCGTCGGGTTTGTGGCGCTGGATCATCGTGCCCATCGCGCCGTCGAGAATGACGATGCGCTCACCCAGCAACCGCTTGAACTCAGCAACACGTTCGTCTCGGGTCATGTCATTTCACCGCTGTTTGCACGGGCTTGGCGCGAACGCCCAACGCATGGCAGATCGCATACGTGAGCTCGGCGCGATTCAACGTGTAGAAATGAAATTCCTGCACGCCGTGGCGCTCGAGATATTGCACCTGCTCGATGGCGATCGACGCCGAGATCATCTTGCGCGTCTCGGCATCGTCGTCCAGCCCTTCGAAACGATCGCCGAGCCACGCCGGAATCTTTGCTCCACAGCGCGCGGCAAACCGCGTGATCTGCGGAAAACGTGTAATCGGCAAAATGCCCGGCACGATGCTGCTTTTGATGCCCGCTGCCGCACATGCATCGCGAAATCGCAGATAGGCATCGCTGTCGAAAAAGAACTGCGTGATCGCGCGACTCGCGCCCGCATCGATTTTGCGTTTGAGATTGTCGAGATCGAATTGCGCGTTCGGCGCTTCGGGATGAACTTCAGGATAGGCAGCGACCGAAATATCGAAATCGCCCACCGTTTTCAGTCCCGAAACGAGATCCGCCGCGAATGCGAAGCCGCCCGGATGCGGCACATAGCTCGTCGCACCCGCCGGAGGATCGCCCCGTAGAGCCACGATGTGCCGGATTCCCTGCGCCCAATATTTTCTAGCGATATCGAGGACTTCATCTCTCGACGCACCGACACAAGTGAGATGCGGCGCACCTGTGAGCGCGGTTTCCGCTTGCACACGGGACACCACGTGGTGCGTGCGCTCACGCGTCGAACCGTCCGCGCCATAGGTCACCGAGACGAAACGCGGCCGTAGCGATTGCAATCGCTGAATGGATTGCCACAGCGTGGCTTCCATCTGCGCATCGTTGGGCGGAAAAAATTCGAATGACACCGCGATATTCGAGCCGGACGAGGAAGCCGCCGGCCTGTTCGCCGCATCGTTGTTTCGAGTGAGCTCGACTGATTGCATACGACACCTTGCGTTCGATCACAGGCGCCGTCGGTTCAGGGTGCGGGACACAGCAAACGTCGCTTTAGCCGTATTCGGGTCTCTCGACCGACGCGCCCGCAAGCTGATTTCAAATCGGCGCAGTTGCGGCGCCAGACTATCGTTGGGCGGCTGCCCAAGTCAATGATTAGGCGGCTATAATTTCGAGAGAATTCATTGGGATGAGGCCCACATGTGGGTGCGGAGCAGGTGTTGGGGTGGCTATGAGCTCACCGCGATCTCCAAATACGCCCTCTTCCGAAATTTCCCACTGAGCTTCGAGAGCACATCCGTCAACCACATTCGCATGCCGTATTTGTTGTGCAATGCTTTGAGCGCCGTTGCGATCTCGCTGTCGCTACTCAGCACTCGCGCGCTCGCTTCAAGCCAATCGCTTTGCACGTTGCCGCGCATATCGCACGTCGCCAGGCGCGCACGACCATTGGCGCGAATGCGCTTCACTTTGCCGGCGTCACCAGCGCTGAAAACGTAAAAGCGTCCAGTGCTACCCGCAATCCAGACCGGCGTGCGCACCTCGCGGCCGTCGCGGCGAAACGTGGCAAGGCTGACATAGGCATCCTGTGCAGGGTGGGGTAACGACATGGAATCAGTCTCCGGCAAGAGATGGCTCGTGCGAGTGCGTCGGGTGCATTTTGCTCCAACTATCCACTCTCAAGACATAACCCCGCGCCGTGCGTAACACGCTTGCCCTGCTACCATTACGAGCTCTTCAGGAGTCAAGCATGCCAGCAGAAGCAGATATCGCAGTCATCGGTCTCGCCGTCATGGGCCAGAACCTCATCCTCAACATGAACGATCACGGCTACAAAGTCGTCGCGTTCAACCGCACTGTAGACAAGGTGGACGAATTCCTCGCAGGTCCGGCGCGCGGCACGCAGATCGTCGGCGCCCATTCCATTCCCGAGATGATCGCCGCACTGAAGCGCCCGCGTCGCGTCATGCTGATGGTGAAAGCTGGCAAGCCTGTCGATGACTTCATCGAGCAGCTGCTGCCGCATCTCGAGCCGGGAGATATCGTGATCGACGGCGGCAACTCGCTCTTTCAGGACACGAATCGGCGCGTGCAAGCGCTGGAGGCGAAAGGACTGCTGTTCATCGGCACCGGCGTTTCGGGTGGCGAAGAAGGTGCACGCAACGGTCCCTCCATCATGCCCGGCGGCTCGGCTGCCGCATGGGAGCATGTGAAACCTATTTTCCAATCCATTGCGGCAAAGGTCGCCGACGGCACGCCGTGCTGCGATTGGGTCGGCGAACAAGGCGCCGGACACTACGTCAAGATGGTTCACAACGGCATCGAGTACGGCGATATGCAGCTCATCTGCGAGGCGTACCACATCATGAAAGTGGGGCTCGGCATGAGCGCTGACGAAATGCACGATGTCTTCGCCGAATGGAATAAAGGCGACCTCGAGTCATATCTCGTCGAGATCACGCGCGACATTCTCGCGAAGAAAGACGTCGACGGAACGCCGCTCGTCGACAACATTCTCGATACCGCAGGCCAAAAGGGCACGGGCAAATGGACCGTCGTCAACTCGCAGGATCTTGGCATGCCCGTGACTTTGATCGCCGAGGCGGTGTATTCGCGCTGCGCCTCCGCGTTGAAACAAGAACGTGTGCAAGCGGCGCGTTTTTTGAAAGGCCCTGCGCCGAAATTGACTCAAGCGAAAACGCCGGCCAGCAAGGCGGCCTTCATCAAGGATCTGCGCGACGCGTTGTATGCGTCCAAGATGGTGAGCTATACGCAGGGCTACATGCTGATGCGCGCTGCCGCCAACGAATACAAATGGCATCTCAACTATGGCGGGGTCGCGCTCATGTGGCGCGGCGGCTGCATCATTCGTTCGAAATTCCTGTCGAAGATCAAGGATGCTTTCGACAAGACGCCGGATCTCGGCAATCTCATGTTGGATAAATATTTTCGCGATGCCCTGCGCCGCTGCCAGAAGGGTTGGCGCAACGTCGTCGCGAATGCAGCGCGCCGCGGCCTACCGGCACCCGCATTCTCCACCGCCCTCGCCTTCTACGATCAGTATCGTAGCGCCGTGTTGCCCGCGAACTTGTTGCAAGCGCAACGCGACTATTTCGGCGCCCATACCTACGAGCGCATCGACAAACCGCGGGGTGAATTCTTTCACACGAACTGGACCGGCACGGGCGGGACTACGGCGTCGTCGACGTATAACGTTTGAGCCGCCGCTATCTCTTCTTGCGCAATTCCTGCCGCACGCCGATATGCGAGTCGTTGCGGAGTTTCGCCAATTGCACTTGGCGATGGCGCTCGGCGAGGCTGCGCTTTTTCTCTGCCGAAGTTTTGTCGTGACAGCGCGGGCAGCTTACGCCCTCGATATACGAGGGCGATGTCTTGTCGAGTTCACTGATGGGCTCGCGGCAGGAGCGGCAAAGTTCATGCTTGCCGGGCGCGAGGTCGTGATCGACGGCAACACGTTCGTCGAACACGAAGCACTCGCCTTCCCAGCGACTTCGCTCTTTGGGAACGGTTTCTAGATAGTTGAGGATGCCGCCTTGCAGGTGATACACCTCTGCGAAACCCAGGCTGCGTAATAACGCCGTCGATTTTTCGCAGCGAATACCGCCGGTACAGAACATTGCGACTTTGGGCTTGTCCTTGAGCTTGGGCTCCTGCGCTACCCAATTCGGCAGTTCGCTGAAGCTCTTCGTGCGTGGATTGAGCGCGCCCTCGAACGTTCCCAGTGCCACTTCATAATCATTGCGCACATCGACGACGATGACGGACGGATCTTCGAGCAACCGATTCCAGTCCTCCGGCTTGACGTAGGTGCCCGCCATCGCGGATGGATTCGCGCTCGGAACACCCAAAGTCACGATCTCGCGTTTCAGTCGCACCTTCATGCGATAAAACGGCGGCTCGGAGGCAAAGGATTCCTTGTGTTCCAAATTCGCGAGACGCGGATCGGACCGCAGCCGATCGAGTAGAGCGCGCACAGCTTCAGGCGCACCTGCGATGGTGCCGTTCACACCTTCGTGTGCGAGCAATATCGTCCCTTTCACGCCGAGCTGTTCGCAATAGCCGAGCAGGGGCTCACGCAGCCGCACGTAGTCGGGCAGCTCGGCAAATTTATAGAAGGCGGCGACGAGGACAGTCATGGGAGGCGTTCGACAAAAAGGGAGCGAAGCGTAGCAGGTTCGGCAAAATTCTTTCTCTAGCTGGTTAGCTCGTTGGCTAGTGGCCTGTAACAACCGATTCGGAAGCACCCCCTCCCTGCCCTCCCCCGCAACAGCGGGGGAGGGTTGGGGTGGGGGCAAACGCGAGCACTACTCACATCGATCGTTACAGTCCACTAATTGGCTCGCTTCAACTCTATTCTCTCCATCCTGCCGTCTTCCCACCGCCCAGCCTCCAGCGGACGTCCCGTCGAAACAGCAAACTCGATTGCGCTACATATGTGACTGCGAGCATTCGACCTGCCGAGCGCGATCGAATCGCCGATCCACGCATAACGATCCGGGACGAGCAGCGAACCGTCAGCCCGCAAAATACCGACTCTATAAGCGAGACCCCGCGCATCCGAACTGACATGTGTTTTGGTCGCCACGAAATATCCGTACTCTTGCGGCCATCCCGGCAACGGCACTGTCCAAATCACGTCGTATCGGCACGGCACGACTTCCTTGGCGAGGGAAAGATCCCACACTCCGTGCAGCGGCTTGCCACCGTACTTGCATGTGACGCGCACCGAGTTATGCACCGACTCGAACTCGGCGACCTGAAGATAGGACGCAGGCAAAACTGCCTTGCCTCTCTCATCTAGGAGCGTGGTCGTCCCTGCATTCGTCAACATAAACAAACAACGATCGCTATTCAGAAATTTGAGGTGCGTTCCTGCACATTCGAACAATAGATCACCGTTCCAACCAAAGAGCGCCACACGTTCGGCAGCGTGTGCCGTGATGAATCGACCTCCGGCGCAAAGTGAATATTTCTCAAATGCGCCGCGCAGCCACGGGCTGCCATCCATTCGAACGAGTAAACATTCACCCTCGCGCGATGCACTCCATGCTTGCAAGTCTTCATGCCACTCGAGGGCTCGATATTCCATGTCGAGTGCGTAGATGCCGTCGTGACGCAATAAACCGTAAAGGTCGCCGCAACGCACGCGCGCTAGTCCGAAACTTGTGAATGATCCTGCTTCATCGAACATCGGTGGCAACAACATGTGTCCGCCACGGTCGATATATGTGAGCTTCTCACCCGTCGATACGACAGCGAGTCCGTGTGAGAATTCCCACGCTTCGTCCCATTGCGGCTCGATCAACCAACTGCCGTCGCTGCACAAGTAGCCCATCTTGGAATCCACACGCACCACCGCAACTCCATCATGGAAGGGCCACGCTTCGTCGCAGAAGGGTTCGCGCAGAATTCTTCCGCCTTCTGCGAGCGTTGCAAGGCCAAACCGCCTGTTACGCTCGAGCCAAACAAGATTGCATACGCCGGCTTCGGCCCGCAGTACACGATCCCATTCTGGAGCGACGACAACGACACGCTCTTCCGAGTGACGAAACTCCACGCCCCAGCGCCCCGCATCCTTGAAGCGAAATCTGCCGTTGCCCAGATCGTCCTCGCTACTCAGCGGGTCGTAGTCGAAATCCGCGAATGCCTCTCGGCGAGGCTGTCGAAATGCACTGTAGAAATAGTGGTGTTTGAAAAGCGCGAGGCCGAATCGACCGGCCCACGACTTCCACTCCATCGACGACGCTATTGGATCGTCGACACCGAGGTGTCTGCAGACATCCGAGACAGATGAGCTATCGATCGCACGCTGTACTGCATTCCACTCGGCTGCACACTCACGCGCGCGAGCTACAACGAATTCCTCTGCGCTCGTTCCGGTCGGCACACTAGCTTCGTCGAAACCGACTGCAAACACCGGCGCACATGTGTCTGGAAATGTCCATGCAGCGATGCGCTGATGCAGATGATCCACTACGCTGCGCAAATAGCGCGACACATCGTGATAGGAGATTTCTCTCGACCCTCGCGCCAAAGAGTCCAAGATTGGACACAAGAATTTGCAGAGCGCTTCCATCCTAACGGCCGCGGAATTTGCATCCTCCACGAGAAGCTGTCCCGGCTTGCCGCCAAATACAACGCACAACTCCTCGCCAGCCGATTCGCTCTTAGCGAAAAGCACCGACCACATCGAAGGAAACACACTGTTCGAATCGCCGATGAGCTCGAACTCGCCCTCTTCACCGTCGGGTAGCGCAATGTAGAGCAAATAATGATTGCGCATGGAGGGCCGTTCGCAGTTGGCAACTAGTCGGAAGTCACGACAGTGTAGCGTCGGCCTCGACCGAGGCACATCTGGCTAGCAGCTCCCTCGCTAATCGCTTTCCTGCTAACCCCAACCGTCAGCTACGACGCTCTCGCAATGACGCTCGCGGGATCGAGAACGCGTTCGAGCTGACGCGGACGGCCGATGGCGTAACCTTGGCCGTATTGCACTTGCAGCTCGATGAGCCGCATGCAGATTTCTGCGGATTCGACGTATTCGGCAACCACTTCCATGCCCATGGAATTGGCGAGTTGCGCGATGGCGCGCACCAGTGATTCGGAACGTTTGTTGACGAGCAGATCGCGGATGAAAGAACCGTCGATCTTGAGCGTGGACACTTTGAGCGTATTGAGCAGCGCCAGCGAGCTGGAACCGGTGCCGAAATCGTCGAGCGCGAAGGTGCAGCCGTGCTTGCTCATCGCATCGATGAGCGCCTGCGCCCGTGCAAGGTTCTCGATCGCAGCGGTTTCGGTGAATTCGAATCCCACCCATGTTCCCGGCACGCCGCTCTCGCGCAATTCAGTGACGAGCCATTCCAGAAAATCTTCTTCGCAGATGGTCGGGCCGCTCAAATTCAAGGAAACGTGCACGGGCCGGAAACCCGGCTTGCGCATGGCTTCGCCGACCATGCCTAGTACGTGACTGATGACCAAGCGATCGAGCTGCGGCAACAACTGATACCGGGTCGCCGCCGACATGAAGGTGCCCGGCATGACCAGCTTGTCGTTGTCATCGAGAATGCGCACCAGCATTTCGTAGCGCGACGAGTCGTCCTGTTGTAACAGCCGCGCGATCGGCTGAGCGAAAATTTTCACTCTGCCCGCATCCAGCGCTGTGCGCAGACGGCGAATGATCAGGATGTCGTCGTGGCGGCGAATGATGCTCTCGTCTGCCGCTTCGTATGCTTCGACGCGATTGCGGCCGCGATCCTTGGCTGCCTTGCAAGCGATCTCCGCGGCAGCTAGGCCGTGACTCACACTGTTATCGCCCGATTGCAACAGCGCGACGCCCCAGGACATCGTGAGTTGTACGGTTTCATCATGCACTGCCAATTTGGCGCTGCTCACCGCAACTCGCAGCCGATCCGCCGCTTCGCGCGCGAGATTCAACGTCGCATGCGGTAGAAATACTGTGAAGCGATCGCCCGAGAGACGACTCACGACAGCAGTGTCGTCGCGCAACGCGTGCTTCAGTTGAGCGCTGACATGAGCAATGGCGCGATCGCCGAATTCGAATCCCCACAAATCGTTGACGACGTGCAGCTGGTCGATGTCGCCGTAGAGAAGCGCGCCGAGATCGTTGCCACCCTCGCGTTTGCGTAGCTCGCGCACACGCTCTTCGAAGCTGATGCGGTTCGGCAAACCCGTGAGCGAATCGCGAGCGCTCGCCAGCACATTCGCGAACAAGCGGCTGTAGCGATCCATCACCCGTGTTTCATAGTGTCCAAACGATTCGCCGTTCGCGTCGTTATAAGCGATCAATAAACCGGCCGCACCGAACTCGTCGGCGGGAATGGTCATTGCCAAGAAGCGTCCCAACAGCGGGCCGCCATCGAACTGGCGAACGCGGTTGCGGATGACGGGTGCTTTGTCCGCAAGACACGCGTCGAACAACCACGACGAGGCGGACTTCACGATGTCGCGCACTCGCGTTCCCGTTGCATCGTCCGGCCCGCAAAATTTCATGTCTTCATGCTTCTGCGGCACGAACGCCACCGCATAGCTGCGCAGCCGTCGCCGCACTGCCGTAAGCAACTCGTCCACGGTTAATTGCGCAGAAGTCATACTCGACCTGAATCTTCCAATAATGCGGCGCTTGCGAGGGGCCGCCGCCTTAATACAAGCTGACTTAGGGTAGGATTTTCTCTGAGCTCCCGATGAGACGGAGGTCTCAGCTACGTGTCTTACTACTGGCCCCACCCTAGCCCTCCCCCGCTTCGCGGAGGAGGGAACCGTGCGGCAGTCTTGTCCCCTCCTCCGCGAAGCGGGGGAGGGTCAGGGTGGGGGCTGGGGGCTCGGACGGGGTGAGGCACGGACGGATCGCACCATTTTTGGTCATAGAACCACCCTAACGGGAAAAGCACATGACAACGCACGGCACCATTCGCGTCGGCATCGGCGGCTGGAGTTTCGAGCCCTGGCGTACGACGTTCTACCCTCCGGAGGTGTCGAAGGCGCGCGAGCTCGAATACGCCAGTCGCCACGTGACCGCCATCGAGATCAACAGCACGTTCTATCGAATGATGTCCAAGGACGTGTTTGCAAAGTGGCGCGAACAAACACCCGAAGACTTTGTGTTCACCGTCAAAGCGCCGCGATCCATCGTGCAACGCAAAGACCTGCGCGAGAGCTCCGGCATGGACTATTTCATCGACAACAGCGTCGTCGGGCTAGGCGCTAAATTAGGACCGATTTTGTGGCAGCTTCCGCCCAGCAAACGTTTTTCTGTCGATGAAATCGGAGCTTTCTGCAAGCTCTTGCCGCAAGAGCATGCAGGCCACAAGGTGCGCCACGCTTTGGAAGTACGGCACAAGAGCTTCATGTGCGATGAATACTTGGCCTTGGCGCGCGAGCACGGCCTCGCCACTATTTACGTCGATTCGCCCCCGTATCCTTCTTTCAGCGATGTGACGGGCAATTTCGTCTACGCCCGTCTGCGCTGCGCTCAGGCCGACATTCCCACCGGATATTCTTCACAAGACATCGACGCTTGGGCCAACCGTGCGCATCTATGGTCTTCCGGCGGCGCACCCGAAGATCTAACGCGGATCGGCGCACACCATCCTTCGCCCGAGCCGCGCGATGTATTTATTTTTTTCATCAATGGTGCAAAGGAGCGTGCGCCGGCGGCGGCACAGGCGTTGATTGGGAATCTATGAAAAGACTTCCTCATCTCCCCCATTGACCCTGGCGGTTGCTGCCGAACTCATACAGCACGCCGACATTGAACAGGCCCACGTTCAGCTTGCCAAGTGTATCGAGCGAACCGACGTTTCCCAGATATTGCCACTCCGCTCGCGCCGTTAAATTGCTCGTGAAGTGAAACGCGACGCCCGGCCCCACCATGAAGGCCGTGTTGGTGTCGTCTTCGCTCGGGCTGTGGAAGCCGATCGGTCCTCGGGTGCGGAAATCGAGTTCTGTTTTCGCAAAGAATGCACCGCCGCGCGCATAGAAATCCCACGCATTCCACGGGTAAATCAGCGTTGCGGAGACCGTCGGTCCGTGCGTCTCGATACGTCCACGCAACCTCACCGGACCGAATAGGGTGTTGTTGATGGATTGCACTGCGTATGCGCCGAATTCCGCGTAAGCCATGTCTAGATAAGAAGCTTCGAGGGCCACATAAGGACCGAGACGCATCCCGAGTACAGCCGAGAGCGCGCCCGCGCTGCGATCTAGATACGTATCGTAAATCGCTCCGTTGACACCCGCAGCATTGAATCGATTGAACAGCAGTTGATCGGAGTCATCGTGATCGATGTCGTAGTATGCGCCGCCGACATTGGCGCCCACGTAAAAACTCGGCGCTTGCGCCTGCGCTTGAGCGCAAGCGCACAGTGAAGCCGACGCAAAGACGCGAAACAATAACGACCGAAATTGCCGCACGATTACAACTCCCTAGGTAGTTCCACCGCGAAACTATAGTCGAAGGCGCGGTAGGGAAGTCGAGGAAGTCGTCACATCGGAGGCAACTTAATGCGAGCCCAGCAACCGATGGCGCCGCGTCACGCCCAAGAGATTGACGAATGCGCCGAACACGGCCTTGGCGCGAGCCTGCGATGCAGACAAATATCGCATCGATTCTTCTTGAACACGCAGCGCATGGGCTTCGCCGCCCAGCGGCTCGAGTTCATGTCTTAGCTCCGAATGTTTGAGCCAACGCTCGATCAGTGCGTCGTTCACTTCTAAATGGAATTGCAATCCATACGCAAAATCGCCGAAACGAAATGCTTGATTGGCGCAACTCCCAGTGCTCGCAAGATGCACGCTGCCTTGCGGCTCGGTAAAGGTGTATGCATGCCATTGAAATACGCGCGCATCGTGTTCTAGATGCGAAAACAGAGGATCGCTCGCCGCCTCCGCGGACAACGTGAGCGGATACCAGCCGATTTCATGTACGGCGTTCGGATGTACGCGGGCGTCCAACGCCGCGGCAAGGAGCTGCGCGCCTAGACAGATACCGAGCACCGGCATCGTTTGTCCGAGCGCCGCGCGAATCACCTCGATTTCGTGCAGCAAGTGCGGATAGCGCGCGGTCTGATCGACATTCATCGGGCCGCCCAATACCACGAGCCCGGAATACTTGCGGATATCGACTTGCGTGTGAGGATGGCGTGCAAAATTCACGTAGCGAATGCGCAGCCCCGACGCGCGCAACAGCGGGTCGAGCACGCCGAGCGGCTCACTGGCTACATGCTGCAATACTAGAATGCGTGTCATGGTCGCGATTGTGCACTAGTGTGCCCCCACCCTAACCCTCCCCCGCTGCGCGGAGGAGGGGATCAGAGCAACGCTATTTGTCCTGCGGAGGGAATTGGAGCGAGACTCTTTATTCCCTCCCCTGCGAAGCGGGGGAGGGTTAGGGTGGGG
>Ga0068856_100004108_pt1 | contig 14544 bp, 13 predicted proteins | sample KBSCornC62_FD_66595 | JGI IMG/M metagenome (GOLD analysis project Ga0068856, IMG submission 66595) | Corn rhizosphere microbial communities from Kellogg Biological Station, Michigan, USA - KBS Corn C6-2 | ecosystem: Host-associated > Plants > Roots > Rhizosphere > Soil ...
GGCCCAAGACCTTGAAGGCGGTTTCCGCCAGCAGAACCTGTCGAGGGCTCCGGCCACGATGCAGCATCGGAACGCAACGTCGTAAAGGGTGACCGAAGAGCGTCCGCGAGACCGAAATAATGCCCATGGTTTTGGCGCGCGTCGCGGCTTTACCTTGGGGCATGAGTCGCAGCGCCATCGTGCTCCTCCTTCTGTGCGCGTGCTGCAAGCCGGCCATCTATTCATTCGAGGCCAAGCCGAACATGAGCTGTCCGGGCGCGCGGTTCATGCTTTCGTGGAACGCTTCGAAGACCGGCACGGTCAGCGCGAAACCAAACGCATTCGAGTTCGAAGTCCCGGAGCGCAAGGGCGAGAAGAGCTTGACCACGCCCGACGTGACCACGCGCTACCGCTTCCACATCGCGAACATTTGGGGCGAAGACAACCGCGAGGTTGACGTGCGCGTGCCCGAGAGCAAACCCGTACCTGTCGGGCAGTCCATTGCCGATGACTCGGCGCGCTGCGTCGACGGCAAGCTCTCGGTGATGGCCAAGGCCCCGCCGCCCTTGTGGCAGTCGAACTTGGTCGTTGCGCAACTGACCACGCTGCCCGGCGACCCGCACACCTACCACTTGGAGCACGCTGGGAAGACCGCCGATCTGGCGCCGGGCGCTACTTCGAACGCGTTTGCCGGCACGCTCGTTGCCGGTGATTGGTTGTTGTCAATCAAGCTCGAGGGCGAGGAGCACTGCATGGCCGACGACGCTCCAGCGAAGGTTCCGCTCAATCTTGGCGTCAACGTGATCACTGCCTGCACCCCATAAAATCATGGACAAGAACGAACTCACCCAGCGTGTCGATACAATCGTCATCGTAATGATGGAGAACCGGTCTTTTGACCACGTGCTGGGCAGCATGCGACTGTCACAGTTCGGGGGGCGAATGGACATCGATGGCGTCCAGTCGCTCACTGACCCAAACCTCGCGAACCCGTCGAGCAACGGCACGCTGGCGTTTCCCTTCATCGCCAAAGACGGCCCGCTGCCCAATGATTTGCCGCACGAACGCGATCTGGTCGCGGTGCAATTGGCGTCTTCGGCCGTTACCGGCGGCCCAACCATGACTGGCTTCGTCAAAGCCTACGAAAAAGCCTCGGGCACCACCGGTGTGGTCGATCCACCGCCCATGGGCTTACTGACGCCGGCAGATCTTCCCGCTACGGGCTTTCTCGCGCGCGAGTACGCGGTATGCGACCGCTGGTTCGCGCCATTGCCCGCGTCCACGCAGCCCAATCGGCTCATGGCCATGAGCGGATTCAGTGAGCGAGACAACACGATCTCCGGGCTCCTGCCCGATCAGGACACGCTCTTCGATTGGTTGAACCGGCACGAAGTTCCATGGCGCGTGTACTCGGCCGGACTGTCGTTCTTTGCGTTGATGCCAAAGATGTGGCCGGCCTTGCTCACCGACAATTTTCGCCGACTGTCGTCGCTGTCGTTCGACTTTCAGCACGAGCCGGCGAGCGAGCAACCCAAGGTCATCGTCGTCGAGCCGGACTACGACGATTCACCCGTGCACCTCAGCGGGCACGCCTGCGACAATCACCCGCCCTTGCCCATGGCGTTCGGGGAAGCCTTCTTGCGCCAGGTATACGAGGCGTTGACCTCGAACCCTGCACGCTGGCAGCGCACGGTCATGATTTTGACCTACGACGAGCACGGCGGCTTTCGCGACCACGTGCCGCCGTTGCGCGTGAAATGCCCGCCGCCAAAAGGTGCGAGCTACCCCGAGTTCACGAGCACCGGCGTGCGCGTGCCCTCGATCATCGTCTCACCGCTGGTCAGCCGCGGCAGCGCGAAGCACGCGCACCTCGACCACACCTCGATTCTCGCGCTGCTCGCCGAGCGCTTTGGTCAGCCCGGCGAGCAATATTCGTCGGAGGTTGCTGCGCGCAGCGCGGCGGGCATCCAATCGGTCTCGGCCGCGCTCGACTCCGGGCCGCCTCGCAACGACATTCCGCAAATGTCAGCCGCCGCAATCTCCGCAGCGTCTCGGCTCGTCACGTGGACGGACCCGCAGAACGCGATGAGCAACGCCTTTACCCAAGCCATCGAGGGCTTTGCCAAAGCCCACGGCAACGACGCGCTGAAAAAGTTTCCCGAGATCGCGCACTGGCTAGCTCCCTGAGTTCTGCTCAACCGCGCCGCAGTCGAAATCGGCAGTGCGGGGCGCGTGGCGCTCGTCGCGCACTTCCCGGCGGGCTCTCGGCGCCTCGCACGGGCAGTGGTTCAAACATTCAGTGAATTTCGGTATACGAACAGGGCTGTACCGGCGGCGCGGTTGCTCGACTGGAAACAAACCTTCTTTGCGCGGCGGCGCCCTTCGTACTCGAGAGATGCATCGTCGAAGCCGAAACGTGGTTCCTTTCGAGCCTTCGCTCGCTGAAACGATGCCGCAACTCGCAGCGACGAGCCGTCTTCCCAGCACGATTGAGATTCGTTCGAAGCAGCGCGGAGTGAGGTCGCTCGCTTCATTGGTGCCAGCAGCGCCGAGATCGTGTTCACCAGCAACGCCACTGCGGCGTTGAATATAGTGGCTGACGGCTTATGCCTTCCTGAAGGCGCCGAGGTACTGACCTTGCCCGGCGACCATCACTCGACGCTTTTACCGTGGCGTAAGCGCTGGCGCACTCGCACGGTGGATTGCTCGCCGCTGCAGCCGCTCGACCCCGACGCGCTTCGACGCGCCATCAGCGGCCAAACCAAGGCCATCGTCCTGAGTCACGCTTCGAACGTGACTGGGCTCGTACAGCCAGTAGCGGAGCTGTGCCGCGTGGCCCGTGAACTCGGGTTGATCAGCGTTATCGACGCGGCCCAATCCGCACCGCACCTGCCGCTGAACGTCCAGACCATTGGCTGTGATTTTCTGACCTTTTCTGGTCATAAAATGCTCGGCCCAACCGGCGTGGGTGTGCTCTATGGGCGTGCGAGCCAGCTCGAGCAGCTCGAAGCCAAGACGCTCGGAGGCGGAGTCGTGGCTCGCGTGACGGCGCGCAGCCACGAGCTGCGCTGGGGCCCCGCGCGCTTCGAGGCCGGCACACCGAACATTGCCGGTGTCCTGGGCCTTGCCGAAGCCGCGCGCTTTCTGGAACGAGTGGGCTGGCCGAAGATCCAAGATCACGGCCGCGCGCTCTCGATCGCGCTCACCCGCGGTCTTTCCGAAGTGCGCGGGCTCCGCACAATCGTCGCCGAGGGCGAGCTGCTTCCGATCGTGAGCGTTACCGCGCCGAACTCCGCCGTTCGCTTGGAAGACATCGCCATGGCGCTGTCCGATCGCTACGGCATCATGTCCCGCGCTGGGCTGCAGTGTGCTCACCCGCTATTCCAAGCGCTTTGCCTGCAGAGCGGCGCATTACGAGTCTCCGCCTACATTTACAACACGGCGGGTGAAGTCGACTCGCTGTGCGAGAGCCTATCGGAATTAATGTCGACCCTCGGCTGAGGCGCGCGCTCTCGAAAAGCTCGGTAGAATTTCCGTTTCTTCGGATACCGTCGAGTCAAAAAAGTTCAAACCGACAACGTGGGCGCAGGCGATTTTCAAACGACCGAGCAATCTAGAGGTGGTGTCTGCGAGCGCCTCGATGTCTTTTCGCCTGCCCCCGCGCGTTCCCTTCGGCTCCGCCAGCTATTTGCGAATAGTCTACTAAGGACGTCCCGCGAACTCCATGAACATCGTAGACACTGAAACTGTCTATAGAGCGAGGGAGCAGCATGGGCTTGCGCGGGCCAGTGGGGATCCACTTCACCGATTGCGTCGATCCGCGGTCTCGAGAAATGGTGCGCGAGGCGCTACTCACGCACGATATCTTGGGAGCCGAAGACAGCCCCGAGCCCGCAGAGGTCGCGCTCCTGGTCTTGCGTTCGAGCGTCGAACCGGCCGTCGCTTGGCTGCGTTCCGAGCGCGACGGTAGCCACGAGCGGCGCCTCGTCGTCGCGCTGGAAGCGAACAAGCTGACGAGCGACCAGGTATTTCGGCTGCTCGCCGCGGGCGCGGTCGATGTCTTGAGCTGGGATGCATTGTGCGCGGAGCGCGTGGCGGCGCGGCTCGAGCGCTGGGCGGCGATCGATGCCCTGCTGGACAGTCCGCCGGTGAAGGAGAGCCTGGTCGGCGGCAGTCGAGCCTGGCGCTGCGCGCTGCGCCAGGTCGCGGAGGTTGCCGCATTCAGCGACGCTCCCCTCTTGATCATGGGCGAGACGGGTACCGGAAAGGAGCTCGTCGCCCGGCTGGTGCATGAGCTGGATCCCCGCCGCGATAAGCGCAATTTCGTGGTGCTCGATTGCACGACCATCGTCAGTAGCCTGTCGGGCAGCGAGTTCTTCGGACACGAGAAGGGGGCCTTCACTGGCGCGGCGGCCGCTCGCAACGGCGCGTTCGCGCTCGCAAGCGACGGGACGCTGTTCCTCGACGAAGTCGGCGAGTTGCCTTTGGACCTGCAAGCCGAGCTGCTGCGAGTGGTGCAAGAACAAACGTACAAGCGAGTTGGCGGCAGCACTTGGCAAAGCACGCGCTTCCGCTTGGTTTGTGCCACGAACCGCGATCTCGAGGGAGAACGAGAAGCGGGGCGGTTCCGCTCCGACCTGCTGTACCGCCTCGCCGGTTGGACACTCCGGCTCCCGCCCCTCCGAGAACGGCGCGAGGACGTCCTCCCGCTCGTCGAGCATTTCTTGGCGCAACACCTGAGCAATCCGCCGCTCCTCGATGAGGTAGTGCGCGAGTACTTTCTGCGCCGCCCGTTTCCCGGCAACGTGCGAGAGCTCCGTCAATTAGTGGCACGTGTCGCGCACCGGCACGTCGGCCCCGGCGCGATCAGCATCGGAGACCTCGGAAGTGACGCCACGAGTGGCCTCGCGATCGAGGACTCCGACTGGTGCGACAATTCATTTCAAAACGCGATCGGGCGAGCCGTCGCCGAAGGTGTGGGTTTGAAGGAGATCGGGCGCGTCGCGGAAGACATCGCGGTCAAGTTGGCGGTATGCCGAGAAAACGGCAGCTTGCAAAACGCCGCCCGCCGCCTCGGGGTCACCGACCGCGCGTTGCAGTTGCGGCGGGCCTCTCAGCGCCCGCCCGAGATCAAGAGCGCGTGATCACGTGGGCCGCGACGACGCGCCCGAGCATGGGCGGTCAAACGTAGAAAGTTGCCCTGCAACACCAAGCGCTCGGCAGACGGATCGAGCTCGAGCGCTCGGACCTTGGCCAGCTCGACCCCCGGATGAAGCCAGGGTCCGTCGCTACCGAACAGCACCTTGCGCGCCCCCGCGCGGCGCACCGCTTGTTCGAGGAGATCAAAACGCCGGACACCGGCCGTATCGGTATGAACGTTCGGATGCCGTTCGAGCTGATCGATCAGGGCGAGCTGGGCCTTCCAGTCGTCGGAGAAGCTGCCCAAATGCGGGATGATGAAGTCGACCGCCGGGTATTCGGTCGCCAATAGCTCGACTTGCGCAACCTCGCCCGTTACGTCGTACAGAATCGGGAGCCGATAGCGCAATGCCGCTTCGCAAATTTCCCGGCTGATTGGCGCGTCATGGCGATGCACCTTGATGCCGATGAAGCCGTAGCGATTGACGGCCCGAGCCACTAGTTCTTGGATGTGGCCGCGATCATTGCGGGCGTGCACGAAGCAGAAGCCGAAGAAGCGCTCGGGAGCGCGGCGCACGATCTCGAACAGCTCGCGGTTTGCTCGGCCATAGTCGGAAGAAAATGCGGCGAGCAGGACCGAGTGACTGATTCCGGCCGCGTCGCAACGGGCGAGATAGTCGGTGAGCGAGGCGTCGGTGTCCCAGGGCCCGGTCAGGCCGTCGCCTTTGCCCGCGTGGCAGTGCGCGTCGACGATCATACTCGAGCCATCTCCTGCAAGAACGCCGCGCTGGTCCAGATCCCGCGCTCCAACATGGCCAGGGAAAAGCGCTCATTTTCGGCGTGCGCTCCGTCTTGCGGTAAGGCAAAGCCCATCAACACGGTCGGCAAACGCAACTGATTGGCGAGCAAAGACACTACCGGAATGCTACCGCCCAATCTGATGAAAACCGGCGCCTTGCCGAACCCCGCGCGGTAAGCGAGAGCAGCGGCGCGCAGCGCCGGGCTGTCTCGGTCCAGCACCACTGGCGGCACGCGCATTCGCTCGCGAGTGCAGAGCCGCATTCCGGCGGGAAGCTGCCGGGCCAAGAATTCATGCACGACGCGGTGAATGCGGTCGGGGTCTTGCTGCGGCACCAACCGAATATCGAGCTTGGCCAGCGCGTGGGCGGGGATGACGCCTTTCACGCCTCGGCCGCCGTAACCACCGCGGAGACCGGAGATCTCGAGCGACGGCCGAATCGTCGAGCGCTCGTAGGGCGAGTAGCCTCGCTCGCCCGTGAGCGCGGCTCCGCCGGTCTCGCGCTGAATTTCTTCGGACTTGGGACCGACCGCCCGCATGTACGCGCGCTCGCGGGCGGATACGGCAAGTACATCCTCATAGAAGCCGGGCGCGGCGATGCTGCCGTCCGCGCGGTGCAACATGGACAGCACGCTGACCAGCGCGGACAGTGCGTTTTGTACCGCGCCGCCGAAGTTCCCGCTGTGCAAATCGCCGGCCGGGCCTGACACCTCGATGTCCAGGTACAAATCGCCGCGGAGCGCGTGGGTCAAGCTCGGCCGATCCGGCCCGAGCACGGGCATGTCGGAGACGACCGCGACGTCGCTCGCGAGCTCCGCCGATGATGACTGCAGGACCCGCGCGAGACCTGGGCTTCCGATTTCCTCTTCGCCGTCGATCAAGAAATTTACGGTCACGGGTAGCTTGCCTGGCAGCGCCGAAAGCAGCTCGACGGCCTTCAAGTGTGCGAAGAGTTGCCCCTTGTCGTCGGATGCGCCCCGCGCGTACACGAAGCCATCACGGAAGGTCGGACGGAACGGCGGAGAGCGCCACGCAGCCGATGACTCCGCCGGTTGCACGTCATAATGCCCATAGATCAACACCCGTGGCGCGCCCGGCGGGCCTGGGATGCGACCCACGACCGCGGGGTGGTGCCGCGAGCGAACCAGGCGCGCGTTCTTTGCTCCGAGCTTGCAGAGCTCGCCGCGGAGCCAGCGCGCGCAGCCGTACATCGCTTGGCGCTGCCCGACCCCAGAACTGACGGTTTGAAAGCTCAAGAAGCGGCGAAGCTCGTCGCGCCACGCCGGCGCGCGGCGTTCGAAAACGGCACGCGCCGACGCAGAACCACGCGAGAGCAGCGGTTCGGAGCCGAGCATCAGCGCGCCCTGAGCCGCTGAACGTAGAGCAACTCGAGCTCACGTGGCGAGATCCGGCGCGTGAAGATCACGACTCGATCGCCGCCGAGATGACTGCGAAACACGGGGTGAGTGCTGGCGGCCCCGGAGTGCGCGAGAGCACGCCGCGCCCGGCCGAGCACCAGCCCCAGCGCGCGAACCGACTCGCGCGCCAAGAGCCGCCCGCGCCCGCGATGCCGCAACCGCCGCGCCAGCCGGCGTGCGCGAAATTGCGGCATTCTGAGCCGGTACCCGTCGCTGGTGGTCCACATGGCAAGCTCACTTATTCGGCAGGTTCGAACCAACGAGCTGCGCCAACGCGCGGCTATTCAGACCCGAGAGCGCTTTGTTCGCCTGCTGAGCCAAACGCCGCTGCAGGTGAACGGAGGGCGGCAGGAAGCGCACCTTGGATTGCTCGACGGTGGTCGGATCGGCCGTCAAATCGACGCCGGTCACGGCTCGGTAGCCGTGCATGTAGCCTTGCACCTGCGTGCGCCAGAAACGCGCCCAGTTGGCGCCCTGATCGGCGGAGAAGGCCGCGCTCCAGGCGCCGAAGCGCACGGACAGAAGCAGCTGTTCACCGAAGAATCCGAGGTCCCGAAAGTGGTACACGCTGGTCTCGGTCCAGCCCTGGATCTTCTTCATTGCGTCGACGCGATCCATCCACGGCTCTTCCAGCGCGACCATCACTCGGGTCGGCAAGAACTCGCGCATTTCAGGGCGCGCCAAGATCCACTCTTGAACGAGCATTTCCTGCCGGGCGGTCGAAGGCAAATCCCCGTATTGGTTGTGCGACCCCTCCGTCAGGATCATGTGCACTTCCTTGATCGCGTTCAATACCGGAAAGCCATCGGCCACGACCGTCGTGTCGTCGTCTTCCTTGTAGAAGACGGAGCACAGATAGAGCAGGTTGTGAAAAGCCTCGATGAACTTGGAGCGCGCATCCGCCGGGCGAAAGTTCGGAATGGCTTTCCCGACCAGGCCGATGCCGTATTGATGATTGTACTCGTAAGCGCGGCGATGCACGGTGAGCCGGTTCTGCTCGTCTTGAATCAGACCCCACAGCAGGTTATTCAGAGAGCGGAGCGGATCAATCTCCATATTGGCCAGCGGATCCCGATCGGACGAGCGCACGTTTTGGAAGCGCAACAAGATCGAGTTGATGGTCTGCACCAGCATGCCCTCTTCATGCCAGTAGGACCAGATCAACTCCAGAAAGCAGGGGCGGTTCAGCTTCGTGCGGAGGATGTTGTTGCAGCTCGAGGTCAGAGTGCGCAGGTTGCGATTGTCGACGTTGATGTCCTTCAGCTTGTCCAGGATCAAGCCGTAGTACGGAAGAATCGGCGTCGTCGTGTTGTTCGGCAACGCATACTGCCGCTGATACGAATTCCACAGGCCCTGGGTGATCTGGCCAAAATCGATGCCTCCTCCGGTCATTTCCGGATCTTTCGACACCCGCTGAACGATCGCCTGGATTTGCACCTGATCCAAGACGACGCCGCAATTGGCCATCACGAAGACTTCCGTGGCGGCTTTGAGCAAAGCGTAGCGGTCCGAGCCGCTCATCGACAAGAGCGGGTAAGTCGCGTCACCCTGGGCGTCGAACCGCGGCCCCTGCGGGTCGTTGACGTAAGCTTCGTAGTCGGTCACGGTCTGGTTCGGGCCGAGCGGCGGAGGTACGGGTGGGTTCGCCGCCGAATTCGACGTAGCTTTCATGGTGCCGACACACATCACCGCGTCGATGAAGTCGGCGTACGCCGAGAAGCGAAGCTGCGAGCAGCTGTTGCGAATCACGACCCAAAGCGCCAGATCGGACGTGATGGGGTGAGCGCTCCGCGTGAGCGAAACGGGCATGACTTGTGGATGATTGACTTTGAAATACGCCATAGTGACTTTCTCCTCGGCTGCGGGTGTTCGCGCGCGTTACTTCTGGTCCGGCTCGTTCACGAAGGACAAGGACAGCTTGAGAGAGGGAAGATTGTCCTTTTTGGCGACGCCCTCGGGGTGCACTCGTTGCAGGTTCCAGACGAGCTCCTGCTCGAGATCTAGCTCTGCCCTGTCCAGCGCCACCGGGTCGACCGAAAGGCGCAGCACCACCGGCCGCCCTTTCCAAACGAATTTCACGAGGTCGGCGCTCCCGAGCTCGTCTACGGGAGGCTTCGGGACTGGCGCGGTGAGTGGCGTGATGTCGGCCTCGACGTTGACGTAGTCGCTCGCTTGGGTGGCTGTGTTCAGGCGAAATACCCAAGGTGGATCGCCATCGATGCCCAGCGACTCCTTGGGCACGGGCTGGCCGTTGAGCGTGAAGGTGAAGTCGAAATTCTGTGCCAGCCACTCACGAACGTCGCTTTCCTTCGTGATCTTCATGGGCGAGACCAAATCCGCATCATCGCGAATCGTGAGCAGCGTTGCGCCGGGGGCCTCGTTGAATTCGGCCGGATCGGCCCCCGTCTCGAGCAGACGAAAATGCGCCACGGCGACGAACATGACCTCCTCACCTGCCTGAATCGGTGCGCTGTCGTCGCGAAGGCGCTTCACGTCTACGGCGAACGGCTCGAGTATCGTGTTCTCGAGCAAGAGGCTGTGAAGATCCAAGGGAGTGGGCGAAAACGCGGGACTTGCCATGAGTCGGATCCTTTCGGGCTAATCAAATCAGAGCGGCATACGCCGAGTTGCTGGGTGAGCGCGGGAGCGGCGCGCAACCGGCGCTCGTATCGAGGGAGCTCTTCAGCGCCCAATAGGTGAGAAGCTGTGACAAAGCATGGGCTTCGCGCTCGGGGGTGCACTGCCCATCCGCGCGCGCTTGGCCGATCGCTGCGAACACGTGGCAGGGCGCGGCTCGGCGCACCAAATCCGGGCGCGACCGCCAAAGCTGGAACTGCTTTTGTAAACGGGCCGGTTGCAGCAGGTCGTTCGTGAGCACACTGCCGAGCGTTCGACCCCTCAGCGCCGCGGGCCGATGCTGCGCGAGGAGCTCCACGAATTCGCCGAGCACCGCCTCGCACTGCTCGATGACGGTCAACACGTCGCGCGGCGCTCCGCGCCGGGGATACAAGGTCTGCCACAACGCGGCCAGCCTTCGCCATTGCGGGTGCGGGTAGAGACGCGCGCCGATGGCGCAACTGATCAACACGCGGAGCCAGGGGATCGGGTGCGGATCTTGAGCATCGAGCCGGAACACCAGCGGCCGCGGCAGACTGACGACTGCAATCAAACCGATGGTGGAGCCCACGCCGACCCGCGCGACCGACCAGAAGTCGGCCGTGATCTCGGAAATCCACTTTTCGAGCCAAATCCAGCCTGCCGCACGTCGCGGATCTCTTCTTTGCTGCTCCTGGAGCGCGCGGCGCAGTGACGGAATCAACTTGAGCAGGGCCGCGCCCTGATGGCCGGCCTCGTGAATCAATGACGACGCAATGCCGCTGCCAATCATGCGTTCGCGCGGCACGCTGATGACGGCCACGGGGTTGCTCTTGCCGCCGGGCAAGCGCGTGTACGCCCGACGAATCGCGGCGCCGTGATTGCGGTCCAAGTAGCAAATCACCGGCGGCGCGACGAAATATCTGCCCGGCAGATCGAGCGCATCAGCGGCCACGTCGTCGAGGCCCGCGACCCAAACGCCGGTCTCGTGCTCGCTGCGTTGAGTCAGTACGCTCGCGAACACGTCGAATTGACGAATCACGGCGTTGAATCGCAGACGCAGAATATTGAAACGCCGCTGGGCCAAGGCGCCCGGAGGCGGCGGAGTGGTCCGCCGTAGCCAGCGCAGGTAGCCGCGCACCATTTCGCGGAGCTCGTGCCGACCGCGCAGAAGCAGAGTCTCGACGCCGGTCTGCGCGGCGGGCGAGATCGCCGCCGCCGTGACCATCGGCGTCTTCAAGGCGAACGGAGACAGCCGAGCAATGCGGGTGAGCAATGCGCGAGCCTCCGAAAGCAACAAATCGCGAGCGACTGCGTCGTGGGACATGGTGAACCGTGGTCACGAAAATTCGAGTTCGAGAGTCAGACAGTCGAGTCCGTTGGGCTGTAAACCCGACGTTTCCGCTCCACCGTGAGAGGTTAGCGGAGCGGAAACGTCGCCCCCGTTGGGAGAGACTCGAAGCGGAGCCAGCCAAAAGCCACGGCTACAGACCGATCAGCACGACCTTGTTGCCGCGTCGCAGCCAGCGCCCGCTGCGCCGTCCACCGGTATAGATGGCGTCGCCCGGCTCGGCATAGCTCGGCTCGGCGTAGCTCGGCTGTACGTAACTCGGCTCGGCGTAGCTCGGCTCGGCGTAGCGCTTCGGACCGTATCCCGGCTCGACGTACGTTGGGCTTGCGACGCTCGGCGAGTAGCCGTTGCCCGGGCGCGGCCGACGCAGCACACGACTGCCGTCTGCGCGGGTCACGTACACGGGGCCAGAACCGCCCCGATAACGCGGATGCTGGCGCGCTCGTCGTCGAGCCGCCGCCGCCGCGCAATGCCGACAACGGCGCTTCGGTCGATGCCCGAGCGCAGGTTGCGATCGCAACCCACGGCGACGCACCAGGCCGGGGGCGTAGGTCCGCGCGGCCGCGGTGAACGCGCGACGAGCGGCGACCCGCGGCGCCGTGCGCGGCATGCGTGCCGCCGAACGCGCCGCAGCGGCGCCCATCCTCACCACTTGGCGCGCTACTTCGAACTCGCGATCTTCGTGGCTCAGGCCCTCGAGCTCGAGTTCGAACAGGTTGCTTGCGGCGCCGGCGAGCCGGCCACCAAGCTGCGCTCCCAGCGGTCCCCCGAACGCACCTCCGAGCGCCGAGCCGGCGATCGGCAGCGCCTTCTTGGCCAGCCCCTTGAGCATGCCGCCCAGCATTTTTCCCTGCGGCGACCGGATGAAGCGGCCCGCGCCCTTCAACGCCTTCTTGAATAGACTGCCGAAGAATTGCTCGAGCTCGGCTTCGCTCGATACCTCCAGCAACTCCGAGGCAAGCTCCATCTCTTGCGACTCGTTGAGCGGACTTTCCGCCTCGAGCTCGTGCTCGTGTTCGTGCTCTGCCTCGCCGAACAGCGACCCGAGGAACGCCTCGCCTTCGTGTTCGTGCTCATGTTCGTGTTCCTGCTCGTGCTCGTGCTCTGCTTCTCCGAACAGTGCGCCGAGGAACGCCTCGCCTTCGTGTTCGAGCTCATGCTCATGTTCGAGTTCATGCTCATGTTCGAGCTCATGTTCATGCTCGTGCTCATGTTCGAGCTCGTGCTGTTCATGCTCATGTTCATGCTCGCCGTGTTCCATTTCCAGTTCGCGCTGCGTGCGGTCGATATCGTGCATCGGTCAGCTCCCTTTCCGAGTTGGTTTTCCGAGCTCGATGGGTGCCACTGCAAGCTTGGGGCCAACCCGAGATCGCCCACTTTTCAACGAGATCATCGAGGATCGCGCGCGCCTCCCCCGCATCCGAGCGAAGGCAGCTTCGTTCGCCGAAGCCCGCTTCGCCTGGGCCGCTCCGCTTTGGGTCCACCTCGCGGGTCCCCTCCATCGGGAACGGTCTAGCAAGGTTCGCACCTTGCGACGCTCGGCGAGAAGCGACCGGGCCGCACTGCAACTGGATGGTTGCCTACTGCGGGCGTCGCCCGCTGCGCGCGCTCCGGTCCTCGGGGCCTCATGAATTGTACTTCTAGCCGGAGCCGGAAATTGCTGCGGGCGCTACCGACAGGCTCGCCGCTCCCCGCGTTGACTGCGACCGCGCACGACGCAAGCCTCTGAGTCCATGTCGCGTGTCTTGAAGATGGTCCTGCTCGTGGTGGCCGCGCTCTTGGGGCTCGTGATCGTCGTTTTCCTGTGGGCGAGGCACGCCGACCAGCAACGCTTCCGAGCTGCCGCCAATCCTTGCGAGCACGACTGCATACAAGATTCCGGAGGCATCGACGATTGTCGCAAGCAGTGTGCGCGCCATCCCCTGACGTACGGCCCGGCTAGCGAGAAAACGATTCACTGACAGGGGCTCGTAGCTCTCCTTTGTTGGCACGGAGTGCGCTCCACCGCCAGCGCCGCGCAAGCACGCAGCCTCGCAGCGTCAGGGCGCCGAGCGACGTCGATGGCTCGGCCAATCGTCCCCTCTGTTACGTCGCCGCTCGCCAGCGAGTCAAAATAGCGCGTTCGCCGCGCGCAAAGAGCACGCGTCGGCGAGGCAGTTCAACCATCGTCAGAGAGCGGAAGCCCTGCATCGCGCGCGGCGCTAAACTACTCGGGCCATGCTCACCGAACCAACGCGAAGCGAGATTGACGAGCTGCGCGGTAGAACCGTGCTCGAGTTCGGCGCCAGTTGGTGCCCGATTTGTCAGCACGCGCGCCCACTGATCGATCGCGCCCTCGCCGAACACTCGAACGTGCGGCACTTGTGGATCGAAGACGGAAAGGGCAAACCGCTCGGGCGGTCTTTTCGCGTGAAACTCTGGCCCACACTGGTCTTTTTGCGGGATGGCCGAGAGCTCGCGCGCGTCGTGCGCCCGCGCGAAGCCGGCGAGCTGAACGCAGCTTTTGCGCACCTGCGCTGAGGCGGCGATTGCGCCGCGTGGGGTTTAACGGCTCACTCGTCAGCTCGAGGCGCGCAAACCGCACGCGGCAAGCTCGGCGTTCTGATCAATGATCGCCCCGAGGCTCGCAATGATTGCCTCCATCTGGCCTCGTCGCGACGAATGCGCGCGAGCCACGTCGGCATCGCGCGCTCCGAGCTCCGACACAGCCTTCATCGCGGTGGAATTTTATTTTCTTCAGATACCGTTCGATTCAAAAAGTTCAATCTAAACTCATTTGCGTTCGCGCATTGCCCCGACGCGCGCCCATTTTTAGCGCAGAAACGAGGCACGCGAGAGCGTATCTCTGGCGCGCACAGCTCGGCGCGCGCGGCACGCTTCGGGACAATTGTTTCGGGACGATGATCAGATTTCGGCGGGGTGGGAATGACTCGAGCAATGCGATCCAAACTTCTCCGTGCGCACTCGTTCTCATTGTTGGCCTGCGGTCTGGTTGCGTGTAGCTCCGGCACGCACGAAAACGCTAGCTTTGCGGAACAAGATCTGACTAGCCCCGACGGCAGCTTGTCGGCGGCGCTGACGCTCTCATCACAATGGGGCACCGGCTACTGCGCGAACGTCGCGATCACCAATGGTGGCACGAAGACGAGCAGCTCGTGGAGCGTGACGGTCGCCCTCAATGGCTCGGTGTTCGGCAACGGTTGGAACGCGCAGCTCACGCAAGGCGGCGGCCAGCTCACGGGCAGCAACCTGAGCTACAACGG
>Ga0068856_100004109_pt1 | contig 14544 bp, 12 predicted proteins | sample KBSCornC62_FD_66595 | JGI IMG/M metagenome (GOLD analysis project Ga0068856, IMG submission 66595) | Corn rhizosphere microbial communities from Kellogg Biological Station, Michigan, USA - KBS Corn C6-2 | ecosystem: Host-associated > Plants > Roots > Rhizosphere > Soil ...
GTGGTGCAGGACCCGTCAAGTGGGCTGGACACGCTCAATATATCCACCACGATCATCGTCAATAACGAAAACGCCGCGATTGTCGATGTGGCATACAACATGTCGGACCTAACGGCGGTTATGCAGGATTACACCGGACTCGGCCAGACGGGTGAGACTATAATGGTCGCTCAGGATGCCGACGGACATGCGATTTCGCTGTTCCCGCTTCGGTTCGATACCACGGCCGCGCTGCACACCAATCTGGACTCGCTGCACCTGTATGCGAACAACGGAGGTACGTTTACCGATGTATTCGGCTACCGCGGGCACGAAGTAACTGTGTCGGCCCGCCCGGTCGGTTTGGCCAACTGGGTTATTGCGACCAAAATGGACAACAGCGAGATTTACGCACCAACCGTAAAGCTGCGCAACACGCTCTTTACCATTACGGCAATTTCCATAGCCCTCATTCTGGCAATTGCGCTGTATCTTGCGCTATTCTTTTCGCGCCCGATACTCAGTATTGCCGAGACGGCACGCAAGATCGGGCGCGGCGACCTGTCTGCCCGGAGCGGCGTGAAGCAGAACGACGAAGTCGGCAAGTTGGGAGCGAGCATTAATGCCATGGGGCAGAACCTGAGCGAACTGGTGACGCGTATAGAAACGCAGCGGAACCAGCTGCAGGTCATACTGGATAACACCTCCGAAGGTATTGCCGCCGTGAACAAAGAAGGCTACATCGCTATCGCGAACAAGGCGGCCGGAGAGCTGGCGTCCGTGCCAGGCGGCCAACTGGTAGGCAAGCTATTCGGCAGTGTGTTTGTGTGGCTCAAAGACGGCGACCCGTACCCGATTGACTATCAAAAGCCGGGAACCCAGACGTACCGCAGTCTTCAGTACAAAGATGCGAACGGTGCGCTTCACTATGTCCGGCTGGTGGTGAGCGAAGTGATTGGTGTGGCCAAGGATGCGCAAACGATTATTACCATCCACGACGAAACGCGCAGTCGCGAGCTCGAAGATATGAAGGTCGACTTTGTGTCGATGGCAGCCCACGAACTTCGCACTCCGCTGGCCGCCGTGCGCGGCTACCTGGAGTTGCTGAAATACAAAGAGGCAGCGAACTTGCATAACGGCGGCGGCCAGTACATATCACAAGCGCTGCAGAGCACTCGCGACCTAAGCGGCTTGATAAACAACCTGCTGGACGTAACGCGCATAGAGCGCGGCACGCTGACGTTGCACATGGACGAGGTGGACCTGGCGGCCAGCGTGTATCACGCGGTGAAGGACTCCGAATTCGTAGCAAACGAAAAGCATATAGCCCTGCACTACTCCGGTCCGGAGGAGGGCTGCAGAGTTGTTGGTGACGATGTGGCGCTGCGTGAAATCATTAACAACCTGCTGGGTAACGCTGTGAAGTACACCCCGAGCAAAGGCAGTATAGATGTGAACTTCGTCGAAAAAGACGGCAAATATCACATTAGCGTGCGTGATACCGGCTCGGGTATACCCAAGTCCGCCCTGCCGAACCTGTTCAGCAAGTTTTACCGTGTGCACGGTGGGTTGGACAGCGGCAGTACCGGCACAGGCTTGGGGTTGTTTATTTCCAGGTCGATTGCAGAACGGCATCATGGGACTATCACGGTCGAATCGGAAGAACGCAAGGGTTCAACTTTTACGTTCATTATGCCAAAATCATCGAATGAAGACCTTGCGGCTGTTAAGCAGCAAAAGCAATCAATTGATTTAGTGATAAGGGGGCATCGTGGCTGGGTTACACAGAATATTGATCGTTGAAGACAACCAGGAACTCCGCAACCTGTACCAGATGTATCTGCGCGAGCACGGGTTCGAAGTGTCGACCGCCGTGGACGGCGAAGATGCCTTGGACAAGGCGCGGGCATATGAACCGGAGCTCATTTTCCTGGACATAATGATGCCGAAAATAGATGGTCTGGATGTGCTCAAGGTTTTGCGGCACGATGCGACATACAAGTGTACGAAAGCGAAGATAGTGATCCTGACCAACCTCGGTGATTCGGGGCGGCTGAACGATGATCTTCGACAGGACATGGACGGCTATATTATAAAGGCGGAGATTGTGCTCGAGGATCTGATACGCGTTATTAACTCATTTGGTACGCCTGCGCCAGCGACGCAGGGCTGACTTATCTTACTCACAGCCCTTTCAGCATCTATTTCTGCCGTTATCTACACATGTTCCTTGCGGTTTTCTCGAGCCTTGCGTATAGTTTTGTTGTAGACAATACATAATAAAAATATGATACGAAAACCCCGCCTCCCGGCCCTATCGTTATCCAGAGGAATGTATGGTTTTGTGACCGTGCTGGCGTTTGCTGGCATTGGCGCGTACGTGCTGGGTACTAGTCATGCATCGGGTACGGCTACGCTAGTGCTTTCACCCGGCAGCTCCACGGTTGCGCTCGGCGCGACGGTAACAGTTACTATTATTGAAAATAGCGGTGCCACGCAGGTGAACGCCGTTGAATCCGACCTAGTATACGACCAGACCAAGTTGCAGTTTGTGGGTATAGACACTAGCACTTCACCATTCAGCATTGTGGCAAGCTCTACGGGTGGCAATGGTGCTGTGTCGGTTGCTAACGCTTCGTCCACGGCTCAGACTGGCCAGCAAACGGTTGCCAAGGTGACGTTCACCGCCATTGCCGCAGGGGCTGCTCCTGTCAGTTTCGCGAATACGTCGCAAGTCGTCCAGGTTGACGGCACCGACGACACAGGTACGCTCACTGGCGCGACTTACACAGTTGCCGACCAGACGGCACCGAGCGTTCCAGCTGCGCCAACGGCTTCGAATCGAGCTGCTACCAGCATCTCCTTGTCGTGGACTGCTTCCACTGACAATGTTGGCGTAACCGGCTACAAAGTGTACCGCGGCGGCACGCAAATCGGCACCACGGCCGGCACTAGCTACAACGACACCGGCTTGACCCCGAACACCAGTTATTCGTACACGGTCGCTGCCTACGATGCCGCGGGCAACAACTCGGCGCAGTCTGCCGCGCTAGCCACAAGCACAACCCCAGATGCCACGGCTCCTACGGCGCCAACCGCGTTAACGGTTGGCACGAGAACGCTCACCAGCATACGATTTACCTGGGCCGCTTCCACTGACAATGTTGGTGTAGCGGGCTATAAAATCTACCGTGGTGGTACGCAGGTGGGTACCAGCATAGCGGCAAGCTATACCGATTCCAGCCTTACGCCGGGCACCAATTACTCGTACACGGTTGCTGCCTATGACGCTGCCGGCAACACTTCAGCCCAGACAGCGTCCAGCTTGTTTAGCACGCTTGCTGACACGACTGCTCCGAGTGTGCCAACCAGCTTGACGTCACCGGGCCAGACCACTACCAGCGTCACGCTTGCATGGACTGCTTCGGCCGATGATGTGGCGGTAACCGGCTACAAAGTGTACCGCGGCGGCACGCAAGTCGGCACTACTACCAGTGCAACATACACCGACACCGGCCTCACGGCAGCCACTTCCTACTCGTACACGGTTGCTGCCTATGACGCTGCCGGCAACACTTCCGCACAAACCCCTGCAAAATCTTTCAGCACATCGCTCGCACTTGGTGATGCAAATGGTGACAGCCACGTGAATATATCTGATCTGAGCCTGTTGGCCGCGGCCTGGCAAAGCCGTACGGATCTGCGTGCCGACTTTAACCACGACGGCGTGGTAAATATCAGTGACCTAAGCATAATGGCAGCAAACTGGGGGAAGTAAGGTGTTACAGCGTGCAGCAAAATTACTAAGTGCAGTTTCGGTACTGCTGGTACTGTCTTTGGCGCCGGCCGCCCTGGCCACCACCGGTTCGCCGAGTATTTATTTTGCACAGGTTAGCAATAGCATAGTTGTTGGCAGTAACGTGGTACTGCAAGTACACGTTAATCCAGCGCAAACCCCGGTGGATACGGTGCAGGTCGTGGCGGCCTTCCCGGCTGATAAATTGAGTTTTGTCGGTTTGGACACCGCGGGTTCGTCATTTAACGGCGTGGTACCGGCGCAGCCTACGGCCACAAAAGGTACGGTTACGTTCGGCGCTGCCGACTTATCCGGCTCCCCTGTTACGAATGATCGGATAGTTGCGTCGTTGATTTTCCATGTTAAAGCCAGTGGAGCGGCTGTGGTAAGCCTGGATGGTTCGCAGGCGCTTAGTAATGGCACGGCCAAGAGCTTCCCGACCGGCAACGTGTCGCTCACACTTACGTCCGGTACTACGGCTTCCACGGCGGTTGGTATCTGGGGCATCTCTGTTTCTGACGTGACCGTGAACAACGCTACGGTACGTTGGCACACGCCTGTTGCTTCCAGCAGCGTGGTAAATTTTGGTCAGACCGTACATTACGGCATGGCTGTCGGTTCCAGTGAACTTGTGACCGATCACAGCGTGAAGCTGGGCGCTGTGCTCGCGGGTGCAACCGCGGTGCACTATTCGGTCAGCTCGGTGGCTGCCGATGGCCAATACCAGGCCTCTAAAGACCAGTCATTTACGACCCAGGGCTACACTGTCGCCATAACGGCAACTAGCAAGTCGGGCAAAGTGCTTCCTGGCGCAACGGTGCAAGTCGGCAGTGTTGCCGCGGTAAAAGCTGGTAGCGATGGCGTGGCTATGATCGCAGATGTTGACTCCGGAGTGCAACGCGTGACTGTAAACGGCAAGCCGCAGACCATTGTCGTAAAGTCCGAAGTCGGTCTGCAGGCCGCCAAAGTTCAAAGGTTTATGCTTGTCGGCAGTAGCGCGAACAACGTGGCTATGTGGCTGATGCTTGGTGTCCTGGGGTTGATTGTCTTGCCGCTCGCTGTGCTCGGAGTCTTGTGGCTAATGGCGAAGCGGCGCGGATCAAAGAACACATTGTAACGGTAGTTCGGGCACGGATGGATTTTTACTCAGGTTCTAGTGCTGGTTTTGCACAGTAGCCGCAGTTCGGTTACTTTGTACCGAATAAGTTTGCTATGATATAAGCGGTACGATGTGAGACAGACACTTAATTAGCCAAGTGGGTGATGGTTAAAAAGATAAAGCCGACAAAAGGGTATTGGATAATCAGCAGTGCAGTGTCTTTGGCTGTTGCATTTTTGTTATTCGTTAGGCCTCACCCTGTTGCCGCGGCGACTACGTTTTCTATTGGCGGTCAGGTCACCAACAGCGGCCAGGCTCAGCCCGTTGGGAAAACCGGTTTTCTTATAACCTTGTCAGGACCGACTTCCCGAAGTGCCCTGACGGGTGGCAGTGGTGGCAGCTATTTTTTCTCGGGCCTTCCCAAGGGTCAATACATTTTGCATCTAGTATTGCCTTCGGGCTATACCTCTTGCGGGCCAACGACGGTTATGACCTCGCTTGGTCCCAGTAAGGTTATTAATTTCTGCGTGAGCTACATTAAGCCACCATCGCCACCACCGCCACCCCCCTCACCCTCTACGGCAACCTGCGGTGGCTTCACCTCCAGTGTCGCCCATCCTAACCCTAACCAGCCATTCGATCTCACAGTAGCGGTCAAGTTCAATCCGGCAACCGCTGCTGGTACTGACTTTGGGCCGGACACCCTAACCGCAAAGCTGACGGGTCCAGCACCGTTCGTCGGGGCTGCTACCTCCACGACCAGTCCGTCCATTTCCGGGAGTAAAGTGAGCACCGTACTGAGCGTTCCGGCTACGCACATCGGAGGTACATACAGTCTGACATGGGCCATCATAGGATCGCAGGCTCCAACTATTTCCTGCTCCGATACGATACTGGTTGCGTATACACCGTACTTTACGGTTGCCGGCGGAGATGCCTCTGCCGGGCAGGGCTTTGGGGGTGGCTGTACCGGTAATGTAACGGCAGATATCGAAGGTGTGAATCTTGATAGTGGAACTGCACCAGCCAACTACTTTGGCGCCGGAGCTCAGCAGGCCGCGATTGCCACAGGTGGTATAAAACACTTTGCCACCGATACTATAGACGACGAGTCGGCTGACGTGGGGGGTAGCACGAGTGGCCTGGCCGCACTTCAGCCCAACGCTTTGGCACTTGCGAATGCATCGCCAGTATCCGGCACGTATGGCGGCGGTATATTAAAGGGCTTATCCGGCACAGGCTGGTGCGTACCAGACTATGCTACTGGTGTAGGGGCTGCAACCAGCACAACTATGCCAACATCCGTGGAACTGAACAATCTCGCGGTGAGCAGCCAGAACTATGTGTACCGTGTGTCGGGCGACCAGCAGCTGAATGGCGATATCAAGCTTCAGCCAGGCATACACGTCACGATAGTCGTAACTGACGGTGACTTTTACCTCGATGGCAATGTACGGTACGCAAACTACTCGAGCCTGCAGAATATCCCGCAGTTCACGCTCATACTCAGTGGGGCCAGTAGCGGCAATCTGTATGTAGACAAAAGCGTACGGGAACTGCACGGATTTTATGATAGCCAACCCTCAAGCGGGGGAAGTACGAACGGCAATATATTCACCTGTGCGTCGGCAATGAGTACTAAAGCAACAAGCTATGCAGCGTGCAATACGCCACTTACTTTTTACGGGGCGGTGGCCGCCAAAGAGATCATACCAGGCCGTACCTATGGCAATCTTGTAAAGTCGGCGGGCATACCAAATGAGCCCGCGGAGCGGTTTGTGTACACTCCCGAGCTTTGGCTTGGCATCCGCGCCGGCTGTACGCGTAACTTGACTGCCGGCGGCTGTAATTACCAAGCGTATACCTCGTTACCGCCGGTGCTGTAGGGCGCGCAACTTAGGCTTCTGTGATCAAGCAAAAAACCGCTCTTTCGTGGGGGTCTTAACCTGGCCAGCAAAGAAAAAGCGCCCGTCTGCCGACCGGCAAACGAACGCTCTTTCTTTGGCTAGGACCGAGGATGGTAGTTCGAACACTATTCCCGGAAGTACAATCACCCATATCTTATTTAGGCTAGCTGATGAGTTGCGTCATCTCGGTGTGCACGAAAAGAACGGCGCAATAACCTATAAATAGATAATAAATTTACCCGGCGGCTATTTTGGTTTCGTCTTTAAATATTTGTTGTGATATTTCTTGAGTAAGGGGAGTGATAGTCTGATAGTTGCTTCTGCCTCTTTCTCACTTTCACTCCGTATTATTGCATCTTTCTCTGAAATGTAATGACCACCAATATTGCGATCAAGTCGAAGCTTAGACAATATATGCCAGTCTTTGTCGCTAATTAATCTTAGGGATTTAAAAAGTCCCAGTATGTTCTCGAACCTCATTTCCCCAAATTCTTCCTTTGTCTTTTCGAGCTTCTTTTGATCTATCAGATCATTTCCCCATACTGTGAATAATTTCTCAAATATACGTCCTAGCACTAAAATAGATGTGCTCTTATAACCCATTAAATAAATATCGAGAAGTTGATGTAGGTCTCGACGATAGATCTTATCGTATTCATATATATGGAACGAACCTATAAACTCTTCACTAGATTTCTTATGATCAATCAAATCAATAAAAACGGGGTCAACTACTTTAATGAGGAACTCCGAGAACCCCTTTTCAATATACGGCGCCACGAGGTTATAGCCATCTTGGTCAACCTCCAATTTTTTAAAAATGCGTCCGAGTTCTTGCCTAATGGGTAGTATCGCTATCTTTTTTGCTTTTTTGACGCCGAACACATTAGTAGCGGCTTTGTTGTATCTGTCGATGCTTGAATTTACCTCTCTCACGGCAGAAACTATTTCATCAGTAAAGTCGTTTCTTGAATCTTTTATATGCTGAGCGTTATTAAATTGTCCCAGCTCGTTTAGGCGATGGTAAATCTTGTATCTGAAATGAGCCCTATCGACTAATGAGGATATTTTCTGGCCAATGTCTGAGCGATAATACCCGATGTCAATAATTGAGTAGTATTTCATTATCCTTGATTTAAGCAAAAAGAGATATTCAAGTCACTAGTATCTAAATTGGGATTCAGACTGAATTCTATTAAGAAACAGGTCAGTATTTATCGCATTTTGATGGTATTTATTTAAGGTTAAATATCCATGAAATTGATTACGTAAAAAGATTTTTGGCGGTTCGTTTGCGTATTTGTTAAAAGGACTTTTTGCAGAATATTTACCACCGTATGAACCGTAGCGATTAAATATAGAAGTTGACGAGTACTTGCTCCCATAATTACCATATGGATTGTATATACCCTCGCTATCGTATTTATTTCGAGTAAGTTTCCCCAAGAATGTCCCATCCGGACTCACGAGGTAATTTTGATACTGGTTGAATGGTCCAACCTCCGGTGATTGGGAGTAAAGGTTTCTTATAAGCTCTTCGTAAAGTTTCTGAAAATCTTCAGCCATTTACTTTCTCCAAAAGCTTAACCATTTCCGTGGCGGCCTGTTCTGGCGGGAGAGTGGCAATCAGCGCTGGTGCTGCGGCAAGGGCGATGTTTTCTTTTCTGATTTTCAGGATCTTATTTATTGGCCAATACAAAAACGCTTCGATGATAAGGGACGGTGTGTATAGTGCGGGCAAGTCATTGATTGCGCCAATGATGGTTAGGGCGGCACCGATTAGGAAGATCATGATACTCATACCGACGACCACCTGCTCAGCCCGGCGGTTACTAACTAGTACCGCATCTATACGGTCATACATTGCCTGATTTGGGTCAGTTAGCTCAGCCATGCGGCAATACCACAAAGGGTTTGGAAAATAAAATACTTTATGCTTGGCTAGGGCGGAGGGATTCGAACCCCCGAATGCCAGGACCAAAACCTGGTGCCTTACCACTTGGCGACGCCCTAATAGCCTCGCCAGATTATACTAAAAACTTCCTTCTTCGACCAGATGTGCCGCTATAAAGGAAGTGGGCCTAGGCTTGCCGTTCCACAACGCGGGGGGCATACTACGTGCCATGACAGGAGAGCAACCTCCCAACGACGACAATGTACGCGACATGGGCGCCCTTTGGGAGCGCGTTCTTATAGACCTTCCCAAAGGAGAACTCTGGGGAGTACAGGCCCTGAGCGTTGTTTTGAGGGTGCAGCCAAGCGTGCTAGTTAGAGAGGCGCTGCGCTTATACATTTTGGCTGCGCGTCAGTCGCCAGAATACGCCCAGGCGCTGGCGGATGCAGATAGAGTTGCTGAGGAGGTTCCTCATCTTGAAGGCAAGCCAAACATTGATGAGCTGCCGAATGTCTTTTTGCTATTTCGCGACGGGCCGCCACAGAACCCGGAGGCCTAGCCGACCTTTAGGGCACGGCTTTATATGTGGTGCCACCAGAGATATTAAAGAATTCTTCCAGAGTCTGCACGTGGTTTTTGTGCAGCTCATTCGATAGGTCGGTACCAATGTAGCGGAAGTGCCACGGCTCGTATTCGTAGCCGGTTACCTTTTCTTTGTCTTGCGGGTAGCGTAGAAGGAATCCGTATTTGTAGGCGTTTGCAGCCAGCCACTCGCCTTCCGGCGTGGTGCCGAAACAGGCTTCCAGGCTGCAGGTGTTGTCTACGTTGCGGATGTCTACCGCCAGGCCGGTCTGGTGCTCGCTGTAGCCCGGGCGGGCGCTTTCCTGGTCGGCGGCGGCCTGCCCCGCGCTACTGACGTAGCCATCGTACAGCTGCTTCTGGTAGCCGTAGCCGCGGTAGGCGGTTGAGACCTGCAGTGTATAGCCCGCGGCGCTTGCACCGGCAAACATCTTTTCAAGTGCTGTGGCCGCGGTGTCGCGCATCTGCATTTCCGTTGCGCCTGGCACGCGCAACGTAACATTCGGGTCGCGCAGGTCATCTGGTGCGTAGTCGATCGGGCTCAGCGGGTGTTGCTTGTTTACGATTACCCAGATGCTGGCCGGGTCGGTAGTGGAATATTTTGTTTTATCAAACCCATCGGAACTGGTGGTCTTTGTGGTGTTTGAAGCCGCGGTGGTTTTCGCAGCATTCGTAGAGGGTGTGGCGCTGCTGCTCCGCCACCAGAACAGGCCGCCGGCAGCCAGCCCGAGTACGACAATTGTAACGAGGTATTTCTTAGGCATCTACATAAGTATAGCAAACGTGCTAGTATGGGTGGGATGGGACCGCGCCAAAAAACAGGGGTAAAACCCGCAGGTAAACACAAGTATCTGGTTATTGCTGTGGTTGTACTTATGGCTATGGCTGGTGCCTGGTTCTTCGTGCATCGGACGCCGAAGCCAGCCGCAAATGCTTCGCAGACCGCACAAAATACACATTCCAGTACTGCGAAAGAACCCGACACCATCAGGTTTATTGCCACGGGCGATGAGCTGCCGCACGACTCGGTGAATGCCAATGCCAAAACATCGGGCGGCTACAACTACCTGCCCTTTTTTAGCCAGATACAGCCGTACATGACCTCGGCAGATATGTCGTACTGCAACCAGGAAAGCCCCAGTGATCCGGACCAGCCGGTCATCGGCTACCCCACGTTCAATGCACCGCAAAGCTTTGCGGAAGATCTGTCGAAAGTTGGTTGCAACGTTATAAACCTGGCAAACAACCACGCCGACGACGACGGTCAATCGGGAATTGACGCAACACTGAAGGTCTGGTCGGGTCTGCCAAAGCTAGCCGCGGCCGGCATAAACAGCTCCGCGGCGCAGCAGAGTCAGATTGCGACGTTTACCGAAAAAGGCGTGAAGTTCGCGTTCCTATCGTACGCGCAGTGTTCCAACAACAAAGGCGTGAGTAGTTATGGGCTAAATGTCTTTAGTCAAAGCCTGGCAGATCAGCAGATTGCGGCGGCCCGAGCACAGCATGTCGATATGATTATTGCCGCTATGCATTCGTGTGATGAAAATCGCTCTACTGAAGACGGCTGGCAGGATCAGACAGCACAGTACTTTGCTAATAAGGGCGTAGACATTGTTATTGGCACAGGTCCGCACTGGTTGCAGCCGGCTCAGCGCCTGAAAAAAGCTGGCGGGGGTACCACCGCCGTGTGGTATTCGCTCGGCAATATGCTGAACACGCAGCTGGATGTGAACGGACTGGTGAGTGGCATAGCTATAATGGACATAGATGCGAAGACCAAAACGGTAACTTCTATGGGCTTTATGCCGACATACATGCACTACTACTGGACGGCTGCGCAGAAAGCTGCCGGTGATCAGGCTGCTCGTACCGACCTGATGATCTATCCGCTTGATCAGGCTGCGGCAGCCATGGCGCATTCACAAGATAGTACGACCGTGCAGGCACAGACTGAGCGCGTGGCGCAGCTGATGAATAGCTATACGCCGGTGACTATGTATACAAGTAAGTCGTTTCCGCGATAGTTTTTCTATTTCCGAGATCTCGACCTTAAGCTTCGCTTTCGGTCTCGAATGCATATCGTTTTAAGACAAACCCTAAAGGGTTTTTCTGGCATGTACCGCCTTCGGCGTGGACTTGCCTACTTTTCTGGACTGCGGCCGAACATCTGTGAACGCGGGAATATTGTCTGTGCTGAGATTCTATTCCAGATTGAAGATTGGGGAATGCTTGCCCGGTTGCCCGGCGGTAACGTATATTACTTAGTAACTATGGCAAAAGCAGCGGCAAATCCGGCTGACTATATTCAGCCGCTCTACATTAACGGAATGAACGGTCGTATGCTTCGTGCGCCGGCGGTCAAAACCCAGGCCGCTGGTCGCGAAATCCTGCTTGTGTACGGCCACCACGCGTTACTCGAGCGCTGGTGGGGTCTGGTAGAGAACCTGCAGGAATACGGCAACGTAACCATGCCCGACCTGCCTGGCTTTGGTGGTATGGATAGCTTTCCTAGAATTGGTCGGGCGCCCACGCTCGACAATTACGCCGATTACCTGGCGGCATTTATAAAAATGCGGTATCGCAACCGCCGGGTGACTCTGGTGGGGATTTCATTCGGGTTTCTAGTAATGACCCGTATGCTGCAACGCTACCCGGAGCTCAGCCGCAAAGTTGATTTGGTGGTAAGCATTGTAGGGTTTATGCACCGAAACGACTTTCTGTTTCCGCCGCGGACCCGCAGGGCTTACAGTCTGCTGGCGCGGTTCTTCGGCACGGTACCGGTATCGTTCATTATTCGATACGGTTTCCTGAACAGATACGTTATCAAGAATATTTACGTGCGGTTGCCAATCGGTAAACGCCGGTTCATAAGCATGACCGAAGAGGACTTTGCGAACCTGATGGATTTTGAAGTCCTGCTGTGGCAACGGAACGACGTGCGCACCCACTGGCGCACCACCAGCGAGTTTCTGCGTATAGATAACTGTCGTGCGCAGATACCACTGCCGGTCTGGCATGTGGCCGCAAAGTCGGATCACTATTTCGACAACTACGTGGTGGAGCAGCATATGCGTGTGGTGTACTCCAGCTACCATAAGGCGGTCATGAACTCAGCAGCGCATACTCCGAGCATACTGGGAGATAAGAAGGAGCTGGCAATAATGGTGCCGGCTGGCCTAAGAAAAGCGCTGCGCACCAAATCGGCATAGTAAATGGTATAATGACAGGTAAATTATTATGAAAATCGGACTGGTTTGCCCGTACAACATCGCTATTGGCGGCGGTGTGCAAGAACAAGTCAAGGCTATGCAGACGGAGCTGGCTCGGCGTGGCCACGACGTGGTTATCATTACGCCACAGCCACGGGTGCCCTATGTAGACGAGGGCCGGAAGGTGCTGTTTCTGGGCTCCGCGACGGATGTCAAAACTCCGCTGAACACCACTGCGCAGTTTAGCGCCAGTGTACTGACCGACGAAATCGACAGCCTGCTCGAACGCGAGCAGTTCGAACTCATACACTTCCATGAACCATGGGTGCCAGTGCTGAGTCGCCAGATTCTCAGCCGTAGCCGTAGCGTGAACGTAGCCACCTTTCATGCCATGCTGCCGGACACGCGTGTGGCGCAAACAGTCGGCAAGGTCGTTACACCTTACACCAAGCCGCTCCTGCGCCATATCGATGCTTTCGCGGCAGTGTCCGAAGGTGCCGCGTCGTACTTACTCGGACTGGCTGATGTAGCGGTAGAGATTATACCGAACGGGGTTGATCTGAAGCACTTTAAGCCACGGGCTCAGAGCGAAAAGCCTACACGCACCGGGCCAAAGACCATCTTCTACGTTGGTCGCCTGGAAAACCGCAAAGGTGTGCGCTACCTGCTGGAGGCATTTGACCGCTTGCAGGCACGGCAACCCGATGTACGCCTGGTGATTGCCGGTGCTGGCCCGGACCGCGAGAAGCTGGAGCAAGAGGTACAAACACTGGGCTGCGATCACGTGGAGTTTCTTGGATTTGTCGACGAGGCAACGAAGGTGCAGTATATGCACACTTCCGACCTCTTCTGCGCTCCGTCGATTTTCGGTGAAAGCTTTGGTGTGGTACTGCTCGAGGCAATGGCAAGTAATCTGGTGACGGTAGCCGGCGATAACCCGGGCTATTCGAGTGTTATGCAGGGACTGGGCAGGCTTTCATTGGTAAATCCGAAGGATGCTTCTCAGTTTGCGCACCGACTGGAGCTACTGCTGTTTGATGAAGACTTGCGCAGTTTGTGGCAAAAGTGGGCCAAGGACTATGTGCGTCAGTTTGATTATTCGCGTGTGGTGGACCGCTACGAGGCGCTCTACGAATCGGCGCTTCGAACGGCGAAGCCAAAAGGGTGATGGATTACGTGCTCAGCTTATTTTCGGCAAAAAGCTACCGTGCTTACTCCGCCGTATTTCCCATGCATTTGCGCTGCGCCCTTCCCTTTTCATCCAAAATTGAAGCCAAGCATGTAAGTCCTAAGGTCTGGTAATGAAGATCGGACTGGTACTGGATGATACGCTCGATACGCCGGACGGTGTACAGCAGTATGTGCTGCAGGTGGGCGGCTGGCTGGTGTCGCAGGGTCACGATGTGCACTATCTGGTTGGGCAGACGGTCCGCACCGACATCCCGAACCTGCATGTGCTGAGCCGGAACCTGCGCGTACGTTTTAACGGCAATCGTATGTCAGTGCCTTTGCCGGTTTTACGTCATCGGCTCAAAACCTTTTTGGCTCAGGAGCAGTTCGACGTTCTGCATGTGCAGGTACCGTACAGCCCGTTTATGGCCGGACGGCTCATCCGGCTGGCGCCTGCTCAGACTGCTGTTGTTGGCACGTTCCACATTTTGCCGTATTCCCGGGCGGTTACATTTGCGAACCGTTTGCTGGCTGTACTGAACCGCGGTTCGGGTAAGCGTTTTGACCGTATGCTGGCAGTTTCGGCCCCCGCCCGATTGTTTGCGGAGCAGGTGTATGGGTATCGGCCCGAGGTGGTGCCGAACCCAGTACGACTCAGCCAGTTCACCGGGGTCGAAAGCAGCAATACTGGCCTGAACATTGTGTTTCTGGGGCGGCTAGTAGCTCGCAAGGGAGCAAGACAGTTGCTCCAAGCGGTGACGTACATGCGCGACCACCAGCTGTTCGATGGCTCATTCCGGGTGCTTATTGGCGGTAAGGGCGAGCTGATGCCCGAGCTGGCGACCTATATCGAAACAAATGGTTTGTCCGATGTTGTAACACTGCTGGGCTTTATACCAGAGGAAGGAAAG
>Ga0068856_100004110_pt1 | contig 14540 bp, 10 predicted proteins | sample KBSCornC62_FD_66595 | JGI IMG/M metagenome (GOLD analysis project Ga0068856, IMG submission 66595) | Corn rhizosphere microbial communities from Kellogg Biological Station, Michigan, USA - KBS Corn C6-2 | ecosystem: Host-associated > Plants > Roots > Rhizosphere > Soil ...
CAAGAAGCCGCGGCGGATTGGTAAGAAGCTGCGTCAGATTCGACTTATGCTCGAGCTATCACAGGATGGAATTGTCGAGCAGATGGGCTTAAGCGGGCAGCTCAAAAGAACAAGTGTGTCAAATTTTGAGCGAAAGAGACGCGTACCCTCATTGCCGGTGTTATTACGTTATGCTCGGCTGGCAGGGATATGCCTTGAGGTTCTTGTTGATGATGCACTGGATTTACCACAAGTCCTATCGAGCACGCTACCGCATGATCACTCCGCAAAGAATTCGAAGCCGTATGGGAAAAAATAGCAAGGGTCAGCGCTTCTTTGAATAAAGCCTCTCCAGGTTTCTCCAGCCTTTTAATTTCGTGAGCGAACGAGGTGGCGCGTAATTGAGGCGTTCAGCTTTGATCGCAAGCCCCGCATAGCTCAGGCTGGTTCTTGTTTGCAGTTTCAACTCAACCAGCGTCTGCTGACTGCATTGATGACGCCTGACATTCATTCGGCTCATGTAGTCAACGAAAAGGTGGTCCGGAAAGAGAAGTTCTGAGGCGAACACTTCAGCGCCGATTTCGATTGCCTTAGTGATATCAGACTGGTCGCAATAAGAAAGCTTGAGGTGGCGATCGGTAAGATAGTGCTTCAGCTCATGTGCCATCGTGAATACCATTGGATCGTTTGGCAGATTTTGAGCGAGCATCACGGTTGTTCCAATAGCATCACACATGAACGCACCACGAAGGGATTTGAAAGGGTACGGCCAGTAATCGATCTCTATGCCGTGCTTAAAATATATTCGCCGCAGATCTGTCTGCAGGACTCGGGCTGAGGTAAGTCCGTTTTCTGCTCTTACGCGTCTGGCAAGCACCTTAAGTTCATAATGATCCGTTGAGAGGTTCATTTTTTTCGAGACGTACGGCCTGCTTTGGGCCGGCTCCTTCCTTTGTAGATCCGTCGAGCTCTCCTGAATTCTGCGTACTTTATTAGTTCGTCGAGGTCGTCAGGATTCAGGTGTTTTGCAGCACGCAGCAAAGTTAATAAATCGTTGTCGTCGGATTCAATCCCTTCAGGAGGAAAGAAACTAGTGATTGGGACAACGAAGAAACGAGCTAGCTTTTCCAGGTCGTCAATGCTTGGCCGATAGATTCCTGTTTCCCAGCGCGAGATTGTATTTGCTGCGACGTCAAGTTCTCGCGACAGTGCATCCTGAGAAATGCCTTCACCGCTGTTGTAATGGATGCGCAGGTCCCTAATACGATGAGCTACGTGTTCTCCAATAGTCATTTTCATTTTCCGCATGCGGGATGAGATTCTAACTTTATCGTTGACAGGGTTGTGAGTCGAGAGTATTATACTCCAACTCAAAAACAGTTCAATGGAAAACTTAGTTTGACCCCAAAGATTTCGTTTTGACTTCACCCCATTGCGTTGAAGAGATCAAGGCATTTGTTTGTGACGAGCTGTCCACTAACAGTTCATTTGATGCACAATTAATTTCAACCTGGGCAGAGCGATCCCGCTCGTAAACCTAACATTTGATTTACCGCTGGTTACTAGCTATGAGTACGTTCACGTATCGCAGACGGCTCTTTCTCGCTCCCGTTTCTACAGGTTTTACTTCACATGTGTTGGCCGAAGTTGAATCGAGTTGCAATGGAGAAAACGACGGTGGACATTACATGCTTACGCTTGCGGATTGTCACCGGTCGGTGCAGTTTGAGTTCTTTCTCGGTAACGCAATGTTTCGGCGGCAGAGTCTAGCGAAAATAGATTTGTTGCTTAAGGTGTTGAATGGCTTTCGCGAGGCGCTCATCAAGGAAGCAAAATTGATTGCGGATTACGAGAGGAGAAGCCGCCAGCGTCGCCTTGAAAAGAGGGACCCTAATTCGGCGAAGAAGACCTAACATTTCGTTGGAGTTAATTTACACAATCCAAGACCGTGCAGTCGATTAGCTCACGAAGAATCTGCACATTCTTGTCCGCACCAGTCGCATTGACGATTGCTTGAATCGCGTCGACTTGATCTGGAGGTATTGCTCTCTTACTCGCGGATCGTTTTACCTTTCAGCAAATATCTCAAGAGTTATTTTTTTCTTTGTCCGTAGATCGTGGTTCCGAGCCGCAGTGACGAATACCGGTTGGCAAAAGTCGAAAGCCTCAGGAAACGGTTCTGGAAGCTTAAGTCGCATTTGGCTGGGAGGCAGGGACTCGAACCCCGATAGCCAGATCCAGAGTCTGGAGTCCTACCATTGGACGACCTCCCAGCAAGAGGGGTTTGAATTTACGAGTCAGATCCGCCGTTGTCAACTTCCAACACCAATCAGCCGTTACCTCCAATGGTCTAACCTAAGACCTAATAACTTGACTCACCAGGAAACTTAATGCTTGAACTCTGCCCAATCACGCGGCACAATGCAAACGCTGAGCGGCAACAATCCTCCCACACTACAATTGAACGTAAGAACAATCGGAGATTCGATGACCGATACGAATTCTGCCCCCAAACCCGTGCCTGCCGATCCTGAGGAACAGGTCGCTTTCTATCGTCAACGTCTGAACGATGTCGCGGAGCTCGTGGCGCGCATTCGGCATGAGATCAATAACCCGCTTACTGGCGTTCTTGGGCAAGCGCAGTTGTTGTTGCGTGAAGACTTGAGTGATCGCGCACGCAAACGAGCCGAAACGATAGAGGAACTTGCCATCCGAATCCGCGACATCGTCGCGGAACTTCGGACAATTCAAAAGCCGTAGAACTGCTTATCGGCAGATTACACAGATTACGCAGACTGTTTAGACTGTTTGCAACCTGAAATCTGACAAATCTAATCTGTGTAATCGGTGTAATCTGTGGATAAGGTTTTGGTTTAGCGTCCGACGAGCTCGATTTCGTCCTCAACAAGATATGGATTGGAGGAGGGTTGGTGATCCGCATCTTGAGCCAGGACTGCCTGAACGATTGGCAAACTTAAAGAGTGTTTGGCTGAACTTAATGGTACCGGCTTACCCGCAGCATAAACTTTATGACGGCCATGCTCTTCGTACCATTCACCAAGATTGGCGGTCTTATGCATGTTTTCGATGATCTGACGCCAACCTACACCGGTGTTATAAGCGCAGAATGAGATTTCGCCTTCCTGAGTACCGTAAGGGATTACGCACATCTCAGTGCGACGAAAATCGTAGTTGAAGAGATCCTGAAACCACATTCCCTCAACACAGAGAACGCGCCAGACATCCGTTGGATCGGCGGCGTTCTGGGTTTTCATGCGGTCATTTCGATCCGAGTTTGAATTCGTCGAGGATGGCTTGAAGAGATTGATGATCTGGGAAATCGGGAAGCCTTCAGGCGCTTGTTCCGCGTTGAAGTTTCGCATGATTGCCATGCCGAGCTGCGCGTATGAAAGTTTGCGCCCACGCGCGGTATCGGTGATAACCGCCACATCTTTCATGAACTGTTCGTAATTGAAGAACTCGAACAGCGACTTGAACTCACCTGTCTGCCGATTAACGACCATCAACGTGAAGATGCCGCAGTTCGGATGACAATTACATGAGGACCAGCCCCACGGAGCATCCGCGCCTTGCAACATATCCATCACGCTCGTGAATGCGGAATAAGAAGAGAGCGGGAACCAATCGCGCAACGGTTGCAGTCGGCCGCCGAGTTGATCGCTTAGATCGTGCGTCATTCCGGCGAGTGTGTATCGCCACTTCGTGCGCATCTCATCAGAGATATCTTCGTCGCGTCCAGTGAACGAAACCGGCTGGAAAGCGATGGTTTGAATCTTGTCGATATTCTTTGCAGCAAACTCGACGATCTGGCCAATGCCGTCGTTGTTGATGTTGTTGACGATTGTCACAACCAGTGTGACCTTTATTCCAACGCTTGCGAGGTTCTCAATCGCTCGCAGCTTCACGTCAAAGAGATTACCGACGCCTCGATGCTTGTTCTTCTCCTCGCTTACTCCGTCAAACTGTAAGTAAACGCCGTGTTGACCTGCCGCTTTCGCTTGCTTGCAGAACTCGATGTCTTCAGCAAAGCGGATTCCGTTCGTCGCGGCGAGAATCCGATAGAACCCAATCTTCTTTGCGTATTCAACTGCTTCGAGGTAATACGGAGACAGCGTTGGTTCTCCGCCCGAGAAAAGTATGATGACTTGTCTTCTTGGTTTGAATGAGACTGCGCGATCCAGAATTGCCTTTGTATCTTCGAAAGTTGGTTCGTGAACGTAACCCACCTGGTTTGCATCCATGAAGCACGGATTGCACATCATGTTGCAACGATTGGTTAGATCGACCGTCAACACCGCGCCGCGGCCGAACTTGATATTTGAAGTTCCGTGACGATGAATGTCCTTGTCTTCAGCGGCTCGGAAGTCCCGACCAAAAAATAGTGATTCGATCCGCTCGAGAAACGCAGGATCAGTCGACATCACATCCTCGAACTCGCCGTGCTTCGGACAGTTCTTCCGCATAACAACTCGACCGTTGTCTTCAAGGATCTGCGCTTTGATTTCACCTGGATGTTCGTTCATCAAGGTCTCAAGCGGCGTCTGACCACTGATTACGGCGTTGCGAACTTCCTTAACACAGGTAGGGCACAAGCTATCGGTCTCTCGAGGAAAACCGAGCGGCGGAGCACTTCGTTCGTAGGACTTGAGCAGGGGACCGGGCGCCCAGTTGGGGCGAATGGCTTCACCTTCAGGCAGGCGCTGGTTAACTGATTGGAATGCCTTCCAGGCTACGTCTGAAAGGCCTGAAATGAGCTTCGAACTCTTTACGCCGGCAAGTTTGCCTTTATCTGCTTCCCCTCTGCGAAACTGATCACTAAACAAGCGCTCTCTCCTATCGCGGTCCAGACCAGCCCCGCAAAAAACCTAACAAATTACTTCAAAACCGCGTCCAGGATGTCTCTTAAGATGCGGCTGGGTCATGATAGTTGGCCGAAAGAGCAAATGGCAAGTGGAAAAAGGGCCGAAAAATGAGGGTTGACGAGGTGAGGGGCGAGTGGGCGACGCGGAGACACTGCGACACGGCGATGCGGAGACATGGCGACACGGAGACACGGCGATGCGGAGACATCGGCGCGGGGAGACGCTTTCGCCCCCACTCCGACTCGCCCGTTCTCCGTGTCTCCGCGTCGCTCCGGTCGCCCCCGCTCCCCCTCGCCCTCTCGCCGGCTCGCCACTTGTGGTATACATCCTGCTCTTCATATGGAGATCCATTCCACTGCGCTGATCGGAACCAACGCATCTGTTGGCCAGAACGTTCGAATCGGCGCCTACGCGGTTATCGAAGATGATGTTCAAATTGGAGATGAGTGCGAAATTGGTGCTCACGCCGTAATCAAACGTTTCACTCGTCTTGGCGCTCGAAATCGTGTCTTTGAACATGCGGTACTCGGTGGTGAACCGCAGGACGTGAAGTTCAAGGGTGAAGAGTCGTTTCTTGAAATCGGTGACGACAATCTGATTCGGGAGTTTTGCACCCTGCACAGAGCAAACGGCAACGGTGAAGCCACACGTATCGGTTCGGGCAACTTCTTAATGGTTGGCGTGCATGTCGCACATAATTGCCAGATAGGCGATGACAACATCTTTGCTAACGAAGTCGCATTGGCGGGACACATAGTCATAGAGGACCACGTTTTTCTTTCAAACAACGTTGGCGCGCATCAGTTCGTGCGAATGGGACGCTACGCGATGGTTGGTGGTAAATCCAAGATCGTGCAGGATGTCTTGCCGTTTTTTACGACTGACGGAAATCCGTCTCGTGTTCGAGGGCTGAATGCCGTAGGTCTGAGACGTGGTAACTTCTCGAGCGAGAGTAGACAAGCATTAAAGACAGCCTACAGGTTACTCTTTAGATCCTCCATGACTTTGGAGGATGCTGTACGTTCCATGGAACAAATGGCAGACGAAAACGTCGCGCACCTTGCTGCTTTTATCCGCAACTCAAAGCGTGGATTCATCCGCGCCGCGCGCGAATCAGTCGCGGAGGTGTGAAGTCAGCACCACCTCGCGTATTACTTCTTGTTTGTGTCAATTCGTGTGATTTCGTGGATCGCCTCTTCCGTCGCGAGAGGACCGATCCACGAAATCACACGAACTGACACGAACAACCCAAGGCTATGACTGATACAAACGCGCAGTCAGTAAATTCTCTGGCCCAACTTGTGGCTGGTACAGTTATCGGCAACGGTGACGTTCTGATTGAACGCATAGCGAACCTTGATATTGCTCGCGAAAACGAGATCGCATACGTGGATGGCGAGAAGTTTTTCGAATCAGCGCAAGGAAGTGAAGCCTCATGTCTGATAGTTCCGAGAGAACACCCGGATTTGACCAGCCACACTTTGATCGAAGTTGACAACCCCAAACTTGCCTTTTCGATAATTGGCGCAGTCTTGCATCCGCCGAAACATCGTGAGCCCTCGGTCCATCCCGCGGCCCATATTGCGGAAACCGCAGACATCGCTTTAACCGCATACATCGGTCCAGGCGTTTGCGTCGGCAATTACTCGCACGTTGGAGCAGCGACGCGAATTGAGGCTGGTGTCGTGATCGGCGACAACGTTGTTATCGGCGCTGATTGTGTGATTCACCCGAACGTTGTCTTGTACGACGGGGTTACGATCGGCGACAACGTGATCCTGCATACGGGCGTTTGTATCGGAGCGGACGGGTTTGGATACGTGCGCGATCGAATGGGCTATCACAAGTTTCCACAGATCGGCACGGTCGTGATCGAAGATGATGTGGAGTTAGGAGCGCACACTTGCGTGGACCGCGCCGCGCTTGGGCGCACGCGCATTGGGCGCGGAACGAAGATCGATAATATGGTTCACGTCGGTCACAACTGCGACATAGGAGAGCGTGTAGTTATCGCGGCGCAGACCGGGATTAGTGGCAGCGTTGTGATTGAAGACGATGCTGTGATTGGTGGGCAGGTTGGATTCGGTGATCACACGCGGGTACAGAGTGGGGCAGTAATTGGATCGAAAGCTGGAATACTGCCGGGCAAAATTGTGCGTCCAGGTGTTTGGTGGGGAATTCCTGTGCAACCGCTTGCAGAGTATAAAAAGATGAACGCGCATCTTGGACGGTTACCGCAAATGCGCGATGAGATCAAAGAGCTTCGAGCCGAAGTTGAAAAGTTGCGCAAGCGTTTGGCCGAAGAATAGTTGTCTCCCGAACAAACACACGATTAAAGAACAAGTAGGAAACGACGGTGTACCCCAGCGAACAGAGGTCACCATCCCCTAACATACGAAAGCTCTTCTGTCGGAGCGCGTCCGTCCTCGGCCGCCCCCGTCGAACAGAGGCCTTTTGACCAGACACATTGAAGAACATCCGTGTGATAGGGATGGTGGTACTGATCGACGGGGGCGGCCGAGGACGGACGCGCTCCGACAGAAGAGCTTTCGTGTGTTACGGATAGTAACTTCTGTTCGACGAGTATTCACCCTTACATCGTTAGCTTGTTCTTCGACGAGGTCGCCAAAAATTTCAAAACAACGTCGGCTGCTTTTTTTGATGCGCCGGCAGGACCAAGCTTCGAGGCGACCTGTGCTAACGACTTTCTCATCGCATCGTTTGTTTCCGGTTCGAGTAAACGTGTTAGCTCGGCGGCCAGCCTCTCACCGGTCAAGTCGTCCTGCATTAGTTCCTTAACGATTTCCTTTTCAGCAACCAGGTTAACGAGCCCATAGAACGGACTGGTTATCAAACGCCCAAGTGTGTGCCAGTTGATTGGTGATTCCTTGTAAACGATTACCATCGGCGCAGACAGCAGTGCAGCCTCGAGGGTTGCTGTTCCACTCGCGATTGCCGCAGCGTCGGAGGCAGCGAGCGCTTCCCTGGTATTTCCATGAACAATTCGAATTCGTTCGAGATGAGGACTACCTTCATTTCGCGTGATGATCTGTTTGGTCTCTTCAATAGAACGACTCGGCGCCACGCCAATCACAAATTGCAGTTCCTTTCGGTCTTCACCGAGCAAGTCAATTGCATCCAACATCGGAGGCAGGATTCTTTGTAGCTCTTTATGACGACTTCCCGGCAGAAAAGAGATGATTGGTTGGTGCGCACTCAAATCGTAGCGGCGGCAAAACTCTTCACGATCGAATTTTGCCGACACTTGTCCTACCAGTGGATGTCCAACAAATTCAACCTGGCTAACGCCTCTTGTTGAGTACCAGTTAGATTCGAACGGCAAAATAGTTAGTAATAGATCGACATCTCGTCTGATTCGATTCACGCGTTGCGGACGCCATGCCCAGAGTTGGGGGCTGATGTAATAGATGACTTTGATCCCGCGGCGATGAAGCGACGAAGCAAGCCGCAGATTGAACTCGGGCCAATCAACCAGGATCACAGCAACGGCCTTCTGTTCAATGGCCGCGGACTTCAGATCTCGAAAGGCGCGCATGAACCTGTGGAAGACCTGACCAACTTCGACGATTCCCATGATTGCGAGCGAATCGGAGTTCACAATAGTGTCAACTCCCGCATTTCGCATTAGCGGTCCGGTCGCACCAAAGAATGAAAAGTCGGCGGCTCGTTCGTGCAGCGCCGAAACCAACGCTGCGGCATGAGCATCACCCGAAGGCTCACCGGCGACAATCATCAGTCTTGGTTTATTGGACACAGCTCAAATATATCAGGCGGCAGTTGATCTTTATTGGTCATTTTCCATTTTCCATTTCTCAGTTGGTCATTTGATTTGTCCCACGAACTTTAGTTTGTCGACGCGTCGGACCAGCAGCCTGTGAATCATCGAGAACCTGGACACCCCGCACGACAAACTAAAGTTCGTCGGACAAATCAAATAACCAAATGAAAAATGGAAAATGACAAATGATAAATAATCGTTTTGAACTCCCCCTACACGGTTCCTTATTTTCCGTGATAGCATCCCCTCGCTCTGATAAAAACAGTGCGGGCGTTTGAAATCCTTGACGCAAGCACTTTCTCGCGGGCCGGAGTTCACTCGCTTTTGTTTTCTGCTTTCTGCTCAAGCCGTTTGCTTGCCACTGTTCGACTGCTTCTGGCGATCGCAGTTATTGCTTCCTGTCACGCCGTCTTCGCTCAACAAACGAATCCCGTTGATCGCAAGGTCACGAATCCGATGACCGACACGCCCAACGTCAATCCCTTGAATCCGGATCAGTCCGTGCAAAGACCACCAGCGCGTCCAAATGGCGTTCAAGGTGTCGCGACTGACCAGATACAGGTTGATGCAACTAAGCAAACAGCTTCAGGTCCTGAGAATGCTCGCGTCGTTGTTTATGAAGGCAACGTCGATGTTCGAATCGGCACTTATCGACTGCAAGCTGATAAAGTCACAGTCTACGAGGCCGAGAATAGAGTGCTTGCAGAAGGTAGCGTCGTTTTTGATCAGGCCGACATCCAGCGGATAACCGGTTCCCGCGCAGAATGGAACTACCGCACCAAAACTGGTTACTTCATCGACTCCACGGGTTATACAAATCGAACACAAGACGGAACGCGGATTTATTTCACTGCCGATCGCGTTGAGAAAGTAAGCCTGGATACGATCATAGCAACGAATGTTACTGTCACCGCTTGCGACGAAGATGTTCCGAAGTGGAGCTTCCACGCAAACAGGGCAAGAATCAAGACCGGTGATCGCGTACGCATTTACACGGCAAAGTTAAAGATCAAAAAGATCCCAGTCATTTATATGCCGTACGCTTCTGTATCGATCAAGCAACGTGATCGAGCCTCCGGTTTTCTTACGCCAACATTCGGCGGCTCGGGTTCAAAAGGTTTCCGGTTGTCGAGCGCTTACTATTTGACGTTGGGACGATCGGCAGACTTCACGTTTCGTAACGACATCTATACCGCTCGTGGTATCGGACTCGGCGGAGACCTGCGAACCCGTGCAAATTCTCGGTCGTTTTTCAATGTTGGGTTTTATTCGGTGAAGGATCGAATCTTTGGTCCAAAAGAGGATGCAGCCCATCCGAACCAGGGTGGCTCGAGTTTCTATGTTGAAGGAGTGCACTACTTCAAGAATGGTTTTACGGCCGCCGCTGATGTCAACATAACTTCAAACCTGGCATTTAGACAGGTCTTTTCGGATAACATTCAACAGGCGATTTCGCCCGAGGAAACTTCTCAGGTTTTCGTAAACAAAGATCACAACGAATACTCATTTAACTTCCTCGCCCGAACACAAGTCTCCTCCTTGCCTGACGTTCGCATCCGAATTCGTGAGTTACCCAGTGTGACAATCGATAAGCGTCCAACGATTCTTAGTTTCCTGGATAAGCTGCCGGTTTATTTTTCATTTGAAGGCGCGGCCGAAGGTACAAGCCGCAAAGAAACGGTTGAAGATCAAGTTCAGTTCGCCAATGATGTCGGTGGTAATCCGATCATTACGCCTTCAATCGTGCAGCGCCTTGACGTGCATCCTCGGTTCGAATTGCCACTCGCCTTCGCCGGCTGGAACGTTACCGCGTCAGCAAGTGGTCGCGTGACGTTCTATTCGAATTCGGTTGATCCAACAACGCGCAATGTCCTCGGTCAAAATGTGACTCGATCCTATGGGGAGTTTGAACTGGACGTGCGTCCACCAGCTTTTGCCAAAGATTTTCACCACAAGGGATCCTTCTTTTTTCAGCACGTAATCGAGCCTTACATCACTTATCGGAGGCTGGCGGGCATTAACAATTTCGACCGGATTATCAGGTTCGATTACATCGATGCGATAGCGGATACAAACGAGATAGAGTTTGGTATCGCAAACCGTTTCTTCACGCGACGCTCCACTGAAAACGTTTCCGAGAAGGAGGCCAGGCAAACTGGCACTCAGACAAAACAGTCGATCTCAACCCAGCCTTACGAAGCGCTTACAATAACGGTGCGCGGAAAATACTTCTTCGATCCTTACTTTGGCGGAGCGCTGGTTCCGGGTCGTCGCAACCAGTTTTATCCGCTCAACACGCTCTCAGGATTTGTTTATGGCGGCGTACCGAGAAGATTCTCGCCGGTCAATGTTGATGTGCGTTATCGGCCACGGCGAGAACTGTTTGCCGATTTCCGCACTGATCTGGATACGAACGGCGGCGGCGTTCGATCGGTATCAACTACGTTCGGACTGTCCAAAACGGCGATTCAAATCTTTCAAAGTTTCTACTACACCAGAGCGATTGAGCTCGTCGGTAGTTTGGCAAAGTTCGCTGATTCGCGAGGGTTTGAAGCTGGAACTCAGCGGGGATCTCAATGGAGCCCGTCGGTGTTTCTGGGTAATCGAGACCGCGGGCTCTTCGGTGGCGCCTCGTTCTTCTTTGATTTCCAGAAACGACCGGGCCGAGGCGACAATTCGCTGATCAGTTCGACGGTGACATTGGGCAATAGTTGGGACTGTTGCGCGGTCTCAGCACAGTTTTCGACATTCAACGTCGGTCTGCGAAAAGAGAATCGCGTAGTGTTTAGCTTCCGTTTGAACGGCATCGGGACGTTCGGAACCGAACAGATTGGACAACACTTTAAGTAATTGCCGATTTCCGATTTCCAAATGCCGATTTGAGGTACCTCGGCGGGTGCAGTCAGCAAAAATGCCTCAGTAAATTGGAAATCGGCAATCGGAAATCGGCAACATCTAAAGCAACTCAACCCGTTATGATTTTCATCATTGACACGGTTGAGGGCTGGTCTTAGATTTGAGCGGTCGAGGCGCGAGTGTCTGGGCATAAATTCCCGGTCGAGCCTTCGACGAAGGGCTCTCCCTCCCAATGGCTTCACTCGTAGTAAGCCCGCGGTAACATTTCCGCCCCGACAACTCAAAGCAACAGGGCTTTGAAACTTAATACTTCGTCCTTTTGCGTTTACAGTGCAATTCAATTTCGGATCGCTCAATCGTTAAGGAACATCCATGAAAAAGCAGAACCGGAAGAATAAATCTCGAACGGCCGCAAAAAACCGGCGAACTCGCGTGGTTACCGTTACTGTGGCGATCTTGCTGATAGCTGTTGCGGCTATCACCGTTCTCGCCAAACAACTCACCAGCGCGAATGCTTCGCCGTCTCGAAGTGCCAGTAGCGAGGCTCCGAAATACGTGACAGTGAAAGTGGCCGGACAAGACGTTCAGGTAGATCCGCAGACAGGACAAATCAAACCGTTATCACCTGAAGAAGCGAAGCGCCTGGCTGATCAGTTGAAGCCAGTGTTGAATCGATCCACTGCTGGATTAAGCCAGGTGCGACACGGGGACGGTTCGTTATCAATGGATCTGGAGGGACGGTTTCAGAATGTCGTAGTTGCTCGACGCAATACCGACGGCTCAATCGAGCAATCATGTATCGACAGTCCAGAAGCGGCTGCAAACTTCTTCGGCGTCGATCCTCAATTGTTCGGAGCGGAACCTGCTCAAGCCGCTCCCTCTAAACCCATGACAACTCCGGCGAGGAAAGTTAGTCAATGATCAAGTACGTCTTTGTCATGGTTCGAGCTGTTCTGTTGGTCAGCATCCTGGGACTCCTTGTTTCATCCTCAGCGGCGGCGACGATCACAGTTCAGAACAACGATGCCGCAGGAGTCGGTTTCAATGATCCCACTCCTGTGGCCCCGGTCGGAAATAACAATGGCACCACCCTCGGCCAGCAGCGAATGAACGCTTTCCAGTTTGCAGCCGACATCTGGGGAGCAACATTAAACAGCGGGCCGCCTATCACGATTCGAGCCAGCTGGGTTGCTCTCACTTGCGATCAAAATGGCGCGACTCTTGCTCAAACTGGTACTACAACAATTCACAGTGGTTTTTCGAACGGTATTCCGGGCGTGTGGTATGGCGCAGCGCTCGCGAACGCGCTCTCCGGTAGTGATCGCAATGGAAGTGAGGCAGAGATCAGCGTACAGGTCAATATCAATTACGGTATAAGTTGTTTCCAGGACAGCCCGTGGTATTTGGGTCTGGACGGAGGTCACGGCGGCGGCACTGAACTCGTAACCGTGCTCATTCATGAATTCACGCATGGACTTGGAATGCAGACATTCGATAATGTCACCACGGGGTCAGATAATGGAACCCCGAGCATTTATGATCGCTTTCTGCGGGATAACAGCACCGGGAAGCTTTGGTCGAACATGACTGCCACCGAACGACAGGCCTCTGCAGTTAATACTGGGAATCTTGTTTGGGCAGGAAGTCAGGTGACGGGTGACGTACCGAGCGTTTTAGGCACGCCTCGATTGACAATCAACTCGCCAGCAGGAATCGCTGGTAACTACACTGTCGGTACGGCTGATTTCGGAACGAGTATCTCTTCGCCAGGAATTACGGGCAATGTAGTTCGTACTCAACCATTGGATGCTTGCTCGGCTGTTTCAAACGCTGGTTCAATTGCAGGAAATATCGCCTTCATCGATAGGGGCACGTGTAATTTCATTGACAAAGTGAAGAACGCGCAAAACGCGGGAGCGATCGGAGTAATCATCGGCAACGTGTCCACCAGCAACAATGCATCTGTTGCCCCTGGCATGGGAGCAGTTGGAGGGCCTGTTTTAATTACCATTCCCACAGAAAGTTTAAACTTTTCGGATGCGCAAGCCCTTCGAGGTCAACTGGGTGGAACTGTGAATGCGTCAATACATCTTGACCACTCTGTATTGTTAGGTTCGGATTCCTCGGGCCACGCACTAATGTTTGCTCCGGCTACAGCCACTCAAGGCTCATCCGTCTCACACTTCGACACGTCTGCGTATCCAAATCTGGTAATGGAGCCAAATTACAGTGGAGACGTTGGTCATAGTGTGCTCGCGCCGCAGGATTTGACATTCTCGTTGCTGCACGACCTTGGGTGGACGGGTTCAAGCACTCCGCCGCCACCACCTCCCGCGAACGACAACTTCTCAGCAGCGCAGGTCATAAGCGGATGTTCGGGAAGTGTTAATGGCAGTAACGTGAGTGCGACAAAGGAAACGGGCGAACCAAATCACTCTCCCGATAACAATGGCGGCACCAAATCTGTCTGGTATAAGTGGCAGGCGCCTGCCACCGGTGATGCTACCATCACTACGGCAGGAAGTAGCTTTGACACGGTACTGGGAGTTTATACAGGAGCTTCGGTTGGTTCTCTTACGTCGATCGGAAAAAACGACGATACCAACGCTAATGACGCGACCAGCAGCGTCACATTCTGCGCGACGGCGGGAACGATCTATATGATCGCGGTTGATGGTTACAACAACGGTGGCGCCGGCGGCGACGTTGGATCAGTTACACTCAACTGGAGTGTAACGAATTGCGGACTGGGTGCCATGCAGATTATGCTCGAGGAATCAGGACCCGTAGCGAATCAAGCGGCCGCTTTTGATGCCATATTGTTTGTAAGGGATCCTTTTCCAGTGGTTAACAGCTCAGATGTCTTTAATCTAGTCGGTGATCCCAACACCAGGGTACTGATCTTCGTTACAAATCTGCAGCTGACTCAGTGTGAAAACGCCTCCACGGTCACAGTCAATTTGATCGACAGCCTTAATCAACCACATAACATCTCGGCGCAGGACGTCCGGTCAGTGCCTAAC
>Ga0068856_100004113_pt1 | contig 14539 bp, 9 predicted proteins | sample KBSCornC62_FD_66595 | JGI IMG/M metagenome (GOLD analysis project Ga0068856, IMG submission 66595) | Corn rhizosphere microbial communities from Kellogg Biological Station, Michigan, USA - KBS Corn C6-2 | ecosystem: Host-associated > Plants > Roots > Rhizosphere > Soil ...
GCTCGCGCTTTTCGTTTTCGCCTCGCTCACGGCAGTCGACGGCGGGAGGAGCGCTCAGGCGCAGGCCCTCCAGCTTCCCGCGCCGGTCGGCTACGTCAACGATTTCGCGCACGTCATTCCGCCGGACAAGTCGGCCGCGATCTCGGCGATCATCGAGGACGTAAAGGCGAAGTCCGGCGGCGAAATCGTCGTCGTCACGCTGCCCGATCTCAAGGGACGTCCCGTCGAGGAGGTCGGTCTTCAGATCGGCCGTCAATGGGCGGTTGGGCGCAAGGGCAATCCCGGCGATCCAGCACGCAACACGGGCGTCATCCTGCTGGTCGTCCCGAAAGAGACGAGCGCCGATGGCAGCGGGCACGTTCGAACCGAAATCGGATTCGGCGCCGAAGGCTTCCTCACCGACGCGACGACCGGCGAGTTCCGCGACCTCGCGATTCCCTATTTCAGGAATCATGATTACGGCTCCGGCATCCTGTTGATGGTCGACAGCATCGCCGCGCACTTCGCGAACGAATTCAATTTTCAGATCAATCCGAGCGTCCAGCCGCAGCTACGCGTCCAGCGATCGCAGCCCCGCCAGAGCTCCGGCGGCATTCCGCCAATCATTTGGTTCGTACTTCTCTTCGTCATCCTGTCGGCGATTGGCGGCGGCCGCCGCGGCTGCGGCTGTCTTCCGATCTTCATGGCGACCGGAATGCGCGGGGGCTGGGGTGGCGGGGGGGGCGGCGGCGGCTGGAGCGGCGGCGGATTCGGTGGGGGCGGTGGAGGCGGTTTCGGCGGGTTCGGTGGCGGAGGCGGTTGCGGCGGTGGTGGCTCCAGCGGATCTTGGTGACCTATGGCGCGCATGACACTCGATGAACTCGTGGCGCAGCTGCGGGCGGCGTACGGCAACACGCTGCGCGCGGTCGTGCTGTACGGATCGGCGGCGGCGGGCGAGCACATCGCCAAACGGTCGGACTACAACGTGCTCGTGATCGTCGACGCGCTCGACGCGTCGCATCTCGCCGCGGCGTCGGCGGCGGCGCACGCGTGGGCGGAGTCGGGCAACCCGGCGCCGCTCACACTCACGCACCAGGAATGGCGCGGCTCGTCGGACATCTTCCCGATGGAATACGCGGACATCCTCGAGCGACACCGTGTGTTGTATGGCGATCCGCCGTTCGACGGCATTTACGTCGATCGCGGGGATCTCCGTCTTCAGCTCGAGCAGGAAGCGATGGGAAAACTCATCAAGCTCCGGCAAGGCACGCTCGCGGCGGGTAACGACGGCGATCGCCAGCTCGAGCTGCTGGCGGCGAGTGTGAGCCCGGTGATGATCGTTTTCCGTGCCTTCATGCGGCTGCACGAGGTGAAGCCGCCGACGGACAACGTCGCGCTCACCGAGCTGATTGCCGGCCGCGTCGGTTTCGACGCGTCTCCGATCACGCGAGTCGTCAGGCACGTGCGGGGTGAGGCGAAGCTGAAGGCAGAAGAGGCCAACTCCGTGCTTGCCGGATACTTGCAGGCATTGGAACGGCTGGTGGGCTACCTCGACACCTTCCACGCGCCCACCTGACGTCACCAACGCAGGCCGGAACCCGTAGTGTTTTGGCAGTCCTTATCGTTCTCGTAATCCACCCAGGAGCATGACCATGAAACGCTGGCTCTCACTTCTCCTCGTGCTGCCGCTCGCGGCGTGCGGTTACAACCGCATTCAGTCGCTCGACGAGCAGGCCGCCTCGGCGCAGAGTCAGATCGAGGTGCAGCTACAGCGGCGCGCGGATCTCATTCCCAATCTCGTGAACACGGTGAAGGGCTACGCCAAGCACGAAGAGGACGTATTCCTCCAGGTCACGCAGGCGCGATCCGGCCTCGTGAGTGCGATTCAGTCACACGACGCGGAGCAGATGGCGAACGCGAACGCCGCGCTCAGCGCGAGTCTCGGTCGACTCATGGTGTCCGTGGAGGCCTATCCGCAACTCAAGGCGGATCAACTCTTCATTCGGCTGCAGGACGACCTCACCGGCACCGAGAACCGAATCTCGGTTGCGCGAAACGACTATAACCAGGCGGTGAACGCGTACAACGCGTACATCCGCCAGTTCCCTACGGTGATCACGGCGAAGGTCACCGGCGCGAAACCGCGGAAATACTTTACAGCGTCCGCGAACGCACAGACCGGCCCGCCGACCGTCGACTTCTCGAAGCCCGACGCGAAGAAACCGTAACTGCGTTTTCGAACCACAGAGAACACAGAGAACACAGAGAAATACAGGGCAAGCAGAGCTTTTTCCGCGACGCGCCGAAATGACGTGTTAGAAAAACCTCGGGACGCTCCTCGCACGGGAAGCGTCCCGAGGTTTTTTCTAAAGCATCTTGGCTCGTTGCGCGACGCGCTCAAAGTCGAAGCGCTGTTCCTCTGTGTTCTCTGTGTTCTCTGTGTTTCAAAACCGCAGTTATGCTGGTTTCGGAAACAATGGCGCCCCCTTGGCGACGCGCCAGCCGCCAACGCTCAACGCCGAGACGCCGCTGAATCGCTGGTCCTCGACGCGCCCCGGTCCACCGAGCTGCGCCCACAGCTCTTGCGATTTCGACGGCATGAATGGAGCGAGGTAAATGGCGTGGCGCGCGAGTTGGCGGATGATCGCCGACAGAACCTGCTCCAGCGCCGCGCGCTTCGCCGGGTCTTTCGCCAGCGCCCACGGCTGCTGCGACTGGACGAACTCGTTGCCGCGCGACACGCAGGCCATCACGCGTCGCAGCCCCTCGTGCAGCAGGAACCCGCGGCTCCCGTCGAGCGCCGCGTGATATTCGGCGCAATCGACAGCATCGGCGCGATCGAGCTCGTTTGGATCTCCGGCGGGGACGACGCTGTCGCAATAGCGCTCGACCATCGAGATCGCGCGGCTGGCCAGATTGCCGAGTGAGTTGGCGAGGTCCGCGTTGTAACGCTCGTCGAAGCGTTCGTACGAGAAGCTTCCGTCGGCGTCGAACGGTACTTCGCGCAGCAGGAAGTAGCGGAACGCGTCCGCGCCGAACCGGTCGATGGTCTCGTCGAGATCGAGCCGCACGCCCGACGACTTGCTGAATCGCTCGCCGGAGAGCAAGACGAAGCCGTGCGACCACACGCGCTCGGGCAGCGCCACTTCGGCCGCCTGGAGCATCGCCGGCCAAATGACGGTGTGCAGGCGCGTGATGTCCTTACCGATCACGTGGAGCTGCGCCGGCCAACGCTCGTGATAGTGCTTGTCCGGAAAACCGGTGGCCGTGAGATAGTTGGGAAGCGCGTCGAACCAGACCCACGTTCCCTGCTCTTCGCCTGTGGACAGCCCGAGCGGAAATGGAATCGCCCATGTCAGCCTTGAGCGCGTGATCGAGATGTCCTCGAGGCCCTGCTCGAGCAGCGCGAGAATCTCATTTCGGCGCGTCTCGGGCTCGAGAAACTCCGGCCGCTCGGCGAACAGCTTGCGAAGAAACGGCTCGTATCGCGTCAACCGGAAGAACCAGTTGCGCTCCGTGGTCCACTGCAGCTCACGCGTCGGATGCAGAACGCACTTGCCGTTCTCGATCTCGTTGTCGCGCTTGAACAGCTCGCAGCCCACACAATACCAGCCCTCGTACGACTTCTCATAAAAGTCGTCGGGGGTGTTTTCGTGGATGCGCTTGATCAGCGCACGGACGCCGCGCTTGTGGTCGGCCGCCGTGGTGCGCATGAAGCGATCGTACGAGATCGACAACCGGCTCCACATCCGCTCGAAGCGCGACGCCATTTCGTCGACGAATTCCTGAGGCGACACGCCGCGCTCCGCCGCCGCCTGTGCCACCTTCTGGCCGTGCTCATCCAGGCCGGTGAGGAAATACACGTCGTCGCCGAGCAGGCGCCGATATCGCGCGATGGCGTCGGCGCCGATCTTTTCGTACGCGTGCCCGATATGTGGTTCGCCGTTCGCGTAGTCGATCGCCGTCGTGAGATAGAACTTCGACGTCACGCGCTCCCCCCGTTCCCGTCATCGGCCGGAGGCGTACCGTTCGAGGAGCCACTGTCTCCACCCCCATCGGGTCGTCCGCGGCCGGAGCGGTTGCGGCGACCACCGCGCCGTCCGCGTCGTCGATGCGGACGCCGTTCCTGCCCCTCGGGCTCACTCGTTGCCGGCGCGTCGGGCGCGGTCATCTCAGGCAGATCGTCCTCACTGACTTCGATCGTCGCTTCGGCGAAGTCCTGTTCGATTTCCGTTTCGATCTCCGCGACCGGGACGGCGAAGGCGCCTGTAGCCACCGGCAACGCCGCGCCGAGCTCGTCGAGCTCCGCGCGCAGGTCCACGAGCGGAATTGTTCGCTGCTCGCCGTCTTCGCCACGCAGCGTTACCCGCTCGCGGAAGATGTCGTTGGCGATGACCTTCTCTTCGCCGCGTTTCGTCCTGACCGCCTTGCCTTCCTTCGGAAATCGCTTCCGGCTCTGAACGTAGAACTCGTGTTCGTAGCGCAGGCAGCACATCAGGCGTCCGCACGCTCCGGAGATCTGCGACGGATTGAGCGACAGTCGTTGATCTTTCGCCACGCCAAGGTTGACTGGGCGCAGCTCGGGAAGCCAGGAAGCCGAACAATACTGGCGCCCGCACCGGCCGATTCCGTCGAGGCGTTTCGCTTCGTCGCGCACGCCGATTTGCTTGAGCTCGATCCGCGTGCGGAACATCGACGCCAGCTCGCGCACGAGCGTGCGGAAGTCGATCCGTTTCTCCGCGGTGAAATACAGCGTCAGCTTCTTGCGGTCCCACTGCCACTCGGCGTCGGACAATTTCATCGTGAGCTGATTGGCGGCGACCCGCTCCATCGCCTTGCGACGCGCGATCTCATCCTCACCGCGCAGCTCGTTCGCTCGCCGAACGTCTTCCTCGGTGGCGAGACGTCGCGCCTTCTTTGTCGCGGCGCCGCCCGCCGTCCCATATCCGTGCGCCGCCCCGGCATTCCGCTTCGCCGCCAATTCGCCAAGCGCGTGGACAAAACCGAGATCCTCTCCGCGATCGGCATCGACGATGACCGCCGCCTTTACCGGCGGGAGCTCGTCGGCGTCCCAGAGGAAGAAATCCTTTCGGTTGCCCTTGAAGGCGACTTCGATGAGGTGAGGCATAATGGCGGTCGATACGGGGGCGGCTTCGGAGGTCTCAGGTCCCTGGTCCCAGGTCTCAGGAGGTAACCGGTGTGCAGTTCACCTGAGACCAGAGACCAGGGACCTGAGACCTACAGTCTCTATTCCAAGAACTGCCCCATTCGTAGGAATTTATCCCGACGCCGCCTCACCAGCTTATCCGGCTTATACCGCCGCAAGTCCTCGATCTGGCGCACGAGCGTGTCGTGCAGGGCCTTTGCCGTCTCCTCGTGATTCGAGTGCGCGCCGCCGGGAGGTTCGGGGATGATGTCGTCGATCACGCGCAGCTCCTGAAGATCCTGCGCCGTGATGCGGAGTGCGCTCGCGGCCTTCTCGCGAAGCTCCTGGCTCTTGCCATCCTTCCAGAGGATCGACGCGCAGCCCTCGACGGTGATCACCGAGTAGACGGAGTTCTCGAGCATGTTCGTGCGATCGGCGACGCCGAGCGCGAGCGCGCCGCCCGAGCCGCCTTCGCCAATGACCGTGGCGACGATCGGGACCTCGAGACGGCTCATCTCGAACAGATTGCGCGCGATCGCCTCCGATTGGCCACGCTCTTCCGCGCCGAGTCCGGCCCACGCACCCATGGTGTCGATGAACGTGATCACGGGGACGGAAAACTTTTCGGCGAGCTTCATCAAGCGCAGCGCCTTGCGGTAGCCCTCGGGGTGCGGCATGCCGAAGTTGCGCTTGAGAATTTCCTTCGTGTCGCGGCCCCGCTGATGGCCGATCACCATCACGGTCTCGCCCTCGAGCCGCGCCCAGCCGCCGACGATCGCCGCGTCCTCGCGGAAGGCGCGGTCGCCGTGCAGCTCGATGAAATCGGTGAAGGCGTGCTGGATGTAATCGAGCGTGAACGGCCGCTTGGTGCTGCGCGCCACCTGCACGCGCTGCCAGGGCGAGAGATTCCTGTAAATCTCCTCTCGCAAGTCAGCGAGCTTCTTCTCGAGCGGCGCGATCTCTTCGTCGACGTCGAGCTGCTGCCCGCCGGCGAGTCGCTTCAGCTCATCGATCTGTTTTTCGAGCTCGACAATCGGCTTGTCGAACTCCAATTGTGCCGAAGTGCCCACGTCAGGTACCCCCTCCGCCGCCGCCGCCGTTTCCTGAACGGATCAGCCGAACGCGCTCCTCGCCGAGCAACTGCCGAAGGTCGCGCAATGCGGCCTGCGACGCCGCGATCCTCAGCGATCGCGACCGAAGTCGAGCCCGACCACCACTGCCGTCCGTCCATTGCACCTCGAGAGGCGGTGACGACGCGTGCGACGTCGAATGCGAGTCGACGACGGCGCGCACATCCTTCATCACCTCCGGAGCCAGCCGGTCGCCCGACACCAAGTCGATGGCGACCGCCACCTGTCCCGTGAGCCGCAGCTCGATGAAGGGCGTCAGCGACTCGACGATGAACGTCGGATTGTCGACGTCCTGATCGCGCCGCGAATAGCTGCCCTTCAACAGCACGGGAATGTCCGTCTTCACCCGGTCGGCGAGAAGTGTCCAGGCCTCCGGGAACACCAGAACTTCGGAAGATCCCGAAAAATCCTCGACTGTCAACCGCGCGAACTCGGCCCCGCTCCGCTTGCTAATCTGACGTTTAATCGCCGTGACCACGACGCCGAGGGCGAGTGGCTGGTCCGTCCACTTGCCCAATTGGGACACGGTGTGCGTCGCAAAGAGCTCGCACTCCACACGAAATGGCTCGAGCGGATGGCCGGAGATGTAGAAGCCGAGGATCTCTTTTTCCCTGGTCAGCCGCTCCGACTCGGTGAGCGACGCGACGTTGGGAAGTATGCGAGGCGCCTGCACGCTCGCCGTCTCGTCGCTGCCACCGAGCAATGAGAACTGGCCAACCGCCGCTTCCTGCTGCTTGAGCGACGCCTCCTGCAGCGCGGTATCCAGCACCGCCCAGTACTGCGCGCGGTGCCCGCCGAGGTTGTCCAGCGCGCCCGACGCGATCAGCGCCTCGAACACGCGCTTGTTGCAGAGACGAAGATCGACACGATCGCACAGGTCGAAGAACGACGTAAACGGCTTTTCGTGCCGGGCGGCGAGAATCGAATCGATCGCTGATCGGCCGACGTTGCGGATGGCGCCGAGGCCGAACCGGATCGCCAAGCCGTCATCCTCAGGGCGCGAAGCGCCCTGGGGATCTACTGTCCCGGTCTTGTTACCAGAACGGGCGAGTAGATCCCCAGCTCGCTGCGCTCGCTGAGGATGACTACTCCGCACGACTGTGAACTTGAATCCCGACTCGTTCACATCCGGCGCCAGCACCTCGAGCCCAAGCTCGCGCGCCTCGTTGATGAACTTGACGACGCTGTCCGTGTCGCCGATCGACGACGACAAGAGCGCCGCCATGAACTCGGCCGGATGATGCGTCTTGAGCCAGGCGGTCTGATATGAGATTACTGAATAGGCGACGGAGTGCGACTTGTTGAAGCCGTACCGGCCGAACGTCTCGATCTGACCGGCGAGCTCCTCGATGATGCGACGGTCGTAGCCGCGCGCCACCGACTTCTCGACGAACTTTCCAAGCTCTTCCTTGATCAGCTCCGCGTCTTTCTTGCCCACCGCTTTGCGCAGCACGTCGGCTTCGGCGAGCGAGATGCCCGCCAACACCTGCGCGACACGCATCACCTGCTCCTGATAGGTGATGACTCCGTAAGTGGGCGCGAGGATCGACTCGAGCTCGGGGAGCGCGTACGACACCGGCTCCTCGCCGCGCTTGCGACGCTGATAGACCCGATGCATGCCGGCATCGAGCGGGCCGGGACGCATCAGCGCGTTCGACGCGACGAGGTCGTCGAACCGGTCACAGCGCATGTTGCGCAACAAATCGGTCGCCAGTGGCGACTCGAACTGGAACACGCCGGTCGTCCGGCCCGACCGCAGCATCTGGAACACTTTCGCGTCGTCGAACGGGATCGCGTCGAGGTCGAGCGTCTCGCCGGTGCGGTCCTTGATCGACGTCAGCGTGTCGTGAATGACGGTGAGCGTCGTCAGCCCGAGGAAATCCATCTTGAGCATTCCGGCACGCTCGAGACAGTTCATGTCGTACTGGCTCACGATCACCGACTCGTCTTCGTTCGCGCCGGCGCCCTTCGACGACTGCGTGCAGATCGGCACGTATTCGTCGACCGGCCCAGGGGCGATCACTACGCCGGCCGCGTGCACGCCCGTGTGACGCGACAAACCTTCTAACGCGGTAGCATAGTCCAGTAGCTGCTTATACCGCTCGTCGGTGCGATAGAGCTTGCCGACGTCGGGGATCTCCTCGATCGCCTCCTTCACGGTGAGCGAGAAGTTCGGCTGATTCGGGATCAGCTTCGCCAACGCGTCCGTCTCCGCCGGCGTGAACCCGAGGGTGCGTCCGACGTCCTTGATCGCGGCGCGCGACTTCATGGTCCCGAAGGTCACGATCTGGCAGACGGACTCCTTGCCGTACTTCTGCCGCACGTAGTCGATCACTTCGCCGCGCCGCTCGAAGCAGAAGTCGACGTCGACGTCGGGCATCGAGACGCGTTCCGGATTCAGGAAGCGCTCGAACAGCAGATCGTATTTGAGCGGGCAGACGTCGGTGATGCGGAGCGAATACGCGACGAGCGAGCCCGCGGCAGATCCTCGGCCAGGACCAACAGGTATGCCGCGATCGCGCGCTGCCTTGATGAAATCGGCGACGATGAGGAAGTAGCCGGCGTAGCCCGTTTTCGTGACGACGCCCAGCTCGTAGTCCAGACGCTCGCGGACATCGGCCGGAAGTGGATCACCATATCGTTCGCGCGCGCCTGCTTCCGCCAACGTCGTGAGCAGCTCATTCTCGCTCTTGACCGACGCAGGCAGCGGAAAGGCGGGCAGGTGATACTTCTTTCCGAACTCGACGCCGACCTGGTCGGCGATGCGGAGCGTATTCGAGAGAACGTCGGGCCGGCTACTGAAACGGGCAGCGATCTCCGGTGCGCTCTTGAAGTACAGCCCACGGTCGTAGCGCATCCGATCGGCGTCGCTGCGATCCTTGCCGAGGCCGATGCACAGCAACACGTCGTGCGAGTCGTGGTCTTCGGCGCGGAGGAAATGCGCGTCGTTCGTGGCGATGACCGGGAGATTCAGCTCGTCGGCGAGCGCGAAGACGCGCTCGTTGAGGACCGACTGGCCCTCCGACTCGTGCGCCTGCACCTCGAGGTAGTAGCGATCCTTGAAGACGTCCGCGTACCAGTTGGCGGCCTCGCGCGCTCCGGCCAGATCGTCGGCCATCAAACGCGTCGCGATTTCACCGGCCAGGCAGGCGGAGGAGACGATGATCCCCTCCGAGTATTTGGCGAGCAGCTCGCGGTCGACGCGTGGCTTGGTATAGAACCCTTCGGTGTAGGCGAGCGACGAAAGCTTGACCAGGTTGCGATAGCCGGTCATGTCGCGGGCCAGCAGAACTAAATGGAAGTACGGCTTGGCACCGTTGGTTGCTTTCGCTTTCGTTCTGCGGTCGGCCGGGGCGACGTACGCCTCCATGCCGATGATCGGTTTAATGCCGGCCTTCTTCGCCTTCTCCTGAAACTCCCAGGCGGCGTGAAGATTTCCATGATCGGTTATCGCCAACCCGGGCTGCTCGAACTCTTGCGCCCGCCGGATCAGGTCGTCGATCCGGTTCGCGCCGTCGAGGAGCGAGTACTCCGAGTGGCAATGCAGATGAACGAAGGACATCTTGGTCAAGATAGCGGGCCGAGCGCGGCACTGTCAAAGAAAACGACACATTTCTATCTCTCATAAGTGCCGCTAGTACAACGTATTACGTGGAAGCTGATCCGCCGCGTCGTCGGCGCCCTCGCGGCAATCGTCGTCGCCTATCTCGTGATTGCGCCGACGGGCCGGTATCTCCTTCGCGCCGCGTGGGCCGAAGCGGGGATTCTTCGGCGCAGGCGGCCGATTCTCGAGATCGTGAGCGATTCGGCGACCAAGCCGGCGGTGGCGCGCCGCCTTCGACTGGTACTCGACGCGCGCGCCTTCGCGGTGGATTCGATTCAGTTGGCGGCGCGAGAGAGCTTCACGACGTACAGCCAGCTCCAGCGTGACACACTCGTCCTCGTGCTCTCCGGTGCGTATCGCGATCGGCTCAAATCGTACACGTGGTGGTTTCCGATCGTCGGACGGGTGCCGTACAAGGGGTACTTCGACTTCAACGCCGCGCGCGACGCGGCTCGCAAGCTCAGCGCGTCGGGATTCGACGTGTATTTGCGGCCGTCGCCGGCCTTCAGCACGCTCGGTTTCTTCAACGATCCGGTGCTCTCCACCGCGCTGAGCGCCGACACGCTGGATCTCGCGAACACGGTGATCCACGAGCTGACGCACAACACCTTCTATGCGTCGGGGCAGGCGGTCTTCAACGAATCGTTCGCCAATTTCGTCGGCGCGAGGGGCTCCGCCTGGTTTTTTCGCGCGCGCGGCTCGCCCGCCGCGGCGGACCTGGCCGACGCGCGCTGGTTGGACGACAAGGTGTTAGCGCGCTTCTGGGCGCAGCTCTACCATGTCGTCGATTCCGCGTTCAAGGCGCATCCAACCGATTCATTGGCACGCCTCGCCGCGCGCGACACGCTGTACTCGCGTGCTCGGCGTCAGCTCGTCGACAGCGTCGGGCCCCAGCTGCGGACGATTCCCGCGACAGCGCTCGCGCGCGTTCGACTCGACAACGCCGCGCTGCTGGCGCATCGGCTCTACAACACCGACCTCGATCTATTCGACCAAGTGTGGGCGCGTGAGAACGGAGACCTTCGACGGACGATCAAGCTCGTGATCGACTTGGCGAAGCTCAAGCCGAAGGAACCGTTCGTCGGGATCCGCGACTGGCTCACGCGCTACGCGGCGCCGCGGTAAGAGCGCGGGTCAGACCTCTTGTGGCGTCGCGGAGAGTGACAACGCGATGGCCCGCGCCAAGCGATTCCAACTCGCCGTCTCCTCACCGAACCGCTTCCTGCCCGCGGCAGTGAGGTGGTAGTACTTGGCCTTGCGGTTGTTCTCGGAGACGCCCCAATCGCTGCCGATCAGGCCCTGATGCTCCAGGCGGTACAGCGCGGGATAGAGCGCGCCCTGCTGGACCAACAACGCACCGCCGGAAATTTGCTCGATGCGGAGGAGCACGCCGTAGCCGTGCAGCTTGCCGAGTGAGACGGCTTTGAGGATGAGCAGATCGAGGGTGCCGGGAAGCAGGCCGGCCTGGTCGGCCATTTTCGTCTCCTATGGTGCTTAGGGGAAGGTAGTGGAGGACTCCTAAGCGGGCAAGGAGAAGGTGATTTGAAAAGGCGCAACGTCGCTGTCGGCTATGGTCGGCGGCGGCGGCGGTCGGCTGGCTTTCGGCTCGCGGCGGTGCGCCCGGCTTGCGGCTCTGAGGCTATCGGCTGCGGCTAGCGGCGGTGCGCTCGGCGGTCGGCCAAACCCCGCTTGTCATCCTGAGGGAGCGCAGCGACCGAAGGATCTATCGTCCGGAGTTAGGAACCGGAGAGCGATGATTCATCCTTCGCTTCGCTCAGGATGACAACAGCGACGTTGAGCAGCCGCTAGCCGTGCGCAACGCCGCAGGCCGACGACCGCTAGCCCAAAAGCCGCGAGCCGTGCGCACCGCCGCTAGCCGCGAGCCAGCCGACAGCCGCCGCCGCCGACCATAGCCGCCAGCGACGTTGCGCCGTTCAGCCGCCGAACCGCCCACGAAGGAGCGCCCGTAAGTCGAGCTTCGGTCCCGCCGTTTCAGGCGCCGCTTCGACAGAAGCTGACTCCTGCGGCACCACCCGCTGCATCTTCTCCCTCACTCCTCGATCGATAAACCGCGACAACTGGTCGATCGAGTAATCCTGCCCGCGCCGCGTTGCGTAGACATTCAAAGGGTAGGTCACCGCCAGGTGCGTCCGCGCCCGAGTCAACGCGACGTACATCAGTCGCCGCTCCTCCTCGAGCTGCTCCTCGTCTTCCGTCGATCGCGAGGACGGGAACCAGCCGTCGACCGCCCAGATCACGAACACCGCGTCCCACTCCTTTCCTTTGGCGCTGTGCACCGTGCTGATGACCAGCGCGTCGTCATCGCCGTCGCTGCCCGACGCGAGATCTTGGGTGTTTTGCGGTGGTTCCAGGGCAAGCGCGGCGAGGAAGGCGCTGCGGCTCGGGTAGCCGCCGGCAATCACGCGGAGTTGATCGAGGTCGGCGAGCCGCGGCTGGGCGTTGTCGTACCGTTCGGCGAGGATTGAATCGTAGAGAGTCCGAATTTCATCGATGTCCTCGCCAACGCCGCCCTCGGTGTCGCGGCGTGTGCGGAGGTTCCGCACGAGGGTGGCGAGGTCACGGTGCGCATCGCGCGCGCGCGCCGGCGGAGTGAAGCTCGCAAAGGCGTCCGGATCCCACGCTCGCTCGGCGAGTGATTCCATCATCGCTCGCGCCGTGACGTCGCCGATGCCGGGCATGAGCATGAGGATCCGGTACCAGCTCACTTCGTCGCGCGGATTCTCGACGACGCGTAGGAACGCAAGCACGTCCTTTACGTGCGCGGCCTCGAGGAATTTGAGACCACCCCACTTCTCGAACGGAAGGTTCCGATTCGTCAGCTCGATCTCGAGATCGGCCGACATGTAGCCGGCGCGGACGAGGACCGCGATCTCGCGCAATGGTGTGCCCGCCTCGTGCAGCTCGAGAATGCGATCGACGACGAACCGCGTTTGCGCCTGTTCGTCGCGGGCCGTGACGAGCCACGGCCGCTCGCCGGCGGCGCGCGTCGTCCAGAGCTGCTTGGTGAAGCGCTCCAGCGCGCGCGAGATCAATGTATTCGTAACGTCCAGGATTGGTTGAGTCGAGCGGTAGTTCTGCTCCAAGGCAACGATGGCGGATCCATTAAACTGACGCGGGAAGTCGAGGATGTTCCTGAAGCTGGCGCCGCGAAACGAGTAGATGCTCTGCGCGTCGTCGCCGACGACGGTGATGTTGCGATGGCCGCGGCACATCCCTCGAAGCACGCGTGCCTGAAGCAGATTCGTGTCCTGATATTCATCGACCAGGATGTAGTCGTAGAGGCCCGCGATTCGGCTTGCGAGATCCTCCGACTGCTCGAGCATCAGCGCCCAGAAGAGCAGGAGGTCGTCGTAGTCCACGAGGTTCCGCTCGTGCTTGCGACTGGTGTACTCCGCGTAGATCCGCACCATGTCGCGCGAGAACTCTATGAACTGCGGGTACTCGCGCTCGATGATCTCTTCGACCGGCGTCTCGGTGTTGAGGTGCGTCGAGTAGACGTGGTGCAGCGTTTCCTTCTTGGGGAAGCGCTTTTCCTGTTTACCGTAGCCGAGGTTCGCGCGGGCGAGCTGCATGAGGTCTTCGGCGTCGCCCTGGTCCATGATGGAGAAGTCGCGCGCGAGCCCGGCCTCCGGCCCGAACCGCCGGAGCAGCTTGTGGCCGGTGGCGTGGAACGTTCCGCCTTGGACCCGGGTTGATGCCGAGCCGACGAGCCGTTCGACGCGGCTCAACATCTCTTGGGCGGCGCGACGCGTGAAGGTGAGGAGGAGGATCCGTTCTGGTGCCGCTCCCTGTTCGATCAGGTGCGCGACTCGATAGACGAGGGTCCGGGTCTTTCCGGTGCCGGCTCCGGCGATGACGAGGAGCGGCCCGGCGCCATGGGCGGCGGCTGCCGCTTGTTCGGTGTTCAGTTGCGCCAGAAGATCTCGCGTCGTCGGCGCAACGATTCGCTCTCGTGCCGGATAGACGACTAGTGTCGACGGAGCATCTGACGGAGCATCTATGGTAGGGGCGCTGGCGGTCGACGAAGGGAACGGAAGCGACGGATCGGCCATGGGGAAGCAAGATACGCTTTCGGGGATATTTCGGTAGGATTCTTTTCACTCGCAGGGTGCCGAAACAGCGGCGTCCAGGCGGATAACCGAATGTCCTTGAACGGGTTATCGCCCTGCATTTCACCTGTGTTACCTCGTTGCCGGTGTCGCGTCTTCTCACGTTGCCGCTCGCCTCAGGCTTGGGTCACGACGTCGTGATCCGTGGAGTCAGAGAAGTCAAACAGGAAAAGTCTTACGAACGTGGGTGACTTTCCTCACCGGTCGGTGGTTCGGTACACGATAGGTTGTGTCACCCTGCCATCATCGTACGCGAAGGACGACGAAACTGAATTCCTACCTCCAAGCACGTAACCCTCTATCACTCCGTATCCTTGACCCTGTTGACCGTGAGGTCTACATTGGGTCGATTGCCGCATTGACGCTTTGCGCGTCTTTATTGTGTTGTGCTGTCTAGCGGAGAGGTGCCACGCCTCTTCGAACGAGCTGCGGTCGATTGCAGTCGTAGTACGTGCGACGTGGCGATGCAGTCCGTCGGTGTTTGTAGCAGTTCCTGTTTCCACCTCGCATCACTTACCAAGGGGGTAAGATGCAACGCGTAGTTCGTTCT
>Ga0068856_100004117_pt1 | contig 14533 bp, 13 predicted proteins | sample KBSCornC62_FD_66595 | JGI IMG/M metagenome (GOLD analysis project Ga0068856, IMG submission 66595) | Corn rhizosphere microbial communities from Kellogg Biological Station, Michigan, USA - KBS Corn C6-2 | ecosystem: Host-associated > Plants > Roots > Rhizosphere > Soil ...
ACTGCTGCATCCATTCCGACGCCCGTATCGCGGATTTCGAGCAGCACCCGCAACGGCGGGCGCCCCGGTCTTTCCACTGCTTGTTCCAGCACCCGGCATTCGATGTCGAGCGTCCCGCCCAGCGGCATGGCATCGCGCGCGTTGACGGCAAGGTTCATCAGCACCTGCTCCATCTGATGCGCGTCGGCTCGCACGAGGCAGGGCTCGTGTCCGGCGTGCACGGTCAGGTCCACGTGCTCGCCGATCATGCGCTGCAACAGGCGCTCCACGCTGCGCAGGAGTTCGGCGAGGTCCAGCACCTTCGGCTGCACCGTCTGACGGCGGCTGAACGCGAGAAGCTGCCCCGTGAGTGCGGAAGCGCGTCGCGATGAATTGAGGATCTCCTGCAGATAGACACTGAGTCTTTCCGTCGGAGAGTTGCCGAGGCTCTCGAGCGCAAGCTGTCCATAGCCGGAGATAACTGTCAGCAGATTGTTGAAGTCATGCGCGACACCCCCGGCCAGACGGCCCAGTGCTTCCATCTTGCGCGACTGCGAGAGCTGATCTTCCAGTGTCCGGCGTTCGGTCACATCGATGCCGATGCCCCCAACCATGGCAACGCGATGGTCTTCGATAATCGGAAACTTGAAAATCTGCCAGGTGTGTATTCCGTCGGGGTGCTCCACCGGCTCGAGGAATTCGACGGGTTTGCCAGTCCGGATCACTTCGTCGTCGTTCTCGCGGTATCTTTTGGCATTCTCCGGCGGCCAGATTTCCTCATCCGTTTTTCCCAGTATGTCTTCGGTGCCTTTGCCGAACTGTGGCAGAGCAGACTCGTTATAGAAGACGTATTTGCCATCCAGGTCTTTGATGAAGGCTACGCCCGGGAGATGGCTCATGAATGCGGTGAACCGGGCCTGACTCTGGCGAAGCGTCTCTTCCCACAGCTTGCGCTCCGTGATGTCGATGACCGTGCTCAGGAGGGTGCCTTCCTCCTGGCCCGGATGTGGATCGACGAATCGGATGTTGATTAGCGCCCAGCACGGCGTATCGTCCCGGCGCCGCAGGCATAACTCTGTCTCGCGTACCTCGTGCGTGTCTGCCAGTTGCGCCAGCAGCTTTTCCCGTTCAGTCACTTCCCAGTAAAGCTGCTGCGTGCGCCGCGTTCGCACTTCGGCCACCGATGAATAGTGCAGCATCCGCACCAGCGCATCGTTGCAATCCAGGATCCTGCCGTCGATGGTGGAATGGAGGATGCCCGCGAGATTGCTGCGGTACAGGAAATCCCGCAGTTCGCTACTGGCTTCGAGATGCAGTTCCCGCGTCTTCCGTGTGGTGATATCGCGGCAGGTGAAAATCGCGCCGTCGACGTCACCGCTCAGCGCCCTCACAGGCACGGCGCTGCATTCGAGCCAGAAGAACTTGCCGCGCATCTTCTGACGTACCGCGTACTCCATAGTGTCGAGGAACTCACCGGCGAGCGCGCGCGAGATCGGCGATTTTTCGTTCGCAATCTCCGACTGCGAATTGGCCTCGAAAAATTTGATCTCTTTCCAGCCCTCAGAGCCCTCTGGCTGCAAATCATGGTCGTTCAAAAACCGCGTCGCAGCCTCGTTCAGAAAAACGACGTTCTGATCCTTGTCGAAGGTGAAAAGCGCGTCAGGTAGGGCATTCCATGCTGCCGCAGCCGCCGAATCCGGCTTGGTCCCGAGTCCCAGGAAGGTAAAAGTTGAATGGGCCGCCATTAAGGTTGGTCCGATTCGAACGTATCGCAATTCTATCTGGAAACCTAGGGCATTTCATACTGTACTATCCCAATCGATCATCACTTGTGTGATTCCGTACGGAGCTGCGCACAGCTGAGAAGTACCCCGATTTGCTATCCTTACAAGTTAGGAATCACGGTATTTCCCTGCGGTCCGCATTGTGCGGCACCGGCTCAACATTTCCGGAGTTTTCTCAAATGTCAGGTCATTCAAAGTGGGCGACGATCAAGCACAAGAAGGCTGCCACCGACGCCAAGCGCGGCAAAACGTTCACGCGCCTTATCAAGGAAATTCAGATTGCTGCACGCTCGGGTGGCGGCGATCCTGACGGCAATCCGCGATTGCGCACGGCAATTCTCGCCGCGAAGGCCGTATCTATGCCTTCGGACAACATCAAGAAGGCCGTGATGCGCGGCACCGGCGAACTGGAAGGCGGTCAGATCGAAGAAGTGACTTTCGAAGGCTACGGCCCCGGGGGCGCCGCGGTTCTCGTCAACGTCGCCACTGATAATCGCAACCGGACGGTGAGCGAAATCCGCCACATGTTCTCGAAAAACGGCGGCAACCTTGGCGAGCAGGGAAGCGTGGCCTGGATGTTCGAGCGCAAAAGTCAGATCGTCATTGAGAAGGAAAAGGCGACCGAAGACCAGCTGATGAACCTGGTGCTGGAAGCCGGCGCCGAAGATCTCCGGGACGAAGGCGATTCCTGGGAAGTGATCTCAGAACCCAGCATGCATGAAGCCGTGGCTGAGGCCCTGCAGAAGGCCGGCATCGAAACCGTGTCGTCGGAAATCGCCATGGTCCCCAAGAACCTGATGAAGCTCGAAGGCGCACAGGCCAGGGGCATGATGAAGCTGACGGACGTGCTTGAAGAGCACGACGACGTGCAGAGCGTGTATTCGAACTTCGACGTCAGCGAAGAAGAAGTCGAAGCAATGGCGTAGGCAGTGCACGCTGCCCCAGTGGGCGCGTGAAACGGAACCCTTGAATGCGGGTCCTGGGAATCGACTGCGGTACCGAAAAAACCGGCTATGGTGTGATCGAGAGCGATGGGCGCGCCCATCGCTTGATTGCTGCCGGATGCATCCGGTCTTCTCCGCGTGATCCGCTGGAACGCCGCTTACTCGTAATCGCGAGCGGTCTTCGCGAACTGATTGCGGAACACCGGCCCGAGGCCGCCGCGGTCGAAGAGGTCTTCTTCGCTGTCAACGCGAAGAGTGCCCTGAAGCTATCACACGTTCGCGGTGTGGCGCTGTTGCTGGTCGCGGAAGCGTCCTTGAGTTTTGCCGAATACTCTCCCCTCGAGGTGAAGATGAGCGTTGTCGGATACGGCCGGGCCGAGAAAGTGCAGGTCCAGCGGATGGTGGCGTCGCTGCTCCGCTTGCCGGAACTGATCGAGTCCGAGGACGCCAGCGATGCCCTGGCCATCGCAATCTGTCATGCGACAAACGCAGCTTATCGCGCGCTGGAGGCGAAGGCGTGAAGACGTTCGTCGCGCTGTTCGCTGCCGCACTGGCATTGTCCGCTGCCGACAATCCGCGTAGTTCGCGACTGATCTTCACCAAGGCGTTTGCCGGCAGTTCGCCTCCGTTCGAAGAAATCGCCATTGAAACGGGCGGCGCCGGAACGTATCGTGAAGATCTCCAGGACGAAGATCCCGTGAAGTTTCAGTTGCCCGCTTCCGACGCCGGCCAGATGTTCGGGCTCGCCGACAAACTCGATCGTTTTTCCCGCCCTCTCGAGTCCGGCTTGAAGGTAGCCAATATGGGCAAGAAGACTTTCCGCCTCGAGGCGGATGCGAAGCCTTCCGAGGTCTCGTTCAACTACACGGAAGATCTGGATGCCCGCGCTCTTACCGAATGGTTTGAACGCATTGCGGAGACGGAGCGGAGCTATCTCGAACTGCAGCGTTCGGTCAAGTTCGACAAACTTGGCGCGCAGCAGGCGATCCTGCGTATCGAGATCCTGAAGGACCAGAAGCGGCTTGTCGCACCCGATCAGTTCCTCCCTCTTCTCGATCGGGTGACGAAGAATGAAAGTTTTCTCCACATGGCTCGCGATCGCGCCGCGGCGCTTGCCGAGTGGATTCGCGCACTACCCAAATGAAGTTGCTCGTTGGCGCGCCGGCACTGCTGGCGATTACCTGCCTCGCTCTGGGCCAGAGTGTTCACATCGATCCCGCGGCGGATGCCAAAGAAGCGTCCGAACTGCAGCAAGCCATGCAGGAGGCCGGCTTCAGCCAGGTGGACCAGGTGCGCGCGCTTGAGGCGCATCTGAAGAAATATCCCGAGTCGAAGCAGCGGCCGGCTATCGAACAGACGCTGGCTAAAGTGGCGATGGACACCAGCGACAACGAACGGATCATACTCTACGGGGAGAAGGTGCTGGCCCGGTCCACCCCCCCGGATCTGCCTGGCGACATCCCGCAGTTGCTCGACCGCGTGATTCGCGCGCTCGTCGACAAAGAAAACCCGGATCGCGCCAAACGGGCCGTGGTGTACGCCGAGCGTTATGAAGCCGATATTGCCGAAGCCCGCACCAAAGTGGGGCCACCTGGACATCTGACACCGGTCCAGTGGCAGGAAGAACTCGATAAGGCCAACGCCCGTGCGCTGGCGCTCGAAGCCAGGGCCACCGGTTATTCCGGCGACGCGCAGGCGGCTGCGAAGATCGCGCGACAGTCATGGCAGGCGCATCCGACCGGCGAAGGCGCACGCGAGACTGGGTACTGGCTATCCCTGACGGGCCGCAAAGAAGACGCGATCGAGTTCTACGCCGATGCCTTCACGATTGAGGATGCGCGCAATACCGAACAGGATCGCGCACAGGACCGCGCTCAACTTGGCCGCTTATACAAAGAGATCCACGGCTCGGAAAAGGGCCTGGGCGACGTGATACTCGCCGCGTACGATCGCACGTCCGGGATGTTGAACAACCTGCGCGCCGGCATCAAAGCCAAAGATCCGAATTCGGTGGCCACCAGCCTGGCCGAGTTTACGCTGCCTCCCGTCAACAAGGAAGACAAGCCGCTCGCCATTGCTTCTCTCAAAGGCAAGACGGTCGTGATGGATTTTTGGGCCACCTGGTGCGCTCCGTGCCGGGCGCAGCAGCCACTCATCGAAAACGTGCGAACCAAATACGCGAAGGATCCGGACGTTCTCTTCCTGTCCGTTGATTCCGATGACGACACCTCGATCGTCGCTCCGTTCATCACGGAGCAGGGCTGGAAGACGGGTGGCTATTTCGAAGCCGGCCTTGCGCGTGCCCTCAATATCGCTTCGATCCCGACGGTGCTGATTCTCGACCGCAACGGCAATGTTGCGAGCCGTATGATCGGCTTCATCCCCGAGCGCTTTGAGCAGATGCTCGCTGAACGCGTAGATGACGCGCGCAAAGTCTCGCGGCCGTAAGCGGCTCAGCTTTTCGGCAGCAGATCCGGCCGGAACCGCGCGGTTTTCTCGAGCGCGATGTTCTGCCGCCACTTCCGAATCCTGGCATGATCGCCGCTCAGCAGAATCTCCGGCGCTTTCCATCCCCGGAAATCGGCAGGCCGCGTCCAGTGCGGATAATCGAGAATGCCGCTCTCCTCAAACGACTCATTGACGGTCGAGTCCGTGTTGCCGACCACGCCCGGCAGTAACCGCGCCACTGCATCCACTACAACAGCAGCCGCCAGCTCGCCTCCGCTCAACACGTAATCGCCGATAGACAATTCTTCGTCGGCGAGGTGTTCGGCCACGCGTTCATCCACGCCTTCGTAACGTCCACAGATCAGCAGCAACTCATCATTCGACGACAACTCGCGCGCGACCGACTGCGTGAACTTGCGGCCCTGCGCGGACAGCAGGATTACCTTCTGCTTCGCTGTTCGTTCGGGCCATATGCTTTCGACGGCCTCGAAGATCGGCTCGGGCTTGAGCACCATGCCTTCGCCGCCGCCAAACGGCCGGTCATCCACAGTCCGATGCAGATCGTGCGTCCAGTCGCGCAGATCATGCACGTGCAAGGTGAGCGCGCCATACTCCGCCGCGCGCGCCACGACACCATATTTGAACGGCCCCTCGAAGAAGTCCGGAAATATGGTGAGCAGATGAAAATTCATCCGAGGTCCTCGAGGCCCTCCGGAAGATCAACGCGGATCAGCTTGTCCTCTGGCCGAATGTCGACGCAGATGGCCTTGACGAAGGGAATCATCATGCGCCCGCCGTCGATCTCGATCAGCGCCGGACCGCCAAACTCTTCGAATTTGGTGACGCGTCCGATAACGCGATCCGTGACACGATCGCGAACCTCGCAACCAATGATGTCCGAATGAAAATACTCGCCCGGTTCGAGTTCGACGCGCTCGGACCGCGGCACCTGCACTTCGGCGCCGCGCAGTTTCTCGGCATCCGAAATGGTGTCCACGCCTTCGAATTTGAAGATCAGGACACCGCCGTGTTGCCACACTTCTTCTACGCGATACACGCGTGGTGTATCGCCGAGGAGGCGTATCTCATGAAGCCTGGAAAATCTATCCGGTTTGCTCGAAAGAGATTCGGCCGTCACTTCGCCGCGATTACCGCGAGGACGGCCGAGTATGGCGACAGAAACCCATTCTTCGCCGGAAGGGTGGCTATTCAAGAATTTCCAGCGTGTAACGGCGATTCAGCTTCGTGCCGGCCGCGCCGAGAATAGTGCGGATAGAACGCGCGGTTCGGCCCTGCTTGCCAATCACCTTGCCCAGATCGCTGGGCGCGACCTTCAGTTCGAGCACCGTGGTCTGCTCACCGTCGATCACGTTGATAGCGACTTCTTCCGGGATGTCGACCAATGCCTTCGCAATGTCTTCAATCAGCTGTTTCATCGACTCCCCATTTCTGCCCGGACGTGTCCCGTTACATCCGCATACGCCGGGAAAACGATTCGCGCCGCGGATCCATGCCGCGTGCGTGGCTTTACAAACTAAACCGCTGCGGGAGCGGGATTGTTCTTTAAGAGACGTCCGACAGTGTCGGAGAGTTGCGCGCCGTTTTTGGTCCAATAAGCGATCCGCTCATGGTCGAGCTTCAACTGCGCCGGCGTCGTCAAAGGATTGTAATGGCCGACGACCTCCAGATTGCGGCTGTCGCGCGCGCGTTCCTTTTCAATCACGACCACACGGTAAAACGGCTTCTTCTTGGCGCCGAATCGCGCCAACCTGATCATCAGCATCTATTGTCTTTTTCCTGCAACGCGCCAGACCCCTTGGGACCTTGCGCTCCTTTCCTCAAAAAACACCTTACTACGAAGGGCTGAACGTTTGGTGCCTAGAACCCTGGGAAGCCCATCTTGCCCATTCCCATTTTGCCGAGCTTCTTTCCCAGAAAACCCATGTTACCGGACAGGCTCTTCATCATTTTGCGGGCCTGCCCGTACTGCTTGAGCAGGTTGTTGACTTCATTCACGCTTGTCCCGCTGCCTTTGGCGATGCGGCGGCGGCGGCTCCCGTTGATGATCATGTGGTTTTCGCGTTCTCTCGGCGTCATCGAATCGATGATCGCCACGATGCGCGTCAACTCTTTCTCGTCCGGCTGCATGCCCTGCAGCTCTTTCATCATGCCCATCTTCGGCATCATCTTCAGGATGGATTCGAGCGACCCCAGTTTGCGCAGCGACTTCAGCTGATCCCGGAAGTCCTCCAGCGTGAACTCATTGTCGATGAGTTTCTGCTGGATCTTCTCCTGGTCCTTCATGTCAAAGGCTTCCTGCGCCTTCTCGACGAAGCTGACGATATCGCCCATACCCAGGATTCGCGACGCGGCGCGGTCCGGGTGGAAGGCTTCGAAGGCGTCCGGTTTTTCGCCGATGCCGACAAACTTCAGCGGCTGGCCCGTGACGCTACGGATGGAGAGTGCCGCACCGCCGCGCGCGTCTCCATCCATCTTGGTCAGGATGACGCCGGTGATCCCAAGCTGCTTGTGAAACTCGTCGGCCGACTTCACCGCGTCCTGTCCCGTCATCGCATCGGCCACGAACAGGATCTCGACGGGATTCAACAGTTCTTTCAATTGCTTCAGCTCGGTCATGAGCTGATCGTCAATATGCAGACGGCCGGCGGTATCCACCAGCAGCACGTCGCGGCCATTGTTCACGGCTTCACGCCGCGCCGAACGCGCCAGATCGATGGGCGCTTTCTCGTCGGGCGTGCCGGGGTAAATCGGAGTCTTGATATCGCGCGCGATGATCGCCAGCTGATCGCGTGCCGCCGGCCGATAGACGTCGACCGAAACCAGTTCCGGCCGATGGCCGTTTTTGGTGAGCCAGCGCGCCAGCTTGCCGGTGGACGTTGTTTTTCCCGAACCCTGCAGGCCAACGATCAGGAACACGCTTGGCGGTTCATTGGCGAATCGCAGCTTCGCCTCATGGCTGCCGAGGACCTTGATCAATTCCTCGTTGATGATGCCAATCACCTGCTGATATGGCGACAACGAGTTGAGAACTTCCTGGCCCATCGCGCGCACTTTGACGCTCTCGATGAGCTGCTTGACAACTTTGAAATTGACGTCGGCCTCGAGCAGGGCCACGCGCACTTCGCGCAGGGCCACTTCCATGTTTTCAGCTGAGAGGCGCCCTTCGCCCCGCAGGTTCTTGAAGACACGCTGCAGTTTGTCGGACAGGTTATCGAACATCGTGTAATTTGTTTTCGGATCGCCCCCCGAAACGCGGTGAAACGGGAGCAGGCGCGACTCTCTATTGTACAGGAGTGGGAGTTGAACTGCAAAGCCTGTGCATTCAATAACTTGCGTCCTTCTCAAGCGTCGGGTGGGGCGAAGCGCCCTCGCGGACCCGGGAGCACCCAGCTCTTAGTGTTATAGCGCTGAGCGTGGGCGGCGATCAGGAAAGGCCGGTTCGCGGTTCCGGGTCCTTCCAGTCGTGCCTAAGCATGCTGAAGACAAACAGATCCACCCAATGGTCATAGAGCCATTCGGCCTCGCGCAGCCTGCCTTCCTCTTTGAACCCGAGCCGCCGCGGAATGGCGGAACTGCGCGCGTTGCCCGTGGCGCATCGGATCTCAATGCGATGCAGGCCGTAGTGGCGAAATCCTTCGGTCACCAGCGCCCGGCAGGCGCGCGTCATAATCCCCCGGCCAGTGAACTCGTGGTCGAGCCAATAGCCGATGCTGCTGTTGCGATCCCTCTGATTGATGTTGTGCAGGCCGATGGCACCGCACAGCTTGCCCTTGTACCGGATATGCGTCGTCAGGCTCACTCGCGACTCGTTCTCGCTTTCCTTCAAGTCGAGAAAGGACAAGAGATGCTTTGGATTGAAATCGTCCCTGACCCAGGGCAGCCACTCCCGCAACCGCGCCCGGTTGCTATCGATCGAGGCGTACAGTTCCGCGCAATCGGCCACGCACACCCCGCGGAGTTCGATGTCGCCGTCGACGGCGATGTTCAGGTGGTGGTCCCGTGCGCAGGAGACGGCTGGCTCCATTCGCCCTCCCCCAGGCGCAAGCGCACCGGCACGTCACTCGTCAGCGGTTCGAGCAGCAGCACGTTGGCCTGCCATACGTTATCGCCCAAAAAACTGATGGTATGCGCGTGCGTGCTCTTGCCGGCGATCTCGATCGAAACGTCGTGCGCGATCACCGATTCCGCAGGCGACCGGAAGTAGCAAACCAGCGAGCCACCCTTATTCACGGCGAAACGCAGATCGCCCGATGGCTGGAACTCTGCGCTACACAATTCCGGCGCATGCGGAGGGAGATGGGCGCTCGACACAGGCACCTCTTTTCCGGATTCGTCGAGCATCATGAACGCCGCCGGGTTGCTCCGCCCGCTCTGTGCCGTCCGGATGCGGACCTCATGGCGGCCGGGCTCGAGTCCACGTGGTCGCAGGCAATTCGCCTGATAACCATCGGGTCCATTTTCGGCCAGAACGAGCACGTGCGTTCCGAATCCATCCACTTCGACGAAAACGGTATCAGCGGTGAGGTCGCGCTCGCCGGTTTTGAAGTAGCAGCAGACGTATTCATCCTTATTAGGATGGAAGGTCGAAACGTAGGTTCGATTGTTGATGACGGCGTGAAGCTGCGGCGCGGCGGCGGTGGGCCGCGCGTCCGGTTCCGGCCAGCGGCGCTTGCAGATCACGGAGGCCCGCTGATTGGTGATATCTTTCAGTTCCACCTGCGCGAAGCCTGCCGACCGGCACATGCTGACCAGGGCTTCGGGCGACGGGCCGCACCAGTTGTCCAACTGGCCACCGAGCTCGGTTCGCTCATAGAACTCCATCACCGCGGGGATGGCCCTTTCTTCCGACGGGATGACGAAGGATTCGATCAGCGCGAGATCTGTCGAAAGCTCGACTGCTTTCTCAAGCCCGAGCAGCGGATGCCGCAGGTGGTAGAGGACACCGAAGAACAGGACGATGTCAAAGTGGCCCAGCAGCTTTGAAGACAACTCCGCGACGTCGAGGGTGAGGTACTCGACTCTGGATCCGAGGAGTTCCTTGGCTTCGAGAAACGTGTCGAGCGGAAGGCAATCGACGGCGACCACGTCGGCGCCGCGGCGCTCACATTCAAAACTGAACCAGCCATCCCATGCGCCGACGTCGAGAACGCGTTTGCCGCGCAAATCGTCCGGCAGGTTGAACAGGCCGAGACGCCACTTGAGATGCTCGATGGGCTGCAAGCCGGGGAGAATGCTGCCGTCCGGCAGTTCGATCGAGTGATAGCGGAAACGCGAATGCACGCGATCGGCCAAGCGCTGTATGCGCTCTTCGAACCCACGATCCCCCGCGGCAACACGAACTTCCGGCTCGCTCATCAACTGTTCAGTGTAAGGTGTCACGCGGCGCGGTAGAGGAGCGGGGGAGCGTCTTTTCCGCAGCAACGTTTGTACTTCTGGCCCGATCCGCAGGGGCATGGGGCGCTGCGGGCGATGGAGGCTTCGGGTTCCGGGGATTGGCTTTGTTTTGAAATTCCGCTGGAGTTCGATTGGCTTTGTTCTGCAATCGCGGCCGTTTCCTGAGCGTGCCGGTGATGCTTATGTAACACGCTCAGGCCATATCTGGCGATGACCTTGTTGAGAAAGGTGTGGAGTTCGCTGCAACTGGACACGCCGAGCGCCTGGCAGTCTGCTTCGGGCCAGGGCAAGCACTCGCGCATATGCCGTTCGGTCTGCGTGTGGCGCAGGCCATTGAGCGAGCGGTGAAAGAGCTTGCCGGCGGTGGCGCGAGCGCGATCGATCGAGGCCTGGGTGCGATCGGCATGTTCCTCGGAGAGATCGGCGGGCGTGTCCTGTTCAACAGCGTTGCAGCGACGCAGACGCCATGCGGCCTGGATGACGTCGGCTGCCAGTTGCTCTTCGACGGGGCCGCTTGGCCGAAACTGGAACTCCCATGCGGCGACGAAGTCGTCGTAGATCTCGCGTTCGTCGCAGCGTACGAACGCGGTGGTGGCGAAGAGGCCGAGTTTGGTCGCGTTTTGAGAAACCCGGGATTTGCCCTCCGGAGTGACGGGGCCGGTGGAGAGCGTTGCGTTGGTCTGGTTGGCCTGAATTTGCGCGGCGGTGGACATAAGTGAAATTCCTCTTGCGTTGAGAATAGCTGCGGGGAGGGGACGGGGCCGATTTGCGGGTGAGCTAAGTTGTTGAGGGGCTACAGGAAAAAGTTTGCAGTAGTCATTTTATGGACCCAGGCAATCCGACTGGCGGATGCTGCGCGCTTGATCCACTGGGTAACCGTCTCCGTTGCGGACGGACCAGGGAAATAGGGTTACGCCCGTCGCCTCGGACCAGAATGTCGAGGCCCCGAAGTATATCGGCCGCACGCGACACCCACTCGGCCGATTGCCGCTCGCCTGGACTGGCGACGATCGACAGACTCTTCGGCCCGATAGAAAGCGATGCGCGCACCTTCGCGGCGGAGACCATGATCTTTCCCCACTGCCGCGTGCAATTCAAAATTCCGCGCGTGGCGTTCGAGCGGAGCACTTGACTCGGCTTCTCATCCGGATCGAATCCAAGCCGCGTGCGCACGGACTCGATGATGTCGACTTGCCTGCGGACCGCACAGTTCTCCCGCGGGCCCGAAATGATTGCAAAGTGCCAGTGTTTTACCTTCATGACACACCTGTTGATTCGAAAGAACTGCGTAATGCTGTCAATCTATTCAGCGCGCCCTCACACGCGATCTAAGCGGCGGTTGCGTTCAGCTCCCGGGTGTCCGTGATCCATTGAACGGGATCAAAGACGCCGAGCGCTTGTTTCCCCTGGAGTGAAGGTGAAAATGCATCCATCATGCACCTAAAAGCATCACGCCAGGCAGAAAGGCGACACCGCATGGCCGCACAAACGACACCGACGCAAGATCCGGTGCCCGTGAGTAGCAAAGTACCGAGTGAAATCCAGACCCTCATCGACGACCACATCAACGGTTTCAACACCCAGAATAGCGAGCTTTTTCTCCGTGCTTTTGGGGACACCGCGATCATCATTGATGGCATCGCACCCTATCGATGGATGAACCCAAACGCTGCGGTCAACTGGCTTGCTGATGTAGAGAAGTGGCGTGAGAACCTTGGGGTTTCACACGAGCATTTGTCGTACGAGATGGGGTTCTGGAACGTGGAGGGCTCTTCTGCGTACGCTGTCGTAGCGGGGACTCTGACGGTCACGATTAAGGGCCAAAGCGTCGTCCGGACCGGCACCCTCGCATATACGTTTTCAAAAAATGGCGAGCAGTGGAAGATAGTTGCGCAGGCATGGGGGCGCACCTCTTAGAGGACACCCGGTCCTTCGTTCTGCTCAGATTGGCGCATACAGCGGCAATGCGCTCATTTGAACGCGATCGCCTGCTTTCAATCGTTCCGGGCGCATTGTCGCTCACTCGGAAATAGACAACAGAACTTCAGGCCCGCTGTAATCGCCAACGGGGCGGCCTATCGCCCCTTTACTCTCCGTGTGTTCGTCACGGCTCTATTCCCATCTTTTATCGACAGCGTAACGCAGCTTCTCTTTGCAGCCGAGATACTGCTCGTCGTCCGGATGAAGACGTGTCCGAGCAGAAACTGAATCTGGTCCAGTTGACCGACGGCACAGTGGCAAATCTTTGATGGCGGAATCATTGGGAGTAGTCTTGTTTCGGCCGAGGTTGATGCCGAGCGGAATAGAGATTCTGGTTGTTTGTGGTGTTGCAGATGCTGTTTCAAACTACGCGAGCCAGCGTTGTTGGTAAGCGTCCGGTGAATACCGTCTTTCGGGCCCGAGGTTAAATCGCACATGCTTGAAGGAAGATGCGGGCTGTCCGGAACGCCGAGATAGAAGTTATCGCCGTTGAACGGGCATCGAGGCGACATCGTTCAAAGCAGGAGCGGCGGCAGATTGCCGAGGAATCGTTGCAGCCGGGCGCTTCTGTGGCGGTGGTGGCTAGGAGTCATGCGGTCGATGCCAACCAGGTGTTCCAGTGGCGGAAACGCCTGCGCGAGGGGCGGCTGGATGTGGCGCCGGCGCCGACTCAACTGATGCCGATGGCGAGCGCCCCGAATAGCCCATGAACTGGCCCGGCAAATTCGAGAGGTAGCGTTAGCCGGCGCCACTACTCTGACGCGACAAGCAGGTCGGCCCAGCAATTCAGTCGGGCCCCCACCGGTCTGGATCTTCGGGGGCCGCTACGTGTCGGCCCCCGGCGCCGAGCGCAAGAGAACCACCACACATCTTTTTGCGCGAGCAGGAGCGCCATACACCCACACGGAACCGTATGCGCGAATTCCGGTAGAATAGCTGGGCTCGCATCATGTCTTCGCCTACTCCTCCGCGGCGTTTGGGGCCTTACGAGCTCCTTACGCCCATCGGCAAAGGCGGCATGGGTGAAGTCTGGCGCGCACGCGACACACGACTGAATCGCGATGTCGCCATCAAGCTTGCCTCCCAGCAGTTCACGGATCGCTTCGAACGCGAAGCCCGCGCCATCGCGGCACTAAACCATCCCAACATCTGCCATCTCTACGACGTTGGCCCGAATTACCTCGTCATGGAGTTGATCGAAGGCCCCACGCTTGCCGACCGAATCGCCGAATCAAAGAGCGCCGATGCAATTCCGCTCAACGAAGCTCTCCCGATCGCCCGCCAGATTGCCAACGCCCTCGAAGCCGCCCATGAAAAGGGAATCATCCACCGCGATCTCAAACCCGGCAACATCAAGATCAAGCCGGATGATTCCGTCAAAGTGCTCGACTTCGGACTGGCAAAGCGGCTGAGCGAGACCTCGCCCCTGACTTCCGATTCGCCGACGGACTTCGCCTCCGCGACACGCATCGGCACCATCCTCGGCACCGCCGCTTACATGGCGCCGGAGCAGGCGCGTGGCAAAGCCGTCGATAAGCGCGCCGACATCTGGGCCTTCGGCGTCGTGCTCTGCGAAATGCTCACTGGCCGCCGGTTATTTCAGGGCGAAGACGTGGCCGAAACCCTCGCGTCCGTGGTCAAAGAGCAGCCCGATCTCAGCGTCGCCCCGCCGCAGGTCCGGCGCCTGCTGGGCAAATGCCTCGAAAAAGATCCGCGGAAACGGCTGCGCGATTTCAGCGCAGTCGAGCTTTTACTCGAAGACGCCGAAGCGCTATCCGCGCCCGGGCTCGCGGCATCCCGCAAGTGGTGGATCTGGCCAACCGCTGGTGTGCTGATCGCGGTACTTGCCTGGTTACCTTCGGCCTGGATACCGTGGCGCGGCCCGAAACCTGCCGACCGGCCTCTGCAGCGGCTCAACGTCGACTTCGGCACAGACGTGGACCTGCGAGCGCCCGGCGCGGGGTCGCGTATTGCGATCTCGCC
>Ga0068856_100004119_pt1 | contig 14533 bp, 12 predicted proteins | sample KBSCornC62_FD_66595 | JGI IMG/M metagenome (GOLD analysis project Ga0068856, IMG submission 66595) | Corn rhizosphere microbial communities from Kellogg Biological Station, Michigan, USA - KBS Corn C6-2 | ecosystem: Host-associated > Plants > Roots > Rhizosphere > Soil ...
AATCTACATCGGCGGTCATCTGGCAAAGCTGCGCAAGATCGGAAAAGGAATCGTCAGGGCTGCGAAGTGGCCACAGTCCCCATGCGGCTCTGTAACGATTGATGGTACGGTTGATTGGCGAAATTAGCCAGTCGGCCACTGTGTGTTCAATACGATTGCGCAGCCTGGCTGCCCGGCTTGGCGCAAACCGCCAGGAAAAAAAAGGCGCCGGAATATCCGGTTCCCTGTTGAGCGGCAGGCTTGGACAGACATTGATAAAGGGCAACCCGAGATGTTGGGCGACGGTTCCTCCAGCGGGTTCGTTTTGGTCAACCATCACCAGATCGATGTCCGCGTTCGTCAAGGCCGCCGGTAATTGCTCGCAGAGAAGCTCTGAAACTCGCCGCGAGCACTCGACGGCAAACCGGAGCGACGTAAGTCCCGCCTGTTGTGCCATTAGCGCTACGCCTCTCGCCAGTAAGTCGGCACCGTGCCCGCCGAGGGGATGAAACGCGAGTCCCTCGCTCCTGACAGTTTGCTCTAAAGCCGGGATGTTGAAGACTTTGACCGAATGTCCTCGTTCTCGTAGGCCCCGCCCCAAGCTGGCCATGGGGTTTAGATGGCCCGGTAAGGGCGGACAGATGACCGCGATGTTTGCCATCGAAATCGTATCGGCATCTGATCGTCCGATCTCTATTTCGACGGGTGCAAGCCCTTGCGATATAGGCTGCGCAACGAATGCGGCAAACTGGGGCTGCTCATTCGTGTATAGGTGGCTGAAATGGGCAGCGTGCTAGAAAGGCGCCGGTAAGCCTCCGGCAAATGGTGGTAAGGAATACCGGGAAAATAGTGATGCAAAGCATGGTAGCGCAGGCCGACGGGCGCCCAGAGCTCGGTCCAGAATTTCCCAGGCGTATCAATTGAGTCAAGCAGTTGGCCGGTGCGATCGAGAGGCTCTCCAGAACTCTCATAAGCGTGCGCGCCAAGAGTTCGCAACGTGTTCACAAAACTCGCGACCGCGCAGACGGCAAACCAGATGGCCAGCACTCTCCACGGAAGAAGCCCGTCGAGAATAAGCGCCATGACAATCATCCACAGGAGCAGAATGCCCGCGTTGTGGCGCCGCACCCTACTCAACAAGTTGGCTGATACTACGCGCTGGTAATGGATATTCATGGTGAGAGAGGAGGCGTGAACTGCAAGCCATTTCTCAAAACGCCGCGAAAAGAATCCGATGGGGGCCAAGATCAGAAAGCGGATCAGCAACATTGCCGGAATCAGGACGCTCTCGAGAGCAAAAACAGTCGTCATCCTGCTCGAACGGGCAAATGGAAGATACTCCGGGTCTTCAGATGTTCCATATGTACTGGTCTTGTGGTGATCGTTATGAACCCCGACGTAGACAAAGGACGGCATTAGGAGCGGGTAACCGACCAACAAATTCCAGATGCTCTCGAATTTTGGAAGCGTGCGACGATGCTGATGGCTCAACTCGTGCATGAAGCAAAGGCCACGATACAGCGATAAGCTTGCAACTGTTGCCGCGATCACCATTGGCCACGAGAATGGATGGAGAATCACAGCCGCACCGAAGGAGACCCATCCCAGCGTTGCGCTTGCGACCAGATCGATCCAATAAATCGTGGGATTTGCGCGGTGCAAGTCCCGCACCAGTTCTCTCATCCGGTCCTCAGCGAGGCCTATGGGGTTCTCGGCTGTGAACAAATTCCGGAATTCAACCTCACTCACCGGGGCATTACCTTTTCTCTTTCTCTCCACCGATCCCCGGGCCGAGACCAGTTCGCGCTAGCATACTGCAAAACTCCCCAATTTCATTCATTTAAACATATCGCCGATACAGCGTCTTGAGGGCAACGAAATTCTATCTTGTGTGCGATCCGCAACATTTCAGCGGCTGGGTGGCCGAGAGCCTCTAATATGGTTATGTCATGCGTGCCGTTGCTGCCGCTCTCGTTGCCGCACTAGTCGTGTTGGGGATCATCCTGCTGGTGTGGCGGCTTAAATCCGCCAAACCTAAGACTGCGCCTCCAGACTCCTCGCCAAAGGCAATAGTGTCAGGCAGAGACGCTTCGGAGTCCTTGCCCACACGCGTTTACGCGCACAACCTGATGCTCCACAGAGGTCCGAACTTCCGCATCTACGTCCGTTGGCTACGTGGAGAAATGACGCGCACGCAACAGAATACGAATCCTTCATTCGATGATCCAGAATCTTTTTTCCTCAATGTAAAGGCGGGCGTGATCCGTGCCAATATTGGCGATATCGGCGGCTTTCTTAACGCCGGTGGCATGGCGCAGTCTCCGTTGAAAAATATCAAGCTCTCCGCCGACGGAGAGGAAATCAAGCTTAATGGAACCTTGCACAACGGCGTGCCGTTGCCCATCGAAATGACGGGAAGCGTCGCGGTGGCCTCCAAAAACCGGATTCGCATGCGTGTCACCAAACTCAGCGTCTTGAAAATTCCGGTTAAGGGGTTGCTGGGCGCCTTTCATGTGGAGATCTCGGATTTATTTCAACCGCAGGGCATCCCGGGAATCGAAGTCTCAGGCAATGAGATTTTGTTCGATACCCAGGTTCTGCTGCCGCCGCCCCACATTCGCGGTGAGCTGACCAAGGTACGCGTGGTAAGCCCGGACATCGAAGAAGTTTATGGAAACGCGGAAAAAGACGTGTCGCGCGTGGAGCAGTGGCGCAATTTTCTGCGTTTGCGCGACGGCACGCTCGATTTCGGCAAGCTCACCATGCATCGTGTCGACCTGATCATGATCGACGTATCGAACGACGCATGGTTCGATCTCGATCTCGTCCACTACCAGCAGCAACTTGTGAACGGCTATACGCGCATGACACCTCAGGCCGGATTGCAAATCTTCATGCCCGACCTGGACAATATCCCGCATACATCTGAAACCCAGAACATCGGCATCGAGTGGCTCAAGAATCGCAACGCTCCGGTCCCGCCGGATGTTGCTGGGCGCTAGTTATTATAGGCTGCGCCTTTAAGTTCGGGAGTGGGCACACGGGGGATTCTACGCGCCTATATTGTGGATATACTGAGCGGAACGTGACCCGGCGAATTTTCATCGGCTCTTTGGCGTGTGCCGCACTGAGGGCCAGAGTGGCCGCGAACTCGGCGGATTGTCACCTGCACATTTACGAGTCGCGCTTTCCGGCTGACCCAAGATCGAAATTGCGTCCGCCAGATGCGACCGTCGCCGATTACAGGCTAGAGCAAGAGCGGCTCGGCACCAGCCATTGTGTCATTGTGCAGCCCTCCACCTATGGTGTGGATAACCGCTGTATGCTCCAGGCGGTGGCACAGTTGGGTCGCGCTGCGCGAGGGATTGCAGTGGTCAATCCGGACATTTCGGACGCCGACCTGAAACGCATGGATGCGGCCGGCGTGCGCGGCATTCGCTTCAATCTGGAGCAGGCGGGCTCTACCACGCTTGACATGGTAGAGCCGCTTGCAAAGCGCATTGCACCGTTGGGTTGGCACATTCAAGTGAACGCCGGGCCGGAAAAGATACGGTCGGCAGAAGAGATCTGGAAAGGCTTGCCCGTCGACGTCGTATTCGACCATTTGGCCCACGTCCCCGCGCCCGGTGGCCTGGATTCGGCCTATGGCGTCGTGATCGATCTGCTCGAAAGAAGAAAAGGTTGGGTGAAGCTCTCCGGAGTCTATATCGATAGCAAAGCCGGCCCGCCTACTTATTCGGATCGCGAGGCGATAACCAAGGCATACGTGAAGAATGCACCCGAGAGGTTGGTGTGGGGCACAGATTGGCCCCATCCAACTGTAACCGGCACGAAGCCGGACAACGTCGCGCTACTCAACTTGCTGCTCGACTGGGTGCCAGACGAGAATGCCCGCGCGCGCATCCTCGTGAGCAATCCAGAAAAGTTATATCGATTTTCCTGAGGGGATCCGCTATTCGGTCACGAAAGCGTACTCTCTCACAACGTCTTTCCGATCGCCGTCCTGCGCATACACCCGCAGGAAATACAAATTGTCCTTCGATGCCGCCTCGCCGCACCCTTGATTCTCGCGCCAGATGTGAATGCCGCATTCGTTTATCGTTTGCCCTGCGCGCGAACGAGCAGTGAAGTGGAAAGCAGTTGGAGCGGAAGGCCGAGTCTCCTTGGCCTTTAGCTCGATGTCGATCCCGGCCAGTCCGCTGAGTTGGAGGGAGCCGGGCAGGCAAGCAAGCAGCAGGAGTGCGCTAAGCATCCGTCTTCCTTGCGAGGTCGGCGGAATCGCTACACCAGCCTGCTGTATTTGCCGTAACGCACGATTGACCGTATCGTGGAGCTTGGTACGCCGGCCGCAGAGCAATTCGAGAAGCCGAGTCATCTCTTCGCGATCGCCGGGCTCGAGCCATTCGGCCGGAATATCTTTTTCAATGGAAAAGAGGCTGCCCTCCGATAACGCATTGATGCGGTCCACTGCGTTGTGGCATTCCGAGAACGCCGTCGGATCCTGGTAAATCGACCGATCGTGATATAACCCGGTCAGCCCGCCATCGCGCAGCTCCCAGCGCGTGCCCCCAAAGCTGCGGCCATGATCTATGACATATACACGAAAGGTCCCCCCAGTCGTTGCGGAACGCTCACGAATATAGATTGCCTGTCGCGCGTCTACCTGGTTTACCCATCGATCAAAGACAAAGGCAAGCAGCAGATCGGGTAAATTCCCCACTTTGTTCATCAGGCGGCGTGGTAGAAAGTCAAGAATTGCCTTCCGCTCTGGATCGACCGGACACCGTGACCCCAAATGCACTCCCGGTTTGATCGGCACCTTACGATTTCCCATTTCGAACTCCAGTAGTTCGCCGCCGGGAATACCCTGGTCGATCTGGAGAGCGTGAACTTCCGGCGTGGACACACGAAGGTGTTTCAACAGCCTGCTAACCACCCATTCGTTGATCAGCGTTCGGGTTCCCTGTGGATTTCCAACGCACTTCGCTATGTACGGATTGCCGGCCGCATCGCGAACCAATAAAGACTGCGAGCCACCACGCATTCGGCGTTCGATGGTACGTATAGGGACTACACTCGTTGCCATTGTCTTTTTGGTGAAGTGTCATACGGCGGCGTAAAGTGTCACACGCCGAGAAAATTAAAGTTCTCAGAGTGTTCTGACCCCCCTGGCTCCGAACGCGGGGATAGCCTTTAAAGGCCATTAACCGAAGCACCAATCGCACGCCTTGGATGTTCACGACTTAAGAAAATTTTTTCGAAAATCCCATCCCGCATCAATTCAATAACTTGCGGCTGTAAGGTTCGGTTTCGACCATCGGTCGCGGACGGCTGGCCTATACCGTGAGTTCGCGGATCTGCCGCCCAGGGATTAAAGTATGCATTCACTTGTTCAACCTCTCACATCGTTTTGGGGCCTTCTTCTCGATTGCCCTCCTCCTCACCGCGGCTTCTAAAGCGTTTAGAGAAGCCGTTCCTCCACGAGAGAATCTTCAGCTGAACCTCACTGAAAATCTGTGGGGCTGTCGCAATTGGACGGGATTCTCTGGGTCGTGTCGTCCGTTCTGGCCGGGTTAGTCATCTGGCGAATTATTCAGCAGCGTTTGTTCGCCTCTCCGTTCAGGGCTCTCGGTGTCATGTTAGGCGTCGTGCTTGTGCGTGATGGAGTGGTCTCCATACCCTCGTACAACACGCACGCCTACGCCGTGGCCTGGGCGTGGACCCTGCCGGTCCTGCTCATCGCTCAAGTGTGGGCCGGTTTGGATACCCTGCGAGCTGTGGCGCGCCTGTATCCCAAAATTGGCCGCTTTGCGGTGCGTCTGTTTCTCACTTGTTTGGCAATTACGGTTGTGGTTTGCGGTTTGGGCTTACCGTTTGAACTGCATCGGTTGAGGGGTGAAGAGGCCGCCCTCAGGGCTCTCTTTTTGCTTCATCGCTCCGTGGATAGCTGGATTGCCGGCACGCTAGTTTTAGTGGCCGTTTTTTTTGCGCGCTTCCCAGCGCCCTTAAAGCAGCCTCCGCGAAACCTGGTGGTGCATACAATTCTATTGAGCCTCTACTTCAGTGGTTATGCCACATTGTTTTTCGTCGAGAATCTAGCGTCTCTCGGATCGGTGGTGCTCGCAGAGCGTTTGGAATACGTCCTGATCGTTGGTCTCTATTCGGCATGGGCGATGTGCCTGTCCAAAAAGGGAGAAACAAGTGAACCCTGGCCGGAAATAGACGTGATGGTGCTCAAAAGTCTGCCGCAAGGGCGCTAAGAGAGTCGCTCGGGCAGCACCGTTCTGAGCATGACCGCGACCGATGTCTCAAAAAGCCGGCACGCACCCGGAAACCTCAAGAGGGATAGCAGTCCTGCCGTCCCGAGCGCGATCGAATACTGCCGGATGAGCAGACTGTCTTCTACGTACCTGCCCAATCCTGACCAGTCGCGTGAAAGAGCCATGCGCATGCGCTCCTGTTGGCGGACACGCGCGAGCTCCGCCTCAAATAGCCGTTTCCAATAAGCAAATGTTCGAGGGGAGCGCGCTGATCCCGCTTCCTGGCATATAAACAGGCGCATTTGCCGGACATATTCGAGTACATCTTTGATATGTCTTCCGGCTTCTGGCCATTGGCCTGTCGACTCGGCAAAATGGGCTGGTTTCGTATTCACGAAATTCCGGTACCGCAGCCTCCAGTCGGGGCGCGGCTACTGCGCACATGAAGCTGAAAGGTGTGTTGGTTGGCGGAGCGATTATTCTCCGTTTTTGCTTCCTGATTACTCCGTGCGCAGGGCTTTCATCGGATCGATAGCTGCAGCGCGCGCGGCCGGAATCATTGCCGCGAAGAACGCGCACGCCGCCAGTGCAATCATGGCGCCCGAGAGAGCGAACGGGTCCCAACTGGCAACGCCGTAGAGCTGTGCGGCGATCAGTCGGCCCGCGCCGATTGCCAGCGGAATCCCGAGCAGCAGCCCAAGCGCGACCTTCTGAAACGCGCCTCGCAGCACAAGTTGAACAACATTCCCTTTACGCGCTCCCAGCGCCATTCGAACACCGATCTCACTCGTGCGCTGGGCCACCGTGTAGGCGGTCACGCCGTAGAGTCCGATCGCGGCAAGAATGAGGGCCACTAAGCCGAACAACCCCGCGAGACTCGCGACTGCGCGCTCCTGATCGAAGTTCATGGCGACCTGCTCCTGCATGGTCCGAACGCTGACGATAGTAAGGTTCGGATCCACTTCGGCGAACGTCTTGCGCAACACGGGCTCCAGAGCGCCTGGATCGCTCCGAGTTACGAGCATCGCGCTTGCGATGAAGTGGGAGTTCAGTTCAAGCTTCTGCAGTTCCACTTCTTTGTAGACAGTCACATATTGTGCCAATGGTACGAAGACCATGGGGTTCGCCGGCTTTCGCGGCTGGTTGTATTTGGCGTCTCGCACCACTCCTACAATTCGGAAAACGTTCGCGTAGGGTGCCAGATCGAAACCGAAGCGTTTGTCGATCGGATCTTCATTGGGCAAGAATCTTTTGGCAAATGCCTGATTGACCACGGCGATGGGAGCGGTGGTCGTATTATCGGCTTCGGTAAAGGCTCTTCCGCGAACGATGGGCTGTCCCACCGCCTGGAAATAACCGGTGCTGACCCGATCCCAGGATGCGCCCGAGTTCTCATTGAAGCGAGGCGCCGGATGGCCGGCAACGAAAATCAATTCGCCCCAATTGTCCGTGAACGGATTGTAGAGCGATAGGCTGGCTCGCTCGACGCCAGGCAACTGGTTGAGCCGATCGTTCAAATTGCGGTAGAGCGCATCCAGACGGTCCCGTGAGTAATCCCTCGGAGGCGGTTGCAGCGCTACCGTGATGCGATGATCGGTGCGGAATCCGAGGTCTTGATGCTCAAGATTACTCAGGCTGCGTGCCAGCATGCCGGCTCCCGCCACCAGGACGACAGACAAGGTTGCCTGCAGCACCAGCAAAGCCTTGCGGGAGAGGGAGGAGCTGTCACGAGTGCTTCGGTTGGCGCCGCGCAGGGCTTCGACAGGATCGGTGCTCGTTGCGAACCACGCCGGCGCGGTCCCAAACACTACTCCAGTCACTAACGATAATCCGAATGCGAAAGCTAACACGGATGGGGAAGGTGCGGTATCGATCGGGAGAAAATGTGCGCTCCGAAACGCCAGGGCCAGTATCAACCGTCCGGCCGCGTCTGCAACCACCAATCCTGCCAAGCCGCCTGCCAATGAAAGCAGAATACTTTCGATCAAGGACTGAGAAATGATGCGTCCGCGAGAAGCCCCAACCGCCAGGCGCAAAGCGGTCTGCGCGCGGCGGATCACCCCGCGTGCCAGCAAGAGGTTGGCTACGTTGGCGCAGGCGATCAGCAGCACCACTGCGCACACTGACAGCAGGATTTGCAGGCTGCGCTGGTAATATTCCTTCATCTCCGCCACACCGCCGCCCGCAGGTACAACTGTGATGCTCTGTTTAGGAAGAAGACTCTTGATTTCCGGTATCCAGGCGGCCGGATAGCCGCTATCGTTCACCAGCCATTGACGCAGAATGCCAGTAAGCCGCGGTGACATTCCGGCAATCGTTGCACCGTTTCTGAGCCGGCCGATCGCCCGCAACCAAGCTGAACCCCTCAGCCGTAGGAGCGAGCCCTGGCCACTAATCAGAGCCTCTTGCTGCAGCGGCATCCAAAGATCCGGTGGATCGCCGCGCAGCGTCTCGCCAAAAAAGCCCGGCGGCGCTATGCCGACGATCGTGAACGGATAACCTTGGACTATAAAACTCGAGCCGAGTACTGACGGATCTCCTCCATACGTTCCCTTCCAGGCGCGGTAGCTCAACACCGCAACCGGTGCGGCAGCCGCTCGATCGTCCGCCTCAGAAAACAACCGTCCGGCAAACGAACGGATGCCCAGAGTGGAAAAGTAATTTCCAGTCACATATTCGCCGCGAAGCGCTCTGGGAACTTTGTCCACGGTGGCGCGTCGCACTCCGAATCGCCATCCGCCGGCTTGAAACGCGGCGACCTGGTCAAATTCGGGCGCGTTGGCCTTGAGCCGCTCGTATAAGGCGAACGAGTACATGCCCCATTTGCCCTGCGGCCCTCCTTCCACGCAGCAGTCGTAGCCTTCGCCGATGCGGTACAAACTGCCCGGTTCCGACACTGGTAGAGATCGCAGCATCACAGCGTGAATCAGCGAAAAAATGGCGGTGGTGCCGCCAATTCCGAGCGCCAAAGTCAGCACTGCCGTTATCGTAAAAATCGGAGACAGCCTGAACTGCCGCAAGGCGTAGCGAATGTCGCCCAAGAGGTTCTGCATCCTTCCGTCCTGCCCGCAAGTGGCAGACCAAGTCCCCGCTGCCCGCAAGTGAGTGAATGCGAAGGCGGCGGAGCAAACGTCGTCTGATACGCAAGGCGGCCGTTCTGCGATTACGGACAGTCACTGTCCGCGTGCGGGATGCTCTCACGTTGGGCTCCTGCCAAGCCGGACTACGAGCACTGCGCGGAGTCAAGAATCCGTTGAATCAGCGACTCGTAACTCATTCCGGCGGCAGCGGCCGATTGTGCGAAGTCGTCCTCTTGAGCCAGCGACGGATTCGGGTTGGCCTCGATGAATACGAGTTCCCCCACTGGCGTGAGCCGCAAATCGATGCGGCCGAGGCTTTGAATTTTCAAAAGGTTATATATGCGCCGCGCCAGGTTCGCAACCTTCTTCTCAACGCCATCGGAGAACGGCGCGGCCGGACCGTTATGAATACCCCAATTGGCGCGGTACGCGTCATTCCATTTCGCCTTGAACGTTGCAAAGCGAGGCTCGCTCTCCGGCATTCTGCCGAAAAACAATTCACGGGGCGGGAAAACGGTCAATCGTCGATCACCGAGCACGCTGACGTATAACTCCCGGCCGTCGATGTACTCCTCGATCATGGCGTCGCAACCTAAGCGCTCGTGGATGAATCGCGAGCGTTCGATGGCTTCTTCTTCGTTACGCGCGAAAGATGCTTTGGCAATCCCGTCCGATGACTCTTCGCCCAGCGGCTTCACAAAGGCAGGAAACAGAAACTGCCGCAGCCGCCGAAGTGGGCATGCTCGCCGTGACAATACAAAACGTGGAACGCGAATGTGATGGTAAACCAGAATGGTTTTCGCGAGTGCCTTGTCCTTACTCAACATCAGCGCTTCCGGATTGGCGCCCGTGTAGCGCACCCGCATCAACTCGAGTAGGGCAGGGATGTTGGGTTCCTTCGCCCGGTCGTTGAAAAACGATTCACAGAGATTGAATACAACGTCGGGTGCAAAGCTGCGAACCTTGTCCACGATATCCGAAACGCCTTCATATACCGCGAGCATATCGACTTCATGGCCCAGCTTCCCCAAGCACGTAATGACATCGACTTCTGTTGGCCGGTCTTCTTTGTCACGTAGAGCTTCGGAGGTGAATGTTTCGTTGGGTTGTACCGGCCGCGCGAGGTCGAATAGCACCAGTACCTTCATCTTTAGACCAACCGTTTGAACCTTCCCGTATGCAGGTGGTTAGTTACCAGAGCTGAAAGATACGACGATAGCTCCATCATGAGCCCGGCGTGATCGCGCGGAGCCGAGAGCTTTAATTCGCGCGTGCGCGTAATCAATCGTCTTACCAGCATGTCTACCACATACTTATGTTGCCCCGTCCAGCGTACGACCGCGCTCGATAGACGGTGCCGCATGGACCGCATGACCTGCGTGGCGCTCTCGGCGCCGCGGTCACCATGCTCGAAAATACTTCGCAGATCGGCGTCGTAGACGTCCGGAAAGTCCTCGGCATATAGCTTGCGCTTCGCAGCGTAATATTTTTCGAGCGTCCGCCGCGAACGGTTCGCGTCCCATATCCGGCGGCCGCGTTTCGGGAGGGGCGGCCTCTCCCGGACTTCCCGCATTAGCGTTTCGATGTATTGAATCTTCTCCAATGCTTTCCAGCCGTGATATTGCCGCGAGCACTCGTCCTGCGTGAGTTCGAGCCACACGGCAAACGTCTCAGCGAAATCTTCATCGGGATGGGCCTGCGCATACCAGTTGGGAAGGTGCTGGACAAAGCTCTTGCTGTAGGGCCGCGGGCGGTAGGTTTCGGGCTCATATTCAAGGTCGGGACTGCCGAAGATCTCTACCCAGTCTTTGCGTTTCGAAAATTCATATGCATGATCGTAGGCATGCCCGCATTCGTGCCGCAACAATTGCATGCACGACTGAGGAGTTCCGCCCTCGACCACCAGCATCTGATGAAGCTCGAGCTGCTTGAGGCGCGGGTGGGCCAAATAGAATGGAACGGCAATAAGTGACGCTCCTTCCGGCGAGAACCATTCGTCAGCCAGGTAGCTGGGGGGCTTCAAATGCAGTCCCCGGTGCTCCAGTTCTTCAGAAAGCTGTGCGATGCGAGGTGCGAGCTCACTGCCCTGAATTTCGGCGTGCAGATCACAAATACGTAGTTTCAAAAGTTCAGTGTCGGGCAGCGTAGCCCAGGCCGGCTCCACGCTCATGCGATAGCGGAACCGCGACAGCTAAGGAATAGATAACCCACTCTGTTCCGATTCTCCCATTGTGCCAGCTAGCAGCGAGTTTCGGAATCGTTCGGTTCGTCCAGCGAATACCCGCAGCCACTCTGTTTGTACTTTTGATGCGTCCAGGAGTGCTCGGAGCAACGGTGCTGGAGGCTGTAAGTAGACCACGTCAGCCAGGCCCCAATCAGGACGGGGACCGTCTGCATCGGTGGGTAAGCAGGCCAGTCTGCGGTCGCGCCATCAGGCAATTCGCGGCACCCATGGCGAACTTAAGATAGAACTGCTCCAAGATCACGAGCGTTTACGCAGTCGAACTCTTGGAAGTTTCTTTCGGTTGCGCGACTACCCGCAAATAAGGTTTGATCGTCTTAAAGCCCTCCGGATACTTTTTGCGCGCCTCTTCATCCGAAACGGTTCCTGCAATGATCACGTCATCCCCCTGCTTCCAATTGACCGGCGTGGATACCTGACTCCTGGCGGTCAGTTGCAACGAATCGATCACGCGCAACACCTCGTCGAAGTTGCGTCCTGTGCTAGCGGGGTAATTGAGTGTAAGCTTGATCTTCTTATCCGGCCCGATGACAAACACCGAGCGGACGGTCATTGTGTCGCTAGCGTTCGGATGGATCATCCCGTACAAACTCGCAACTTTCCGGTCGTGGTCCGCTACCAAAGGAAAGTTTGGCGAATAGCCCTGTGTTTCTTCGATGTCCTGCGACCATTTGTGATGGTTGTCCACGGCATCGCAGCTTAGGCCGATGACTTTCACGCCGCGCTGGTCGAAGTCGGGTTTGAGCTTCGCTGTGTATCCTAGTTCCGTCGTGCATACAGGCGTGAAGTTCTTGGGATGAGAGAAGAAGACGCACCATGAACCATCAATCCACTCGTGAAAACGCAGGGTTCCTTGAGTGGTTTCGGCCGTGAAATCGGGGGCCGTATCGCCAATTTGTAGGGACATTTTTTGAGTATATATGCTTTTTTTCAGGGTTCGTAGATGACGAAGGGACAACGCCTGATCGACCAGATCGGCAACACGCCGCTGGTTCGCCTGGAGCGTACCTTTGCGGACTTGCCGGGCGTGGAAGTCTGGTTGAAACTCGAGTTTTTGAACCTGAGCGGTTCGGTCAAAGACCGTGCGGCTCTGAACATCATCCTTGAGGGGGAGCGTTCCAGAAAGCTCGCCGCCGGCAAGACGATTCTCGATGCGACCAGCGGTAATACCGGAATTGCCTACGCCACTATCGGCGCGGCGAAAGGCTATCAGGTCAAGTTGTGTCTACCCGCGAATGCCAGCGAGGAGCGCAAGCTAATATTGCGCGCACTGGGGGCCGAATTGGTGCTGACCAACCCTGGCGACGGCTCCGACGGTGCGTTTCGAAAAGTGCGCGAGCTGAATAGCAAAGACCCAGAAATCTATTTTTACGCCGATCAATATAACAACGACGCTAACTGGCGGGCACATTTCGACACGACCGGTCCCGAGATTCTGGCCCAAACCGAAGGCCGCGTAACACACTTTGTCGCGATGCTTGGTACCACGGGGAGTTTCGTTGGTACGACTCGTCGCTTGAAACGCGAGCTGCCTGATGTCGAGTCCTGGTCAGCACAGCCTTCCACTCCATTGCACGGTATTGAAGGCGCGAAACACCTTCCGACGTCCATCGTCCCCGGAATTTACGATCCGCACGTCGCCGACGGCAATCTATGGATCGAGACGGAAGAGTGCTATGAAATGGCTCGCAAAATGGCTCGCGAAGAAGGTCTGCTGCTCGGAATTTCGGCGGCCGGAAATCTGGTAGCTGCCCGAAAACTGGGCGAGCGGCTTGCCACCGAAAACCGCAAGGCTGTCATCGTGACGCTTGCCTGCGACAGTGCATCCAAATATCTCAGCGAAGATTTCTGGCACGATGGGGACCCCACCTCACTTTAGTTTGGGGCCAGACTAGGCGAAGCGTTTTTCCATGCCGATAAGCAGGTAGGGCGTTCTGTTACATGAATTGCGTTCAACTGCTAAGAAGGACAAGTGTGGTTCTGTCCCTTACAGCGACGCTTACATCTGCCAAAACCCGAGAGATACGAATCGGGGTAGACCAGGCGGCACCTTATCAAAGCTGGCGGGAGGGCTACGGTCCTGTCGGCTTTACGGTCGACGTCCTGGAGGATGCGGCCCGGAAGCGTGGCCTTTCGTTGAAATGGATCAACTGCCCGGAAGGCCCTACGAAAGCGATCACCGCCGGCAAGGTGGATATGTGGCCACTACTGGGGGTCGAGGTAGCTCGAAAACTGGGTATCTACGTTGCCCAGCCTTGGTTGCAGAACGAATATGCCATACTTTGGCGGACTTTGACGCCTACGGTACATGGCGAGGGTCCCGACTGGAGTGACAAGACCATCAGCGTCGTCGACTTGCCTATGAGCCGCTTCCTGGCACAGAGCTACTTCTCGCGTTCCAAATTCGATCCGACGCCGAACCGCACGGTTGCATTCCAGGACGTTTGCGCCGGGCGCGCTGATGGAGCGTTCATGGAAGTTAGATTGGTGGAGCCAATGCTGCTCGAACGGCCCACCGGGTGTGCCGGCGCGAGTCTTGGCCTCCGCGTAATTCCGGGCATGACGCAGTCGATGACAGTGGTAGCGACCCAGGCGTTTCGCACAGAAGCGGATGAATTGCGGGCTGAGATTGGCGCCATGTTTCTCGACGGCCGCTTCGGAGAGTTCGTCGACAACTGGTTTGTCTTTTCGAATATTGAAGCTCGTTCACTGGCGGAATTGCTGCAGCAGCGTCAAAGAAACCGCTACATCTCGGGGGCGCTCGCTGTGATGATGGTGCTGATCGGCCTGCTGCTGTGGGCGTTTCGAATGGCACGCCGCGCGATGCGGTCGGCCGAGCGCGCGAATCAATCGAAAAGTCCTAAGGGTTGATCGGAACTCCGGAGGCGGGCGGAGCAGAGAGAAGGCGAATCGCTGAACGCCGAGGGAGTTCGGATAACCCTACTTGAACGAAGCCGTGTCGGAGAGGCTTG
>Ga0068856_100004122_pt1 | contig 14526 bp, 12 predicted proteins | sample KBSCornC62_FD_66595 | JGI IMG/M metagenome (GOLD analysis project Ga0068856, IMG submission 66595) | Corn rhizosphere microbial communities from Kellogg Biological Station, Michigan, USA - KBS Corn C6-2 | ecosystem: Host-associated > Plants > Roots > Rhizosphere > Soil ...
CAGACCTGACGAGACACAACTTGGACTGACTTGCCCTCGCTCGACGCAGATTCCATCACGACGCTGGTGTCCGACACCAAAGTCGTAGTCCTCTGACGCCCCGGGCTATCACCCGTAGCCGCTCGTAAAGAACCACATTACGGTCTTGCAATGGTGCACGTGCGAGGATCATCCTACGCTGACGTCATCTGTTCAACGCTTGGAACATCCGATTCTTAGCAAGTGCTGCGCAGGAAAGAGGAGTCGCAATGGCCGGCTACGAACGAGCGCCCCGTCACATCGTCGAAGCGCGTTATGTCGGTGATTACCACGTGTGGCTGCAATTCAACAACGGGCGCAAGGGCTTGTCGATCTTGCCGATGATTCCACGGAGCGATATTGGAACCGCTCCGCGATCCCCGAGGATTCGCACAGCTTTATCTCGACCGCGATCTCGCGACGATCGTCTGGGAGCACTGCGCTGCTTTCACACCAGAGTACCTCTATGAAAAGCTCGCGACCGTGCACTGATTGGCCCGCGAGAGAATGATCGCAACAAATTGTGTCCGGGCGCATTGCGAATGGATGAAAACATGACGCGCTACAAACCGTTGTTGAGCTCCACGCCTGCGCACAGCATTCTCAACGCTCAGGCACTCAACTACACGAGTAGTGTCGCGACACGGACGTTCGCAAGACGATGGCTTGGGTATTGGTGGTAATCGAGGGAAAAGCCTACATGGCACGGCTCGTTGAGGTCAGATTGACCTAAGGCAACAAAACCACTGCTCGCATGCATGGGGACTTGGTTCGCTGAAGCACCTGGCGCGTGCCTGAGTCAACGAGTAGCCCGTAACGTACACTTCTACGCGCCGGGTAGATTGCGGTAAGACGTCGGGCGCTCAAAGCGCCACCAGGATTTGGAGCAAGCATGATGAACAGTCTTTGCAACCTCGAAGCGGCGGGACGTCGCAGCGCTTCGCCATGGCGTGCACTGCTGATGGGAATCGTTGCGCTCGTCTTCGCGCTGAATGCCGTCGCGCAGGCACCCGCGCCTCCGGGTGGTGCCGCCTCCCCGCCGTCGGCTGAGGATTTGGAAAAGCTCGTCGGCCGGATTGCGCTTTATCCGGACGATCTGGTCGCGATCATTCTGCCGGCTTCGACCGATCCGCTGCAACTCGTGCAGGCCGATCGGTTTCTCGACAAGCGCAAGGCCGATCCCAAGCTTCCCGTCGACGAAAAGTGGGACGACCCGGTGAAATCGCTGCTCAACTATCCCGACGTCGTGAAGATGATGAGCGCCGACCTCGATTGGACGACCGCGCTGGGCGAAGCGGTCGTCGCCGATCAGGGCGCTGTGATCGAGGCGGTTCAGGCCTTTCGTCGGAAGGCGAATGCGGCGGGCAGCCTCAAGTCCGACGACAAGCAGGTCGTGAAGATCGAGCAGGAGACGGTGTACATCGAACCGGCGGATCCGCAGGTGATCTACGTGCCGCAGTACAACCCGGCGACTGTGGTCGTGCAAAGCGCGCCGCCGGTCTACTACCCCACGCCGTACCCGTCGTACTACTACCCATATCCGCCCGGCGCCGCGCTGGCCACCGGCGTCATCTGGGGCGCGGCGATCGGGGCGGCCTGGAGCGGCAACCGCTATGGTTGCTGCGGCGACGCCAACATCAACGTCAACCGCAATACCAACATCAACACGGGCGACATCAACCGCGGCGGAGGCGCGCGCCAGCAGCCCGCGGGCGGCGGCACCGCGTGGAAGTCAAACAAGCAGCCTGGCGAGGTCGGCAAATCCGGCGGCAGGACCGGTTCGTCGGCGCGCGCAGGGTACGGATCAGCGGGTGGAGCAGGCGCCGGACGCGCATCGGCGAGTACGGCTGCCGGTGGAGGCGGGGCTGGCCGTGCGTCGACGCAGGCTACAGGTGGCGGAGCTGCCAGTCGCGGTGGTGGCGGCGATGCCTTTGGCGGCTATGGCTCGGGGCGGCAAACCCAGATGGACAGTTCCCGTGGAGCATCGAGCCGGAGTTCGATGTCCAGCTCGGGCGCGCGGCCCTCGAGCAGCGGCGCTTCGCGTTCGGCGCCGAGTGGCGGGGGTGCTCGTAGCGGCGGTGGCGGTGCACGTGGTGGCGGTGGCGGTGGTGGACGTGGCGGCGGTGGTGGTGGGCGCGGCGGCGGCGGCGGCCGTCGTTGAAGGCAGGAGGACGCTCATGCGCACATTCTCTTTCATCGAAACCAAGGTCTCGGCCATGAACCTCATCCGCCTCTGGTCATTGCTGTGTCGGCTTGCGCTGGCGCTCATCGCGGTCGCTCCGCTCGGCGCGGCTGCGGCTCCGCAGGAAACTTTCGCAACGCCGGAGGCGGCGGTCGATGCGCTGATGGCCGCGCTCAAGGCCGACAGCGATCCGGCGATGCTCGCGATCTTCGGCGAAGAACACAAGGACATCATCGACAGTTCCGATCGCTCCGCAACGAGCGCCACCCGGGCGAAGATTCTCGCGGCCATGCAGACGCTGCGCGTGCTGAAGGAGCCGAGCCCGGATCGCCGGGTGCTGGTGATCGGCGACGAGGCGTGGCCTATGCCCATTCCCATTGTGCGCACGGGCGATCGTTGGCGCTTCGCCACGGAGGAAGGCGCGGACGAGATCGTCAATCGCCGCATCGGTGGCAACGAGCGCAATGCGATCTACGTGCTGCGCGCGTACCTCGACGCGCAGCGCGAGTATGCCGCGGTGGATCGCGACGGCGACGAGGTGCTCCAGTATGCGCAGAAGGTGGCCAGCAGTCCGGGCAAGCACGACGGGCTGTACTGGCCCGCCGACCCCGCGAAGGGCGACGAGCTGAGCCCGTTTGGGCCACTGCTCGCCGAGGCTGCCGCCTATCTCAAGGGTCACGCCGCGGGCGATCCCTATCGCGGCTATTACTTTCGGATCCTGACGCGCCAGGGCAAGAATGCTCCCGGCGGTGCCTATAACTACGTGATCAACGGCCGCATGATCGCCGGCTTCGCGATGGTCGCCTATCCGGCTGAGTATGGCAAAAGTGGTGTGATGACGTTCATCGTCAGCCACAACGGCAAGGTCTACGAAAAGAACCTCGGCAAGAATTCCACTGCCATCGGCGCCGAAATGTCGGCGTTCGACCCCGGCGCCGGATGGAAGGAAGTGACCCCCTGAATCGATCATGTTGGGCGGTGGTCTCCAACGCGCGCCTGTCGCTCGTACTCTTGCCGTGTCAGATTGAGAAGCGGGATTTGGTTTCGTCGAATGTCCGCTTCCCTAGCACCGAAGGTCAGCTTTCCGGAAGCTCGACAAACCGATCAGGATCGAACTAGGCCCGTCGTTCATCCCAAATGCAGACGTTGCGAGTAACGGCCAGTCGCTTGGCAAGCCGGGCCATCTGGACCCAGTCATGGGTAACGATGTCCTGGCGTGAGCGAGGCTGTTCCGCAAATCCTCGAGATCGCGCGCCAGGCGCTGTGATTCGGTCTTGCTTTGGCCTCGTGACGACACCTTTTCGCGGACAGGTGCGATGTCACGTGTCTTGTGATGTTGAGTCGGCAATGGAGATTCTGGCCCATCGCACCGCACTTATCACCGAGATCTTGCGCCGGGCGTCTTACAAAATTTGCGGTGAACGGATGACGCGCTGGTCGCGTCGAAATCCGTAAGCTTTCGCTTCCATTGCGAACGTGTGCGACGGCGCTCGGACGAAGACGCGGAATAATTGGAAGGCGAATGGGCTTCGAGCGCTAAAGACGTATACCGCGGGGGTCAACGAGCCGCAGCGAGGATAAATCCCTCCACGTGCGTTGGACAAGGATAGAGAGAACCACACATGAGAAATCCCTGGATGAAAAAGAACCCGTTTACGAGCATGTGGCTGAGCGGAGCCAATGCTGCGTTGGGCTCGGCGCGCGGCCGCACCACCGCACAGGCAAAGCGCCAGGCAACAACCATGATGTCGGAGGCCGCCAAGCAGCTGGTCCGCTTCTGGAACGGCGCATCGATCGAGCGCGCCGCGTCGGAAGAAAGGAAATCGCGTTAGCCGGGTTGCAACATAGCGAGCCGTTCGACGACAGCGTGCCGATTGCCAAGTCAGACGTGCAAACAGGAGTATTTTAATTTTGAAAGGGTTTCATCATGAAAAGACTTAATGGCGGCATCGTTGTAGCGGCGGCACTGCTCGGCGCATCGTCCGTTACGCTTGCGCAAGCGCCAGCGTTTAATACGGCTCCGCAACTCCCGTGGTACATCGGTGCAGGTATAGGCGGCGGTCATCTGAATCGGTCGGCGAGCGACCTTACGGGTCTCAACAACGCGACGCTGGACACGCACGAGACGACATGGACCGTACGCGGCGGCTGGCGTTTCAGTCCCTACACGGCGATCGAACTCGGGTATTACGACCTCGGGCGCTACAACTTCCACGGCACGGCCGTCGGGCCGGCGGTGCAGGTCGATGGATCCGCGCGCGCTCAATCGGTCGGCTTGTCGTTCGTCGGCATCATTCCCATCAACACCGTCGACATTTACGGCCGCATCGGCTACGCCCATTCGGAGCTCAAGTTCAACGCGAACGGGCCGCTTAACACGGGCAATGAGAACCAGAGGCAGAACGAAGCGACGTACGGCGCCGGCGTGCGTTGGACGTTCGCTCCCCACTGGGCTGTGTTCGGCGAATGGATGAAGAACGACAAGATCCGCGTTGACAGCTATCTCGGTGGGATCGATTTCCGGTTTTAGCCGACCCTAGAGGAGCACGCGTCGCATTGGCCTGTGCTAACCGCGTAGCGGACGACGGTCGTCGGGTTACAACCGCACCTTCAGGACACTTGTGCTCACCGAGGATGTCGTGAGCAAATCAGCGGTTATCACCTGCTTGGCGACCTCGTGGGACTGGACGGCATCGGGCGCGACCGGTATGGATGTCAAGCGGTCGCGCTCGAGGACGGCGAAGTGTGCGTGCTGCCCTTCGAACGACTCGACGAGCTGGCGCGCGCAGCGCCGTTACTGCAGCGTAATCTCTATCGTTCGCTCGCGAACGAGATCTGCAAAAACCAGAACATGCTGCTGGTCCTCGGCAGCCGATGTGCGGAGGAGCGCGTGGCCATGTTTCTGTTGAACCTCGCCGAGGTATTTCGTGAGCGCGGCTATTCGTCCAGTGAATTCATGCTCGCAATGTCTCGCCGAGAAATCGCCAGTTATGTCGGATTGAAGCTGGAGACAGTCAGCCGCCTGTTCTCGCAACTACAGGAAGAAGGTCTGATCCAGGTGCAAGGTCGCGCGATCAAATTGCTCAATTTGCCGGCGCTCAAGCGCAGCAGCGTAGGTGTGGAACCTCTGAGCCAAACCTAGCTAGTTGCATTGATTTGGCCGATATCCATTTTGGAAGGTTTTGATGATCGGTGCGCCGCCCTCCGCCAAGCAACTATTCCATCTCTTCCTCATCAAGCCGTCCCACTACGATGATGAAGGCTACGTCATTCAATGGGCGCGGTCATCGATCCCGGCGAACACGTTAGCGGCGGTGTACGGCTTAGCGCGCGACAGTGCCAAGCGACACGCCCTCGGTGATGATGTCGAGATCAAGATCACCGCCTGGGATGAAACGAACACGAGGATTCGTCCCGAAAGAATGATCCGGCAGATTCGCGCCGACGGAGGTCATGCGTTGGTGGGTTTGGTGGGAGTCCAAACCAATCAGTTTCCGCGCGCCGTCGACATTGCACGGCCGCTGCGCGCCGCCGGCGTTCCCGTTTGCATCGGCGGATTCCACGTGAGCGGCTGCCTCGCAATGCTGCCGAACCTGCCGCACGACTTGCAGGAAGCGATGGACCTTGGGATCACCCTGTTCGCGGGCGAGGCGGAAGGGAGATTCGATGACCTCTTGCGAGCCGCTTATCGCGGCGAAATGAAACCGCTCCACAACTTCATGGACGATTTGCCGGGGCTGGAAGGCGCCGCCGTACCCTATCTGCCGATCGATGTCGTCCGTCGAACCAGCGGCATTCGCACGAGCTTCGACGCCGGGCGCGGCTGTCCGTTCCTGTGCAGCTTTTGCACGATCATCAATGTGCAGGGACGCAAATCGCGCGTGCGCAGCGCCGACGACGTCGAAGAGCTCGTGCGCGCCAATCTCGCGCAGGGCATCCACAACTTTTTCATCACGGACGATAACCTCGCCCGCAACCAAAACTGGGAGCCGATCTTCGACCGGCTGATCCGGATGCGCGAGGGGGAAGGACTGCGAATCCAGATCGTCGCGCAGGTCGACACGATGGCGCACAAGATCCGCGGCTTCATCGACAAGGCCGGGCGCGCCGGCATCAACCGCGTGTTCATCGGCATGGAGAGCATCAATCCTGTGGCGCTCAAGGAGGCACGGAAGGGTCAAAATCGCATCACCGAATATCGCGCGATGTTGCAGGCGTGGCATCGCGTCGGCACGCTCACCTACGCGGGATACATCCTCGGATTCCCCGGCGACACGCCTTCATCGATCGAGCGCGACATTCGCATCATTCAGCGGGAGTTGCCGGTCGATCTCCTCGAATTCTTCATCCTCACGCCGTTGCCGGGTTCAGCAGATCACAAGAAGCTCTATCTCGCCGGCGTGGAGATGGAATGCGACATGAACAAGTACGACCTCGTGCACGTCAACACGCGACATGCCTCCATGTCGAACCGGGAGCTGTTGGCGATCTACCGCAAGGCCTGGGAGATTTATTACTCGCCCGAGCATGTGGAGCGAGTGGTTCGCAGAGCGCGTTGCTGGGGCTACAGTCCCCGCAACATGATGGTGAAGCTCCTCGCGTTCTCTGCGGTGCCGCGAATCGAGCGGATACATCCGCTCGAAGGGGGAGTATTCCGGCGCAAGTATCGGCGCGATCGTCGTCCCGGGTCGCCGCTGGAGAGTCGGACGGCATTCTATTCGCGCTACGCGTGGGAGATCTTTTCAAAGCACACGCGCTTTGCGCTGATGTTCTGGCAATATCGGCGTATCCTGCGGCGCGCGTTGCGGTGCGCTCCCGACGCGACGGATGTGGCAATGGCGCCGGTTCGGGACGACGAATTCCAATCGCTGGAAATCTACACGGCGACGCCGGCAGCGAGAGTCGCCGTCGACAAGCTATATCGATACAGGCGCATGCACGCCACACCTGGCGAGCAAACCGTGCCCGGCAACCGATGATCACGTAACCGCATCAGCGTCGTTCAAGCATTCGCTGCACCGACGTCCATTTCATTGCACACAGCGCGTTGACGAGAATCACTACTTAAGAGGCCTGAGGCTCTCTAACGGCTGTGGACATTGTGGCGTTGGAATAACGCCGCGCCTCTGCGACTCCCACGCGGACCGCCAAATGTCCGGTTTAAAGAACGACGACCGTCTGCTCTGAGTCGAGGCCGGAAGCAGACACGCCATCATGTCTGCACGCGGGCCAACTGCGGTCTTCGACGCGGATTGCCTGAGCGTCCGCAACAGACGGATTGCGGCCGTTGCCCGCGCCGAAATGAACAGGCGCTATCGACCCACACCGGCCGCTGCCGATTTCTAACCCACCGATCGATGGACTTTGTAAGCCGCCGCTCGCTGAATTTGTCGGCAATACAGAGTTCGGTGCGAGCGGTCGTTGCCAGATATTTGCCAGCGGATGGGCGCGTCAACCTTGCAAGCGAAGCACGTCGCCGGTTCTACTGCTACCCATGCACGAATCACCATGCCTGTGCTGTAAGCCTTCGTACCCCGGTCACCGCAGTACTAGCGGCCCATGCGACGCTCGTAAGCGTCGGAGAAGCGCTGCGCAAGACCGGGGTCGCGTTCGGACAATTTAGCGTCGAACTGCACGCGCGTCGTTCCATCCGCCTGCCGCACCACCGAAACGGCCACGTCCACGCCATCCTTGGTGCCTCGCGCGATGCCCGTTGCCGAGTCCGCCGAGATGATTTGGACCCCCGCATCCTGAAGCGCCCCAACTGCTGCGCTCCACGCGCGGTCATACGTCGCCGGATAGGCGCGCACGTATCCGACTGGTGTTTCATAAACAACGCAGCCCGGCAAGAGGACACTTCCGATCGTGAACAGGAGCCACACGGGGCGGGTATGCAAAAGACATCCTTTCCAGAATCGTGGACACCGACATTCGCGAAGGGTACCGCGGACCCGTTCCCCGAGCCGGAATACATGAACAAAAGAAATCCCCGATTCGCGACCGAGCCCAATTTGCAGCAGCGTGCATCCTGCGTCAAGCGAAAATACTAATGCGTGGCCGGCTCGTCCTCACGTAGCCACGCTGGAAGTCGTCAAAGTGACGGCCCGAGCCGGTCCGCTTGTGGCGGACGGTTCGCTCTGGCACTTGATTCACCGGCTCCCTGACCCTGTCGCGATGGCAACCGCTGCCCCCGTTTCATGAGCGGCGCGCTTCGACTTAGACGAATACATCATTCCAGCACAAAAGCCGTTGCAGTGCCGCAAACGAGAATCAGTAGCGCTATGCATGTCGGCGGGCGGCGCGTGAACCGCAGGTCATAGAGCGGCAACCGCCTTGACGCGGGATCCGCAAGGGGTAGCTTCGCTGCGCCTGGCCAACGCAACACGTTAGGTCGCACCGCTCTTGCACGCTTCCCGTAGCAACCGCGCGTCGAACGTACATGACGCGAAATCGACTTGTTTGTGCTACGACATAATTCAACCTCAGTCGCACGTCGGCGCAATGGATCGGATACGGCACGCCGAATTGTGAATTCTGTCGAAGGCTTGCGTGCACGTGCAGCACACGCGCGAACGCCAATGTGCCGCGACTTTCCTTGTGCAGACAACCCTCTTCCGGCTAGGACGTGCCGCCATCTTTTATCTTGCCCTCCGTCCTTCCGTCGCGTTCTCAAGACTTGTGCTCTCGCTGCTCGACACTTCGTCCGTCAGAGCACAAAACGAGCAGACTCGATTGGCGGTCGCTGTGACGTTGCACGATGGAGTCGTTTGCTCATGAAACGAATGTTCCGGTTATATTTAACTCGAGTAACGGAGACTTGATCTAGAAGAAGGTGTCGGATCGTCTCGGCGATCAACCGACCGAGTTCGGCCAGAAGCGGACTTCCGCAGGCGCGCGGCTTTTCCAATCGGTGGCGCCCTATGGGTCGCTTCGGCCCACAATGCGCAGATGTCTCAGACTAGGCCCCGGTCCGCCAGCTCGTCCTTCAAGTATGCGTAGTAAATCGGTGCAGCGATTACGCCCGCAATGCCGAAAGCCGCTTCCATCACGAGCATCGCCAGTAGCAGCTCCCATGCGTGGCATTCGATGCGCCTGCCGACAATGCGGGCGTTCAGGAAATATTCGAGTTTATGGATAACGATCAGAAACAGTAACGAGCCGATCGCTACGCCAGGCGAGTGCGACAAACTTACCACCACGATCACGACGTTGGAGATCAGGTTGCCCACTACCGGCAGGAGCCCCGTGATGAAAGTCACCGCGATCAGCGTTTTCTTGAAGGGCAGATTCACGCCAAAACTCGGCAGAACTGCCGCGAGATAAATCCCGGTAAGAAATGTGTTGATCAGCGAGATCTGAAGCTGGGCAAACACTACCCGACGAAACGCGTCACCCAACCGCTCGACGCGCTCGACAAGCTCCCGAGCGAGCGGGCGACTGGTCTCGATCGGCAATGCCTGATGCAATGCGATCATCGCGCCGAGCACCATGCCAATAACGGTATGCACGACCATTCGTCCTGCCTGCTTGCCCATCACCTGCACATCGGCAGCGTGAGTGCGGAGCCATTCCGCAAGTGAGTCCTCGAGGTCCTCCGGACTCGCCGGAATCTCCTCGACTATCCAATTGGGCATGGTGGCGCGTGAGGTTTGGATAATCTCTGCCATCTGTGCCAAGAGCGCCGGGATACTTCCCGCATCGCTCTTGAAGAATAAAACGACGCCGATGATTGCAACTGTAACCAGTAACACCATCACAGCGGAAAGCAAGCCCACGGCGATTAGCTTTGCACGCTGGTCGGAAAGATGCTTGTTCATTGTCGGCGCAATAACGTGGACGAGCTCGTACACGAGCATGCCGGCAAGCAGCGCTGGCAGCACACGCAACTGCAGTACAAGGACAAGCGCGCCGCCAGTCAGAAACCAAGCGGCAACGGCATAGGTGGACGGAAAAGTCCGATTGCGCAGCATCGATAGCAGTTTAGCGCTGGCCAGCCCGCACGGCGCCCTGGTATCGCCCGTGCGATGGGAAGGGCTTTTGCGTTATCCCCATTGCGCTGTATACGACTGCTACTCGCGAATACCCGGTCGCGCGTGCGATCGATAATCGGCGCTAGCCTTACAAGATGTTTCGGCGGAATCGGACAGCTTGTTTTCTCGGCGTGAATTACGTTGTACGACAGCTGAAGGAATCCGATGGGGTCATCATGAACCGCGCTGCGTTAGCACCCGCTTCGTTATGGGCGCTCGCCAAGCAGTCGGGGATCGCGTGGATGGACGACTTTGCGCCGAGCATGGGCGCGGCCATCGCCTACTACACTGCTTTCTCGATCGCCCCACTTCTCATCATCTTGATCGCTATCCTCAGTCTCTTCCTGGGGCGGGACGCAGCGAGCGGGCATATCTATGCTCAGCTGGCAGGCCTGCTCGGTGATAGGGCGTCGACCGCGATACAAGCCATGGTTGAAAGCGCCAGCGACACAGGAGAAGGCGTCATTGCGAGCGCGGTCGGTGTCGTGCTGCTGGCCATCGGCGCAACGACGGTATTCGCCGAATTGCAAACCGATCTCGATCGCGTATGGAAGGCGCCGGCAGCGAAAAGGCCGGAAGGCGTATGGGGACTCTTTCGCAGCAGGGTTCTATCGTTTGGTCTGGTCGTGAGCATTGGATTCGTGCTGCTGGTCTCGCTTGTCGTGAGCGCAATGCTTTCGGCGTTGGGAAGCTGGTGGGGCGGCGTTTTTGGCCAACTCGAATGGCTGTTGCACGTGTTCAATTTCGTGGTGAGCTTCGCCGTAATTACCGCAATGTTTGCACTGATGTACAAGATTCTGCCGCGGGTAGACATCGCGTGGCACGACGTGTGGATCGGGTCGGCGGTGACCGCACTGCTGTTCGTGATCGGCAAGCTCCTCGTTGGGCTCTATCTCGGCAAAAGCAGCATCGCTTCCAGCTTCGGCGCCGCCGGCTCCCTCGCGGTCCTTCTCATATGGGTCTACTACTCTGCGCAGATCTTGCTGTTCGGCGCGGAATTCACATGGGTCTACACTCACGAGTTCGGCTCGCGCCGTCGGAAGGACAAGCTGTCAACGGAGAAAGAATCCGACGCAAATTGAACACTGGAGCGACCGCGCAGAGCCGATGCAGGGGCGGCGCACTGACCTCGTGCGTAGTGTCCGCGGTTGGATCAAACGGCTGCAATGGGTCGATCTCGGTCATTGCCTTGAGGCATTCAACTTGATCGAATGGTGTCCGTTAGGTCGCATTCCGATTAGTACAAATTAGCGCGCCGCATCGCCATCGTTCGCCGCCGGTTGTGGCCGTTCATCTTCGTCGTTTGTTTGGCTGCGCATCCTCTCGAGTGACGCACGGAGCTTGTTGGGAAGACGCTGCAACGACGCTTCGATTGATTCGCGATCGGCACCCGTACGCGTAGCCTCTCGCTCGGCGTACTGCAGCCGCGCCGCTCGTGCTTCGGCAATCCGAATGCCGAGCTCGGGGCTGAATAGTCCGCACTTGGCTCGCTCGATCAGCACTACACAATAGCGGATCGGATTACTGATTCGACCGAGCCTCGTTCGACCGGCGAGCTCGTCGAGGACTTGTTGACCGCGATTCGCCTCGATCCCGGTCAGTACGTCGCGCAGTGCGGCGATTTGGCCGACACTCAATGCTTCTGGAAATTCCCAATCACGACCCGCCAGCGCTTTTGGCTCCGTCTCACCGCTAGGTACCGTGTCGACGCGTTGTCGTGGTGTTGGGTTATTTAATGGGTATGTGGTGGGTAGTAGGACATCTTTGTCCGTGCCTCTGGACACCGGTGTCCGCGACCCCCGGACGTATGTGTCATCACCCCCGGACATTTTGTCCGAGGGGCTTGTGCACTTCAGTCGATAGCCATTGCTCTCTGCGCGTTGACGACGTTCGAGCATCACACATCCCTTCGTCTCGAGTTCGACCAACATGCGTCGGACGGTGCGATCGGTGACCGAACACTTGGCCGCGAGACGTCGCTGGCTGGGAAAGCAGAATCCGGTGTCGTCGGCCTCGTCGGCAAGAGCCATGAGGACGAGCTTCGGCGTGGGTGGCAGCTGGACCGACCAAGCCCACGTCATCACGCGCAGGCTCATCGCGAGCCTCGGCGAATCTCTGGCTGTCGGCGCGATTGTCCGCGAGACGAGATGTGCATAAGGCACGAGTGTTCCGCGGGATTCGCACGACGCAACCGGCTAAGGCGTAGCCCAGCGGACTGCGCCGCAAAACTCTGAGGGATCGCATGTGGTGCGCAGATAGCGAGTACGCCTTCGCTCTCCTGCCTACGCTTAGCTGGTGTAAGAGCGGGACAAAGTCCGCGACACTCACCGCACCACGCGCTCGCTTCTGCTTGTCGCTCGCTAGCCTCCTTTGTGCCGATGGATGAAACGATACTTGCCCGCCCGATGGTGCGCTGCCTCACCAAACGAGGCCGCGGACTACCTCGGCATTGGCCTCACGCTCTTCGACGAGCTGCGCATTCCCGCGGTGCGCTTCGGCCGTCGCTGCCTCTACGACCGCCTTGACCTCGATGCTTGGCTGGATGAGTATAAGCAGCGAGGGCGGGCCGGAAAGGAGGTTGAATGGCCCGTGAAACCGGAATCTACCGACGGGGCGAATCCCGCTATTGGTGGATTGCAACAACGCTACCGAACGGCCAGCGCGTACGCCAAAGCACTGGGACTGAAGACCGAAGGGAAGCCGAAGCTCTCCTCGCGCAACTGAAGCTGGAAACGTTTCGACAAGTCAATTTCGGTATTAAGCCCGAGCACTCGTGGCAGGAGGCCGTGGTCCGGTATCTCTCAGGCAAGCAACATCTGCGGAGCTTCGGAGATGTGCGGCGTATTTGCCGGCGCCTCGATCCTTATCTTGGATCACTGCAGTTGCATAAGATCACTGGTGATGTGATCTGGCGCGTGACACAGGGTGAGCTCAAGCGCGGCAATGAGCCGGCAACGGTGAACCGCTACCTCGCGACCGTGCGCAACCTACTACGGATTGCGCGCGACGAGTGGCAGTGGATCGACGTGATTCCGAAGATCCGATTGTTGTCGGGCGAAAACGCGCGCGATCGTTGGTTGACGCAGGAGCAGGCTGACGGCTTGATCGCCGCGGCGGCGCCGCACTTGAGAGCGCTGATCCGCTTCGCGTTGGCAACCGGTTGTCGAGCACGAGAGATCACCGGGTTGGAATGGGACCGGGTCGATTTGAAACGCAACACCGCCTGGTTGGACCAGACCAAGAATGGCACGCCGCGAGGCGTTCCGTTGAATCGTGATGCAGTAGCAGTGTTGGAAAGCGGAGCGGAACAAGCATCCGGTGTTTTGCTTCACCTATTGCGGTGAACCAATTGCGTGGGAACTCAGCAACAGCGCTTGGCGCACCCCGTGTGAGAAAGCAGGCATTACGGATTTCCGGTTCCACGACCTACGACACACGTGGGCATCGTGGCATCGCCAGGCCGGTACGAGCTGCGATGAGCTGAAGGATCTTGGTGGCTGGAAATCTCGCGTGATGGTGGACCGCTACGCGAAGTTCGGAACCGAGCACTTGACCGTTGCAGCGGCTAGGATCGAGCGTGACAAAAACGTGATCGATTTGTCACGTTTTTGTCACAGCAAAGCGCCCAAGCGGGCCACTTGCTGAAGCTAACTGCTTGATGGAATTGGTAGGCCGTGCAGGGATCGAACCTGCGACCAACGGATTAAGAGTCCGCTGCTCTACCAGCTGAGCTAACGGCCCACGCGGCGTGCAGTGTATCGCGAGATGGCGAGAAGAACGTCGCGATACGCGCAAATTATAGCGGGGCGCCTGGCAAGCCGGCAACGCCGGGCGGCGTGCGATTCCAGGCAGGTCAACTCAACAAGAGTTTCCAAAAGAAGTACGGCGGGCGTCGCCCGCCGTACTTCGAGCAACCGTTTCGGTCACTTGTCGTTCTTGAACTTCCAGAACACCTTGCGCCTGAGTGGGCTCGGATCGATATCGGGAACGCTGGCCTCGAGCGCAGAGCGATTCTCGCCACAGCCGATGCAGAAAGGAACGACACCGACGCCTGGTATATCCACCAGCCCTGCGACCGGCGAAGGCGGAAGCCCGGTAAGCGGCGCGAGCACCAAGGAATACGGATCGTCACTCGTTCCTCCTCCGCCCCCGCCGGTCGAACGAGCACCCGTTCCGTTAAAGAAATCCAGTGCATACGATCGCGATTGACCGAGATTCCCGGTGCAAACCGCCCCCGGAGTCGGACGGTTGGTCCCTAGATAGACCACTCCCCCTACGGTCAATGGGCCGTTGACG
>Ga0068856_100004123_pt1 | contig 14524 bp, 18 predicted proteins | sample KBSCornC62_FD_66595 | JGI IMG/M metagenome (GOLD analysis project Ga0068856, IMG submission 66595) | Corn rhizosphere microbial communities from Kellogg Biological Station, Michigan, USA - KBS Corn C6-2 | ecosystem: Host-associated > Plants > Roots > Rhizosphere > Soil ...
CGGTAGCCCTGGTAGGTGTTGTTGTTGGCGTCGTAGAGCGGCACCTCGCCGAGGTCGCGCACCTGCAGGCCGGCCTTGCTGCCCTTCGGGAACAGGCCGTGACAGGTGTTCTGGCCCCAGCCGATCAGCCAGATGCTGGTGTTGGTGTTCGAGCTGCCGCCGGCATTGACGATGTTGCCGCCGTTCGGCGCCGACAGCGACGAGAAGCGCGGTGCGAGGCCGGTGAAGCGCTCGGGCGTGCTGGTCGTGTTGCCGTAGACGATGGTGCCCTGCATGCCCTGGTTCATCGATTCGATGAAGGCCATGTCCTCGCCCATGCGGAACTCGGCGGTGTTGCCGTTGAGGTCGGCCAGCGCCTTGTCGATCTCGCTGTAGGCCTCGAGCATGCCGGTGCTGTCGCGCACCTGGGCGGTCGTGCTCTTGGACTTGACGACGCCGTAGTTCAGCAGTCGCCAGGTCGCGGTCGGCAGGCCGGTGCGCACGGTGGTCTTGTGGCCGGCGCCGTCGTTGCACTGCATCCACAGCATGTCGGTCAGCATCTCGTTGGTCTGGCCGAGCAGCTCGATCACCGCCGCGGGCTTGCCGCCGGGATCGAGTCGGGTGGCCCATTCGCCGAGCGTCAGGGCGGAAGAAGCAAGCGTTGCCATTGATCAAGACTCCTCAGGTTCGGGGATTGCCGTCGTAGATGACTTCGGCCGGCGATCGCGGGACGTCGGGCCGGGCGAGGTGGCCGGGCCGGAAGCGGTCTTCCGCGATCATCTGCCCGAGACGCACGAACGCTTTCACGATGGCGGGATGATTGCCCGCGCCGGTGAAGTTCAGCGCCTCGCGGAGTCCCGGAACGTTCAGGCGATCGATCGCGCGGTTTGCCGAAGCGAGAGAGCTCTTCAGCCGGTCGCCGCCGATATCGGGATCCGCCTTGATCTCCGAGACCCATTGGTTCTGCAGGTCGACGAACGCCTGCACGGATTTGTGCGCGGCGGCGGTTTCACGCGCCATCGCGAGATCGATGAATTTCTGCGCCTGGTCCTGGTTGAGGCCGGTCTCGGCGAACAGCTCGGTCGCGGGCCTGAGCGAGTCGGCGTCGACCGTCACGCCCTCGGGCAGCTTGAACTCGCCGTAGCTCGGCTGCGCCGGCGTCTCCGCGGCGATCGGCTGCTGCGGTTGCTCGCGCTGCTGCCGCTCCGGCGCGGGCTCGCTGCCCAGGACGGAGTCTTCGGGCCGCGCCTGCACGGCCTGCGGCACTTGATCAGATGTCGGTTCCATCGGGGGTTCCATCGGTTTCTCGGGTGAGGGCGCTGGTGACCAGCGCGGTGAAGGACTTGGCCTCCTCGAGCGAGCGCACGTCGTTCAGGACCTTGAATCCGATCGAGCGCTGGCCATCGAGGAACATCACGGTGTCGGGGTCGGTGGCGACGACGCGCTCGAGCGCGCCCGACTCGCGCACCAGGTCGGCGAGGTAGAGCTGGCCGCGGGCATCGCCCGCGATCCAGCGCACCGCTTCGGCGAGGCGCGCGCGACGTGTGCGGGCGGCCTGCTCCTTGCGTTCGACGTGGCGTTGATTGCCGGCGTCGTATGGCGTGTCTGGGTGTGTGTGTTCGTTCATGCGCGCCAAACTACGCGCGTCGACGAAGCAACACCTATTACGGGCAATGGCTCGCGATTATTCGGCGATAAAAGGGGAGGCGGACCCCTGGCCAATGCCCATAATGAGACTCAGAAAAAGGGAGTTATCCCCAGGTTTTCAGCCGTCTATCGCGATCAAGGGACCGGAGCACGCGATCGGCCAGCCAGACTTTCTCGTTGCCGACATAAAACGCGATGCCGGCGTTCGCCGCGTCCGCTGCATTCACGCGGCGTCCGCTGCATTCACGCGCAGAAGCACCGGCTGCGGATGCGTGCGCCGTCCGACCTCGAGTGGGTCGGCGCGATTGTCGGAGAGATGCACGCACCGGCGCGCCATCGGCTGCAGGCCGTTTTGCCGGATCGACTCGAGCGCCGTACAGCGCGCGGATGCGGCCGTCAGTCATCTCGTGCCGCCGCTTGGGTGACGCGGCGATCAGGTCGGCGATGTCGCCGGCGGTGAGATCCTGCCCGTCGCTCCCGGATCGGAAGTCGGTCGGCTAAAGGCCTGCCGCTTGGCCCCGGTAGAAGCGCACGTTCCACTCGCTGTCCTTGAGCGCCTTGTGCACGGCAACGGTGAGATCGAGCGTGCTGGCTTCATCGAGGCCGCCGGCGGCGATGGCGTCTTCGCAAATCGCTTGCAGCTCCTGCAGCGCGCGCAGATCGGCGCTCATGGCCGGAGGAACGGCGCTGCGACGCGTCTTCAAGTCGACAATGTTGCTCAAGACACCCTGCCCACAATGAAGGGCGTCAATAAGCATAGGGCACGCACGAACGCCAGCGCTGCGCCGTGTGGCGCCTCGCCGCGCAGAGGAGAGGGGCTTCTACGCTGCGTCCGCTGCCGGCTGCGTGGCGTGCCGGATCAGGCCCCGGCCCGACGGCGTGCGCGGCGGATTAACCACCGGCGCCGGATCCGCCGGCCGATCGACGGCCCGCTGCCGCTCGGCGGATGGATTCGGCCGGTCGCCGCGGTGCAGGAGGGCGGCGGCGAGCTGGATCGCCAGAAGGCCTGCGAAGAACAGGCTGACGACGGTGAGGAAGACGCGGATGCGTGCGTTCACGAGGACCACTCACTGTTTGTGGGCCGGGAGATCGACGGAGGAAGGATCGCAGCAAGACAGGCGGACATGCTCGTACGACGTGTACTCGTATGCATCGCTCCGCCTGGATTGGGGACAGGACGGGTTGGACAACCCGCGTCCGGCGGGGCTTACCCGGCCTTCCAGCATCAGGAACAGGTTGGCGTAGAACGCCTCCTTGATGCGGCCCTGGACCTCGGCGATGTCGGCGGCGAGCGCACCGAGGTTGGGGCGCACGTCGATTGCCGGCCGGAAGCTCTGGCCGTTCGGATCGGCGACGTAGGTCACGCCGCCCGGCAGCAGGCTCGCCGGCTCGTTCTTGAGCGACGGCGGGCCGACCAACGGCGGCCGGATCTGCTTGTCGATCCGTTAGTCAGGATGTCAGGGTGCTAGCGACTTTTTCTGCCTGATCTCGCTAGAAGCATGGCAACGGGAGTGCGTGTGGCGTGTTGGGGCGCTCAACGAGACAATCTCTTTTCGCCCCTTGCATCGTCCAATATATCGCTAAGTTCGTAGTAAATTTCTTGGGCACGTTCTGGTGTCTCGGTCGTTCGTGACTTGAAGGACGCCGCCGGAACCTCATGGAGAGTTTCATTTATCGCGTTGCAGAGGAAGACCAACTCATCGGTCGTAAACGTGATCGTCACATCACGGCCAGAGACATTTGCCAATTTCATGCTTCACCTGTCTTTCATCTGGCGAATGTATTTCGGACCTTCCACCCTTCTAAAGGCTGTTCCCCGGTCTGCTACATTTGGATCTTCCACTACGAGCAAGTTTGACTTTGCATCCCAGTATGCCTTGCGGCCGCTGTTGGGAAGATCCCTATAGTAGGACGGGTGGAGCATCGTTTGCTCGATCATGTTGACGAATTCAAGCGGCGTCACGCCCGGGTATTCTCGACGCTGCTCGAGATGTTCAGTCCTCGCGTGGCCCGCGCCAATGTACTCCGCTGCTTCCCGGATTCTGCGGCGACGAACTTCATCGCCTTCCTCCTGTCCACTAGGCGGGGGTGTCTCATTATTGATGATCGGAACTGCCGCCGGTGCAGGATTGAGCGGCGGCGGCTCCGGCTCCATCGGCTCCGGTGGATCGTTGTGCCCCATTCCCACCGGGCGTTGGTTGTCGTCGGGCTTGTCGCCGTCCGACGGCGGCTTGGCCATAGCGATGCCCTGGACGTTCAGTCCCGCGAACGCTTCATCGCCGATGGCTTGCTTGAGGCCTGCGCCGTCGATGGCGACGATGCGCCGACCGTCCGGCGTGTCGACCTGCTCGGCCTTGATCGGCAGCTCTTCCCACTTGGCGCCGATGCCCGTGTTGAGCACACCGTTGTCGACCCGTCGCTCGATCCTGACGGCGCGCTCGTCGGGATTGATGCGCAGGCGCAACCCATCGCCGATGTCCCGCAGGGTGCTGCCGGTGTTGCCCGGTATGAGCAGGATCGTCCCGGCCACGACCGGCGCGCTCGCCCCGCGCACGATCGTGGGCAGCGCCCGCACTGCCGTTGCACCAAAATCCTTGAGGGCTTCCCCGACGGCCGGTCCCTCGGCACCGCCGTCCCCTGCGGCCGGTAACGCCGCCGCGGAGGCCGTGCGCGCCGATGTTGGCGGCGTTGCGTCCTGCTCGGCCACGATGCGGCGCGCTTCCGCGTCGGCGGCCTGGTATTCGGGGCTGCCGGGTGCGGGCTCGGTCGGCGGCGCGCCGCCGCCTTGACCGCCCGAGCTTTCGGCCGCGTGCTCGGCGGCCACGCGCTCGCGGTCCTTCTCGATCTCGCGCTCGAAGATCTCGAAATCGGTGTCGATGTGGACGGATCGGTCCTGGGTTTGCCCTGCGCTGGCGTCGCCGCCGTCTGCCTTCGCAAGCTGAACGCCGCCGCGATGCAAGGCGTCGTCGTTCGCCGTGTCGGAAGCAATCGCACGCGGCGGCGCGAGCAGCGGCATCAACGCCGCCTTCATGTCGTCGGGCAAGGCATTGATGCGCGTGACGACGGCGTCGCGTTCCGTAGGCGGCCCATCGGCAAGGGTTTGCCGTATGCCGGCGATCTCGGCGGCCGTGAAGGGGGCGACCGGCATGCCTTGCCGCTCGGCGATCTTGCGGGCCTGGATGATGCGCCCGGCGATGTCGTCGGCAGGCACCGGCGCGCCAACATCTGGATAGAGTGTCGTGCCGGCGCTCAACGCGTCCCTTGCAAAGGCTGCAGCCTGATCTCGCTGGATGGCTTCGGCGGCGGGCCGTGCCTCATCGGGCAAGGCATCGAGCGCTGCTTTTTGCTTGTCAGCGCTGAGCTGAGCGAAGGGCAACAGCAGTGGCTCGTGTGTTGCCACGGGACGCAGCGTGGCGGCACTGTCGGCTGCGCCGGCATCTTCGTAGGCATTCATGAGGGTGGAGAGCGCACCCGGCCGGTAGGTGGCGGGCGCAGTCGTCAGTGCCTGTGCGACAGTGTCGAGCCGGTCGTCCAGCCCCTTCACCGTGGCGGCGCGGTCGCTCTCCTGGACCGAGTCATGAGCATCGAGCTTGAGGCGGACTATGGCCTTCTCGATGGGAGAGAGGTCAGGATCGGCCTGCAGGCGTGTCAGAAGTGATTCGCCGGGCTCCGGTCTTTCGCGGTCGATCCATTGGTCGGCCGTGCGATTCAGGGCAGCGTGCTGGATCGGCATCTCGAGATGGCGTTGATCGCCAGGTGCGAGCTGGTCCTTCATGCGATCGAACAGGTCGATCGCCTGCGGCCCATTGCCGTTTGCGAGGTGCTGGTCGATGGCGGTGCGCCAGATGGCGGAGCGGGCGGCGTCCATCGCGGCGGCCTTGGGCTCCCCGTTCATGCGGGCGAGCTCCTGGGCGGCGCTGGCATGGGCTTCCGCGAGGCCGGCGAGCTTGTCGTCGTTGTTGTGCTCGAGCGTGGCCGCGCGCTGGATCAGGCGTTGGCGCTCGGCGATGGTCTGCCGGTTGAAGACATCGCGTTGCGCAGTGATGTGGCGATTGATGCCATCCATCGCGTCGGCGATGTGGGCGTCGAGGCGCTCGCCGAGCGCAGCGCGATCACCGTCGGTCAGCGGTTGGATCAGGTTTTCGGGGACAAGCCCGGCCGACGATTGCGGGTAGTAGGGGAGGGGCTCGGCGAGCTGCTCGTTCTTGAGGTCGGTCAGTCGATTGGTGATGTACGGCAGCCGTCGAACCGCGTCGCCGCTAGTGGTGCGGTAGTGGGCATCCGGACCGGTGAACAGCGCATCCTGCTTGCCGGCGATGAAGCGGTTGACCAGGTCCTCGACTCGATGCGGATCGACGGCGGAGGTGTCCGGTGGCGGATCGTCGGTAGGGATCAGCCAGTCGGGGATCTCGAAGGGGACGCTCATTGATCCCCTCCGGTGCGTCCGAGCATGGCGGCGACGGCGTTCTGGCCGCCGCCGACGTCGATCTGGCTGGCGGTCTTGGCGGTGTTGGCGAGCTGCTGGACGCCGGCGAGGGCAGCCTGCTGCTGCTGTGCCTGGGCGCGCGCCTGACGGGCCTTCTCCGCCTTCTGCCGGTCGACCAGCACCGACGCGGGCGCACCGGTCATGTCGGCGTAGGCGTCCATCGTGCCGTCGGCGTCGAGTCGGTCGAGCGCTTCGGGCTTGATCGCGCCGATCTGGGCGCCGAACTGCCACATCCGCTCGATGCCGGCGGTGGCGACCGCCTTCTGCGCCTGGGCGAGGATCGAGATGAACTCGACCTGCAGGCCGTTGTTGTCGACGCCCTTGGGCGGTGGCGGGATCAGGCCATTGCGCGCCATGATGTTGAACACCCGGGTGACCAGCGGCTGCAAGAGCTCGTCGTGCAGCCGCTCGAGCACCGGCCCGAGCATCAGCATCTTCTCCTCGCGGCGCTCGTCGATCTCGCGCGCGGTGATCTCGCGGCGGTCCGACTCGGCCAGCATCAGGAACAGGTTGGCGTAGAACGCCTCCTTGATGCGGCCCTGCACTTCGGCGATGTCGGCGGCGAGCGCACCGAGGTCGAGGCGCACGTCGATTGCCGGCCGGAAGCTCTGGCCGTTCGGATCGGCGACATAGGTGACGCCGCCCGGCAGCAGGCTCGCCGGCTCGTTCTTGAGCGAGGGCGGGCCGACCATCGGCGGCCGGATCTGCTTGTCGATCGCCTCGAGCTTGCGGTGCTGCTGGACCTGCAGCTGCAGGGCGTCGCCCAGCGCCACCCAGCCCGGGCCGCTGCCCCAGCTGTCGGTCCCGACCACGTCCCAGCGCGGGACCATGCAGGGGAACTCGGTGTAGCCCGAGGCACGCAGCAGCAGGTTCTCACCCTGCGCGCTGCGCTCGAACCATACCGACCGCCATGGAAGCCGGTTGGAGAGGTGGCCATTCCACGGATTGTGCGGGCCGCGGATATCGGGGCCGGCCGCGTTCGGATTGGGCTCGATCGCGTGAACCAGCTCGTACTCTAGATCGAGCTGGCCCGAATCGTAGGCGGCCGCCAAGCCGGCGCTGACTGTCTCGCGGCCGAACGTGTCGACGATCTGGCGCACCGTCCACCACATCGAGCGGTAGAGCGTGTCGATCGCCAGACGGTTCGAGCTCGCGAGCCAGTATTCGCCGACCGTGAGCGTGTAACCGCGGACGATGTCGTCCTCGTCCTCGTCGATCCAGAGGGCCCCGGTGCCGAATACACCGAGTTCGCCGTAGAGCGTGTGCAGGCAGTTGTAGAGGTTCGACTTGGCGAAGACGCGCAGCATGCGCTGCTGCACCTCGTCCAGCCACGCCCGCGCGCCCGGGTCCTCGTTGGCGCGCTCTGAAACCAGGCGCAGCCGGAACCACGGGCGCGCGGGCGACGAAATGCCCGCCATCATGCCGCTCGCCATCACCCGCGCGGCGATCAGCGGCGTGTTGTCGATCAGCTTTTCGTCACGCCGACGGCCGGCCGCCGCGTCGGGCGCGCTGTCGAGGAAGCGGCCGCGGCGCGGCGCGAACTGGCCGCTGAGATCGCGCCAGGTCGGCATGTACGACGCGCGCTCGCGGTCGAGTGCCGCGAGCCGGTTGGTGAAGTAGCTGCGCAGCCAGGGATCGCGAAGATCGGACGGGTTGCGCGTGGAGGAGGGGGAGGAGGAAGACGAAGATGAAGACGAAGACGAAGACGAAGACGAAGACGAAGACGAAGACGAAGACGAAGGAAAGGCTGACTGTGCCGCCACGGTACTCTACTCACTCTACGAAGCGCCGATGCTCTGGCGCCTCTGGTTACAATCCGCGGCGGCACAGCGCCCCGCGCGCGAGAAGCCGTTTCACCGCGAAGCGGTGAAAGCGGCCCGTCTCGCCGTTCGCCGCGACAGCGGCGAAAGCGGCCTACTGACCCAACAGGGTCTTGTTGGTCGTGAAGGCGGGCGCGGTGACGCCCTGCCCACCGGTCTGGATCGTGCCGCCGAAGCCGCCTGCTGCCGCAAGCTGGGCCTTGGTGCGCGCCGCGGCGTCCTCGACGGTCTTGTCGACGGGCGTCGGCGGCGGTGGAGGAGGCGCCGGCATCGGCGGCGCGTACGGAGTGGAAGGTGGTGAAAAAAGTCCCATGGGCGCGGACCATAAGCGCGTTGCCCGCGCGACTCCTATTACGGGCAATGGCTCACGCTGATTGCCCGCAATCGAGGGGGGCGACAGGGGGGCCAATGCCCAACTCGACCGTTCGCAAACCGAGTCTTCCACCGCGAGCTGTGGATAGATATTCGGTGGCAAGGTCGAGTTGGGCATTGGCCCGGCAAAAAGCGCTTCGTTTGCGCGCGAAAATGGCGAGCCATTGCCCGTAATAGGTGTATCCGCGCGCCGGTGCCTATAACCGCTAACCCCATTCCAGCGGTTGCACAGGCTCATGACCGTCTCCAGCACCTCATCTCGCGTCATCTATCTCGGTAACGACAGCACCACGGCATTCGCCTTCGCCTTCAAGGTGAACCAGCCCGCCGATCTCGCCGTCGTCTACACCGATGCCGCCGGACTCGACTACACGCTGTCGCCGTCGCAGTACGCGGCGAGCGGCTTCGGGCTCGATGCCGGCGGCTCGGTGACCTATCCGCTGCCGGGCGGCAGCCCGATCGCCACCGGCACCAGGCTCACGATCTACCGCGACGTCGCGGCGACGCAACCGACCTCGCTGTCCAACCAGGGCGCGATGTGGCCGCAAGTCATCGAGGCGGCGCTCGACCGGCTGACTTACGTCGCGCAGAAGGTCACCGACGCGGTGAGCCGCTCGCTGGTGATATCGCCGACCGATTCGGCGTCGCTCAGCGTGCTGCCCAACGCCACGCAGCGCGCCAATTCGGTGCTGGCGTTCGACAGCCAGGGCCAGCCTTATGCGGGGACGCTGACCGGTTCGCTGGTTTCGGTCGCGACCTGGATCGCCAGCTCCTTCTTGCCGGCAACGTCGACGCAGGCCGCCTGCGACGCGCTGCAAGCCGCGCACCTTTCCGGCAGCAACGACTTTACCGGCGGGCGCGTGCAGGTGCCGACGCGTATTGTCGGCGACAGTGGCACCGACGCCGCCAGCACTGCATTCGTCTCCACGGCGATCGCCGCCGCCCGGACATCAAGTCTCGGCGGCACCGTGCTGCGGTCCTATCTCGCCGGACTCGGCCTGGCGAACAACGCCACCACGCCCAACACGAAGCTCGACGTGGCGGCCGGCGTGTGCGCGGACAGCACCAACGCCCAGATGCTGTCCGTGGCGGCCTCGACCATCGACTGCGGGACAGTCGGCGCCAACGGTCTCGATGCCGGCACCCTGGCCAACAGCACCTGGTACCACGTCTTCGCGATCGGCAAGACCGACGGCACGACAGCACTGCTGGCGTCGTCGTCGCTTGGCTCGCCCGTGATGCCTACCGGTTATGCCGTCGGGCGTCGCATCGGCTCATTCAAGACGGACGGCAGCGCACATATCCTGGCCTTCGTTCAGAGCGGAGATGAGTTCCGTTGGGCTGCATCGGTGGCGGATGTGAGCGCGACCAATCCCGGCACGGCAGCCATGACACCTGTTCTGTCGGTCCCGACGGGCGTGAAAGTGACCGCCTTCGGCAATGCCGTGCTCCAGGTTACGAGCACCCCCACCTCGATCCTGCTGTCAGATCCGGCGGCCAACAACGAGACGCCGATGACGACCACGGCCGTGCTGGCCGCGCCCGGATTTGCGCTCGCCGCCGTGACGGGCGGCGTCAATGTCGGCACGGGCTTCGCGGTTCGCACCGATTCGGCCGGACACATCCGCTACCGGCTCTCGACAAGCGCTGCAGACATCAAGGTCGGCATCTTCACTCACGGTTGGATCGACCGGCGCGGTCGCGACGACTGAACCACAGGAGACATCATGGACTATCCCGTACTGAACAAAGCTCCCGACGTCGCCCAGGCGGTCCTGCCGCATACGATCGACGGCAACGGCAATGCCGTGCCGGTCGGCAGCGCCAATCCGAGTCCGGTCGAATATTTCCCGAAGCCGATCGTCGCTGCGGCAACCGCGGTGACCCGGCCGGCGAACGTCACGGCCTATTCGGCCGGCGACGCGGTCAGCAACAACGCCACGGCGGCCAGCGTGACGCCGTTCAGCTTCCTGGCTTCGGATGTCAACAACGCACCCCTGTTGCTGACCCATGTCGAGTTGCTGTCGCCCGACACCGGGCCGGCGACCGCCGCGGCGACTTTCGAGGTCTGGCTGTTCAACAGCGATCCGACAGCCAACAGCGGCGTCGGTGGCGGCGACAACGCGGCCTTCAGCCAGAAGCAGGCCGGCTTCATTGGCCGCATGCAGGGAACCTTCATCGCCGCGAGCGACGGTTCCATGGCGATCTGCACGCCGGTCGAGGGCAGCTTCATCCCGACCACGCCTTCGTCGGGTGGCATGACGATCTACGGCCTGCTGAAGACGCTGACGGCATTCACGCCTTCGGCCAACAGCACGACCTTCACCGCCACGCTGAAGGGAATCCAGGGCCGTGCTTGATCTGTTGCTCTTCGGCCAGAAGACGGCGCCGGATTTCTGCTGGGACGCGCGGGGAGGCCTGCTTCCGCCCGGCGCGTCCTTCACGCGTGGCTCCTCGGCCTGGGCCTTCAACAGCGCGGGCATGCTGACGCAGGCCGGCACCAACGTCGCGCGCTTCGACTACGACCCGTCCACCCTCACGGCGCTCGGCTATCTCGCGGAGATGCAGAGCACGAACTCGGTGACCCAGTCACAGGATTTCTCGACCGGCTGGACCGCCAGCAACATCACGCTGGCTAACAACGCAGCGACTGCACCGGACGGCACGACCACGGCGGGTACCATGCTGCTCAGCGCGGGCTCGGCCCTGCACCAGCTCCAGTCGACGCCGTCGTTCTCGTACACCAATGGCAACATCTATGGCGTGTCGATGTTCGTCAGGGCGATCACGGGAGCACCATGGATGCAGTTCACGTTCGGCGGCAACAGCGGTTGGAATTTTCACCCCGCGACCGGCACGATCGGCGCCGCCCTGACGGGTAATCAATCCAACTTCGTCGCCCGCCAGCTGGCGAACGGATGGTGGCGGATCTCGTTCGTTTTCACCGCGGCAGCGACGACGTCGTCCGTGATCGCAGTGAACTTCGTCGACAGCGGCAACGCCACCCCGGCACCGACCATCACGGGCGACGGCATCAGCAAGATCGCGATCTGGGGCTTCCAGTTCGAGACGGCGAGTGCCGGCGTCACGAGCTACATCCCCACGGCGGGCAGCGCCGTCACCCGCTCGGCCGATCTCCTCGCACTGCCGCTCGCGTCGCTCTCCGGCTGGAAGCCCAATCAAGGTGGCGTGCTGGTGGCCACCTATCGCCTGCACACGATCAAAGCGGTCGCCGAGCAGGACGCTCTCTTCATGTGGGACGGGGGAGGCAACAACGTCGAAGTTCGCGCCCAATCCGGTACGCAGGCAGGGCCGGGAGCGATCGGCGGCCTGATGCGATCTGGCGTACTCCAAATCAACATCGGGGTCACCACCAACCCCATACCTACCGCGTTCATGCGGAGGCGGCAGGCGGTCGGTTGGGGCGTCAGCCGTGGCCAGCTCGCTCTGGACGGCGTCATGTGGGCAACGCAGAGCGGCATCTTCAACCTGCCGGTCGGCCTGACCGCGCTCTATCCCGGCGGCAATACCGGCAACAGTCTCAATGGCACCGTCGAGAGCCTCGCCTACTACGCAGGCGCGCGCGGTGATGCCTTCGTGCAGCAGAGGTCGGCGCAATGAGCGGCTGGCAGACGATCTACCTCGACACCGTGAACGAGGCGAACGCGCGTGCCCTGGCGGCGCAGCTCGGCTGCGATCTGCAGCCTGGGCAGTTCGGCGCCAGCGATGAAAACTACTGCTTCCTGGCCTACACGCCGCTCACGGATCACGACGACGCGGCCTGGTCATTCGCCGTGCTCGCCCGGTTCAACACCGACCGGCCGGAGGGCCTGGCCGCTTACAACGCCGTGCTCGCGACGCCCTACGTCAAGACGCCGGCCCATCCCAGCAACCTGTGGGCATCGTGATGGACAAGCAGGATCTCCGTGACGCCTGGGACCTGCTGTGGCCGTTCGTGCCGCCCGCGATCGGCGCCTACTTCGGCATGCGTTGGTCGATCGACCAAAGTCCCAAGCAGCGCATCTCGACCTGGTTCTGCTCGGCTTTCCTGGCGCTCTACCTCGGCCAGGCGATCGGCGAGTACTGGCAGCTCGGCACGAAGTCGACGTCGGCCGCGACGATCATCGTCGCGATGCTGCTGAGCGACATCATGGCGATGGTGGTCGCAGCGGCGCGCCAATGGACCACAGATCCGGTCGGCACATTCCGCCGCTGGCGCGATGCCGTGCTCGGCAAAGGAGAGGGCGGCTCATGAGGCTGACCGGCACCGATCTGTTCATTGCAGCGCTGGTGGTTGGCTACATCGTCGCGCGCTGGCGGCTGCATCGACATCTGAAGGAAAAGCGGAGGGCGCGATGATCGATCGCGACAAGTTCTTCGGCCGCGTGCGGGTAATGTCGTTCGGCGGTGCGCTGCACCAGGGCCAGGTCGACGGCTGCAACGCCATCCTCGACGCCTGGGAAGCACGCCCGGCATTCACCGACCTGCGCTGGCTGGCCTACATGCTGGCGACGGCGAAGTGGGAGACCGCCCACACGATGAAGCCGATCGAGGAGATCGGCAAAGGGCGTGGCCGGCCCTATGGCGTGCCGACGCAGGACGGCCGCATCTTCTACGGCCGTGGCTACGTCCAGCTCACCTGGGCCACCAACTACGCCAAGATGGCGGCGCTGACCGGCGCCGACCTGGTCGGCCATCCGGAGCTCGCGCTCGAGCCGAAGATCGCCGCCCTGATCCTGTTCGAGGGCATGAAGGGCGGTCTGTTCACCGGCGTCGGCCTGCCGCGCTACTTTGGCGACACGGCCGACGATCCAGTGAACGCGCGTCGGATCATCAACGGCACCGACCACGCCGACGACATCGCCGCGATCCATCACGCCTTCCTCGCGGGGCTGCAGCCATGAAGATCTTCGACACGCTGCTCGGCTTCCTGCCGTCATGGGTGCCGTTCGCCACGCTCGCCGTACTGTTGCTCGGGCTGGCCGGTGGCTTCTTCGCACTCAGGGCGTCGTGGCAAGCCGAAGGGGCGGCCAACGTGATCGCCGCCGACCAGAAGGCGGTGATCGAGCAGCAGCAGAAGGACGCCCGGCTCTCGGCCGAGCTGGTCGCCAGCCAGGCGGCCGAGATCGCGACCCTGCAGGACAAGGCGCAGACCGTCATCACGAGGATCGTCAATGCTCCCTCTACTTCGGGCTGCGGCCCTGTCATGCGCGATGCTTCTCACGGCGTGCGCGAGCTCTTCGACGGTGCCGGTGGCAAGGATGCCGGACGCCAGCCTGCTGCTGCCGTGCCAGGATCCGCAGCTGGTCGGTGATCCCGACACCGCAACCGACAACGAGGTTGCGGCCGAGCGCATTCGCGTCGCCGAGGCCTACCTCGCCTGCAAGCGGCGCCATGCCGACCTGACCACCTTCGTGCAGGCCGGCAACCAGCCGCAAAGGTGACGAATCGCACAGACCGGCCCGGGCCCTGGCAGCAAGCTCCCGCAGGCTTGAAAAAGGGGAGAAGTCGTACGGCCAGACGGCTCTCCTTCGCCGACCGGCGGCACTCTGGAGGTCCTCTTCAATTCCCGGGATCTTCCGACACTGGCGCGCCGCTAACCGTGCCGGTCACGGGGCGCGCTATTTTTCCCGGGACTGCCCGAGAGGCTACGGCCGCTTCGGCAGCTCGACGTCCATGCTCTTCAGGACCTTCTCGAAGACCGGGATCGATCCATTCGGATTGGTCGGACAATTGGCGCCGGCTTCGCCCGCTGCCGGATTTGCCGCCTTCCCGTCGGCGACCGCCTTCCGATAAGTCGCCTGCAGCGCCTTGCAGTAGTCGACATAAGGCGACGTTTGAGCAAAAGTTTCCCCAGCCAATGCGACCATCATCACGACGGTCGCTGCGTACAGCATCCGCATATCCAGCCCTCACCCAGGTTTTCGTCCGCTTCCCGATGGACGCAGGCGATTTTGCGGCTGGCACGATGGACGTCAATGGTGACGTGCAGCCGATCGTGACGCTCTCGTCAGGGTAGTCCTGAGAGTGAAATTTTCATGACGGAACGTCGCTGGCGAGCCACAGGATGCGGGCGACGATCACCGCGTCTACTTCAGCGATCGGGAGAGGGCGGGCTTCACCTGGTTGCTGTCGAGCGGCCCGCTCTCGGGCTCGCCGCCGGCATAGGGACCGCTGAGGCGGCTGTTCGAGGTCAGCACCGAGAATTGCCAGAGTGCGA